>Ga0164241_10001398_pt1 | contig 29990 bp, 33 predicted proteins | sample OricomyardsoilBY_FD_108780 | JGI IMG/M metagenome (GOLD analysis project Ga0164241, IMG submission 108780) | Backyard soil microbial communities from Emeryville, California, USA - Original compost - Back yard soil (BY) | ecosystem: Environmental > Terrestrial > Soil > Unclassified | place: USA... | reverse complement strand
TTGGGCGCCCAGCGAGAAGGACCCGCATTGGGCGAGGGTCGCCGCTTTGTCAGTCCAGCGCCGTTTGACACCCTCGAAATGCGTGAGCACCTCATGCAGACCGTCGCCGAGCCGAGCGCCACGGAACGAACCGTTGCGCTCATCGACAAGCCGGCCGCCAGTTGACATCGGAGGACACCCCGCCGGCATGGTGCTGCGACTCGCAGCGTCGTCCTTTCCGCACGCCGCCACTCCACAAGTGACCAGCACCAGACCTAGGGCAGATCGACTACGTATACGGCTTGACCATGTCACGTCGCTAGCCGCTCCGCCGCATCTCTATCCGGTTGATCGGATCGCCTCCGAAGTACAGGCTGACGTCTCGGCCGGAGACTCGGCACGACTTCCAGAGCGTGTCGTCCGAGCTGTGCTCCCGCCCACAGTCGAGCGTGGAGCTCGGATAGCGCTGCGCAACGCGCTCGATTGGGTCGCCGATCGCGACGCCGGCACGCGTTCGAGCTCCCCGCGCAACCACCGCTATCTCAGCCAGGCGCGCAGGACGTCCTCCAAAGGTCAGCGTGACGTCTCGCATCCGAGCGTGTCGAAGCGGCGCCGCGATCGTCCGGGCTCCGAGGCTGGGCTGCCCGCAGCCGGAGAGCGGCGTACCGATCGACTCGCTCCAGCGACGCGGGACGCCTTCGAAGTGCTCGAGCACCCCATGAAGTCCCTGTCCGAGCTCGACGCCGCGGTAGGTCCCGGCGCGTTCGTCGGCCACGCTGGCACCGGTCGGTGCGGGCGGACAGCCCGTCGTCTTCGACTTGCTCGACACCGCCTCGTCGCTGCTACCGCACCCGGCGACGATCACCAACACGAGGAGGACTAGGGGACATCGACCGCTGGTCGCGGTGCTCGAACCCATCGTCAACCCATTCAGTGAAGGACCACTACGGCCAACGGCCGTTCCCAGCGATCGTGACTGTCTCAAGATCGGGATGGAACCGGCCGGGGCTCCACCGGTCGTTCGTCGTTCCAGAGGGGCAACCCAGGGATCGCTTCGGAACCGGCGGTGTGTTCCTCGCTTGCCACGCTGAGCCGAATCTTGCCGCAGTGCTCCCGAGCCCATCCGAGAGCTTCCTCGAGCGAGACGCCGATCGGCCCCGACTCCCAGAGCTCTTCGCCTCGTCGCACGTCGCATTCGAAGGTGGCGGTGAACATGGTGAGGTCGTCATCCATCAGCTCGGTCACCACGGCCGTGAGATCACTGGGCCCGAACGGCGCCAGGAGTCCTTTCGTGGTCAGGATCTCGAGGGCGTGCGACGAGGCGGAGAAGCGCAGGTTCTCTGTCAGGTCCTCGCCGAACTGGTCATCCAGCAGGTAGACGACGAAGTCATCGGTGACCGGCCACGGCCACCCTTCGGAACCGAGGTCGCGGGCAACACGGCAGAGCACCCATCTCACCGGATCGGACGTACCTGCATCCCGCAAGCCTCGCGCAACTCGTGCTCCGGCATCTTCGAGCGCGTCGCCATGCGGACCGACGTCGACCGGCCAATCGCCTCCCGTGAACGTCTCGGGATTCCAGATCGTGGCGAACACCCCTTCCGACGTGGACGTCGCGAACGCTTTGCGGCGGTCCGACTCGAGCCCGACGAACACTGCAGCGGGAAACAGGTCCTCCTGCCCCGGATAAAGGCAAAGCGCACGGACCGCCGCCTTGGGCTTGACCTCACGAAGCGCATCCCGGACGGCTTGTTCGATCGCGGCGACGACGAGATCGACATCTCGCCCCAGTTCAGGTTCAAGGACGAGGTCAGCAAGCATCAGTGTGCAGGATCCTCCGTTCCGAAATCGCCATCGCCGAGATCGTCGGTCGCGTCGTCGAGCGCAGACCGCGCTCCGACATCACAAGTGCCCGAGAAGCGTCATTCGATGGGGAGATCATCACGGCATTGGTGCGGTGTGAAGCTGCCCGCCTCGCGTCCAGTACAGCGTGGTCTGGTTGGTGCTCAGGGCCAGGCTGTCTTTGTACCTCTCCCAGGCTTCTTTGCCGTCCGCCCCGGCGCGGGCGGAAACGCATGTGCGCTACAGGCTCGCGTTGCGAATGCTTGATGGGCGTCAAACGGGGAACTCCAGTCCGCCCAGCCGTCTGGGCGACTTTGCGTCAGTTCAGAACGGCGGTCTGTGGCAAGCCGTCTCGAGTCCAGTAGATCCGGTTGCCGACCAAAGCGAGGGAGTCCGGATCGATGCCCGGAGATCGGTCGAGCACTGCTTGGCCTGCAGCATCGACTTTGACGACCACGACATCTGGCCCGGCGGTCCTCCAGGTCGCGGCTGCCGCCCCCGTCGTCGTGAGGACGAGCTTCGAGAACTCCGGGAAGCCGAGATCCATCCGCAGAGACCGTGTCGCCTTACGGGTCTTGAGGTTGACGATCATGGTTTCTGCGACCGTCGCGTCGTGAGTGTCTACGCCAAAGCTCGTTGCCGCAAAGTGCCCGGACAAGGCCATCGGGTTTCCTCCTGCGCCAATGCCAAGTGGCCTCCCGCCTGTGAGACACGCATAATTGAACGCCAGCAGAGAACTCTGACCGACGAGGCGCTCGTGAACCCGAAACAGTCGCGCATCACGCGTAGCGAGCAATGTCGTCCCCGACTTGCACGACACGGCGGCCTTGCTTGCCGCGAATGCAGTCGGGGTGCTCCGGGATCCGGGTCCCACAAGAGCCGTCCCGACGGCCACGACGATCGAGGCTTGTACCAGCTGTACATATCCGGTTCGCATCATGTCTCCCGAGCAGTTCATGCAACTTCTACTCCTGCAACGCACACCACCCGCATGAGTTGCGAGCGGCTGTCAAACCCTTCCTCGGCTATGGCGCCAGGATCGGCCCCCTCACGTCGGTATTGACGGGCGTTGGGTTCCCGCCCGAGTTCCCCGCGGCCTCGGCGGCGCGTACGTCGTTCTCCTGGTCAGCCGCTTGCAGTGGAGTTCCCCCGTTTGAGCGGACACTCTGATCTGTCCGTCAAACCGGGGAACTCCACACTCGATCCACGCAACGCGTTGGCTATCTTCGGGCGTTGGCTGGTGGCGAGGCCGGCCAGCCACGCCTGCCCCCGGTGCGCCCGCCACGCGGCGCGCGCTTCGCGAACGCGGGCCCGTCACGTCCAGACTGCCACTAGCGCCGTTACCAGCGCGGTCGCCCATTCCGCCGCAAAGTCCGGAACCAACAGATCCGCCAGGCCGCCCACAAGGTCGGTGACGAGATCCGAGAAGTTCAAGCCGAGGAGGGCGAGTCGCACACCCGGTGAGGCGGGTCGCGTGGCGTTCTCTCGCGGTGGCGTACGGCCGCTCCGGTCCTACGGCATTGGTGCGCTGTGGAGCTGACCCCCACGAATCCAATAGAGCGTCGCCTCGTTCGTACTGAGTGCGAGGCTGTCGATATCAAGATCCGTAGCTTGATCGACGGGCACCGAGGCAGGCCTGGCGTCAGCCGCCCCAACCATCATCAGAGTTGCCGGAGCGCCGGCATAGCCTTCGGGTGGGGTAATCATCCAGGCGGCGCTTCCTCGGCGGGTCACCACAAGGTCGATGATCCCCCGCTCGCGTCCACTGAACTGATCGAGCAGCTTGCTCATGTCGCCGTTGAGAAAACGCGGCACGGCGCTGTGAGAGCGAATTGCACCAGTCTGCGCGTTGAAAATTCGCACGTGGTAGAACGCTGGACCACTGCGACCGGTCGCTTCCTTCACCGCGATGGCAACCCATTCGCGGTTCAGCGCGAGCTTCCACCGAAAGAGACCGACACGGTCGCCCAACGGGCGGGCCTTGCTCTGACCCCGGTAGCAGCTCCACGTTCGCGCATTTCCCTCATGGGCCAATCGGTAGGTAAACACACGCACGAGGCTGTTCGCCTGCAGCGTTGTACCTACCGATGACTGGCACGGCACCTTTGGCAACGGGTTCGCCGAAACGGAGGCGGGTAGCGTCGCGACCACCCAACCAACCATGGCGATAACCAGGAGGAGGCGCAAGGAGGGATGAGTGCTGATTTCCGACCTCATCAGTTTGTTCGCTTTCGGTAGATGCGGTACTGCATGCGCGGGGCGTATGGGCTACGAACGCGTTCGAGGCCAGAGTCCTGACTACCGGTCGAACGTTCTTCACCACGCATCCCGTAGTAGTAGAACCGCGTGACCCGGCTGTCGATGCGGTCGATCCCCTGGACTCGTCGCGTCGATCACCGCACGCGTGCCGTCCGCGGCACGCACCTGAGCCGCATACGCACTCGGATACCCGGTGATCTCCCACCCCACAGGCAGCTGAGCCACCAACGCCGGCTCCCGCGCAGCGAGATCCGGAAACGCCTCGAGCGTCAACCGCTTCGCCGCATCCGCCCCCACCCCTGAGTAGCCGGCCAACTGCACGGCCGTCGCCTGCGACAACCGAGCGCTCTCCGCGGCCGCCGGCGCCACCGACAGCTTCGGTTCACGCAACTCCGAAACCCGCGGCGCCGGCGAGGCCTCCCCCAACGGCCGCGCCCATGACACCGGCGGGCCGTCGGCAAGCGCCACCGGGCACGTCAACACCGTCGCCACCAAACCCGAGAGGACCGAGGACGACAAAAGGAAGCCAGACGCGCGCATTAGATACCTCTCGACAACTCAGGGACTCTTCATGAGGAGACATCCGTGTCCGAGCCTGCCCTGCCGCTCACCACCCAGCTAGGGTTCCGCGCCATGCGGATCAGCGGAGCGGGAGCACTTGTCGTCGGCGGCGCGTCGGGGTTGGGCGAGGCGACCTCGCGGCGGCTGCACGCCGAGGGTGCACACGTGACGATCGCCGACGTCAACGCCGAGAAGGGCGACGCGCTCGCGGCCGAGCTGGGCGCTCGCGCGCAGTTCGTCGAGGCCGACGTGACGAAGTCCGAGACGCTCGAGGCCGCGGTCGAGGCCGCCGCCGAGCTGGGCGGCGAGCGGGGTCTGCGGATCTCGATGCACTGCGCCGGCGTCGGCTGGGCGGAGCGCACGGTCACGCGCAACGGCCCGCACCAGCAGAAGCCGTTCGAGATCGTGATCGGGGTCAACCTGATCGGGACGTTCAACGCGCTGCGCCTGTCGGCCGCGAAGATGGCCGGCAACGAGCCCGAGGACGACGGCGAGCGCGGGGTGTGCGTCAACACGGCGTCGATCGCCGCCTACGACGGGCAGATCGGGCAGCTCGCCTACAGCGCGTCGAAGGGCGGCGTCGTCGGCCTCACGCTGCCCGCCGCGCGCGACCTGTCCGGCCTCGGGATCCGCGTCAACACGATCGCCCCCGGCCTGTTCGACACGCCGCTGCTCGCCGCGCTCCCCGAGGAGGCGCGGCTCGCGCTCGGCGCCGGCGTGCCGTTCCCCAAGCGCCTCGGCCGCCCCGACGAGTACGCCGCGCTGGCGATCCACATCGTCGAGAACGTGATGCTCAACGGCGAGGTCGTGCGCCTCGACGGCTCGCTGCGGATGCCGCCTAAGTAACGATCCGGAACGGGAGGGTCCGGGCCTTCGACGGCTTGCCGGACGCTCCCGTGAGCGTGAAGCGCACCGCATAGCGGCCCTGCTTCAGCTTCCCGAGCTTCACCGCGACGTCGCCCTTGGCGAGCTTCGCCGTGAGCGTGCGGACCCTCTTGCCGCCGCGGGTCAGCGTCCCGTGGAACGTCGCGCGAGCCGAGAGCCGCAGCCGCAGCTTCCCGCCGGAGACGCGCACCTTCGCGGCCACCGGCGCCGGGGCGACGGAGGTCTTCGTCACCGTCCCGTCGGGCGCGGTGGTGGTCTTGATCACGGTGCCGTCGGGCGCCCTGGTGGTGGTCGTCACGCCGCCACTCGTGGTCGTCGTGGTGGTTCCGCCGCCGCTCGGGGTCGTCGTCGTGCCGCCACCGCCACCGCCCCCGCCCGTCCCCGGCGCCGCCGCGATCGCGATCGCGTGCGCGGCCGTGCCGCTCTCCGGGCCGACGGCGTCGCTGTTGCTGTCGACCACGGTGAGGCGCACCGTCGGGCTGCCGACCGTCGCGAACGCATGGGTGGTCGTCGGCGTCGCCGTGACGTCGTCGGCGGTTCCGTTGCCGTCCCAGTCCCAGCGGTAGGTCAGCGTCTGCCCGCCGTCCTGGTCGCTCGACCCCGACGCGTCGAACGGGACCGCGACCCCCGCGGTCCCGCTCGACGGTGCGGTGAAGCTCGCCACCGGCGCGTGGTTCGCGGTGACCGTGATCCGGCCGCCCATCCCGCCGCCGCCGGGGCTTCCGTGGATCGCGCAGTAGTAGGTGTAGACGCCGGCCGCCGCGAACGTGCGCGTGGCGGTGGGACCGGCGTCGGCGGGCGCCTGCCCGGCGTCGTCGAAGCGCAGCGGATGCTGCGAGAAGTCGCTCCCGCCCTGGCCGGTCCACGAGACCGAGCCGCCGGGCGAGATCCGCACGTTGGGTCCGGCGCCGGCGTAGAAGTTGCTGCCGAACGTGACGTCGGCGTCGGCCGCCAGCGCGACCGGGACGGCGCAGCACAGCGTGAGGAGAGCGCAGAGCGCGAGGAGCAGGCGGGTCATCGCCTTCTCATGACGCCGCGACCACGCGGCTCCTTCCCACGCCGCCGGTAGGGTCGCGGCCATGGCCGACGCGCTCTCACCCGCCGACCGGTCCTCGCTCTCCGCGGAGCAGGGACCGGTGAGCATGGCGGTCGGCGGCGTGCTCGTCTTCGACGGCTCGACGGGGCTCGACCACGCCGCGGTGATGCGGCGGCTCGAGGGCCGCCTGCACCTGATCCCGCGCTACCGCCAGCGCCTCGCGACGGCGGCGCCGGGCGGCCTCACCAACCCGGTGTGGGTCGACGACGAGGCGTTCGAGCTCGGCTGGCACGTCCGCCGCGCACACGCCCGCAACGACGCCGAGCTCGCGCAGCTCGTCGGCCACGAGATGTCGCGCAAGCTCGACCGCGGCCGCCCGCTGTGGGAGATGACCGTCGTCGAGGGGCTCGACGGCGGCCGCGTCGCGCTGCTGCCGAAGATGCACCACGCGCTCGTCGACGGCGTCGCCGCGGTCGACGTCGGCACCGTCGTCCTCGACCCCACGCCCGAGCCGATGGACCTCGCGCCGCAGGCCGACTGGGCGCCGAAGGCCTACGACCGCCGCCGTCACCTCGCGCGCCTCGCGGCGACCCCGGTCGTCTCGGCCCAGCGGCTGCTGCTCGACAGCGCCACGCGCGCGCTCGCGGCGACCGACCCGCGCCGCGCCGGCTCCGACCTCCTGCGCGCGACCGAGCTGCTCACCGAGCTCGCGAAGACGCGCCCGCAGGCGCCGATGACGTTCCTCAACCGCGGCATCGGCCCGAACCGCCGCTACGCGATGGCGAGCGCGACGCTCGCCGAGCTGAAGGCCGCCGGCAAGGCCGCGGGCGGGACCGTCAACGACGCGATCCTCGCCGTCGTGGCCGGCATGCTCGGCCGGCTGATCGGCCTCGCCGGCGAGAGCGTCAAGCGCCCGCTCGTCGCGCTCGTGCCGGTCTCCGTCCGCCGCCCCGGCGAGGAGGGCGGCAACCGGATCTCGACCGTGCTCGTCGACCTGCCCGTGCTCGTCGAGGACCCGCTCGAACGGATCCGGGCGATCAACGCGACGATGGGCGAGCTGAAGGGCTCGGCCGCCGTCCGCGCCGGCGCGCTGCTCGTCGGCGCCAGCGGCTGGGCGCCGCCGCTGGTCTCCTCGACGCTCGCCCGCGCGATGGGCGGCGTCCGCGCGTTCAACCTCGTCGTCTCGAACATCCCCGGCCCGCAGCAGCCGTTCTACCTCGACGGCGCGCGGCTGCTCGACGTCTACCCGGTCGTGCCGCTGAACCCCGCCAACCAGGGTCTGAACGTCGGCGTGCTCAGCTATGACGGCGGCGTCCGCTTCGGGCTCCTCGCCGACCGCGACCTCGCCGTGCCGGTCGACACCGCGCGCGACGCGCTGCGCGACGCCGTGTCGGAGCTCGTGAGCGCGGGCACTGCGTGACGAATGGCACGCACGCCGATTCCCGCAATGAGCGAACATCCCGGACCGTGAGCCAACCGCTGGACCTGATCCTGGCGAGGAACCTGATGTCCGTCCTCGAGACGCCGGCCTTCATGGTCGACGCCGAGGGCGTGCTCGTGTTCTTCAACGAAGCCGCCGGCGCGCTGCTCGGCAAGCGGTTCGAGGAGACCGGCCGGCTGACCCGCGAGCAGTGGAACGCGATCGGCCCGGTCGACGAGGACGGCAACCCGATCGACTCCGAGAACATGCCGCTCTCCGTGGCGCTGCGCGAGGGCCGCCCCGCCCACGGCCGCTTCCGGATCTGCACCGACTCGCGCGCGATCGTCGAGGTCGAGACGAGCGCCGTCCCGCTCGTGTCGGCCGGCGACTTCCACGGCGCGATGGTCGTGTTCTGGCCGGTGGCGGGATGAAGGTCCGCTACTGGGGCGTGCGCGGGTCGGTCCCGGTCGCCGAGCCGGGCGCGATGGGCTACGGGGGGAACACCTCGTGCGTGAGCGTCGAGCTCGACGACGGCGGCCTGCTCGTCCTCGACGCCGGCACCGGCATCCGTGCGCTCGGCGCGACGATCGACCCCGCGGCGCAGCCGATCCACGTCCTGCTCACGCACCTGCACCTCGACCACATCTCCGGGCTGCTGTTCTTCGCGCCGCTGTTCGACCCGCGCGCGCAGGTGACGATCTGGGGCCCGCCCGGCGAGGAAGACCTCCGCAAGCGGCTCGCCCGCTATCTGTCGGCACCGCTCTCCCCGGTCGAGATCCGCGAGCTGCCGGCGCACGTCGAGTTCCGCGGCTGCGAGCCCGAGGGCTGGGACGTCGGCGGCGCGCGCGTCAGCGCCGCGCAGGTCAGCCACCGCGGGCCGACGCTCGGCTACCGGATCGCCGAGGGCGACAGCGTCCTCGCCTACCTCCCGGACCACGAGCCGGGCCTCGGCCAGGACCTCGAGCGCGACCCGGGCGACTGGATCTCCGGGCACGCGCTCGCGCACCGCGCCGGGCTGCTGATCCACGACGGCCAGTACACCGACGCCGAGTACGCGCTGACCATCGGCTGGGGCCACAGCCCGCTGACCGACGCGCTGAAGTTCGGCCGCCGCAGCGACGCCGAGCGCGTCGCGCTGTTCCACCACGACCCCGGCCACGACGACGTGATGCTCGACGGCCTCGCGGAGCAGGCGCAGGCCGCGTGGCGCGGCGACGGGATCCTCAGCTTCGCCCGCGAGGGCGACGTCGTCGAGCTGTAGGGACGGGGCGAGCGCCGCGGGCCTCCCCCGCGACGCGGCGCGCTCGCCTAGCGGCCGACGAGCCGCGCTTCCTCGAGGTCCAAGTCGCGCTCGATCCGCCGCAGCACGTCCTGGCGCAGCCGGCCCTGGTTGCGCAGGTCGATCAGCGCCGCGCGCTCGCTCGCGATCAGCTTGCGCCGCAGCCGCCCGTAGCCGATCCGGGGCTTGTCGGGCGGCCCCTGCTTGTCGCCGCCGAGCACCGCCACGCAGCGCTGGAACCGCGCCTGGTACAGCTCGCGCAGCCGCACGATGATCTCCTCCGGGATCTCGCCGGTCTGCTCCAGCTCGTCGAGCTCGTCGAGCGCCGCCTGGGCGGCCTCGAGCCGCGCGATCGCCTCGTCGGGCGTCCACGCGCGCTCGCCCTCGACGCCGAGCAGCCGGATCACCAGCGGCAGCGTCAGGCCCTGCACGAGCAGCGTCGCGAGGATCACCGCGAAGGTGACGAAGATCATCTGGTCGCGCGACGTGACCGCGAGCGGCAGCGACAGCGCCGCGGCCAGCGAGATCGCGCCGCGCATCCCGCTCCACCCGACGACGACGCGCTCCTGCCACGTGTCCGCCGGATCCAGCGACGCCATGCCCGGCACGAACCGCCCGAGCGTCACCGGTCCGAACTGCACGACGAGCCGGACCGCGATCACCGCGAGCGAGACCAGCGCCGCGTCGAGCACGAGCGAGCCGACGTTGCCGAACTGGCGCACGCCGTCGACGATCGACGAGAACTGCAGCCCGAGGAGCAGGAACAGCAGCGCGTTGAGGACCAGCAGCAGGACCTGCCAGAACGCGATCGTCGAGAGCCGGACCTCCGGGTCCATCCTGTGGCTGTGCCAGCCGACCCAGACGCCGGTCGCGACGACGGCGAGCACGCCCGAGACGCCCGCCTCCTCGGCGACGACGTAGGAGATGTAGGCGAGGAGCACGCCGGAGACGACCGCGACCGCCTGGTCGCCGAGCTTCTGCACGAGCGCGATGCTCAGCCAGCCGAACGCGGCGCCGATCAGCACGCCGCCGGTCGCCGTGAGCAGCACGTCGCCCGCGGTGTGCCAGACGCTGAACGAGCCCGAGACGATCGCCGCCGCCCCCGAGCGGTAGAGCACGAGCGCGGTCGCGTCGTTGACGAGGCTCTCCCCCTTGACCACGACGCCGACCCGGTACGGCACGCCGATCCGCGCGAACGTCGCCGACGCCGAGACGGGATCCGTCGGCCCGACGATCGCGCCGAGCGTGAACGCCTCGGCCCAGTTCAGCCCGGGGATCGCCGCGTGCGCGACGACGGCGACCACCGCGACCGTCGCGAGCACGAGCCCGATCGAGAGCATCGCCAGCGGCCCCAGCTCGACGCGCAGCTCGCGCGCCGACGAGTTCCACGCCTCGGCGTGCAGCAGCGGCGGCAGGAAGACCAGGAACACGAGCTCCGGCGACAGCTCGATGTTCGGCAGGCCGTCGATGAACCCGACCCCGAGGCCCGCGACGACGAGCACGATCGGGTACGGGACGGCGACCAGATCGGCGACGCGCACCAGCAGGGTGGCCGCAGCCAGCAGCGCGATCAGGTATTCGATGTCGTTCAATGCCGCTCGATCCGCCGGTTGGCCGCGACGACCACGTCGCCGGAACCCCCGAAGCACCGTACGAGCTCGTCATGTACGGCGACTTCCAGTGTCCGTTCTGCGTCGCGTCGCAGGGCATCCTCGCACGGGTCCGGGATCGCCTCGGCGACGAGCTGCGGTTCGTCTTCCGCCACTTCCCGCTGCGCGACGTCCACCCCGAGGCCGAGATCGCCGCGGAGGCCGCCGAGGCCGCCGCCGCGCAGGGCGCGTTCTGGCCGATGCACGACCGCCTCTACCGGGCCGGCGGCGCGCGCCTGGCGCTCCCCGACCTGCTCTCCTACGCGACCGAGCTGGACCTCGACGCCGACCGCGTCGCCGCCGAGATCGAGGCCGGCACGCACGTGCCGCGCGTCCAGCACGACGTCGACGGCGGTCTGCGCTCCGGTGTCCCGGGCACCCCGGCGTTCTTCGCCGGCGGGATCCTGATCGAGGGGTCGTTCGACGCCGGCTCGATCGTTCGCGCGCTGCGCGGCTGAGCGCGGCGCGCGGCTGCGCGGAGGGCGCCCGGGCGCCGCGCGGCGCCCGGGCGGTCCGTGGGTCCGGCTAGTTCAGGCGCTCCACGAGCATCGCCTGGCCCATGCCGCCGGCCACGCACATCGACTCGATGCCGTACTGGCCGTCCTTCGTCTCGAGGCCGTTGAGCAGCGTGGTCATGATCCGCGCGCCGGTCATCCCGAACGGATGGCCGAGGGCGATCGCGCCGCCGAACGGGTTGAGCTTCTCGCCGTCGATCCCGAGCTCCTGCATGCACGGCACGATCTGCGCCGCGAACGCCTCGTTGATCTCGACGATGTCGATGTCGCTCATCGACATCCCGGTCTGCTCGAGCAGCGCCTGGATGGCCGGGATCGGCCCGACGCCCATGACCTCGGGGCGGACGCCCGCGACGGTCGAGGCGACGATCCGCGCGCGGGGCTTGAGGCCCAGCGCCTGCGCCTTCTCGGCGCTCATCACGAGCACCGCGGCGGCGCCGTCGTTGAGCGGGCAGGAGTTGCCGGCCGTGACGGTGCCGTCCTCGCGGAACGCGGGCTTCAGGCCGGACAGCACCTCGACGGTGGTGCCGGGCCGGGGGCCGTCGTCCTGCGTGACCTCGCCGTCGGGCGACTGCACCGCGACGATCTCCTTGTCGAAGTGGCCCGAGTCACGGGCCGCGACGGCGCGCTGCTGCGAGGTGGCCGCCCACTCGTCCTGGGACTCGCGGCTGACCTTCCACTGATCCGCCACGTTCTCGGCGGTCAGGCCCATCGGGATGTAGACGTCGTACACCGACCCCTCGCTGCCGTCGAGGCTCGGGTGCTTGCTCTCGTCCGGGATCCCGGCGCCGAGCCCGGCGCGGGACACCGCCTCGACCCCGGCGGCGATGTACTGGTCGCCCTCGCCCGCCTGGATCGCGTGGAACGCCATCCGGAGGGTCTGCAGCGACGAGGCGCAGAACCGGTTCACGGTGCAGGCCGGGACGTGGTAGTCGAGGCCCGACAGAAGACCGGCGTTGCGGCCGATGTTGTAGCCCTGCTCTCCGATGGCGGCCGCGGCCCCCATCATCAGGTCCACGGTCTCGGAGAAGTCGACTCCCGGGTTGCGCTCGATGAGCGCGCGCAGGGGCGTCGCGGCCAGTTCGTCCGCGCGGACGTCCTTGAGCGAGCCCTTGAAGGCGCGCCCGATCGGGGTCCTGATCGCGTCGACGATCACGGCTTCAGGCATGTGGTTCCTTTCGGTGAGTATCCCCGGCGGTCACACTCCACGGGGCGGTCATCCCCGGCGGTCGCACTCCACGGGGGCACCGACCAGGATACCCCGTCGTCGCCGCGGCGAGCCCGATCCCCGACGGTCAGGTGGTGCTCGGGCAAGGGCCCGAAGACCGCATCGAACCGGAATCGGCGGGTATTGAACCGGATATGAGAGCAATGACACTGACTCGTACCGCGTTCCTCTGCCTGGTCTCGGCGCTGGCCGCCGCGACGCTCGTCCTGAGCATCGACGCCGCCACCTCCGGCGCCCACGGCGACAAGGGCGACGCCAACAAGGCCAAGGGCCACGCGCTCCGTCATCACGGCAGCTGGGGCAAGGGCCTCGGCGGTGGCGTCGTCCACAGCGAGGCCGTGATCGCCAAGAAGGACGGCACGTTCGCCAAGGTCGTCACCGACCGCGGCTTCGTCAAAGCCGTCTCCGGCGACCAGCTGACCGTCAGCCAGGCGACCAAGAAGGCCGCCTACGGCGAGGCCACGATCGCCGTCCCGGCGGGCTCGAAGGTCGTCGTCAACGGCAACAAGGCCGCCACCCTGGCGAACCTCGTCGCCGGCCAGAAGGTCGCCGTGACCCAGCTCGCCGGCAAGGTCGTCGTGCTGGCCGCCGACGTCAAGGCCCCCGCCGCCGGCCAGAAGCGCCGGTAGCGGCAGCCGCTACAGCCCGAGGCCCTGCACCCCGAGCTCGTCGAACCCCACGTGGTGCGCGAGCTCGTGGCGCACGGTCCGGAGCACCTGGTCGCGCAGGAGGTCCGGGTCGTGCCCGTAGTCGCGGCGTAGGGTGTCGCGGAAGATCACGATCCGGTCGTGCGTGGTGGTCAGGCGCCCGGCGCCGTCGCCCTGGTAGAGCCCGTAGGCGCGGTGCTTGCGGCCCTTGTCGGAGATCACGACCGCGACGTTCGTGTCCAGCGCGTGGCGCAGCAGGTCCGGCAGGTCGTCGAGCGCCTCGCGCACGAGCTCCGCGAAGTCGGTGTCGTCGTACGGGTCGCGCTCCATGAACTCGGCCTCGTCGGGCTCGACCGCGAGCCCCTCGGAGGCGAGCCGCTCGGCGCGCAGCACGACCTGCTCGAACTCCTCCTCGGACGCCGGCTCCGTCCAGTCGGCCAGCCGCAGCCCGATCGCGGCGACGATCCCGAAGAGGACGGACGCCCCGAAGCCCACGATCGCCAGCGTCTCGAGCGCGCGCAGCGCCCCGTTGGGGCTGAAGCCCTGGAGCAGGACGATGACGCTCAGCCCCAGGCTGAGCGCGACCGCCGCGGACCAGGCCGTGCGCTTCACCGCGCGAGCGCCCTGCCGATGACGAGTCGCTGGATCTCGTTGGTGCCCTCGTAGATCTGCGTGATCTTGGCGTCGCGCATCATCCGCTCGACCGGGTACTCGGTCACGTAGCCGTAGCCGCCGAGCACCTGGATCGCCTCGAGCGTGACCGCCATCGCCGTGTCCGAGGCGAAGAGCTTGGCCATCGAGGAGTACATGCTCAGGTTGGGGTCGTTGCGGTCGGCCATCGCGCACGCCTTGTAGAGCAGCTCGCGGGCCGCGGCCGTGCGGGTCTGCATGTCGGCCAGCTTGGCCTGCAGCGCGGGGAGCTCGATGATCGGCTTGCCGAAGGCGATCCGCTCCTTCGCGTAGGCGACGGCGTAGTCGGTCGCCCCCTGCGCGATCCCGACGGCCTGGGCGCCGGCGCCGAGGCGCGTGCGCTCGAGCGTGGCGAGCGCGACGGACAGGCCCTTGCCCTCCGGCCCGATCCGGTTCGCGTCCGGGATCCGGACGTCCTCGAACACCGGCGAGCCGGTCGGCGAGCCCTTGATCCCGAGCTTGTGCTCGAGCTTGCCGACGCTGAACCCGGGGCGGTCGGCCTCGACCACGAAGGCCGTCGAACGGCGGGCCTCACGGTCGGTGATCGCGAAGACCACGTAGAAATCGGCGATCGTGGCGTTCGTGATCCAGTTCTTGGTCCCGTTGATGACCCACTCGTCGCCGTCGCGGACGGCGGTGGTGCGCATCGACGCGGGGTCGCTGCCGGCCTCCGGCTCGGAGAGCGCGAACGCGGGCGACCACTCGCCGGACGCGCACTTGGGCAGCCAGGTCTGCTTCTGGTCCTCCGTGCCGAACAGCTGGATCGGCAGCGTGCCAAGCTCCTGGACCATGAGGATCAACGCGCTCGAGGCGCACGCCTTCGCGACCTCCTCGACCGCGACGTTGAGCATCAGCGTCCCGGTCCCCGTGCCGCCCAGCTCGGTCGGGAACGGGAGCCCCAGGAGGTCCTGCTCGCCGAACAGCTTGCGGATGTCCCAGGGGTACTCCGCCTTCGCGTCGATCTCCGCGGCGCGCGGCGCGACCTTCTCCGCGACGATCTGCCGAATGGTGTCCCGGAAGTCCTTGTGCTCGCCCGGCAGCTCGTACGTGTCGGAGAACGTCGCTGATTCCATGCAGGGAATGGTATTCGTGCGCAGAGGGAAGCCCCTTCCTCATGGGAATCGGAACCTCACTGGTCCTGGCCGCGGTCGGAGCGATCCTCAAGTGGGGAGTGTCCGACAGCGTGTCGGGCGTGTCGCTCGCGACGATCGGGACGATCCTGCTGATCGTCGGGATCGTCGGCCTGATGATCTCGCTGCTGTTCATGACCGCCTGGGCCGGTCGGCGCGACGACGTCGTCGTGCGCGAGCGCCGCGTGGTCGAGCGCGATCCGCTCGGCTGACCCCCTCGTCGCACCGGGAGGACCTCTGAGCATCGAGGTCCGCCCGGCGTACGACGACGAGCTGCGCCCGGCCGTCCGCGCCCTCTCCGAGGCCGGGTTCGGTCCCCACGTGGGCCAGCTCGTGACGTATCCGTGGGCGAGCCCGGACGGGACCGTGCTGGTCGCGCCCGGTCGCCTGCGCCGGATCAACGGCGCCGCGTGCTGCGCGTCGTTCGGCACGACCGGCTGGATCGGCGCGCTCGGCGTCGTCCCGCGTGCGCGCCGGCGCGGGATCGGCGAGGCGCTCACCCACGCCGCCGTGGCGTGGCTGCGGGAGCGCGGCGCCACGAGCGTGATGCTCTACGCGACCGACGCCGGCCGCCCCGTCTACGAGCGCGTCGGCTTCACCCCCGAGGGGCGCGTCCGCGCGTGGCGCGGCTCGCCCTCCTACACCGCGCGGCCGCCCGGCCTGCGCGGGCTGCGCCCCGGCGACCGCGCCGCCCTGCGCGAGCTCGACCGCGCCGCGACCGCCGAGCGCCGAGACGCCGTCCTCGACGCGATCGCCCCGCTGCGCGGCCTCGCCGCCGAGCGCGGCGGCGCCCTGTCGGGCTTCCTCCTGACCTCGCCGTGGGGCGCCGGCCCGGCGGTCGTCGCCGCCGACGAGGACTCGGGCGTCGAGCTCCTCGCCGCCGCCCGCCACGCGACGCAGGGCCAGCCGATCCTCACGCTCCCCGACGCGAACGCGGCCGGCGTGGCCGCGCTGCAGAGCTGGGGTTTCAACGCGGTCAACCACGCCGAGCGCATGTGCCTCGGCCCCTCCCCCGCGTGGCGCCCCGAGCGGGTCTTCGGGATGTTCAACCTCTTCTGGGGCTGAGCCGCGGCGGCTCCGAGCGCCACGCCGCGGGCCGAGCGCCGCGCCGCGGGCCGAGCGCAAGGCCGCGGGCCGAGCGCCACGCCGCTCGCCGAGCGCGACGGCGCGAGCCGAGCGCAAGGGCCGCGGGCCGAGCGCCACGCCGCGGGCCGAGCGCGGCGCCTGCGCGTGCTCGCGGCCGGCCCTCTCAGACGACGGGGCCGGTGGCCTCGGGGGCCTGCGCGGCGTGGCCGGGGTCGGTGTCCGGGAGCCGATACCACTCGGTGATCCGGCCGTGCTCGACGCGGATCGCGCCGCGGACCCGCCCGCCGGCCCCGGTGCCGCACGACCCGCCGGGCCGCTCGGTGAGCACCGCGTCGTAGACGACGTAGCCGTTCGCGCCCGTGGTCTTGCGCAGCGCCGCGCCGCACGGGAGCGTCGCGGTCACCGCGATCGCGTCCGCGTAGTCGCGGACCCGGATGATCGCGTCGACGTTCTGGAACCGCGCCGGGGTCGCGAACAGCCGCGCCGCGCCCTCGGGATCGCCCGCCGCGAGCCGCCCGAACCACGCCCGCACGACCTTCAGGTCCGCCGCCGGCGCCGGCGTGCTCGAGGCCCGCAGCGGCACCCGCGCCGGGAGGTGCAGCCGCTTGCGGATCGCGTCGTCGCCGCGCGCGCCGGCCGGCGGCGCGGGCGCCGTCTGCGTCGGCGAAGGCGCGGTCCGCGTCGGAACGGACGCGGTCGGCGCCGTCACAGCCCGCTGCTCCGCCCCACCGCCACACCCCGCGACGAACACGCAGCACACCACGGCGCAAGCGAGGCCGCGCGGATCGCGGCCCAGGACACGCGGATCGCGGCGCGCCACGCCCGGATCGCGGCGCAAGACGCGCGTCGTCGCGGCGAAGATGCGGACGGCCATGCCCATGCATGCGGGCACGGGCGGCCGTCAGATCACGATCAGCGCGCCGACGACCTCGCGGAGCCACTCGCGGTCGGCCTCGTCGGTGGCCGCGCGCAGGCGGCGGCGCGCGGCGTCGACGAGCTGCGAGGAGGAGCCGACGAGCACGGTGGCGCCGGTGACCGCGAAGCGGCCGTCGTCGAGCGCGACGACCGCGCCCGGCCGGTCGCGGCGGGTGCGCAGCTGCTCGACGACCTCGATCCCGGAGACCTTCTCGGGCCGCGACGGGTCGCCGTAGGCGTGGTTCCACGGGCGGCTCGTGAAGACGGTCGCGCCGCGGGTCCGGGCCACGCGCCGGCGCGGCTCCTCCAGCGGCCCCTCGCTCCAGCGCCGCAGCTGCTCGCGGAACTCGACCGCCACCTCCTGGCGCACGAGCACGTGGAGCCGGTCGCCGGCCTCGATCATCGTCGACCCGCGCGGCGGGATCGCCTGCTCGCCGCGCACGATCACGTTGAGCAGCGCGTCGCGCGGCAGCCCGAGCTCGCGCACGCGCCGCCCGACGACCGCGTCGTCGGCGCCGACCGGGAACTCGACGACCTCGGCCCCGAGCCTTCGCATCGCTCCCTGCATCAGCAGCGGCGCGGGGATCGCCGCCTCGTGGCTGGTCACCTTCAGGCGCTCGGCCAGCGCCTCGAACGTCGCGCCCTGCAGCACGGTGCTGAGCAGCACCGCGAAGAACGCGATGTGGAAGAAGTCGACGCTGCCCTGCACGCCGGCGATCACCGGGAACGTCGCGAGCACGACCGGGACCGCGCCGCGCAGCCCCGCCCAGCCGAGCACGACCCGCTCCGCGAGCGAGAACCCGAACGGCGCGCCGACGACGATCGTCGCCAGCGGGCGCGCCACGACCGTCGCCACGATCGCCAGCACCGTCCCCTGCCACCAGATGTCGCCCAGCTCGGACGGGAACACGAGCAGCCCGAGCACGAGGAACATCGCGACCTGCGCGAGCCACCCGAGGCCGTCGTGGAACGTCGCCATCGTCCGCGTCGCCGGGCTCGGCACGCTGCCCAGCGCGAGCCCCGCGAGGTAGACGGCGAGGAAGCCCGATCCGTGCAGCACGTCGGCGGTGCCGAACGCGAGCGCGGCGAGCGCCAGCGAGGCGACGGGGTACAGGCCGGCCGACGCGAGCTTCGCCTTCTTGACGAACCAGATCCCGAGCGCGCCGGCCACGAGGCCGACCCCGAGGCCGATCCCGAGCTGCTGCACGAACAGGACGAGCATGTCGAAGACGCCGTAGTCGGGACGCTGGATCCAGTCGATGAACCCGATCACGAGCAGGATCGCGACGGGGTCGTTCATCCCCGCCTCGCCCTCGAGCGTCCGCGCCAGGCGCCGTCGCAGCGTCGACCCGCGCAGCACCGCGAACACCGCGGCGCCGTCGGTCGCGGCCACGATCGAGCCGATCAGCAGGCCCTCGATCGTGCCGATGTCGAACAGCCAGGCGGCGACGAACCCGGTGACGATCGCGGTCAGCAGCGTCCCGAAGATCGCCAACGCGATCGACGGGGCGAGCACCGGCCGGATCTCCGAGAAGCCCGCGGCCATGCCGCCCTCGAACAGGATCAGGGCCAGCGCGACGATCCCGACCGAGCGCGCGAGCTCGTAGTCGGAGAAGTCGATCCACCCCAGCCCGTCGGACCCGAGCGCCATCCCGAGGCACAGGACCAGCACGAGGCCGGGCACCCGCAGGCCGCGCGCGAGGAGGCCGGCGAGCAGACCACCGGACAGGAGCGCTCCGGTGATGAGGATGATCTCGCCGTCGTGCACCTGGACGTGAACACTAGATTGCCGAGCATGTCGTGGACACCCGAGCTCGACGAGCTGGCCCGCCGCGAGGCGCTCGCACGGCAGATGGGCGGCGAAACGTCAGTTGCCCGACAGCACGAACGCGGCAAGAAGGCGGTCCGCGAGCGCATCGACCTGCTGCTCGACGAGGGCTCGTTCGCCGAGACCGGCACGATCGCCGGCGTCGGCGAGTACGGCGACGACGGCGCGCTGACCGGCTTCACGCCCACGAACTTCGTCGTCGGCCAGGGCCGGATCGACGGCCGCCGCGTCGTCATCCAGGGTGACGACTTCACCGTCCGCGGCGGCGCCGCGGACGCCTCGATCTGGGAGAAGTTCGTCTGGCCCGAGCGCGCCGCGAACGAGCTGCGCCTGCCGCTGATCCGGCTCGTCGACGGCACCGGCGGGGGCGGGAGCGTCAAGACGCTCGAGACGATGGGCTTCTCGTACGTCCCGCCGCTGCCCGGCGGCGACCTCTGGATCGCCAACCTCGCGACCGTCCCGGTCGCCGCCGCCGCGCTCGGCCCGTGCGCCGGCCTCGGCGCCGCGCGCGTGACGATGTCGCACTTCAGCGTGATCGTGCGCGGCCTCGGGCAGCTGTTCGTCGCCGGTCCGCCGGTCGTCGCGTGGGCGATGAACGAGCAGCTCGACAAGGAGGAGCTCGGCGGCGCCCGCGCGCAGACCAAGGCCGGCGCGGTCGACAACGAGGCGGTCGACGAGGAGGACGCGCTCGCCCAGGTCCGGCGCTTCCTCTCCTACCTGCCGACCAACGTCTGGGAGGCGCCGCCGATCGTCGCGACGACCGACCCGCGCGACCGCCGCGCGGAGGAGCTGCTCGACATCGTCCCGCGCGACCCGCGCAAGACGTTCAAGATGCGCCGCGTCCTCGACCTGGTCTTCGACACCGGGTCCGTGTTCGAGCTCGGCCGGCGCTTCGGCGGCTCGACGATCACCGCGCTCGCGCGCCTCGAGGGCCGCCCGGTCGGCGTCCTCGCCTCGGACTCCGCGCACTACGGCGGCGGCCTGACCGCGGACGCCTCGGACAAGATGGCGCGCTTCGTCGACCTCTGCGACCAGTTCCACCTGCCGGTCGTGAACATGGTCGACCAGCCGGGCTTCGTCGTCGGGCTGGAGAGCGAGAAGGCCGGGACGATCCGCCACGGCGCCCGGGCGCTGTTCGCCGTCGGCCAGGCGACCGTGCCGTGGTGCTCGATCCTCGTCCGCAAGGTCTACGGGATCGCCGGCGCCGCGCACGGCAACGGCGCGAAGCTGAACCTCCGCTACGCCTGGCCGTCGGGCAACTGGGGCTCGCTGCCGATCGCCGGCGGCCTCGAGGCCGCGTTCCGGCGCCAGCTCGAGGAGGCCGACGATCCGGTCGCGCTGCGGGCCGAGATCGAGGCCCGGCTCTCGGCCGTCCTCTCCCCCTTCCGGACCGCCGAGCACTTCTCGATCGAGCACATCATCGACCCGCGCGACACCCGCCGTATCCTCTGTGACTGGGCGGAGCGAGCGCACGAGCTCGTCGCCTACGAGCTGCACGAGGGCCCGAAGTCCCGGGGCCCGCGACCCTGACACGAGGACCTTCTTCCATGAACGCGTTCGGCGGCGACGAGATCGAGATCACCCCCGCGGAGGCCAGCGCGAAGCTGGCCGCCGGCGAGGCCCAGCTGATCGACGTCCGCGAGGGCTACGAGTGGGACGCCGGCCGGATCCCCGGCGCGCGCCACGTCGAGCTCGAGCGCCTGGCCTCCCAGGCCGAGACGATCGACAAGGACGTGCCCGTGATCTTCCAGTGCCGCCTCGGCGCGCGCTCGGCGATGGCGACGCAGGCGTTCCGCGCCTCGGGCTATCAGGCCTGGTCGCTGGCCGGCGGGATCCAGCGCTGGCACGACGAGGGCCTGCCGCTCGAGCCCGAGGGCGCGACCGTCGCCGATCACTAGGCGAGCCGCCCGACTCGCGGCGCTCGCCCTCGCGCTCGCGCTCGCGGCCACGCTGACCGCCTGCGGCGGCGGCCCGAAGCGCAACGGCCCGCTCCCGGACGACTGGATCCGGGGGATGAACCTCACGTCGTTCACGCCCGGCGCCTTCGGCGCGCAGTCCGGGCTCGACGCGCTGCGCACGCTGCGCGCGACCGGCACCAACGACGTCACGATCGTCTTCAGCTGGTACGTCGACGACGCGGCCGACTCGACCGTCGCGCCCGACCCCGCGAAGACGCCGACCGACGCCGCGATCCTCACCGCGCTCGAGAACGCCCGCGCGCTCGGCTTCAAGACGACGCTCAAGCCGCTCGTCGACACCGTCGACGGGAGCTTCCGCGGCGACCTCGCGCCGAGCGACCGCGCCGCGTTCTTCGCCTCCTACGGGAAGCTCGTCGACGCCACCGCGCGGCTCGCGTCGCAGGGCGCGGCCGACACGCTCGTGATCGGCACCGAGCTCAAGAGCCTCAGCCACGACACCGAGCAGTGGCACAAGCTCGTCGTCCGCGCCCGGAGCACGTTCGGCGGCCGCATGACGTACGGCGCGAACTGGGTCGACGAGGCGGAGTCGGTCGGGTTCTGGGGCGACCTCGACGAGATCGGCATCGACGCGTACATGCCGCTCAGCAACCAGGCGCGGCCGACCACGCAGGCGCTCGTCGACGCGTGGAAGCCCTACGTCGACCGGATCGAGAAGCTGCACAAGCGCTTCGACCGCCCGGTCTCGTTCACCGAGCTCGGCTACCCGAGCCGGCAGTACGCGGCGCAGCGCCCCGGCGTCGAGGGCGACGGCGCGGTCGACCAGGCCGTCCAGGCCAACGCCTACGAGGCCGCGTTCCTGGCCTGGCGGGACGTGCCCTGGTTCCGCGGCATCCACTGGTGGGAGTGGTCGGCCGACGGCGACAACGTCAACGTCGGCGACGGCTCCTACCGGCCCGCCGGCAAGCAGGCCGAGCAGGTCCTGCGGCGCTTCTACGAGGCGGGCGGCGCCGGCGGCGCCACCACCGGCTAGACCGCCTGGACGTTGACCGCCTTCGGGCCCTTGTCGCCCGGCTCCTCGTCGTAGCTCACCCGCGCGCCCTCGGCCAGCGTGCGGAAGCCCTCCGACACGATGCCCGTGTGATGGACGAAGAGGTCCTTGCCGCCTTCGTCCGGGGTGATGAAGCCGAAGCCCTTGTCGTCACTGAACCACTTGACCGTTCCGGTGCTCATGGGCGCGAACTTATACGGTCGGCACATGAGCGATCAAGGTCAGGGTTGGGCGGCCACGCACCTCGACGAGATGGGCGAGGGGCCGGGCTTCCGCAAGGTCAGGAAAGCGGTCGGCGTGGAGGCCTTCGGCGTCAACGCCATCGTGCTCCCCGCGGGCTTCGAGACGGGCTTCCACTTCCACGACGTGCAGGACGAGCTGTACTTCGTCCACGCGGGGCGGATCGAGATGACGTTCGGGGACGGCGGCAGCGTCGAGCTCGGCCCCGGCGGCTGCGCGCACGTGGCCGCGGCCGCGCACCGCAAGGTCCGCAACGCGGGCGACGGCGACGCCGTCTACCTCGTCGTCGGCGGCAAGGACGGCTACGTCGGGCGCGACGGGCGCGAGCCCGAGGGCGAGGAGAAGGTCCGGCGCATCGACGGTTGAACGTCAGCGCCCACGGGGCCGCGTGCTCCGGCGCGGCCGGTAGGCTCGCGCGTCGGTGAACCGGAACCTCATCACCCGGATGGGCACGGCCAGCGGCGTGGTCGCCGCGCTGGTGGCGGGCGTGTTCGCGATCCTCGTGACCGCGGTCCGCGACCAGCGCGCGTCGACCGACCGCGCGCGGCAGTCCGAGCAGGTCAGCGCCGCGGCCGTCGAGCTGCGGCGCGCGATCACCCAGGTCGACCTCGGCGCGCGCGGGAACCTCGAGAGCGCCCCCGACGTGCGACTCGCCCGCGGCCAGCTCCCGGGGCTCCTCGACCAGCTCGAGTCGCTCGTCGTCGACGAGCCGCTGCAGAAGCGGCGCGTCGTGGTCCTCCAGCGCGAGGTCGAGCAGTACCTCGCGAGCCCGCGCAACGCCTCCGCGATCGAGCTCGAGCGCGGCGTCGAGCAGCTGATCAAGACCGAGCGCGCGACCGCCGACCGCCAGCGCGAGGACGCCGACTCCAAGGCCAAGCAGGCGATCGCGCTCGGCATCGGCGGCCTCGTCGGCTCGGCGCTGCTGATCGCGCTGCTGACGACCTACCTGACGCGCTTCATCGTCGTGCCGCTGCGGCGCACGGTGAAGGCCGCGCGGCGCCTGACCCTCGGCGACCTCTCCGCGCGGGTGACGGAGGAGGGCGACGCCGAGCCGGTCGAGCTCGCGCGCGCGTTCAACCTGATGGCCGCGAGCCTCCAGGAGTCCGAGCGGCTCAAGGACGAGTTCTTCGCGCTCGTGTCGCACGAGCTGCGCACGCCGCTGACGTCGATCATCGGCTACCTCGAGCTCGTGCTCGACGACGACGAGGACCTCTCCCCCGACGCGCGCCGGTTCCTCGAGGTCGTCGACCGCAACGCCAAGCGGCTGCTGCGGCTCGTCGGCGACATGCTGTTCGTCGCGCAGGTCGAGGCCGGGCGGCTGTCGCTCGAGCGCCAGGACGTCGACTTCCGCAACGTCGCCGCCGAGGCCGTCGAGGCGGCGCGGCCGGTGGCCGAGCGCAACAGCGTGACGCTCGTGCTCGACGCCGAGCAGGTCGGGATGCTCAGCGGCGACCGCGACCGCTTCGGGCAGATGCTCGACAACCTGATCTCCAACGCCGTGAAGTTCACGCCCGAGAACGGCAGCGTCACCGTGCGCCTGCGCGAAGCCGGCGACCGCGCGGTCCTCGAGGTCGCCGACGACGGCATGGGCATCCCGGACGCCGAGCAGAAGCGGCTGTTCGAGCGCTTCTTCCGCGCCTCGACCGCCACGAGCCAGGCGGTGCCGGGCGCCGGCCTCGGCCTGACGATCGTCAAGACCATCGTCGAGGCCCACGGCGGCACGATCGCGATCGCCAGCCAGGAGGGCGAGGGCACCACGGTCCGCGTCGAGGTGCCGTACGCTCGCGTGGAGGCCCCGACCGCATGACCGATGAGACCCGCAAGCTCGTGCTCGTCGCCGACGACGACGTCGACATCCTCGCGCTCGTGAAGCTGCGGCTGGAGCGCGCCGGCTACGAGGTCCAGACGGCGCACGACGGGATCGAGGCGATCGAGGCGATCGACCTCCGGATGCCCGACCTCGCCGTGATCGACGTGATGATGCCGCGGATGGACGGCCACGAGGTCGTGCGCACGCTGCGCACGCGGCCCGACACGGCGCGGCTGCCGATCCTGATCCTCACCGCCGCGGTCCACGACCGCGTCGCGCAGGCGAGCTCCGACGCGGGCGCCGACGCGCACATGCGCAAGCCCTTCAGCCCGCGCGAGCTGGTCGAGAAGATCGACTCGCTGCTCGCACGGGCCTAGGGCTCGCGGACGCCGCCACGCGCGGCGAGCGCCGCCGCCGGTGCGGTCCGCGCCGCGACCGCGGGCCGCGAGGCGTTGCCCCGCGGGCCCGGGCGTCGCCTCCCTACGCCGGGCTCCTCCGGCCCCGGACGAGGCTCGCGCCGCCGAGCAGCGCGGCGAGCGCCGCCACGACCAGCGCCGCGATCGCGAGGCCGTTCGAGTCGCCGTCGTCGGCCTTGACGGCGGCGGTGTCCGTCGCGGGCGTCACCGCGGCGGCGTCCTTCGCGGTCCCGCCGCCGGCGGCGGCCGCGGCGTGGTCGTCGCCGGCCGCCGCGATCACGTTCACCTGCGGCGCCGGGTGGTCGGCGTCGGGCGCCCCGATCCAGCGGACGACGCTGCCGTCGGAGTACGTCTGCAGCGCCTTGAACGTCAGCGTGTCCCCCGCCTTGCCCGGGATCTGCACGGAGAGCGGGAAGTCGCGGAACTGGCCGGGCGCGATCCCGTCCTTCTCGCTGTCGGCGATCCACGTGATCGTGGCGACGCCCTCGGTGACCTCGCCGTCGTCGGTCTTCACCGGCGTCGCGAGCTTCTCCTTGGTGACCTTGACGGTCCACCCGGGGGTCGACTCGTAGGACGCCTCGGCGAACCCGGGCGGGAACTGGACCTCGACCTTCGTGGTCACCGCGGAGTCGGTCTCGTTCGGGACGCGGACGTTCTCGACGGTGTAGGCGCCGGCGGCGGCCTGCTTGGGCTGGACGGTGACGTGCGCCTGCGCGGTGGCGGGCAGGGCCAGGGCCGCGACTGCGGCGATCCCGGCGAGGTGGTGCTTGGTCAAGTGAGTCTCCTTCGAAAGTGATGCGGAACGGGGTGGTCAGAGCACGACCACGGCCGGCGGCGCGCGCCCGGCGAGGCGCCGCGCGAGGAGGCGGCCGCCGGCGATCCGCGGGGGTGCGGGGCGCGGCGGCGCGACGAACGGGAGCGGGCGGAGGCGGCGCGGGCGGCGCACCGCGGCGAGCCGGCCGACGAGCTTCTCGCCCGGGTAGCGGCCGCGCCACAGGAGCAGCCACAGGACGAGCGCGGGCGCGCCGTAGAGGACCGCGAGCTGGAGGTTCGCGATCACCGGATCCGCACCGTCAGCTTCTTCTCGTACTCGTCGAAGTCGCTGACGCGCACGGTCACCCGCAGCTGCCACTCGCCGGCGACGCCGAGCGCGAAGCCGGGGATCACGTAGTGGCCGGGGCCGGCCTTCGTGGCCTTGGACTGCATCGCGCCGATGCCCTTGGCGGGCAGCGTGGCGGCGATGTCGACCTCCTTGGCGTCGTCGAGCTGCGCGCCGGTCTTCGGGTCGGTCAGGTACAGGTGGATCTCGTTCGGCCCGACGCGCGCCGGGTCGAGCGTCAGCTGCAGCTCCTGCGGCCCGATCGCGGTGCGCGTCGAGTACGGCCCGCTGGAGACCGCGGTCGCGGGCGGGTAGCCGGCGAGCGCGCCGGTGACGCCGAGCACGACGGCGATCAGCGCGACCTCGCCGCGCAGCGTGCGGCGCAGGACGATCCCGGTCGCGCCGGGGGTGTCCCCCGCGGCCGCGGCGGCGCGCAGCCGCGGCACCGTCCGCTGCCGGTTCAGCGCGCCGAGCCCGATCAGCCCGAGCAGCAGCACGAGCTTGATGAAGACGGCGCGGCCGAACGCGGTCGTGAAGATCAGGTCGAGGTGGCGGATCAGCACGTACGCCTGGACGAGGCCGGCGACGAGCAGCACGATCACCGAGACGAGCGCGACCGCGCTGAAGCGCTCGAGCACGCCGGCGAGCAGCCGCGTGCGCTCGCCCGGCGCGAGCCGGCGGGTGGCGGCGGGGACGGCGGCGAGCAGGCACGCGAGCCCGCCGAGCCAGACCGTCATCGCGCCGACGTGGAGGATGTTGGCCGGCAGCAGCACGAGCTGGTTCTGCGACGACGCGTGGCCGGAGAGCGCCGGCGCGGCGACGAGGTAGGCGACGAGCACGCCGAGGCCGGCGAGCACCGCGGTGCGCGCCGCTCCGCCCCGCACGTCGCCGCCCTCCGCGCGAGCCGTCGCTGCGCCCCGCCCGCCGCCGCCCTCCGCCCGCGCCGTCGCTGCGCGGAGCGCGGGCACCCGGCCCAGCAGCACGGCCGCGAGCGCGGCGGTCCCCACCCAGCAGCCGGCCGCGATCGACCACACGGTCCCGAAGCGCGTCCCGAGGATCTCGCGCAGCGTGTCCGGATGCAGCGCGCTCCAGCCGCTGACGCCGGCCGCCTGCGCGGCCTCGAGCGTCACCTGCGCGAGCGCGCTCACCGTGCCCGCCGCGGCCGCGCCGAGGACGAGCAGGCGCAGCCGCCGGCCGAACGCCTCCGAGACCCCGGCCGGGGCGCCGCGCCACACCAGCAGCAGGAACGCGAGCGCACCACCGGCGAGCGCGAGCGCCGCGTACTGGATGCCACGCGCGACGCCGAACGCGGTGCTCGTGACCTTGCCGGTCGTGCTGCGGCCGAGCAGGTCCTCGACCGTCGCGCCCGCGACGCTCGCCTTGCCGATCGAGAACACGACGCCGCTGGAGACGATGTGGCCGTCGGCGCTGACGACGCGGTAGGTCGCGGTGTACGTGCCGTCCTTCAGGCCCGGCTTGAGGTGCACGGCGAGCTGCGAGCCGGTGCCGCCGGGATGGAACGCGTCGCCCTTGTCGACCCGGTCGCCCGCGGCGTCGAAGACGCGGACGGCGCCGAAGTTCCCCTCGACCGCCTCGTCGAAGCGGAACACGACCTGCCCAGGCTGCTGCGCAACCACGGCGCCGCGCGCGGGCGTGGTGCCCTCGAGCGTGGCGTGCGCGCTCGCCGCCGAGGCGGCGCCCAGCGCGAGGATCGTCGCGAGGACGGCGGATCGCAGCAGGCGGCTCACCACGCCTCGGTGACCTCCCGCGGGGCCGTGGGACCCGAGCCCGCGTCGTCGTCGCCGGAACCGCCGCCGCCCGCGCCGCGCCGGCGCCGCTGCACGGCCACGAACGCGCCGCCCGCGAGCACGAGGACGATCAGCCCGGCGATCGCCGCGACGGGAGGCCCGCCGCCCGGCAGCGGCGTCCAGTAGAGCGTGCCCTTGATCGCGCCGGCCTGGTCGCCGACCTTGATCGGGATGCTGTAGTCGTCGATCTTCTGGCGCTGGGACTTGTCCTTGATCCCAGGTGGCGTGCCGGTGCCCATGTAGTGCATGCGGTGGTCGTGCCATTGGAAGCGCCCGCCCTCCTCGACGGTCTTCCACACGACCGGCGCGCCGCGCTTCGCGTTGGCGGGGATCGGCGTCTCCCCGAGACGGTCCTCGTTGAGGTAGTACGCGGGCGAGTTGAGGTTCACCTGGACGACGCCGTTGGCGAGCATCCGCGCGTACTGCTCGTTCTCGTAGCCCTCGATCGTGATCGTCTTGCCGCTGCGGTTCTGCAGCTCGAAACGATCGTCGCGGTTGAGCACGCGCAGCGCGATGCCGCTCACGTTCGGGGTGACCGAGTCGACGACCGACTCCATGTTGGGGCTGCCCTGGTGGGCGAAGGCCGCGGCGGGCCCGAGCAGGGCTCCCGCGAGGATCGCGACGGCGCACAGACGGCGCATGGCGACTTCCTTTCGATGCTGGTGACGATGTGCGGCGCACGGGCGACCCCGGGACCGGCCCGGGGCGCGGCGCCTTCGCTGCGGCGGCGCTAGACGGCGGCGAGCGACGCGCGCGGCGGTGCACGGCCGGCGAGGCGCGCGGCGAGCAGCAGCGAGCCGGGCACGATCCGGCGGCGCGGGCGCAGCCGGGGCGCGGCGAGCGCGCGGGCGGCGCGCAGCGGGCGCGGGCGGCGCACGGCGATGAGCCGCTGGAGGCGCTCCTCGCCGACGTAGCGGCCCAGCAGCAGCGGCAGGAAGAGCAGCAGCGGCGGGACCAGCGAGAGGTACATCACGTCGACGCCGCCGAGGGTTTGCGCCAGCGCGACGCCGACGCCCAGAAGGGCGACCGCGAGCAGTGGGCGAAGGTCTCGCAACGACATCGTCGCCCTCATCGTAGAGAACCCGGCGGGCGAGGACGCCGGGGCGAACCCCGGAACGGCCCTGCGGGTTTCCCGCGAGCGCTAGTCGCGGCCGGCGTGCGGGCGGTACCGGTAGCCGAAGCCGCGGACCGTCTCGATCGGCAGCTGATCGGCCGCGAGGACCGCCTCCAGCTTGCGCCGCAGGTAGCCGACGTAGAGCTTGACCTGCTCGCCCGCGACGCCGGAGTCGTCGCCCCACACCAGGTCGAGGATCTGGTCGCGCGACAGCACCTGGTCGGGGTTGCGCACGAACGCGAGCAGCAGCCGGAACTCGAGCGGGGTCAGCTGGATCGACTCGCCGCGGACCTTGACGTCGGCGTTGGCGACGTCGATCGCCACGAGGCCGTCGTCGTAGGTCTCGCGGTCGGGCGGGCGCGAGCCGCCGCCGCGGCGCAGCAGCGCCGCGCAGCGCGCGAGCAGCTCCTGGCGGCCGAAGGGCTTGCGGACGTAGTCGTCGGCGCCGGCCTTGAGGCCGCGGACGGCCTCGAGCTCGCCCTCGCGGGCGGTGAGCATCAGGACCGGGACGTCGGTCATGTCGCGGATCCGCTCGAGCGTCGCCCAGCCGTCGAGCTCGGGCATCGCGATGTCGAGGACGATCAGCTCGGGACGGGCGTCGTAGAGCATCTTCAGCGCTTCGCGGCCGTCGTTGGCCTCGCGCACGGTGTGCCCGGCCCGCTCCAGGAGCTCGCGAACGAGACCCCGGATGTCCGGATCGTCGTCAACAACCAGTATCCGCGACCCGTTCATACCACCCTCATACCAGAAAGAAACAGGTCTCCGCCCGCTTGTGGCCAATCTTGCCCATCGATGGCGAGGATTCTCATCTGCGAACCTGTGGAGGAGACTCGGGAGCTCATGGAACGCCTGGTGAGGCGCATGGGCCACCATACAGTCGGCATCGGTGATCTCTCGACCGTCGACATCCTGCTCTTCGAGCCGGAGTCGCGCGCGGGGCTCGCGCTCGCGAAGCTCCTCCTCGAGGTCCAGCCCGACGCCAGCCTCGTCGCCTGCAGCTCGGCGCCGGTCCGCAAGGAGATCACGATGCCGCGCGTCGTGGCGTCGCTCCTGCAGCCGTTCTCCCCCGCGGACCTCGCGAAGGTCCTCGAGACCTGCTGCCGTCCGCACACCGTCGCCGCCTGAGCGGCGCTCATCGCCGCACGTCCTCGCAGTCGTCGGCCACGCGGTCGATCACGTCCGCGAACACCACGTCGTGGCCCGGTCCGCACGTGACGCGGTCGATCTCGCCGCGGACGACGTTGATCCGGTCGTCGCCGGCGCCGCCGTCGACGACGTCCGGGTCGAGGTTGCCGAAGAGCGTGTCGTCGCCGTCCTGGCCGTAGATCCGGTCGGCGCCGCGGTCGCCCGTGATGTGGTCGTTGCCCGGGCCGCCGTAGAGGACGTCGTCGTTGGAGCGGCCGGCGATCGTGTCGTCGCCGTCCTCGCCGTGGACCTCGTCCTTGCCGTACTCGCCGTCGAGGTAGTCGTCGCCGGCCTTGCCGAAGATCTTGTCATCGCCCGACTTGCCGAGGATCGTGTCGACGCCGGCGGTGCCGTAGAGGACGTCGTCGGACGGCGTGCCCGAGACCACGTTGGCGGTCGTGT
>Ga0164241_10001397_pt1 | contig 30019 bp, 30 predicted proteins | sample OricomyardsoilBY_FD_108780 | JGI IMG/M metagenome (GOLD analysis project Ga0164241, IMG submission 108780) | Backyard soil microbial communities from Emeryville, California, USA - Original compost - Back yard soil (BY) | ecosystem: Environmental > Terrestrial > Soil > Unclassified | place: USA... | reverse complement strand
GCGGAGAGATTTGGGTTTTTGATTCGTCCGGCGTTTGCTCGGCGACTGCGCAGTTGCCGCCCGGAGCTGCACGGCTCGAACCCAAAAACCTCCCGATCTCCCGATCTCCTGCAACATCTCCAGGGCCGTGACACGCGCGGTCCGGTCGCGCGAGACCCTAAGCGCCTGACGCCTACTGCGTGATGGTCCAGGTGCTGCTGCCGTCGACGGTGTCGGAGATGGCGACGCCTAGCGCGAGGAGCTCGTCGCGGATGGCGTCGCTCTTGGCGAAGTCTTTGGCTTTGCGCGCTTCGGCGCGGGCGAACAGCTTCTGCTCGATGCTCTCGGCCGAGAGCTGGCGCAGGGCCAGGCGGCGCTCCTTGACGCGCGCGGCATACTCGCTGGGCGACACGTTCATCAAGCCGAGCTGGTGGGTCAGCGTTTGAATGGCGCTGACCACGTAGCGCCCCAGCACGCCGGCCGCGCCGACGAAGCTGAGGTCTTTCTTGCGTTTCTGGGCCAGCATGGCCGTTTCGTTGCCGATACGCGTCATTTCGCCCAGCGCGGCCAGCGCTACGGGCGTGTTCAGGTCGTCGTCCAGGGCGGCGTCGCCCTGCTTGGCGGCCGCGTTCAGCTCGGTCTTGAGCTTCAGCAGCTCGGGCGGGAGCTTGCCGGGCAAGGTGATGTCGACGTTCGTCAGGTCGTTCAAGCGCTCCACGGTGGCAAACAAGTAGTCGACGCGCCGTTCGGCTTCGTCGACGCCGGGGAACAGCACGCGGCCGTCGGGCAGCTGCTCGGTGTCGAATTGGATGGGGCCGCGATAGTGCGCGGCCAGCAAGAACCAACGGAAACCCTCGGCGTCGTTGCGCGCCAGCACGTCGCGCACGGTCACGAAGTTGCCGAGCGATTTGCTCATCTTCTCTTTGTCGACGTTGACGAAGCCGTTGTGCATCCAACAGCGCGCGTAGTCGCCCTGGCCCGGCGCGGCGGCCTCGCTCTGCGCGATCTCGTTTTCGTGGTGCGGAAAGATGAGGTCCATGCCGCCGCCGTGCACGTCGAAGCCGTGCTGCAAGTGCTTTTCGGCCATGGCCGAGCACTCGATGTGCCAACCAGGGCGGCCGCGGCCCCAGGGCGAATCCCACGCCCATTCGTCTTCGCCGGCGCCCTTCCACAGGGCGAAATCCAGAGGATCGCGCTTGTGCTCGTCGCGCTCGACGCGGGCGCCCGCCTGCAGATCGTCGATCTTCCGGCGCGACAGCTTGCCGTAGCCGGGAAAGCTGCGCACCGAGAAGTACACGTCGCGCTTGCCTTCGCCCATCTCGAGCACGTACGCGCTCTCCTTGGCGACGAGCTTCTCGATCAGCGCGATGATCTCGGGCACGGTCTCGCTCACGCGCGGCTCGTGCGTGGGCGGCAGACAACCGCAGCTCGCCATCTCGCGCTGGTAGACGGCGGCCATGCGCCGCGACAGCTCCAGGGGGCTCTCGCCGTTCTTCTTCGAGCGCTCCAAGATCTTGTCGTCGACGTCGGTGATGTTACGGACGAACGTGACCTTGATGCCTTGCTGCGTCAGCCTCCGCACCAGTAAATCGGGCGCCAACGCGGCGCGCGCGTGGCCGGCGTGCGGCACGTCGTACACGGTTGGCCCACAGCAATAGATCGTCGCCTCGCCTGGGTTTCGCAGCGAAAGCGGCTCGGTGTTGCGGGTCAGCGTGTTGTAGAGACGAAGCGCCAAAGGCATGGAAGGGCCGAAGGGTGTCGGCGGCGCGGCCGCAGGTCAAGCGCCTAGCGGTCGCGCCAGGCTTCGTAGCGCGCGCGTGATGAGGGCCTGCGCGGAGGAGGGCGCCAACCCTCCCACTGTGAGCTCTCGCGCGGGCCGCGCCCGGAGCGCAGCGGCCGAACCAAGAGCAGGCCGGCCACGAATCCGCCGATGTGCGCGAAGAAGGCCACGCCGCCCATGGAACCCAGGCCCAGAGAGTGCAGGCCGCTGCTGAGGTTGAGCGCGAACCACAAGCCGATCATCAACCAAGCTGGCACCGTGATGACGATGAACAGCAGCACACACAAAATGGGCGCGCGCGGATACAGCACCATGTATGCGCCCATCACGCCCGCGATGGCGCCCGAGGCGCCCACCATGGCGATGGGGCTGCCCAGGCCGGTGAGCAGCTGACCCACGGCCGCAGCCACGCCCGCCAGCAAGTAGAATGCCAGGTAGCGGCCGTGCCCCAGCGCGTCCTCGACGTTGTCGCCGAAGATGTAGAGCGAGAGCATGTTGCCCGCGAGGTGCGCGACGCCTCCGTGCATGAACATGCTGGTGAAGATGGTGAAGAGCTCGCCGCTCGGCTCGGCGAGCAGGCGCGTTGCCACGAGGCCGTACCCGGAGACCACCGCCGCCTCGCCCTGCTGGCGAATGAGCATCTCTTCCCAGACGTACGCGACGACATTCGCCACGATCAGCACGTAGTTCACGAACGGGAACGTGCGCGTGGGGTTGAGGTCCTTGATGGGCAGCAGCATGAGGTGGCCGGTGGTTTATACCTCAACGGTGGTCGAGCCAGAGGCGGGCCGTCTGGGCGGGTTGGCGCGCGCCTCCGCCGCACCTTTCGTGCTAGCGTCCGCACTCCTTATGCGAGCGGCTGGTCTTGGGCTTCCGGTAGCGCTTTTGGTCACGGCCTGTGGTGGACCGCACTTCAACGGCACGGTGTATGACGATGGCGCGCTGCGCTTTCACACCGGCCCCGTGCCCGCGGGTTGGCACGGCATCGAGGCTGACGGCACCTTGCTGGCCTTTCGTGACGACGCGACCCCCGCGACGGTCGCCGTCAACGGGCGCTGCGGCATCGACGGCGATGACGTGCCGCTAGCCTCGTTGACCCAGCACCTGTTCCTGCAGTTCACCGAGCGTGAGCTGAAGTCGCAGCAGGAGGTGATCCTCGACGGGCGGGCGGCGCTGCGCACCGAGCTCATCGGCAAGCTCGACGGCGTGCCCAAGCAGTTTCTCGTCTACGTTCTGAAGAAAGACGGCTGCGTCTACGACTTTTGGCGCATCAGTGAGCCGTCTGCTGGCGACCCTTCGGTGTTCGAAGGCTTCGTCAAAGGCTTCTCGACGGAGTCTTGAGATGACGACGCGCGCGCCCACCGACTCCATTCCGCCCAGCCAAGGCGGCGAGCGCCGCAGCTTGTTGCCGCCGCCGCCGCCCAAATTCACCGAGCGTCAGCTGCATCGCATCGCCGCGCTGGTCGAGGGCATGGGCGCCGTCACCAGCATGATGATCGGCGCGATTCGCGCCGGGTTTCGCCGGCCCTTCGAGGGGCGCGCCATCTTGCAGCAAATCGAGGCGCTGGGCGTGGCGTCGGTCGGCATCGTGACGGTGACGAGCGTGTTCATCGGCATGGTCATGGCCGTGCAGTTCGCGTTCGGACTGCGCAAATTCGGCGGCATGGAGTACACGGGGCGGGTGGTCGCGCTCAGCTTCATGCGCGAGCTGGCGCCATCATTGACGGCCGTGATCGTCGGCGGGCGCATCGGCTCGGGCATGGCGGCCGAGGTCGGCTCGATGGCGGTGACGGAGCAAATCGACGCGGTGCGCGCGTTGGGGGCCGATCCGCTCAAGAAATTGGTTTGGCCGCGGCTGGTCGCGTCCACGCTGGTCATGCCGGTGCTGGCCGCGTTCGCGTTGATCTTGGGCTTCGGCGGCGCGATGCTGATCAGCGATCTGGAGTTCAACATCCAGTGGCAGTTCTTCCTGCGCTCCGCCCTCAGCGTCGTCACCATGGCCGACTTTGCGAGCGGCATGATGAAGACGCCGGTGTTCGGCGCCATCATCGCGTTGGTCGGCTGTCACTTCGGCATGACGACGCGCGGCGGTACCGCGGGCGTAGGCAACAGCACTACCCGCACCGTCGTGGTGGTTTCGATTGCGATCTTGATCGCTGACTTCGTTCTGACCAAATTGGCAATCATCATTTGGCCTCAGAACTAAAAATCTGCTCCGGCATTGGTCGCGCAGCCCGCGACGACGACCAAAGTTGCCAATGCGATCGAGGAGACGTTACAGCGGGGGCGGCGGGCAGATTTCGTAGGAATTTTACGGCTTACGGGCGCGCGAGTCGCCGCTCTTCGATGACACGTGCAGGCCGATTTTCAAGGCTGATCATTCGAAACCTCGCCGCCTGCCCGCAGCCGTTTTTTCTTTGCTTCAATAGCTTGTCGTTGGCTTGACCCTGTCGGAATCGGCCCGTAAGCTTCTGCAGCTTGACGCTCTTGCTGAATGCGAAGGCGCTTGGGTTATCGGGAAATTGCTCCGGAGTCGAGTGATGGAAGAACAGACTGCGACCCAGCGCGTGTTCACTATTTCCGAGGTAAACGCGCTAATTCCCGCCCTCTCCTCGTTGGTGCAAGATCAGCTGAGAGAACAGAGTGAGATCGAGCAAGGCCTGGCTGAGCTCATGCGCCTAACCGGTGCACCTCCCCGCTCACTGCAGCCCACCGACGCCGATTCGGCGGAAGTGACGCGCCGCAAAGGCGACTTGAGAGGTCGAATCTCTCGCTACGAAACCGGCTGGCAACGCGTCCAGAAATGGGGCGGGGTCGTCAAAGACCCACAGACCGGTCTGGTGGATTTTTACGGGCGAGTAGACGGCAAGCTGGTCTGGCTGTGTTGGCGCTACGGCGAAGACACACTGGGCTACTATCACGACCTCACCTCTGGCTACACAGGGCGACGACCGCTCAGCGCCGACGTCCGGCGCAAGCTCGTCAATTGAGAGAGCCGTGCCGGTCGATCGAGCTCGCGCCGAACACGCGGTGCGCGAGTTTCTCTCGGCGCTAGGCCGAGATCCGGAGCGAGAGCCCGAGCTGCGCGGCACCCCCGCGCGTGTCGTGGAAGCGTACGCCACGGAGTTGCTGAGCGGCTACGACGTCGACGTGAAGGCCTCGTTGGCGGACGGCGAAGCCATCTCCGAAGAGCAGGTGAGCGGGCTCATCGCGCTGTCGGGCATCGCCGTCAGCACCATTTGTCCGCATCATTTGCTTTTGTCGAACGGCACGGCCAGCGTGGTGTACCGGCCGGGCGCGCGCTTGTTCGGGCTCGGCAAGTTGGCAACGTTGGTCAACGCTTACGCGCGCCGTTTGGCGCTGCAAGAATCGATAGGCGAGAGCGTGGTGCAGGCGCTGGTCGAGCACGGCGGGGCGCGGGCCGCTTACTGCGAAGTGCGCTTGGTGCACGGCTGCTTGGTCGCGCGCGGCTCGCGCCAAACCGGCGCCGAGCTCGTCACCACCGCGCGCCGCGGCGATTTGGACGCGGCCGAGCTGGCGCTGGCGCTCGGGCGGGGCCGCGTGGATGCCGCGATCTGAACGGGATCACGGAAGCTTTCCGGAACGCCGAAGGCCTCTTCACGTCGGAAGAGTCAGTTCGCTACCGAACTGACTTTTCAGCAGCGGAAGGCCTCTTCAGGTCGGAAGAGTCAGTTCGCTACCGAACTGACTTTTCAGCAGCGGAAGGCCTCTTCAGGTCGGAAGAGTCAGTTCGCTACCGAACTGACTTTTTAGCAGCGGAAGGCCTCTTCAGGTCGGAAGAGTCAGTTCGCTACCAGTTCGCTACCGAACTGACTTTTCAGAACCGGAAGCGCTGTTCACGTCGGAGCGCTCAGAGGAGGATGTGATGAATCTCGAGCGGGACCGAACTGATTTTTCCGACACGAGGCGGCAGCTGGGTCGCCGAAAGGTGTGATGAACGTCGAGTAGAACCGAGATGACTTGCGCGCCCAGCGTGGCCTAGGGACGCCACGGAAGTTTCTGCAAGCGGCCTGCGGTGGGGCAGCCCCACGTGGCTAGAGCGGGATATTGCCGTGCTTTTTTGGCGGGTTCTGATCGCGCTTGTTCTCGAGTAGCGAGAGGTAGGCGGCCAAGCGTGGTCGCAACGTCCGCGGCTGGATGACTTCGTCGATGAAGCCGAGGCTGGCCGCTTCGTACGGGCTCATGAAGCGGGCGCGGTAATCGGCGATGAAGTCGGCGCGCGTCTGCTCGGGGTTCTGCGCGGCCTCGATGTGTTGGCGGTGGATGATGTTCACGGCGCCCTCCGCGCCCATCACGGCCACCTCGGCGGTGGGGAAGGCCAGGTTGACGTCGGCGCGGATGTGTTTGCTGTTCATGACGTCGTAGGCGCCGCCGTAAGCCTTGCGGGTGATGACCGTGAGCTTGGGCACGGTTGCCTCGCAGTAGGCGTACAGCAGCTTGGCGCCGTGACGAATGATGCCGCCCAGCTCTTGGCTCACGCCCGGCAAGAAGCCTGGCACGTCGACGAAGGTGATGAGCGGAATGTTGAAGCAGTCGCAAAAACGCACGAAACGTGCGCCTTTGATGCTGGCGTCGATGTCCAGGACGCCGGCCAGCACCGAAGGCTGGTTGGCCACGATGCCCACGCTGCGGCCGTCGATGCGGGCAAAACCGGTCAGTAGATTTTCCGCGAAGCGCGGCGAGAGCTCGAAGAAGTAGCCGTCGTCGACGACCTGGCGCAGCACGTCGCGCATGTCGTACGGCTTGTTGCTCTCGGGCGGCACCAAGCTGTCGAGGGCGGGCGCCTCGCGCGTTGCCGGATCGGCGGTGGCCACGCGCGGCGCCTCTGCGCCGTTGTTGGAGGGCAAGAACGACAACAGCTCTCGGGCCAACTCCAAGCACTGTTTGTCGTCGGGCGCGGTGAGCTGGCAGACGCCGCTCTTCTCGGCGTGGGTGGAGGCGCCGCCCAGCGCCTCCTTCGTCACCTGTTCGTGCGTGACCGCCTTCACCACGTCGGGCCCCGTGATGAACATGTAGCTCGTGCCTTCGACCATCAGCACGAAGTCGGTGATGGCCGGCGAGTACACGGCGCCGCCCGCGCACGGTCCCATGATGCAGCTGATTTGCGGCACCACGCCGCTGGCCAAGGTGTTGCGCAAGAAGATGTCGGCGTAGCCGCCCAGCGCGGCCACGCCCTCTTGAATGCGCGCGCCACCGGAGTCGTTCAGGCCCAACACGGGTACGCCGATTTTGAGCGCCAGGTCCATCAGCTTCACGATCTTGCTCGCGTGGGTCGCGCCCAACGCGCCGCCGAACACCGTGAAGTCTTGCGCGAACACGCACACCGCCCGGCCGTCGACGCGCGCGTGGCCGGTGACCACGCCATCGCCCAGCACGGCCTGCTCGGCGCTCAGGCCCGCCGAGTGGTGAGTGGCAAAGCGATCGGTCTCGATGAAGCTGCCGGGGTCGACCAGCACGTCGATACGCTCGCGCGCGGTGAGCTTTCCGGCGCGGTGTTGCTTTTCGACGCGTTGCTCGCCGCCCGCCGCGAAGGCGAGGTCGTTCTTGGCCTCGAGCTGATCCAGAAGCTCGCGGTGGCGATCGGACATGGGCAAAGACTAGAGCATTGCCTTGAGCAGGATCGACAGCAGAACGACACCCAGCGCGGAAAGCACCAAGATGACCCCTTGTTTCACCCGCTCGCGGTCGTACGCGTCCAAGGCGCGCACCTGCGTTTCCGCGCGAATGGCCGCCATTTCGACGCTGTGCTCGTGCTCGCGCAGCGCCTGCAGCAGCGGCGCCGGGACCTTGATGGCGCCGCGCGTGGCCAGCACGGCGCGCGCTACCTCGGCCCAGGCGTCGCGCCGTTGTTGCTCGGCCTCGGACACGCCGGCGGCCCGCGCCGAGAGTTGCTGCTCGAGCGCGCTGCCGGCGCTGGCCTTCTGGCGCTCCAATTTTTGGATTTGGGCTTGCCCGCGGCGGACCTCCGCCTGAGCTTGGCCTTCTTCCGCTGCGGCGGCCGCGTGGCGGCTCTTGGCCTGAGCGAGCTCGGGCTCGATGGCCTTCGAGCGCTCCTGCAAGCCGCTCAGCTGCGCGGCGTGCGCGGGCGACATGTCACCGCCAGCCGGACCTAGCGCCTGGCGCGCGACGTCGAGCACGCCGCGGATTTCGATTTGCACGCGTTGCTGCTTGGCTTCCAGGCGCCGCAGCTCGTCTTTCGCGCTCTCGGCGGCGCGGGCCTTTTCCACCGCAGATTGCTGGGCCAAGGCGTGGGCTTCGCGCAGCAGCGAGAGCTCGGCTTCGAAGCGGGCCATTTGCTCGCGGTAGCCCGCGTCGGCCTGCGACAGGGCCGCGCTCCGTTCGCCCGCCAGCTGCTCGACCTGGCGGACGGGCTCGAGCAGGCGCCGAAAGACCTCGTTACCTTCGAGGGCGGGCAGCAGCTCGCTGGCGAGCTGCATCAGCTGGGTGTCGCGGGCCAGCTCGGCTTCGCCTAGCTCGGCATTTCGAGCGGCCAGCGCGCGCTTGAGCGGCCCCCGCCGGGACAGCACGCGGTACGCGTAAAGTGGCGAGGCGAGCGGGTTCCGGGGGGCGGCACCGTAGCCGGCGACCAACGCCACCTCGGCGGGGTCAATCGGCAATTGCTCGGGCGAGCGAGTGCGCCCCTGTGGCCAATTCTCGCGGTGGCGTTGAGCGGCTTGGGGTGACACGCCGAGCGCGAGCTCGAAATTCGAGCCCTTTTGCAGCAGCTGCTCGTCTTCGTCGTCGAGCTCGGGCAGCGAGATCTCCAAGCCGAACGCCGCCGCTTCGGGCGTGAGCGGCGCCGGGGCCGGGCGCGCCGGAGTGGGGGCCGCGGCGCGCTTGGAGACAGGAGGGGCAAGCTCCAAATCGGGGATCTCGAAGCTGGGCGCGGGCGGCTTGCGCTCGCTCATGCGGGCGGGCCCGCCGATGCGGGGTGCAGGGCCAGCCCGCTCAGCTCTTCTTGAAAGGCGCGAAAGGCCGAGTCGGCGGGCCACTGCGGCGCGCCTTGCAAGAGAACGTGCGCGCGCTCGTGCTCACCGCGCTCGAGGTAGGCCACGATGGCGCCGTAGCGCATGGCCCAATGCACGAGCGGGCTATCGTTGGACGCAGCCTCCAGGACCTCGGCGTCGCCCGGGTGCGGACAGCGCGCGAACGCCCGCGCCAGCGCGGCCAGGGCCGAGCGCAGCCGGGCCACGCGTTTCCGTAGCGGCGCGCTGCCGGCCGGAAGCGGCAATTTTTCCAAGGATTCGGCGCGTTCCACGGCGCGGCGGCGATCGCCGTCGAACGCTTCCATCAGCGTCTCGACGAACCAGCGGTGCTCGAGCGCGGCTTCCCAGGCGTCTCCGCGCACGGCGCGATCGAGGGCGCGCCGGGCTCGGTCGACCAAGCCATGCGCGGCCAGCGCGGCCGCCACCATCAGCGGACCGAGCGTCTCTGGATGGGGAAGACGCGCCAGCGTGGGATGGCAGGCCTGCAGCACCTTGCCGAAGTCTCCCGAGCGCAGCATGCGGCGGATGCGCAGCTGCCGCAGCGCGCTGGGCAGCTGCGTGAGCAAGAACGTGGCCAGCAAGACGAAGCCGAGCGCAGGCGACTTGCGCCCGAGGTGGAGGGCGAACGCCAGGGTCACGGCCGCGGTCAACAGCCAGAGCGCGGTACGGATGCGCGCTCGCCGCTCGAGCGACGCCAGGTGCTGCATCGAGCTCGAGCTTAGCATTCACGCGCCCGCGCGGGACGAGCGTTGAATGGAGGGCCCGCCACACCCGCTTTTCTTTACCGTTGCTCCCTTCCGGGCCTGGCGGGGTTCAAGCTGCGCTGTCGGCGGACCCATACATCTCTTGCGAGACGACGAGCGGGTCATAACCTACTTCTGGTCGTCTTCCAAACGCTTTCCCAGGCTGACCACCGGGTCGTCTTGGAAGCCCAGGGCGGCGTAAAAGGCTCTAACTTCGGCGTTTTCTTGCCGCACCTGCAGGTTGATTTTGGGACAACCCAAGAGCCGCAAGCGGCGCTCTGCGTCGCGCATCAACGCCGAGGCGATGCCGCGGCGGCGCTGGCCGATGTCGACGGCCAGGTAATTCACCCAACCCCGGTGCCCTTCGTAGCCCGCCATCACGACCCCAACCACGACGCCCTCCAGCTCGGCGACCAAGAACAGCTCGCGCTGCACCTTCAGCTTGCGGGCGATGTCTCTTTTGGGGTCGTTCCAAGGGCGGACCAGCCCGCCGAACGTCCACAGCTCGATGACGCGCGCCTCGTCCGACTCTTTGAACACCCGTACCAGAACCTGCGCCATGCTCCGAGGGTGCCACGCGGCTTCGGGCTACGGCAACAGCGCGGGTCTCAGTGCAGGCCGGGAGCCTCTTGGCCCGTGGCCGACACGTATTCGGTGTAGCCGCCGCCGTACAACTTGGGGCCCTCGGGACCCAGCTCGAGCACGCGGTTCGACAGCGAGCTCAAGAAGCGCCGATCGTGCGAGACGAACAAGAGCGTGCCTTCGAAGTTGGCGAGCGCTTTGACCAGCATCTCTTTGGTGTCGAGATCGAGATGGTTGGTAGGCTCGTCCAGCACCAAGAAATTGGGCGGATCGAACAACATTCGCGACAAGACCACGCGCGCCTTCTCGCCGCCCGAGAGCACCCGGCAGCGCTTCTCGACGTCGTCGCCCGAGAAGCCGAACGCGCCCAGCAGCGCCTTCAGCGAGCCGAGCGACGCCTTGGGGAAGGCAGCCTCCAGCGTCTCGAGCACGGTCTGGTCCGGGTCCAAGATCTCCATCGCGTGCTGGGCGAAGTAGCCCATCTTGACGCTGCCTCCGAGCTGCACGTCGCCGCTGTCGGCCGACGACTCGCCGGCGATCAGCCGCAGCAGGGTGGACTTGCCGGCGCCATTCACGCCCATCACGCACCAGCGCTCGCGGCGGCGGATCAAGAAATCGAACTTCGAGTAGATGACGTGCGCGCCGTACGCTTTGTTGACGCCGGCCAGCTTGGCCACGTCTTCGCCCGAGCGGGGCGGGGTTGGAAAGTCGAAATCGATGACTTTGCGGCGGCGCGGCGGCTCGACCTTCTCGATTTTTTCCAGCTTCTTCACGCGGGATTGCACCTGGGCGGCGTGGCTGGCGCGAGCCTTGAATTTGTCGATGAACGCTTGCTCTTTGGCCAGCATGGCCTGCTGCCGCTCGAACTGCGCTTGCTGCTGCTGGGCCAAGATCTGGCGTTGCTCGGCGTAAAATTCGAAGTTTCCGGAGAAGCTGGTCAGCTCGCCGCCGTCAATCTCCAAGATCTTGCCGACCAGGCGGTTCATGAACTCGCGATCGTGGGACGTCATCACCAGCGCGCCCTCGAAATCGCGCAAGAATTTCTCGAGCCAGATGATCGACTCGAGATCGAGGTGGTTGGTCGGCTCGTCCAGCAGCAGCAAGTCCGGCGCCATCAGCAGAATACGAGCCAGCGCCACGCGCATCTTCCAACCGCCCGAGAGCGCGCCCACGTCGCCCTCCATCACCTCTTGCCGAAAGCCCAGGCCGGCCAGCACCTCGCGCGCGCGCGCCTCGAGCCCATAGCCGCCCAGCTCGTCGAAGCGCGCCTGCACCTCGCCGAAGCGCTCGACGATCTTCTCGAGCTCGTCGCCGTAGGCGGGGTCGGCCATTTTGTGCTCGAGCTCGTGTAGCTCCGCGCCCACGACCGAGACCTCGCCCGCGCCCGCCATCGTTTCCGCCAGCACGCTGCGCCCGCTCATGTCGCCGACGTCTTGGCTGAAGTAGCCGGTGCGAATGCCGCGGTCGACCACCACTTGGCCGCCGTCCGGCTGCTCTTCGCCCACCAACAAACGGAAGAGCGTGGTCTTGCCCGAGCCGTTGGGCCCGACCAGGCCCACCTTCTCGCCGCGGTTCACGCTGGCCGAGGCCTCCATGAACAGGATCTGCCGGCCGTGGTTCTTGCTGACGGAGTCGAAGCGAATCACGGCGCGAAAGATGTCGGCCCACGCCCCACCGTGCAAGCGGGTTCCAGAAAATCAGCGGCAGACGGCCTTGGCTGCGACTTGCGGCGCTTGAAAGCGCGGTGGGGACCCAGATTTTTCGCAGGAAGGGGGGAAGGGTGGAAGGTGAGAATGGGGGCGCCGAGGCGTTACGGAGCTCGCGTTGTTTTGCGCGCTGTTTTGCGCGCTGGCGGAGCGGGTTGGGCGGCGGAAGGGCGCTTTTTGGATGGCTTGGGCGCGGCAGCTTTTGCGGGGCGCTGGGGGTGGAGGGTCTCGTGCTTGGCGCACATGGCCACGAAGCGTTCGATGCGCTCGGCGCGCGTCTCTGGCTTCTTCGCGCTCTGCACGCGATAGAGGATGGCGAAGCGGTTGGCGCTGTCGAGCGTCTGGAAGAACGCATTCGCTCGCGCATTGCGCGCGAGCGCGCCGGCGAGGTCCGTCGGGACGGTCGCAGAGCGAGCACCGTCGTACGCTCTTTCCCAGCGCCCATCTTGCTTGGCGCGCTGGACCTCGGCGAGCCCCGCAGCCTGCATTTTCCCGGCGGCGATCAGCGCCTCGGCCTTGGCGCGGTTGATCTTGGACCAGGGGCTGCTGGCCGTGCGTCGAGTGAAGCGCTGGAGCCAAGCGCTGGCGTCGAGCGCGCGCTTCTGGCTGTCGATCCAGCCCCACGAAAGCGCCACGTCGAGCGCTTCGGCGTACGAGAGCGTTTTTTCGGCGCCCTTCTTCGCCATGCGCAGCCAAACCCCGCGCGAGCTGGTGTGGTTCGAGGCGAGCCACCGCGACCAAGCGGCCGGCGATGCTACCTCGAGCATTTCCAGTTCTTTTGCAACGGTCGGAAGTCGAGGCATCTGCCCCTACGAATAGCGCGCGGGCGCGCCCTCGTATCGTAGAAATGCGACGCGACGACGAGCGCCCGACGCCCTCACGCCTTCAACGACGGACTTGCAGCGAATCACCCTCGAACACGACGCCGAGGGGCTCGATGACGACGCGCTGCGGGCCGACCCGCACCTCGCCGGCGTGCAAGAGCTCGAAGCCGGATTGCTTGCCGACGGCGAGGGCGGCGCCCACCGCCGACGCTGGCAGGTACAGCGCGAAGCCGGCGCCCATGTTCAAGGTGCCGTAGGCTTCGGCCGTGGACAGCTCGGCGTGCTGCTGCAAGAAGCTGAGCACCGGCGGCACGGGCGGAATTTTGGTCAGCACGTAGCTCAGCTCACGGCTCGCGCGCATGATCTTCCGCCAGCCGTGGCCGGTGATGTGCGCCGCGTAGTGCAGCGGCACCCCGGCGGTTTGCAGGTTTTCGACCAAGGGCGCGTACTGCGGCGTGGGGTCGAGCAGGGCCTCGCCGTACGTGCGGCCGTCGCTCAACGGCGTTTGGTAACCCTGCGCGAGCCCGGCCGCGATCTTCCGGGCCAGGCTGAGGCCATTGGCGTGAATGCCGGAAGCGGGGGCGAGCAAGATCTGATCGCCCGGCTCGAGCCGGTCGCCGTGCAGCGTATTTTCCGAGGGCATCATGCCGATGGCAGAGCCGCCCAGCACGACCTTGCCGGCCTCGATCAGCGAAGGCAAGACCTGCGTCTCGCCGCCGCCCCAAGAGACGCGGCACTCTTCGCAGGCGGCGGCCCAGCCTGCCGTCAGGTCGCGCGCGCGCTCCGCGTCGGAGAACCAGGCGCCGTCGCCCGCGCCCCAGTACGCGGTCAAGGCTGCGGGGCGAGCGCCTACGCTGCACAGGTCGTTCAAGATCGTGGCCACGGTGTCGCGCGCGATGGCGTCGTAGTGGCTGCGGCCGGTGTACGCGCGCACGGCGTCGGCGACCAGGTTCTTGGTGCCGAGCGCTTCCGTCACGAACGCGATCGAGGTGGCGCCCATCTTCACGATGTACGCGGACTCACCGCGGCTGGACGCGATCTCTTCCAAGCCCAGGCGGCCGAGGTGCTGCGCCGTTCTTGCCGCTAGCTCTTGGGCCAACAGCTTGCTCGGATCGATCTTGGAGTAGTCGACGCCGGCCTCTGCGTACTTGCGATCGCTCATCGGGGCGCGCGGAAGCTAACACGGGCGGGGGGCCTACGCCGCTGGTAGTCGCAGGGCCGCGCGGCTGGCGAATATGCCGATATTTCGCGGCGAAACCGCGCGTTCGAACAATGTTGCCACCTGTACCGTGAGCCCGCGCTCCTCCAAGTGAACGGCGCGGTCCAGCGACACCAGAACCTCGAGCAGGCGGGCCAGCATGCTGCGCGGCAGCGAGAGGCGACGAATCAGCCCGTAGTGCTCGGCCGCCAGGGCTTCGTGCCGAAGCAGCTCGGCGGCGCTGGCCGGCGCGAGCCCGCGCTGGGCAAGGGCCAGCTCAGCGACGGCGGCCAAGCCGCGGTTGGCCCGGCGACGGTTGATACCGCTCATTTCTGCGCCCGCTTCCAGCACGACTCCGCGCGCGCGCAGCAGCTGCGCGAGCGCGTAGCGGGTCTGCCGGGCTCCGATCGTGACCTCGATGCTGGCTTCGACGCCTTGCGGTTGCGCGGTCAAATTGGTGAGGCCCAAATGCTCGCGGCGTAGCTCGGGCGCGCCGCTCGTGCTCGATAGCGGGCGGCGCGTGGGCGTCGAGATCTTCTGCAAGCAGCAGGAAACGAGCGCCAAATCGCATTGGGCGTGGCCGGCGGCCTCCACCAGTCGATCGCCCAGCTCTCCGCACGCGTGCAGACCGATGGCCAAGTCTTGCGCCGCGAAGCGCAGCCCATCGCGCGCGTCCACGGTGACGAACGATGCCGTTACGGCGCTCTCGTTGGCGCGTTTTTGGGCGCTCTCCACGCGTTTTGGGTTGCGCTCCAGGCCGAGCGCTTCTCGCTGGAATAGCTCGGCCGAAAGGCGCGTGAAGTGCCCGCTGCCCGCGCCCACGTCCACGATGCGAGCCGCCCCCTCCGCCATGCCGGTCACGGCCGAGAGCAGCCCCGCCAGCTGCGCGCGCTTTCGCAAACGCACGCTGCGAAGCGCCTCGCTGGTCAGCGGCGTGGCGCCGCGGAGCCGGGGTAGCTCGATGACGGCCAGGAGCTCGCGCCCGAGCTCCTGCAAGTCGGCGGGCGCCCCGGGCAAGCCCGGCAAGACCTCGGCCAAGCCGTGCGCTTCACAGTTGCGTACGGCAGCTTCGTCGAGGCCGAGCAAGAACGGCGCCCAGCCGCGCCGCTCGCACCACTCGGGTACCACGGCTTCATCGACGCGCCGCTCCAAGATGTCCCGCACCGGTAGCGCCACGCCCAGCACGCGCGAGAGACGAGCCGAGCAACTCATCTTCAATACAGGGCGATCGGGGTCGGCATGAACAGGAGCACGAACAGTACCAAACAAGCCAACGCCACGGCCCTGCGCCCCGGCCCCAAGGGCCCTGGCTCGAAGGGCGGGTGATCGGCTCCCGTCATGCGCGCCATGCCGCCGGTGATGGCGTACCAAAACAACCAAAAGGCCGCGTTTCCAGCGGCCGCGCCCAACGTTTGGCTCGAGCGATGCAGGAGCACCGGTACCACCAACGTGTACACGTTGTAAGCGAACACCGCGAGCAAGCCGCGCCGCACCCACGTGGCGATGCGATGCTGCCGGTCGCCCAGCAGCGCATAGGCAATGTGACCGCCGTCGAGCTGGCCCCACGGCAGCAGGTTGATCATGGTCAAGAAGAGCCCGCCCCAGCCCGCGAACGCCATCGGGTGCAAGAACACGTCTTTGTCGGCGGGGATGGGGCCGAGCATCAGCCGCTTGAGCAGCCAGTACAGCAGGCTCTGGCCCTCTTGCATGTAGTCACTGGCGCTGCGCGGCGCGACGCTCGAGAGCGAAAGGCCGATGCACAACACCGGGATGGCGACGACCATGCCTGCCAACGGCCCGGCCGCGCCAATATCGAGCAGGGCTTTGCGCGAACGAATCCGGTCGCTCATCGTGATCACCGCGCCCAGCGTGCCGAACATGCTGAGGAACGGCAGCGGCAAGAAATAGGGCGGCGACGCCGGTACGCGGTGCAGGCGCGCGGCAACGTAGTGGCCGAGCTCGTGCACCAGTAAAATGGCGAGGAGCGGTAGGGCTTGGTAGGCGGCCCAGCCCGCCCAGCTGTGGCGGCCCGGCGCCGGCTGGTTGTTGAACATGGCCGTGGCCTGCATGCTCAACATGGTCAAAGAAAACAGCAAAAAGTGGAGCCAAATCCGCGGCTTACGCGGCTCGGGCGGTAGCGAGCTCGGGCGCGCCTCTTCATGGCTCGGGTCGAAGCGCGGCGGCGCTCCTAGCGGCGCCGGGAAGCCGGCGGTCGGATCATGATTCATGCGAAAGCGTCTCTCTCAGCCGAAGCGCGAGCCGGTCGAGCTGGGGCGCCAAGTCGGCGTCGAGCACGCCGATGTCGGTCTCGATGCGCAGGCTGCCGCGCTCGCGCGAGCCGTCGGGCGTGACGCGCACCGTTTCGATGGCGACGCCCAGCGACGGTAACGACCGCGTGAGCAGCTCTGCGTCTTCGGGGTGTGCGACGATGTTCAGACGCCGCGCGCCGCGCGCTTCGCCCAAGGCTTGCCGCGCGAGGGCCACGACTTGCTCGGGAGCGGCCGCCAGCGAAGCGCCCAGCAACCGTTCGGCCAACAGGCGAGCCAGGGCAACGGTGCGCTCCAGCGCGCGCTCGTCGGCCTTCGCCTCGTAAGTGGCCAAAGCCAACGCATGGGCGGCCAGCTTGGCCGACGCTTCGGCGCGCGCTTCGGTCTCGGCCAAGAGCTTCAAGTCGGCGGCGCGGCGCTCGGCGCTGGCCAGCAATGCGCGCGCTTCGGCCTGGGCCTTGGCCATGATGCGCGCCGCTTCGGCGCTGGCGTCGACCAGCGATTTGGGCGCCACGCGGCCGAACGGCAGCCCGCGCTCGGGGCTTGCCAGGCGTGGCAAAGGCGCTAGCTCGGCGGCCTCAGCGCGAGAAAGAACGCGGCCGCGGCGCATCATCGCCACAGCCCTCGTTCATCGAGCGCGGCGGCCAACCGGGCCAGCTCGCCCGCCAGCGCTTGCGCGCGGTTGCCGCGCTCGGCGTGGCGCAGCCCGCTCGATACGTCGGCGGCGGCCGGCGCGAGGCCCACGCCGTCCAAGGCTTCGGTGAGCGCCGCTCCGCGCGCACCCCAGAAGTAGCGCATGGCCACGAATGAGCGTTGAAAGTCGGGAGAACGTGCAGAGGTCGTCACAGAGCCGTTCATGGTGGTTGCGCCCTAGTCCGGTGAGCGAGGAGCCTAGCCCGGATCAATCGACCCTGCAGGGCGGGGCCGCCAGCAGGCGCCCTTTTCGAGGCGAATCTTGCTAGCCTCGGCCGCCGTGAAGCTCGCCGCGATCGACATCGGCACGAACTCGATTCACTTGGTGGTGGTCGAGTTCGACGGCCGGACCTTCCAGGTCATCGATCGCGAAAAGAGCATGGTTCGGCTTGGCCTGGGCATGTTCGGTGACATGCGCCTGACCGAGCGCGCCTTCAACGAAGGCGTCGAGGTGCTCGAGCGCTACAGCAAGCTGGCCGAGAGCCGCGGCGTGGACGAAATTTTGGCGGTTGCCACCAGCGCCACGCGCGAGGCCGAGAACGGCACCGAATTTCTGAACGCCATCTTCCAGCGCACGGGCGTGATGCCGCGGGTCATTTCCGGCTCGGAAGAGGCGCGCCTCATCTTCCTGGCCGTCAAGCACTCCATCGATTTTGCCGGGGAGCGCGGCTTGGTGATCGACATCGGCGGCGGCAGCGTGGAGGTCGCGGTGGGCGACGCGGACGAGGTCTTGCTGGCGCGCAGCATGCGCTTGGGCGTGCAGCGGCTGCTACATCGCCAAGGCGGCGCGCAGCCGCTCGGCACGCGCGAGATGTACGAGCTTTCGGGCTACGTGCAGGGCGCGGCGGCCGAGGTGATGTCGGAGGCCAAGCGCTTCGGCGCCACGCGCTTCGTCGGCACTTCGGGCACGATCCGCACGTTGGGCGAGGCCGCGCATTTGCTGGCCGGCGGCGCGCCGTTTCGCTCGCTGAACGCCCAGAGCGTGAAGCGACGAGATTTGCGCGAGCTGGTCAAGCGCCTGTGCGAGGCCGACGCGGTCAAGCGCGCCAAGATGCCGGGCGTGGGCGAAGCGCGCGCCGACACCGTGCACCTCGGCGGCATGCTCTTGCTCGAGCTTTTGGAGATGCTCAAGGCCGAAGAGCTCACGCTGTGCGATACGTCGCTGCGCGAAGGCGTGCTGTGGGACTACATCGAGCGGCGGGGCGTCGATCCCGTGCCGCACCGGCTGATCACCGATCCGCGGCGCCGCAGCGTGGTGGAGCTGATGCGGAAATTTCAGCGCGACGACCCGCGCGAGCTGCACATCGCCGGCCTGTCTCTCTCGCTGTTCGACCAGACGCAGCAACTACACGGGCTGGGCGCCGCCGAGCGCGAGCTGCTCGAGTACGCGTCGCTCTTGCACGGCGTCGGCCGTCACATCGACTACGAGAACCGCGAGCGCCACGCGCGCTACATCATCCGTAACTCTAGCCTGCGCGGCTTCACCGACGATGAGATCGAGCTCTTGGGCCTGGTCGTCCGCTACCAACGCGGCGCGCGGCCCAGCAAAAAGAGCAGCAAGCTCAGCGCCTTACCCGCGCGTGAACGGCGCGGTGTGATCGTGCTCTCGGCCATCTTACGGCTGGCCGTCGCGCTCGATCGCGGCCACAGCCAGCTGGTGCGCCGCCTGCTCGTCGAGCAGCGCAAGAAGCAGCTGCGCATCGTCATCGACGGCCCCGGCGACCTCCTGCTCGAGCTGTGGGCTGGGCGCGGCAAGCTCGAGCCGCTGGCCAAGGCGCTGGGCCGCTCCGTCATGCTCGAGCGGGTCGCGCTCGGGCCCTCAGCAGCGCTCGACCACCACGGCGACGGCTTCGCCCCCGCCGATGCAGAGAGTGGCAAGGCCACGCTGAGCCCCGCCATCGTTCATCGCGCTTAGCAGGGTGACCAAGATGCGCGCGCCCGACGCGCCGATGGGGTGCCCGAGCGCGACCGCGCCGCCGCGCACGTTCACTTTGGCTGGGTCGACGCCGGCCAGCTTGCTACAGGCCATGGTGACGCACGAAAACGCTTCGTTGATCTCCCACAGATCGATGTCTTTTGCCGCCAAACCAAGCTTCTTCAGCGTCAGGTCGATGGCCAGCGCGGGCGCGGTGGTGAACCATTCGGGCGCCTGCGCGGCGCTGCCGTAGCCAACGACGCGCGCGAGCGGCTTCAAACCGTGACGCCGGAGCGCGCTTTCGTTGGCCAACACCAGAGCGGCCGCGCCGTCGTTGATGCTGGAGGCGTTGGCGGCCGTGATGGTGCCGTCGCTCGCGAAAGCGGGGCGCAGCTTCGCGAATTTGCTCGGGTCGCCCTTGCCTGGCTCTTCGTCCTCGCTCACCACGATGGGGTCGCCCTTCTTTTGGGCGATCGAAACCGGGGCAATTTCTTTGGCGAAGGCGCCGCTCTTTTGCGCCGCGCTGGCAAGCGCGTAGCTCTTCTTGGCAAACTCGTCCTGAAGCTCACGGGTGAGGCCGTACTCTCTGGCGCAAAGCTCGCCCGCCTGGCCCATGTGAAAATCGTTGTACGGATCCCACAAGCCGTCGAAAATCATGCCGTCTACGAGCTTGCCGTCGCCCATGCGGTAGCCGGCGCGCGCCTCCCGCAGGTAATACGGCACGTTGGACATCGACTCCATGCCACCGGCCACGGCGATTCCGGCGTCGCCGAGCGCGAGCGTCTTGGTCCCGAACACCACCGCTTGCAGGCCCGAGCCGCACACCTTGCTCACGGTGGTAGCCGGCACTGCGTGGGGCACGCCGGCGAAGATGGCGGCTTGGCGCGCCGGCGCTTGGCCAATGCCGGCCGAGAGCACGTTGCCCATGAACACCTCTCCCACCTGTTCGGCGGCCACGCCGGCGCGCTCGAGCGCGCTCTTGATGGCCACGGCGCCCAAGCGGGGCGCAGGTACGCTAGCCAACGACCCCAAATAGGCCCCAATCGGAGTACGCGCGGCGGAGACGATATAGACGGCTTCGGGCATGACCGAAGCCTAGCGCAGGCCGGGCCCGGCTGGCGGCTCAGTTGGGCGCGATGAAGTAGCGGCCGCAGACCAGGCCAACACCACACTCCCAGCGCGCCGTGCTCAGCGTGGCGGCGAGGCAAGCGCGCACGTCGGGCGGCAGCGCCAGGTCGCTCGAAAGACGCAAAGGGCAGCCGTCTTCCAGCTGAAGCAGGAAGCTGGTGGCGTGGCTCGCTGCGCCGCAGTCGTACAGGGTGCGCTCGAAAGCGTTGTCCAGCCGGTACTGCTGGGTATCGAGCTCAACGACCGAGGTGACGCCGCACGTCGTCACGGCGCGCTCGCTGCACGCCCGTGACTGTGGCACCTCGATGAGCTGCGGCCCCAGCTCCGGGCACAGCCTGCCGCACAGCAACCGGTGGGAGGTCCAGAACCTCGAGCCCTCGCGGCAGAACGAGAAGAGCTGTGACGATTGGCCGTCGGCCGCCTCGACCCCGTAGGCGCACCTCTTCACCGCAGTCGCCGTCTCACAAGCGGCGCCCTCCACGGGCGCTCGAGCGGGGCAACCTTCGGCGGCCAGCATTTCGCTCGTGGACTCTCGACAATCACCGACTGGGACGCCGCCAATCGTGCTCGAGGTTTGCGGGACGGCTCCCGCTCCTCCGGCGTTGGCCCCGCTGCTGCTCGGGTTCGCGCCGCCCGACCCCTCCGACGCGCGGTCGGAATCGCGGGTCGCGCCGCCACAAGCGCAGACCATGGCCGCTCCGAGAACCAAGGCTGCCCCGCGTCGAGCTCCCATGGGCCATGTTGTACCCTACGATGCACGCGCGAGCGGCTCGCTCGCTCAATCAGGCTTGCGCAGCTGATTGAGCCGACGGACACTCGGCGCCATCCATGGGCGCCGATCCAAAGCTATTGGTCGAAGTTCCGATCTTTTCGCTCCTGGACGACAAGGAGCGGGCCACCTTGGCCGAACGCGTCGAGACCGTGAAGTTCTCGTCCGGCACCGTGCTCTTCAACCGCGGAGATCCTGGCGACTCGCTGTACGTGGTCGCTTCGGGCGCCGTCGAGCTGTTCTTCAAGAACGACACCGGCGAGCGCATCGTGCTCGACACGGCCACGCCCGGCCACTTTTTCGGGGAAATTTCGCTGCTCGACGGCGGCGCCCGCACCGCTTCGGCCGTGGCCGTTCAAGACGTGGAAGCCGTGGTCGTCGATCGCCAAGACCTGGCGGAGCTGATTCGCCTGCAGCCCGGCGCCGCCATGGAGCTTTTGTCCGCCACCGGCCGGCGCTTGCGCGAAACGAACGAAAAGCTGCGCCACACCGCCTCGCGCAACGTGAATGAAGAGACGGAAGACAAGCGCAGCAAGGTGATGAAGATCGCCGACTGGATCTCGGAGTTCAGCGGCAGCCTCGACTTCTTGTTCATCCACATCGCCATCTTTTTCTTGTGGATCGTGTTCAACTCGGGGCCGCTCAGCCGCATCTGGGGCCCCTTCGATCCGTTTCCGTACGGCCTTTTGACCATGTGCGTGTCGCTGGAGGCCATCATCTTGTCGGTGTTCGTGCTGCTCAGCCAGAGCCGACAGGTGGCGCGCGATCGCGTGCGCAACGACATCGAGTACGACGTCAACCTCAAGGCCGAGCTCGAAATTGCCCACTTGCACGAGAAGTTCGACCACCTGCACGTCGAGGTGTTGGCGCGCCTCAACAACATCGAGCGCAGCTCCAAGCGCCCGCCGGGCTGACTCGCGGCGGGTCGAACCGGTACATCGCGGCGGCGCGGCGGCCAGGTGAAGCCTGCGGACTTCACGCGTCCGTGAGCAGGGGCAGGCTGCGCCGCGCTCGCTCGGGCGAAATTTCCTCTGCCAAGCTGCGCAGCCAGGCGTGAACGGCGCGCTCCAGCTGCGTGAGCTCGAGCTCGGCTAGGCTTTCGCGGCTCAGCCCGCGCGTTGGCTCGAGCTCGGCCAACAGCTGCTCGCGCTCGCGGCGGCGCGGCCGTGACAGGGCGAGCCGGTCCGACTCGTGCAAGAGCCAGCGCAGCGCGTGCACGCGCGTCAGGCGCCGGAACGCTTCCAGCAGCTCCGCGCGTTCGCCGGCGTCTCGCTGCCACGACACGCCGGCGAACAGCTCTTGCGTGATGCGCTGGCCGGCGCCGTAGCAATCGTACGCCGCGCAGCCGGCCTGGCCACGGACGGCGAGCTCTGGGTGGATGGCGCAACGGAAGCTCGGCGCCAGATGACGGCACGGCACGTCGGCTGGCTTGGCAAAAGCAAACGACTCGCAGCGATCGAACGGCAAGCTCACGCAACACAGCCCCTGACAGCGCGCGCAGTCGCCCCGTAACCTGGCCCGATGATCCATGGGCCCAGGGCCCGCTGACCGCGAATTTGTTGCGCTTTTATGGCGTCGGCGCGGCCCGCGAGCGTGGCCCCGAAAAAAGCGCAACATTTGACCGCGGGGCGCGCCCTCCGTTGCAAGCCATGTCGTCGCACCTGCCTTTCCGGGCCGAACCCAGCTCCAAGGCGCTATTGGCCGAGCAGAGTGATCGCGCCGAGCGCGACCTTGCCCGGTGGGATGACGCCGCGCTGGTTCGCTACGAAGCCAAATGGCAGCGCCGGTTGCGCCGGCTGCAGCAGTCGTTCCCGGAGCGCTGGCGCGTGCCGGGGCTATCCGACGAAGAGCTGCGCGACACCTTGACCTTGCGCTTGATCGAAGCCGTACGACGAGCCGCGCCCGAGGAGCTGGCCCTGGCCCGCCCGGGCCGCGAATGGGGACTTTTGATCGTGCAGCGCGAGAGGCGCGAGCTGCGCCGCGCGTTCAAGCTTCGGGTCGTTCCGGTAGACTTTAGCGAAGTGCCCGTCGCGCAGCGTGAGCCGGACCAAGAAGAGCGGCTGCTGGGGAGGGAGTCCGAACGTCTCTTCTCGGAAGCAGAACAGCGCGCCGAACGGGGCTTGAGCCGCCCGCAACGAAGATGGCTGACGGCGTTGAAGCTGAGCGCGCAAGCAGGCGCCTTCTTCGAAGCCAGCGCCGAGCCGAATTTGGCCGCGGCTTCCCGGCTGCTCGGCAAGAACCGCTCGTCGGCGCAGCGAGCTTACCTCGAGCTGAAGTCGCGCTTCTCGCGCGAGCTATCACGCGCCAAGTAGCGCAGCGGGCCGTCGTCGGCGCCGCCGCCTACGCGTCGAAGCCGGCCGCGCGCAGGTTCTTGGCCATGCGCAAGCTCGGCTCTTCGACGTTCGGCACGAACGGCACGCCCGTGATGCGCTCGACCGCCTCGATGTAGCGGCGCATGGCCTCGATCTTGATTTCGTCCGGGATGGCGGGGATGGGGCCGTCACCGCGGAAGCCTTGCTCTACCAGGTAGCCGCGCACGAACTCTTTGGAAAAGCTCTCCGGATCTCGACCGGAGGCGAAGCGCTCTTCGTACGTGTTCTGAAACCAGAAGCGGGACGAATCGGGCGTGTGAATCTCGTCGATCAGGATGATCTCGCCCTCGGGCGTCTTTCCGAACTCGTACTTGGTGTCGACCAAGATCAAGCCGCGCTCGGCGCACACCCGCTGGCCTTCGCTGAACAGGGCCATGGCCAGCTCGGCCGCGCGATCGAAGTCGGCGGCCGGCATGCCCGAGATGGCCAAGATCTCTTCGCGTGACGCGGACACGTCGTGATCACCGTGGGCGGCTTTGGTGCTGGGCGTGAGCAACGGAGCGGCCAGGCGCTGGTGTTTCTTCATGCCCTCGGGCAGGCGGTGCCCGCAGAACTCGCGCTTGCCCTGCTCGTAATGGACCCAAATGCTGGTCGAGGTCGTGCCGGTCAGGTAGGCGCGCACCACCATCTCGACCGGCACCAGCTGGCACTCGCGCGCTACCAGCACGTTCGGATCCGGGACCGAGAGCACGTGGTTGGGGGCGATGTGGGCCGTCTTCTCGAACCACCAGGCGGCGGCAAAGCCGAGGACCTGGCCCTTGAGCGGCAGCGTGCCGAGCACGCGATCGAAGGCGCTGATGCGATCACTGGCGATGATGACGCGGCGGCCGTCGCTGGTCGTGTAGTTGTCGCGCACCTTGCCTTCGTACTTCCGACCCAGGCGCGGAAAGTCGGTGCTCGCGAGCGGATGAGCGAGCGCTTGCGTCAAGGCGTCGGTGTGCGAGTCGTTCACCGCGCCCGTATATCACAGGCCCAGGTCGGCGCTCTTGACCCAAAACGAGAGCTCGCCCGCTGGCAAAATGTGCAGGCTCTTCGGCAGCACATTGGCCCAGCCTGCGACGGTGTCCATCACGTACACGTCCGTCTCGGCCTCGATCAGGCCGATGGGCGGCTCGTTGTCGCGGGGGGCGACGCGCAGCGGAAGCTCACGCGTGGTGCGCACCGTGCGCGGCGTTCCCGGCAGCTGCAGCTCGGGCGGGGTGCTCATCGTGTAGCTGCCGGGAGGCACGTCGGCGGTTTCTCCGCGTGGCAACGGCGTGAGATCGGCGGCCCTCGCCCAGGCGTCGATCTTCACCTCACCCTGATATTGGACGTGGACGAAGCCGCCGCGTTGCTCACGACTGAAAAAGCGCACGCTGCCCACGTCAGGCGCCCGCTTCAGAGTGAAGATGGCCGCGCCGATCGGCGGCACCTCGCCGAATAGATCGAGCGACGCCGCTTTCATCAAGAACACGCGCGCAGCCCCCGGGGTTGTGTAGCCGCTGGGCGCCGGCGGGCTGAACGTGAGCGCGCTGCACTCGGCCAGAGCGCTGAAGCGCTGGTCGAAGGGCGAAGCCATTTGTTTTTCGACGCGCACTTTGCCGCCGCTGGCCCCCGCCGCGACGACCCGCGTACCGGCGCCGAGCCAAACGTGCCCGCTCACGACCGGCACGTCATAGCTGGCGAACACGCGCAGCTCGGCGGCCTTGACGAAGCCGGCCACGCGAAAGGAGCCGCGGCCAGTGCCGGTCTCGATGCGCAGCACGTCGCTGCCGGCCACGGGCGGCGCCAGCAGCGTGACCGCGGACTCGCCGCCGCTGAAGCGCGCCAACTTGCGGCCCGAGGCGTCGGCCAAGGTCGTGTCTTTGTCGAACGTGACGTGGCCCCGCTGTCCACAGCTGGGCGCAGGCTCGGGCGGCTTGGCTTGCGTGAGGGTCGGGGCCACGGCCGACAACGCGGCACAGGCCAGCAGCGAAGCCAGAAGGGGCAAGCCGTACCTCATGGGCCGAGCTTACCTCACAAATACCAGGAGTCCTCCTTGCTCTGCTGCAGGTACGCGACAACACTCAGCCGCGATGCAGCACCTGGCCTTCGGCACGCCGCGCAAGCTTCCCAAGGCGAGCAGCCTGGATGGACGCGTGGTGGTGCTGGACATTGCGTTTGCGGGAGCTGGCAGCGGAGGCGGGTTCAAAAAGATCACACTGCCGTTGATCGAAGGCTTGGGCGACCGGCTGGGCATGTGGGTCGACCACCACGACAGCGAAGAGCACGTGCTCTACAAAGACGATCCGCGCTTCGTGCTCTCGACCAAGGCCGAGCACGGAGCCTGCCCCGAGATGATCACGCCCGAGCTGGTGAAGCGGGCGGGCCGCATCGATACCATCGTTTGCCATACCGATTTCGACGGTTTGGCCAGCGCGGCCAAGTGGATCCGCGGCGGCCTGGAGCCGTACCCGGGCTGTGACGACGACGCGCGCGCCATCGACACGCGCATCGGCACGCCGAGCGCGGTGGCCGAGCGTATCGACCGCGCCTTGCGGGCGCGCTTCCGCGACCAAGGCCTGTTCGGGGTGATCGTGCGGCACCTGTCCAGCGGCCTCGCGGACCCCACGCTGTGGGTGCCGATCGACGAAGCCGCGGCGGAGCTGTTGCCGGTGGAGCGCGAGACGCGGCGCGCGGCGCTCGCCTACAAGCGGCTCGAGCCGGGGGTCGCGCTGGTCGACGTGACCGAAGGCTACGAGCGCATCGACAAGACGCTGCTGCTACTACTCGGCCAAGAGCGCGAGCCGGTGAGCGTGGTCGTGGATCGCGAGAACGTGAGCGTGGCCGCGCGCTTCGATAGCGGAAAGAATTTCGTGGAGCTATTGGGGTTGGGCGCAGGCATGCCCACGCGCGTCTCGGTGCCGCGGCCGCAGCTGCCGCGCGTGCTGAAAGCGCTGGGCGTAAGCCCCCAAGATCTCTGACGCCCGCCCCGCCCGCCGTCCACCGAGGAGGCCCGGGCGTTCACCGGTAGCGAGGCGCCGTTGGCCGACAAGGCCGGGCGTGGTCGCGTGGGGGCCCGTACTTTGACCTTCAGAAGCCGCCCCGACCCGGGCGCAACTGGAGGCAAATATGGCAATTTATGAGCAAGTAATCGCGGACTACCTGCACGAGGACGACTGGGACGACGCCCCGATTCCGGTGCGTACCAACGCGGAGCAGTTCGAGCGCGGCGTGACCCTCGACGGCCTACGGATCTGCGTCGACTCTCAGGCGTTTCGTCGTGGCCGGGTGACGGCCATGCTGTCGGGCCTGACCATCGATCTCAGGAGCGCGAAGCTGGCGCCGGAGGGCGCGGTCATCGATGTCCAGTCGGCGGCCAGCGGCGTGGACATCCTGGTTCCCGCGGGCTGGCAGGTGGACTGCGAGCTGGAGACCCTGCTCGGCGCGGTTCACGCTCCCGCGCCGCCCGTCGGCTCGGAACAGCCGTCGCCGCGCTTGCGCGTGACGGGAACGATCGTCGCCGGTGGCCTTTCCGTGCAATATGGCGGCGAGCAATGGACGTGAAGCATCGTGCTCCGGGCCTGTTTCCGGGCTTCGTCTTGGTATCGGTAGGCCTCGGCTTGCTGGCGCGCGAGCTCGGCTACCTGCCGCCTCACGTCCGGCTGGTCGACTTCTGGCCGCTGACGGTGATGTTCTTCGGCTTCGTCAACCTGTTCCGGCGCCGCGGCGGCTTGCTGGGCGCGCTGTTTTCGCTCGCGTTCATCGCGTTTGGCGGGGCGCTCCTGGGCGGAAACCTGGGGCTCTTCACGTTTCCGGCCGCGCGGCTCTGGCCCGGCCTGCTGGTGCTCTTGGGGATCGCCTTCCTGCTCGGCGGCGCGCGCCGCCATCACCACGGCCCGCCGTGGCGCCCGGCCGGCAAGGGAGCGGCCGACGACGAAGCGAGCAACGACCCGAGCCTCGACGATGACGCCGACGAAGGAGAGCTCCGGCGCTGGGACGGCGCACAGACCAGCGGCGACGACCGGCTGAACAAGCAGATCACCTTCGCGGGGGCGCAGTTTCGCATCGAGTCGGAGGCGTGGCAGGGGGGCGAGCTCGGCGTCACCGCGGGCGGCGTCGAGATCGATCTGCGCCACGCGCAGCTCGACCCGGCCGGCGCACGGCTCGACTTGCGGGTGCTGATGGGCGGCGTGGACATCCGCGTTCCGGACACGTGGCAGGTGCGTATGGACGTGACGCCGCTGTTCGGCGGCGCCGACGACAACACGCGCTCTGCGCAAGGCAGCAGCAACGCGCCCCGCCTGCGCATCACCGGGACGGCGACGCTCGGGGGCGTCAACGTCCGCAATTAGCCGCTGGGCATCACCCCGTGCACCCGCTGCTCTCGGTACGACGCTCCCTCACGGCTTACCTGCTGATTTGGAGCGGCCTCGCGGTCGTCCCCTGGGTGCTGTTGCGCTCGTCGACCACGCTGGGCGCGCTGCTCGCGAGCGTCGTTGGCTCGGTGGTGTTCGCGCTGCTGACGCTGCCGATTTTCTACCTGTGCCGCGCGCTGCCGCTTTCGCCCGATCAGGGCTGGCGGCTCTTCACCGGCCACGTCGTGGCAGCCGCCTTGTGGAGCATTCTCTTTCTGCTCGGCATGATCTTGACGGCCGAAGTGCTGGCCTTGGTGCCCGCTTGGCAAGGGTTGCCGGGCGAGGTGGGCTCGGCGGAGACCGCGCTGCTCGGGGTGGGGGTGCTGTTTTATCTTTTGGTCGCCGCGTTCCACTACGTGCTGCTAGCGCTCGAGGAGCGTCGCGACGCCGTCGAGCGGCAAACGAATTTGGCGATGAGCGCGCAGCGGGCGGAGCTGTTGGCGCTGCGGGCCCAAGTTCATCCGCACTTTCTCTTCAACAGCCTGAACACGGTGAGCGCGCTCATCGGCTACGATCCGCCGAAGGCCCGCCAGGCGTGCCTGCTGTTGGCCGAGTACCTGCGCGGCACGTTGCGCGGGCAAGACCAATCCCTCGTCAGCCTGGGCGACGAATGGGCGCTCTCGCAGCGCTACCTGGCCGTGGAGGCGCTGCGCCTGGGCGAACGGCTGCAGGTCGAGGTCGACCTCGACGACGCGGCCCGCGCCTGTCTGGTGCCGTCGCTCCTGCTGCAGCCGCTGGTCGAAAACGCCATCACGCATGGCATCACGCCCGCGGCGGAGCCGCAGCCGCTGCGAGTGCGCGGCCGCTGCGGCGCCGGCCGCCTCTCGCTCGAGCTCGAGAACGGCGTCGAACCGGCGCCGCGGCGGCGTGACGGCGGGGTGGGGCTCGCCAACGTGCGCGCGCGCCTGTCCGCGCAGTACGGCAGCGACGCAACGCTGCGCATCGCGCGCGACGCCGAACATTTCAAGGTGATGGTCGACTTGCCCGCGAGTACCCTGGAGGCGCCGTGACCAAGGCCCGCAGCGACCGACGCGTGATCATCGCCGACGACGAAGAGCCGGCGCGCAAGCTCTTGGCCGAGTACTTCGGCGCGCAACCCGGCTGGCAGATCGTCGCCGAGGCGAAGAACGGCTTGGAGGCCGTGAAGCTCGTGAACCAGCACACGCCCGACCTGCTGCTGCTGGACGTGCAGATGCCGAAGCTGGACGGCTTCGAAGTTTTGGGGCTGCTTCCCGCGGATTTGGCGGTAGTTTTCAGCACGGCGTTCGACGAGTACGCGGTCAAAGCGTTCGAGGTGCACGCGGTCGACTACCTGTTGAAGCCGTTCTCGGCCGAGCGCTTCGCGCAGGCGCTCGCCCGCGTCGAGAAGCGCTTGGGAGAGGCGCGCACCGTCTCGGCGCCAGCCTTGGCGACCACGGCGCGCGCGCCTGGCGTGCGCATCGAGCGGCTGGTGATCCGCGACGGCGCGGAGATCTCGATCATTGCCGCGGGCGACATCGACTACGTGCAGGGGCAAGACGACTACGTCGAGGTCTTCCACGCGGGCCGCTCGTCGCTCACTCAGCAGACGCTGCAGAGCCTCGAAGATAGCCTCGATCCGCGGCAGTTCGTCCGCGTGCATCGCTCGTACTTGCTGAACGTCAGCCGCGTGGCCCGCATCGAGCCGTGGGGGCAAGGCAGCAAGATGGCCGTCTTGCACGACGCTCGGCAAGTGCCAGTCAGCCGCAGCGGTGAAGCTCGTTTGCGCGCCGCGCTGGGAATCTGAGGTCCGAGCCCCAAGCTCTCGGCGACGGCGCCGAGGTGGCCCCGACGAAGGAATCCCGCGTGGCGTCTCCGGCCGGGGACGCCACGGGCGGCCAACCGGGCCGAGAAACTGGCCTGCCCGCGGTCGGCCTTGACCGTGCTCCATCAGGTGGACTGAGATGGCGGACTTACTGGAGCTTCGAGATGCCCAATACTTCCAAGATCGTAGTGCTGATTGCCGATGACGAGCCGAGCACCGTGGCCATGCTGTCGAGCCACCTCCGTTCGAGCGGCTATGCCGTGCTCGAAGCCTCGGATGGTGATCAAGCGTGGGAGCTGGCGCACGAGCACCTGCCCCACCTGGTGATCTTGGACGTGATGATGCCGGGCATGAGCGGCTGGGAGGTCTGCCGCAAGATTCGCGAAGCCGTCTCGCTCGCGCACACGGGCGTGATCATGCTGACCGGGATCGGTGAGTCGCTGAACGAGATGACGTCACCGTTGTACGGAGCTGACGCTCACGTCGACAAGCCGTTCGAATTTACGGTGTTGGACGCCAAGATCAAGGAGACGCTCGAGCGCCGCAAGCAGGGCGCGCTCGGTCGTCCGGACAGCGGCGGCGACGACGCGAGCATGGCCATCGAAGAAGACGACCTGCCGACGATCCCGCCGTCGGCGAAGCGAGCCCCGAAAGCCGCGACACCCAAGCCGCTGGCAAAGACGAAGCCCGCCGCTCCGCCACCCGCCAAGAAGGCCCCCGCGCCCGCGAAGAAAGCGCCCGTCGCAAAGAAGGCTCCCGTCGCGAAGAAAGCTCCCGCGCCCGCGAAGAAAGCTCCCGCGCCCGCGAAGACACCCCCCGCGCCCGCGAAGAAAGCTCCCGCGCCCGCGAAGACAGCCGCCGACGCGAAGAAGGCCGCCGCCGCCGAGAAGACAGCTC
>Ga0164241_10001396_pt1 | contig 30019 bp, 33 predicted proteins | sample OricomyardsoilBY_FD_108780 | JGI IMG/M metagenome (GOLD analysis project Ga0164241, IMG submission 108780) | Backyard soil microbial communities from Emeryville, California, USA - Original compost - Back yard soil (BY) | ecosystem: Environmental > Terrestrial > Soil > Unclassified | place: USA... | reverse complement strand
CCGCGACGACGACCGCCGAGGCAGCGTCCACCGCTTCGCCCTCCGCCTCCGCCGTGGCCGATGCGGCGGAGCCCGAGGCACCTGCGCCGACCGAGCCCGCCCCCGCCGGCTCGGCTTCGCTCCCGGACGGCACGCGCGTCGTGATCGTGACCATCAGTCCGCCGCAAGCTCGCCTCTTCCGCAAGGGCAAGCCCGTCGGCTCCTCACCCGTGCGCGTCGAGCTCGCTCCGGACGAAAAGCGACGCTCGTTCGAGGTCGGTGCGCCCGGCTGGCGCACGCGAAAGCTCGTCGTCGACGGCTCGAAGGCCGAGGTTTTCATCGGCCTAAAGCCCGAGGCACCCGCGCGCTGAGCGCGGGCCCGCTGTCGTTCGAAGCCGCTCGATCCCGCTTCTTTCGAAGGTGGATGCTCCCGTCGTAGCCCTTCGACCCCGTCATCTCACGACGCGGCTCGGAACGATGTTCGCGCTCGAATCCGCGAGCCTTGCGGCCTACGCGCCGCTCCTCTCGCTCCACGCGCGCGAAGGGCTGGGACTCACGCCGCTCGAGCTCAGCCTCGTCTTCGCGGCGGGCCCGCTCACGTCGCTGATTGGGCCGCCCGTCGCGGGCCTCCTCGCCGACCGCTGGATACACGCCGAACGGGTGCTCGCCGTCGGCAGCTCGGTGCGCGCGCTCGCGCTCGTGCTCGCCGCGCGCGCAACCGGCTTTCACGAGCTCGTCGCCGCCATGGCGCTCCACGGCTTGTTCGTCTCGAACACGGGCGTCGTCGTGAACACCATTGCGTTCCATCACCTGCCCGACGCTCGCTCGTACGGCACGACGCGCGTGTGGGGAACGGCCGGGTGGTTCTCGATGGTGAACCTGACGATGCTCTACCTCGACACGTTCGGCGGGCGCAGCGCGCAGCTCGGGGCCATTCACGGCTGCTTCTACGTCGCCGCCGTGATCGCCGGCGTCGAAGCGGCCTACGCGCTCACGCTTCCTCACACGCCGCCCGCGCGCGGCACGAGCGGGGTCCTCGCCGCGCTCCGTGCCGTCACGCTCTTGCGTTCCCCGCGCTTCGCGGCGGCGCTCGCCGTCGCGGTGCTCTACGGGTGCCTCATCCAGGCGAACCTGATCTTGCAGGGCCTCTTCTTCGCCGACCCGGACGGCCTCGGCTTGAGCCCTGCCGCCGCGGGCAGGGCGAGCAGCGTCTCGCAGATGCTCGAGCTCTGCCTGTTTCCGTTGCTGGGCAGCATGCTGGCGCGACTCGGGTTGCGGCGCGTCGTGCTGCTCGGCGTCGTCGCATGGCCGCTGCGGTACGCGGCCTATTTCGCCGGTGGCCCCGCCTGGCTGGTCATTTTCGCGCAGTTGCTGCACGGCGTGAGCTACGTGTTCGGCTTCGCGGGCCTGCAGATCGCGATCGAGCTGATGGCGCCCGCGGGACTCCGTGCGAGCGCGCAAGCGGCCTTCATCACCGCTTCGTCCGGTATCGGCAACCTCGTGGGCCAGCTCGGCTGCGGTGTCTTGCTCGAGCTTTTCGCGACGGGCGGCGGACACCACTGGCGCGCCGTTTTCGCGGCGCCGCTGCTCGTTTCGTTCGTGGCGGTCGGCATCACGCTCTTCGGCGTGCGCGAAACGCCCGGCCTCGACGCCAGGCGCCCGGGCGGCGCCTAGGATCGCGCGTGGCGGCCGCGCGGCGGCCAGCCGGTGTTGCCCGTTTCTAGCGCCCATTTTCGGCTTTTTCCGGCAGCCGCCGCACGGGCACGTGGCGTGCACCGGGGCCCTGTCGCGCCGCAAACATGCGCGGCGACAACGTTGGGAGATTCATCATGAGCGAAGCCAAGTCAACCCGTGCCGATAGCCTGCGCGAAGCAGTCACATCCATTCAGAAGACCTACGGCCAGGGCGCCATCATGCGCTGCGGCGAAGGCGCCGCCGAAGCGGTGACCGTCATTCCCACCGGCTCGCTCGCGCTCGACGAGGCGCTCGGCGTCGGCGGCTACCCGCGCGGCCGCATCGTCGAAATCTACGGCCCGGAGTCGAGCGGCAAGACGACCCTCACGCTACATGCCATCGCTCGCACGCAGGAAGCGGGTGGGACCGCCGCGTTCGTCGATGCCGAGCACGCGTTCGACCTTCGCTACGCGAAAGCCATCGGCATCGACCCGGCGCGGCTGCTCATCTCCCAGCCCGATTCCGGTGAACAGGCCCTCGAGATCACGGAGGTGCTCGCACGCTCCGGCGCCGTGGACCTCATCGTCATCGACTCGGTCGCCGCGCTCGTGCCCAAAGCCGAGATCGAAGGGGACATGGGCGACGCACACATGGGCCTCCAGGCGCGCTTGATGAGCCAGGCGCTGCGCAAGCTCACGGCCGTGGCCCATCGCACCAACACGTGCCTCATGTTCATCAACCAGCTAAGACAGAAGATTGGCGTCGTCTTCGGCAATCCCGAGACGACACCCGGAGGCCAGGCGCTCAAGTTCTATTCGAGTGTTCGGCTCGACGTGCGCCGCATCGGCAAGGTCGCGCTCGGAGAAAGCGTCGTGGGCAATCGCACACGCGTGAAGGTGGTGAAGAACAAGTGCGCTCCGCCCTTCACGGAAGCCGAGTTCGACATCCGTTGGGGCGTAGGCATCGACGTCGGCGCCGACCTCGTCGAGACCGCGATCGCCGCCGGCGTGCTCGAGCGCAGCGGCTCCCACGTGACCTTCGGCGGGAAGAGCGTCGGCGCCGGTCGCGACAGGGCGCGCGACGCTCTCTTCACCGACCCGAAGCTCTACGAGGCCGTGAAGCAGGCGACACTCGACGCCCTGCCCTCGCAGGCGCGCCGCGCGGGCGCCAAGCGCGCGGCCTGAACGGGCTCGTGAGTAAAACACTCACGGCTGCGATTCCGCCCTCGCCGCACCCCGCGGAGTGGGGAGCGTCCCCGCTGAGCACGGCTGTCGCGTCGAGACAAATGGCTACGCAACAGCCGCGCCCGCAGCGGCCCGTGCGCGCGGGGGCGGCCGCGCGCGAGCGCACGGAAACCCGCGTTATGTCGATGAAAACGCGAACCAGCGGCCAAGCCGGCACGACTCTTGAAAAGAGCTTCCGCATGCGAGCTCGCAACATCGCGGCCTCGCACCAAGGAGTGGATTCGTCATGCGAAACTTCATCGTCACTTCCGCGCTCGTCGGTGCGTTGGCCAGCGTCGGTCTTACCGGCTGCACCGCCGACGTTCACGACAACACGCTCGACGTTCACGACAATAACGCCAACATCGACGAAGCCAAGGTCGAGATGACCTCGAGCTCCGACATGGACAACGTCCAGGCGGGGCAGTCGGTCCACCTCGAGCTCGCGGCTGAGGACGTATTTTTGCTCGATCCGGCCGGCACGCCGCCGCCCGATCGCGTGAAGGTGTCGGGTCATTTCGAGATTTTCCTCGACAGCACCTCGGGCACCGCGCTGCTCGTCACGGCCCAGGAATCCGTGGACGTCACCATTCCCGCCAACACGACCGCAGGCGATCACAAGCTGATCTGCCGCGTGGACAAGCACGACGGCACCGCCACCAAGGCGACCTCCGAGCTCGACCTCAAGGTCGTCGCGAAGGTGAGCACCAACTAACTCGTACCGTGCGCAAGGAGGCGCGCCGCTCCCCAGGGCGCGCCTCACCGCATCGGCTAGGACGCACGTGGTCGCGCGGCCCGCTCAAGCCGTGCGGCGAATGGTCGCTTCGAAGTAGCCGTCCTTGGCTTGCGTGCCGCAGAGCTCGTGGCCCGTCTTCCTGCACCAAGCCTCGATGTCCGGGAGAAACGCGCGATCGTCGGCCACGATCGTGAGCTCGGAACCGACGGGCATCTGCTTGACCGCCTTCGCGGTGAGCACGATGGGAAGTGGGCAGGATTTTCCGCGGGCGTCGAGAGTCTGCATGGTGCTTCACACGAACATGGTGATCTTACCGGGGGCGGCGGTTTCGAGGAACGTCGCGACCCCGCAGTAGGAGAGCCCCGGGTACTCGAGCATTTCCGCGGGCTTCATGCCCAGCAGATCCATGCTCATCGTGCACACGTTGAGCTCGACGCCGAGCTCCGCGGCAAGGTCGATCATCTGCTCGACCGACGCGACGCCTTTCTTCTTCATCACGTAGCGAATCATGAGCGGACCGCCGCCCGCCATGTTCATTTGCGAGAGCGGCAGCTTGCGCACGCCCTTCGGCAGCATCCAGCCGAACATGCGCTCGAGCAGGGACTTCTGCAGGTGCGCCGCGTCGCGGCGCAGTGCTGCCGTGCCCCAGAAGGTGAAGAACATGGAGACCTTCATGCCCATCGCCGCCGCTCCCGTGGCGAGCACGAACGCGGCGATCAACCGATCGAGGCTGCCGCTGAACACGATGAGGCTCAGCCGATCCTCTTGGCCCGCGGCGGGTCTCACGAGCGCCGGGGCCGCACCGTCGAATGCGACCTGACCGAGCTGTTGCTTGAGGAGCGCAAGCTCGCTTTCGAGCTGCGCCAGGCGCGCTTCGGTGCTCCCCTGCTCCGTGGCGTTACCGTCCATCGTGCTGCTCCAAAATCTCGGCCAGCTCGAGCATGAGCGCCGGAAGGTCCTGCTCGTTGACGAACAGCCGGAGACCGATCATGCAGTCTTCCGTCAACGCGTGCAGGGCCCCGGCCCCTCGCCCGGTGGGCGGGTGGGCGGCAAGAGCGCGCTGCAACACCGAGTCCACGAGAATGGGGCTGATGTAGCGCCGCATGGCGCTGCGAAGCTCACCGATGCCGGTCGAGTAGGTGCCGCTGGTGCCGGGCGTCACCATGCCTGGCATTTTAGCACGGGCGGCCGTCACGACCGTTTTACCCACACTGTAGGCACGAGCGAAGCGAGCATCCGGTAACGGAAACGGCACGCCACCTTGCGGGGTAAAGGCCGCGCCAGATTTTGCCCGGAAAACCCCGGGGGCCGGGCGCCTCGCCCGCCGATGCGAGCGGTTGACAGACCCACTCGCCCCGGGGGAGCCTCGTTCGCGACTGACGCTGGTCGACCATGCCGCTTCTGAGCTCGAGCATCGTCAAGCACCAGCTTGCGACCATGCAGCAGGTCGAGGAGGCGCTCGCGCGTCAGTCGGCAGAAGGAGGCGACCTTCTCACGAACCTGCTCGAGAAGGTGACGGTGAGCGAAGAGCGCGTCTCCGCGGCGCTCGCGGACTCTTTCGGTATCGAAGCCGCGCCCGTCGGTGAGCTCCCGCGCGCGGCGCCGCACGTGCGCCGCTTGGTCCCCGCGGACGTGGCCGAGCGCTACGCCTGCTACCCGCTCGACGAGCAGGCGGGCACGCTGACGCTCGCCGTGAGCGAACCGCTGCCGCCCGAAGTCGAGAATGATCTCGGCTTCGGGCTCGGCGTGGCCATCGCGCAACGGATCGCCCCGCTCGTGCGGATCCGTCAGGCCGTGGCGCGCGACTACGGACTGCCGCTCGACGAGCACGTCGGCCGAGCGCTCGCTCGGCTCGAAGGGCGTGGCGAACCCGGACAAAGCTGGCGGCCCCGCGAAGAGCTCGCGCCCGAGCGTCCAGAGACAGTGGCGCCCGCGCCCCCAGCGGCATCCGGGACGGAGCTCGTCACGGAGACCGCGGCGGAAGCGCCGGAAGCGGCCGCCGCGCCCGCGCCCCCGCCGCGCAGTAAGGACGAAGTGAAGGCGCTCGTGCGCGCCATGCGGCCGGAGGGGCCCCGTCCCCGTCGCCTAGGGCCGTACACCGCCGCGATGGCCGAGCACGACCTCACGAGCGCGACGGGGCTCGAACAGGTGCTCGAGTCGTTCTTCGACTTCGTCGCGCAGTACTTCGAGTACGCCGCCCTCTTCGCCATCCACGGCGACCTCGCAGAAGGACGCGACGCGCACGGCCCGGGTGCGCCTCGTGCGAAGGTCCAATCGATCGGCGTGTCCCTCGATTTGCCGAGCTCGCTCTCACGAGCACGCGACGTCGAGAGCCACTTGCTCACGCGCCTCGCGAGCGGCGGCCTCGACGGCGCACTCGCGAAGGACCTCGAGCGCCGGCCGGGGACGCTCGTGCTCCTCCTGCCGATCCGCGTGCGCAGTCGCTGCCTGCTCATCCTCTACGGCGATCACGGCGACGCGAACGTCGATCTCACGAACGTCGGCGACGTGATTTCCTTCGCGCCGCTCGTGGCGGCCGCGCTCGAGCGGCTGATCGTGCAGCGCAAGCGGGGCCGGATCGAGGGCGTGGCGATCGGAGCGCTCGCGCCGAAGCTCCAGCGCAAGCCCGTGTTGCCGTCGCAGGAAGAGCGCGCCCAAGTGCTCGCTTCCGCGCTCACGGCGCGGAGGAGCACTGCACCGGCCGAAGAGCTCAGCTTCGGGCCGAGCGAGCCTTCATCCCCTCCTCCGCCGACGGCCGTTCCAGCAACGACGCTGAGCGCCGAACCGCCGACCGCATCTCCGTCGATCGCCGCAGCGCCGATCATTTCGGAGCCGCCGGCCTCGCAGGTGCATGGCCGGCCGCTCGCTCCGATGCTCGGCGCCGCGAAGACGACCTCGAGCAATCCGCCGCGCTCGATCGCGGAAGCGTTCGCGCGACCCGTCATCGCCGTGGGGCGCGCCTCCGAGCGTCCGACGGATCCGGCAGCCGCGCCGGCGCGACCCTCGGCGCGCCAAGGCTCATTGCCGCCGGCCGCCATCGACGCCGGCTGGGAGGAGCTCTCGGGCGGACACTCGCCGTTTGCACGGAGCGAGCGTGGCACGCGGCCGGGCATGGGCAGCACGCATGCTGCGCCCGGCGCCCCGGAGCGGCACGCGGACGACACGACCCCGGACGTCGTCATCGAGTCGGCGCCCATCGACGACGAGCTCGAGATGCTCGAAGCGACGCCGCTCTGGACGGACGCGCCCGGCGTGCCGCTCGCGTCCATGTCGCGCGCCGCAGCGCACAGCGCGCGACCGCTCGCCCCGGCCCACGCCAGGGCCGACGAACAGGGGCTGCCGAGCGTCATCGTCGATGTCGCGCAAGATTGTCGCGCCCTGCTCGAGCAGCTACTGCAAGGCGACGCCGCCGCGGGCGACCGGCTCGTGGGCGCGGGAGCGCCGGGTATCGCCGTGCTGGTCGCCGCTTTTCCGGGCCCGATCGAGCTGCCCCCCTCCCGGCGCGCGAACGCCGCGACGGCGCGCGCGTCCGATTGCGGTCCCGTCATGCGCACGCTCGCTCGCATCGGCGAGCCCGCCGTTCCGTTCCTCGTCGTGCGGACGAACGACGCCGACGCGGAAGTGCGTGGTTTCGCGACGCGCCTGCTCGGAGAAATTCCCACTCCGGACAGCGCGCACGCCGTCGCGCGCCGCTTCTTCGACGGGGACGTCGAGGTGCGGCGCGCCGCGCTCGCCGCCGCACGGCTGCTCGGCGTTTCCGCGGACGCCACGGCGACGCTCGTCGGCGAGCTCGGCACCACCGCCGAGGATCGCATGCGCCCGACGAGCACGCGCTTGACCGCAATGGAATCACTCGCCGAGCTGCGCCAACCGCAGGCGGTGCCTTACTTGATCCGCGCGCTCGACGACAATCCGGTCGATCTCGTGCAGAGCGCACGCCGGGCGCTCAACGTGCTCGCGCGGCAGGACTTCGGCACGTCGGTGGCGGCGTGGAATGACTGGTGGCGCGCCGCGCAGAGCAGGCACCGCATCGAGTGGCTCATCGACGCGCTCACGCACGAATCGACCGAGATCCGACGCCCCGCCGGCGAGGAGCTCAAAGCACTCACACGCGAATATTTCGGCTACTACGACGATCTGCCCGCCGCCGAACGCTCGCAAGCGCAGCGCCAATATCGCCAATGGTGGGAGACGCGCGGCAAAGCGCGTTTTCGCGCCTGACCTGCGCGACGGAACCCCGCGAAATCACGCGCTCATCTCACTGAACGCGGGTGACGTGCACGCACGCGCCGTAGACAAGGGCAGAGCGGCCATGGCAAAAGGCAAACCCTCGTGCCGACCGTCCACACCGAGATCGATGGTGAAACCGCGGCCCTGAAGGCCGCGAATCTGGCGTTCGTCGGGAGGAAGCAGCGCGGCATCGCACGGCTCGCTTCCATCGAGCTCAAGAGCGGCGACCCCCGCTCGTCGATCTGGGAAGCCGTCGCGATGGCTTCCGTCGGGTTCTTGGCCGTGCTCGTGGTGCTCGGCGTCTGGCTGCTCTGAGCGCGCCCTCCCCCCGGAGCGACGCGGACTATTCGCCCTTCTGGCCGCCCTTCGGGCCAGACTTCTTCTGCTTCGCGCCGGTGAGATCCACTTCCCACTCCACCGTGTGCTCCGCTCCCTTGTAGGCGGGCACGATCACGTTGCTCATCGCGCGGAGCACACACGTGCCCACCGGCTTCTCGGCGTACACGTCGTCGATCTTCGAGTCTTTGACGCGACCGTCGTTCGCGAACACGAGCGTCACGGACGCCATGCCCTTCGGGGCCTTCTCCGTCACCGACTCCGGGCACGTCTCCGCGGAGCGCGTCGCGCGGCGGAGCTCGAGATCCGCCTGCTTGTCGTCCCACTCGCGCATCTTCTCGTCCTCGGTCTGCTCGGGCTCGTCCGAGTTTCCTTTGCGACGCTTCTGCTCGGCCAGCTGCTTGGCGCCCTCCTGGTCCTGCTCCGCCAGCCACTGATCGGCCGATTTGACCTCCTGATGTTCGTCCACGCCACAGCCGAACACGAGGAGAGACGACGTTACCAAGACACCAAGCGCCGCACGCATCATGCGGGCGAGGTTAGTGCCGCCGTTCCGAACTTGCAATGTGCGGAACCGGCGGGGTCAAATCGAGTACCGCAGCGTCCGCTCGTGCGGTGCCGTCCCGTCGTTCCGCGCCACGTCGGCAAGCGTCGTGTGTTCGAGCACCTCGACGCTGGCGGCATACGCTTCACGCAGCACGAGACGCACCGAGCACGTCGCCTCGTCCTGGCAACCGTCGCAGCGGCGGTAGGCCGTCTTGCTCAAGCAGGGCACTGGGGCGATTGGGCCGTCGAGCACGCGCAAAATTGCCGCGAGAGTGATCGATTCCGGTCCCTTTGACAGTAGGTAGCCGCCCCCGCGCCCCTTGCGGCTATGGACGATGCCGTGCTGCTTGAGCTCCGCGAGAATGGCTTCGAGGAACTTCTTCGGGATCCCATCGCGCTCGGCGATGTCGGCGATGAGCATCGGCTCACCGGGCGGCGCCAAGGCAAGGCGGGCGAGCGCCTTGATGGCGTACTTCGCCTTCATCGTGATCATGGAGTGAACCTTACCGGATGTCCGGCGCCCGGCGAGCGGCCTCTTTGGCTCCAGCCGAATTCGGCTGGGCCCGGAGGTCATCGACCACCGTCGGCGCGCGCTCGTGCGAGGACGCCGCGCTCGCCGTTCGGCTCCGGCTCGTTGGCTGGCGGGGGCTCGAGCAGCACACCCGCCACGTCCGACAGCGCCAACGCGGCGAGTGCCCGGTAGGCCGCGGCGCAGGCCCCGGCGAGCGCCCGTTTTGCCGGACACGCCTCCGCGCCTGGGCACTCTCGGCAGCGCTCGTCGTTCGGTTCGCGAGCCAGGCAGGTGAACGGAAAAAGCGGCCCCCCGAGCGTCTCGACCACCTCCGCGATCGTCAGCGCAGCCGCCGGCACGGCGAGCTCGTAGCCGCCCACGGGCCCGCGGTGACCGCGCACGATCCCACGCTGGCGAAGGTCCGCGAGGATGCCCGCCAAAAACTTGGGCGGGATGCCCTCGCGCTCGGCGATCTCCGCGACCGAAAGCGCCCGTTCTCCCGCGCGAGCCATTCCGACGAGCGCCCGAATCCCATACGTCGTTTTACGTGTCAGCATCGGTTCTCCCCTCACTCACGGGAAATGACTAGCGCGCCCGGGACCCACGGTTTTGGACCCGGGGTCGCCGTGCGGCGCCCCGGGACCAAGGAGCAACCGTCAAGCGCAACGCGCCGGACACCGAGGCTCGGCTTCCACCTCGAGCTCGCCGAGGAGCGCGCGAAAGCGCGAAGGACCCATGCGACGCACGAGCACGCAGCGGCGCCCGCGTGCGCGAGCCATCCGTCGCGCGCTCCACATCCCGCCGTGACTGTTCACGTCGGTGATCACGACGACGAGGTCAGCGCGATCGACGATCGCCGCCAGTGTGTTCATGCCGCGCCCCGCCAGGTGACCGGAATGAACTTCCACGGTGTGCCCGCCCTCCGCCGCGAGGCTTTCGTAATGGTGGGTGCCGCGCTCGATGCCGCCGATGAGTCCGATGTGCATGCTAAACCTGCCTTTTGGCCGCGGATTCTTGTTTAGAGTAATTCTATAGATTTGATAGACTATTCTCGCGACCGTTGTCAAGCTCATGCCCGGTCGGCGTCCGTTGGCGCCGCTAGCGTGAGACCTTGTCTACTCTGCTGGACTGCGCTCGCGGGGCCCCGAGCAGCGTGCCGAGGCAGCGCTCAGCGGGCGAGGGAGCCAGAACCGCGAGCAGTCACCGGACGTAGTGGATGACGTCGATGCAGCGAGCTTCGCGGGTGCTTCGGTTTTCGTAATAGTGAGCCACGTCGGCGTGAAAATAGACGGAGTCGCCCGGTTGCAAATCGTAAGTTTCCGACCCGGCGCCGAGCCGCAGCACGCCCGTCAGCACCACCAGAGTTTCGCGCGTGCCACGGGCGTGCGGATCGCTCCGATGGACGGCTTTCGGCAGCAGGCGAAGCTCGTAGACTTCGGTGTCGCTGCTCGAGCCGCCGGGCGACAGCAGCCGGCTTTCGGTGCGTCCGTCGGTGCTCCTGAGCGGGATCGCGTCACCGCTGCGCAGGACGCGCACGGACCGTTCGGCCCCCATGCCGAGCAGATCGTGCACGGGCACCTCGAGACCGACGGCGATCTTCCAGAGCACGGCGAGCGTCGGGTTCGTGCGGCCGCCTTCCACCTGGGACAAAGCGGCACGGCTCACCCCGCTGCGCTCCGACAGGTCGTCGAGCGACAGCTCGCGCTCACGGCGAAACCGCCGTAGGGAGTCCGCCACGCGGCCAGCGAGCTCAGCCGCGCCGACGTCGTCTCCGTTGCCCGCGCGCGCTCGCGGACGGGCGACTGGGGGCGCCTTTGCGGCCTGCGACGCCTTTTTGGTCGGCTGCGGCATGGGAGGCCGTCTCGTTATCACGGCCCGACCGCCGCGGTTACCCCTACCCGGCAGCGGCCCGAGGTGCGCCCGACGCGTGGGGCTTCGGGGTGATCCCGGCCTCGCCAGCGCTCACGGCGGCCGTAGGCAGCGTCCTACCTGCGAAACATCGCTCCACTTTGATGGACGTGGCTCGGAAGAGCGAGCGCGTCCTCCAAGCGCACGGGCCAGGCCTCCTCGAGCGACGAGCGTTCGGCGGGGCGGAACCAATATCCGAGCGCAAATTGCAGGTAAAGCGCAGGCACGAGCAGCGCGAAACCCCCGAGCAACACCAAGAGCAATACCGTGAGCATGGGCGTGACCTCGAGGTCCAGCCTGGCACCGGTCGCCCACCTCGTCCACTTAAAAAGCTGTGTGTTTATTATAATAGAAACAGCAGCCCGGGCGGCTTCGCGCTGTCGCGCGCGAGAGGTCGCTACAGATCGGTGATCTGGTAGTCCTTGATCTTGTAGAGCAGCGCGCGGTGGCTGATCTCCAGGATCTCGGCGGCACGCGTGCGGTTGCCCTTGGTCTTCTGCAAGGCACGCCGGATTAGGATCTCCTCGATGATGCGCATCGTCTTTTTGACGCTGAGCTCGCCGCTCGCCAGCTGCATCTGCACGGGGTCGCGCGCTTCCCGCACGCGCTCCGGCAGGTCGGCCGCCGTGATGGTGTCGCCTTCCGTGAGCACCATCGCCCGCTCGATGGTGTTCTCGAGCTCGCGCACGTTGCCGGGCCAGGCGTACTCGTAGAGCAGGCGGCGCGCTTCGGTGTCGAGCCCGCGGATGTTCGTGCCGAGGCGCGCGTTGTTCTTCGCCAAGAAGTGGTCGATGAGCAGCGGAATGTCCTCGCGCCGCTCGCGCAGAGCCGGGCAATGGATCAAAAGCACGTTGAGGCGATAGAAGAGGTCCTCGCGGAAACGGCCGGCCTTGGTCTCCGTGGGCAAGTCGCGGTGCGTCGCCGTGATGATACGAACGTCCACCTGCACGTCGCGCGTGTCGCCGAGGCGCCGGATTTTTTCGTCCTCGAGCACGCGCAAGAGCTTCACCTGCAGCGCGAGCGGCAGCTCCCCGATTTCGTCGAGGAACAGCGAGCCGCCCGTCGCCTCCTCGAACAAGCCGTGCCGGTCGTGGTGCGCGTCGGTGAACGCTCCCTTCTTGTGCCCGAAGAGCTCGCTCTCGAGCAGGTTCTCGGGGATCGCGCCGCAGTTCACGGCGACGAACGGGCCGCTGCGCTTGCTGCGGCGATGAATGGCGCGCGCGACGAGCTCCTTGCCGGCGCCGCTCTCGCCGGTGACGAGCACCGTCGTCTTGTACTCGGCTATCTTCGCGATGGTGCGGAAGATGTCCTGCATCTTGCCGCTCTTGGCGAGGATGTCCTCGAAGCGATGCTCTTTCCTGATCTCGTCGCGCAAGGCGCGGTTCTCGCGGCGCAGGAGCTCGCGTTCCTCGGCCTTGCGCAGCGCGAGCACGATCTCGTCGGGCTTGAACGGCTTCTGCACGTAGTCGTACGCGCCGCCCTTCATCGCCTCGATCGCGAGGTCCATGTTTCCGTAGGCGCTCATCACGATGACGGTGGCTTCGTTACCCTTCGCCTTCAGCGTCGCGAGCAGATCGAGCCCGCCCATTTTCGGCATGCGCACGTCGGTGAGGACCACGTCCGGGCCGAACGAATCGACCAGGGTGAGCGCCTCCTCCCCCGTGGGCGCCGTCTCCACCTCGTAACCGTGCCGGCGCAGGAGCGTGCGGAGCACGAGCCGTAGATTCTCTTCGTCGTCGACCACCAAAACGCGTCGCACTGTGCAAAAAATGCTAGCCCTAACCCGCCTGTCTCGCAATCATTTCAGAGGCTAAGTCCGTGAATTCCATGGCTTAGGCGCCCTGGGTCGCCCGGGTGGGGGGTCGGCGTGCTACGCGGTGGGCCCATGCTTTGTGGAGTCGATCAGCTGCTCGTGGGCCCGCTCGCTACGCTCCGGCGCCGCGTGAGGGGCGCGCGCGTCGGCGTCCTCACGCACGCGGCGAGCGTCGATCGTCGCGGCCGTCACCTGCTCGACGTGCTCGACGAGCTCGGCGTCTCCGCGCGCCTCGTGTTCGCGCCCGAGCACGGCCTCGACGCCGATGCCCAAGCGGAGGTTCCCGTGTCCACCACGTCGGACCCGAATGGCGAAGCCGGGCGGCCGCCCATCGTCAGCTTGTACGGCAAGACGCGAGAAGATTTGGTCCCGCGCCCCGAGCACCTGAGCGAAATCGACCTGCTCGTCATCGACCTCGCGGACGTAGGCTCGCGCTACTACACGTACGTGTGGACGGCGCTGCTCGCGGCGCGGGCCGCGCGCGAAGCGGGCATTCACACCGTGGTGCTCGACCGGCCGAACCCCATCTCGGGCGATCCGTCGACGGTCGAAGGCGCGCCGCAGGAAGCCGGTTTTCTCTCGTTCGTGGGGCTCGAGCCGCTGCCAGTACGTCACGCGCTCACGCTCGGCGAGATCCTGGCGCTCTTCTTCGAGCGCGACGGCCACGCGCTCGGTGCCGAAGGCGCGCTGTCGATCGCCCCCGTCCTCGGCTGGGAACGGCATCGCACCGCGCTCGCTTGGGGCCGGCCCTTCGTGATGCCGAGCCCGAACATGCCCGCGCTCGAGACCGCGCTCGTTTATCCCGGAGGCTGCCTCGTCGAGGGGACGAACCTCTCCGAAGGCCGCGGCACCACGGCGCCGTTTCAGATCGTGGGCGCGCCGTTCCTCGACGGCCAGGCGCTCGCGAAGAGCCTGCTCGAGATCGGCGTGCCAGGCGCGCTCGTCCGTCCCGTGACGTTCCAGCCCACGTTCGAGAAGCATGCCGGCAAGCGCTGCCGCGGCGTGATGCTTCACGTCGCGAATCCGGAGCTGTTCAGGCCGGTCGCCGCCTACCTGACGCTAATCGCGCTCGCGCGCGCGCAGGCGCCGAACGAGTTCGAGTTTCGCTCTTCGCCGTACGAATTCGAGACGACCGTGCCCGCGTTCGATCTGCTCACGGGCTCCTCCAAGGCGCGCGAAGCGCTGCTCGCGGGAGCGCGGCCGGCCGATTTGGTCGAGCTCGTGGCGCCGGTCGATCCGGCGTGGCAGGGCAGCGTGCTCGAAGCAGAAAATCGCGTCGCGCGCGCCTCGGCGTGAGGCGAACGGACCCCGCTGCAACGCGACCGCACGGCCTCAGCCGCGCATCGCGCTTTCGACCTCGGCGGGCGTCTTCGGAATGCTCGCCGTCAGCACGTCGGCGCCCGTCGCCGTCACGAGCACGTCGTCTTCGATGCGGATGCCGCGTACGTCGGCGAACCGCGCCAGCACGTCGCGATCGAGCGCTGCCTCGAGCTCGCCCACCTCTTCCGGTCGCTCGAGCAGATACGGAATGCGGTAGTAGCCGGGCTCGATCGTGACGATCATCCCGGCGGCCAGATCGCGGTCGAGCCGCAGGTAGCGATCGCCGAAGCTCGTGCTGCGCGTGCGACCCGGCGCGTACCCGGCGCGATCGCCGAGGTCCTCCATGTCGTGGACGTCGAGACCGAGCAGGTGCCCGACGCCGTGCGGAAAAAAGAGCGCCGCGGCGCCGCGCGCGTAGAGCTCATCCAGCTCCCCGCGAAAAATCCCGAGCGCGATCAGTCCTTCGAGCAGCTTCTTACCGGCAGCTCGGTGCACGTCGAGGTAGCGCACCCCGGCACGCACGCTCGCGATGGCGGCGAGCTGAGCGGCGAGCACGACCTCGTAGAGCTCGCGCTGCGTGGAGGAGTAGCGGCCGTTGACCGGCCAGGTGCGCGTGACGTCGCTGGCCCAGCCGCCCGGCGTTTCCGCGCCGACGTCGGCGAGCAAGAGGTCGCTCGACTCCAGCACGCGATCGTGCCGTTCATCGTGCAGGATCTCACCCTGGCGCGTGACGATCGGCAGGTACGCGTGCGAACAACCGGCGCGCACGATTTCGGCGTCCATGGCCGCGACGACCTCGGCTTCGCGCAGGCCGGGACGCGTCGCGCGCATGCCCGCTCGGTGCGCGGCGTCCGTGACGCGAGCGGCGGCGCGCATCTGAGCGACGGCCGCGGCGTCGTGGATCAAGCGCAGCTCGATGACGGCGTCCGCGAGCGCGCGATCGATGCCTTCGAGCGTGGGACCGGAAGCCGGCTCGACGTCGCGCCCGACGAGCTCGCTCTGGAGGAACGCGGTATCGCCGTCGGCCGAAGGCAAGGTCGCCGTCGGCGCGCCAAGCTCGAGCTCAGCGAGCGGCCGCACCTCGAGCCCGAGCTCTTCCGAGAGGCGTTCGAGCGTGGGCTGCGGACCGGTCCAGAGCGCTTCCTCGGGATCGGGCGGCTCCGCGTAAAGCGTCGAACCGTCGGGACGAACGACCAGCGCCGCCCCTTCGAGCGCGCGGCCGACGAAATAGAGAAAATGGCTCTCAGCGCGGAACGGGTAGCGGTTCCCCAGATAATTGCGTGGCCGCGCGAGGCCCGAGACGAAGAGCGCGGGCGTGGCGAGTTTTGCGGCCAAGCGCTCGCGGCGCGCACGCAGAGCAGCAACAGGGACTGATTCCGGCCACATCAAAATCAACTCCGCGGCGATCCGAACTGCGTCGTCCCGCGTACCTTGCTGGAAGCTGGCGGGAGCACGAGCCTAGCAGATAGACTCGCGCGCGATTCGTCGGAAACCTCTAGGGGCCGGCGAGCATAGAGAGCGGCACGGGCACCAGGATCACCTGCGCCCGCGAGCCGCAAAACACGAATCCATCGACCAAAGGACATTACCTCATATGGCTTTCAACCTTTCCAAGACTCTCTCGACGGCGGCGGCAACCGGGCTCGTGCTCGGCGCGATGACGGCTTGCGGCGGCAGCGCTCCGCCCCCCGAGGCGCCTCCGGCTCCGCCTGCCGAAGCGTCTCCGGCTCCCGAGACGGGGGCTGAAGCGGCCGCGACGGCCCCGGAAGCGGGCGACGCCCCGGCGGCGGCCGCGGAAGCCAAGGCCTGTTGCAAGGGTAAGAACGAGTGCAAGGGCAAGGGCGGCTGCAAGGCCAGTGACCACGGCTGCTCCGGCAAGAACGACTGCAAGGGCAAGGGCGGCTGCAACGCCAACTGCCCGAAGTGAGCCTTCAGTGACAGACGCGGCCGCGACGTCGACTCGGTGTCGCGGCCGTGCTCATTTTGGAGGACTCCGGCATTCGGCATGACAGCTCCCCGCCTCGGCTTGCCTGATCTCGGCGTCGGCGTCGGCCTGCGCGTCCCGCATTATCGCCGACTGTTCGCCGAACGCCCGCCGCTCGACTTCGTCGAGATCATCAGCGAAAATTTCATGGGCGTGGGCGGCCGTCCCCGCTACCACCTGGGCCGTGCGCTCGAGACGTATCGCGTCGTGCAGCACGGGGTAGCCCTGGGCATCGGCGGTCCGGAGGCGCCCCCACGCGAGTACGTGGCCCGGCTGCGCGAGCTCGCGACCATCACGAAGACGCCCTGGGTGAGCGATCATTTTTGTTGGTGCGGCGCGGGGGGAGCGCACCTTCACGATCTCCTGCCGCTGCCGTTCACGCGCGAGCTCGTGCGCACGGTCGCCGATCGGGCGCGCGCCGTGGAGGACGCGCTCGGCGTGCCGTTCGCGCTCGAGAACACGTCGAGCTACCTCACTTACAAGGGCAGCGTGCTCGCGGAGTGGGAGTTCATCGGTGAAATCGCCGAGCGCGCCGACATCGGGCTCCTCTTCGACGTGAACAACGTGTTCGTCACGGCGTACAATCACGGGCTCGATCCCGTGGAGTTCGTGCGGCGCGTCCCGCACGAGCGCATCGTCCAGATCCACCTCGCGGGACACTCGAATCTCGGCACCCACATCATCGACACGCACGACGGGCAGGTCATCGACCCCGTCTGGGATTTGTATCGGCTGACCATCGAGCACGCGGGGCCGGTTTCGACGCTCGTCGAGTGGGACGACAAGCTCCCCGAGCTCGAGGTGTTGCTCGCCGAAGCGGAGCGCGCGAAAATGGAGCGGCAGCGAGCGCTCGAAGCCCGCGCGCGCAGCGGCTCGACGCTCGACGCCGCGCAGCTCGAAGCGATCCGTGACGCCGCGCGCGCCAGGCCCGGCGCCGTGACGCCTGGGGACGGCGGCTGGCACCAGGGTGGCCCGCGTGACGCCGCCGCGGCGAGCACCGCCGAGGGCGACGAGGGCACCGGCGAGGCGGCCGAGTGATGAATGCCGCGGCGCTCCAAGCCGAGTTCGCACGGTTCATGCGACTTCGCCGTGATCTCACGAAAAACGAGGACGCCCGCCGCTTCGCCGACGAGCACCTGGGCGGCAACGAGCGGCTGTCACCGGTCGAGCAACTCGAGATTTATCGCGAGCAATTTTTTCTCCGCCACACGGAGTCGCTCGTCGAGGATTTCCCCGGTTTGGGCGGCATTTTGGGGCAAGCGGCCTGGGACGAGCTCGTGTGGGCTTACCTCGCCGAGGTGCCTCCGACGAGCCACGACCTGAGCGAGCTCGGCGCCGGGCTGCCCGCGTTCATCGCCGCACGCCCCGGGCTCGAGCACCGCGAGCTGCTCGTCGACATGGCGACGCTCGAGTACAGTCACGTCGCGGTGTTCGGCGCGCCGGACCGCCCGAAGCTCGATCCGCAGAAGCTCGCCAGCGTACCGGAGGACGCCTGGGAGCGCGCGCGGCTCTTGACCGATCCGGGCCTTCGCGTGCACCGCTCGCGCTACCCCGTGATCGCGTTGAGGCGCCGGCTCGTCGCGGCGCGCGACGGCGACGCCACGGCGCCGTCCGAGCCCGTGCCGTTGCCCGCAGCGGAACCGGAGCCGAGACACTTCGCCGTCCACCGCCGCGAGCGGCTCATCTATCACGACGAGCTCGAACGCGGCGCGTTCGCGCTGCTCCAGGCCGTGATGGACGGCGCGCCGCTCGGCGCCGCCTGCGAGACCGCGGCGACACGCGCCGAAACCAGCGTCGAAGCACTCGGCGCCCAACTGGGACGCTGGTTTCAGGAGTGGGCCGCGCGCGGGTACGTCATCGACGTGATCGTCACGCAGTGACTACGGCGTGAGCGCGCGCACGAGCGGCGGCACGACGCGATCGGCCCGGTAAACGCCGTAATTGTCGGGGAGTCGGAGCTCCCACACGAGCTGGCCGTCGGCTTTACTCACCTCGAACACGCGGCTCTCGTGACCGGCGCCGATCTGGCCTGCCGCGACCAAGACGTTGCCGTTGGCGAGCCGATCGACATCGCCCCAGAACGGCGAGTACCACTCGGTGGTGTACCAGGTGTCGGGCACCTGGAACGAGCCCGGGAATTCCCAGCTCAGCGTCGCCGTCTTCGCCGTCGCGTCGATCGTGTACTCGACGGCACGCGAGTGAAAGCTGCTCGTGTCCGCGTCGACCGAGCCCGACCAGCCGCCGTTGTCGTAGAAGAGCACCGTGTCGTCGTCGTCGTGGTACTCCGGATCGTGCGCGTCGCTAAACTGCGAGGCCGCCGGCACGTACGTGAAATCCCCCTGGCCCTTGCTCCCGTACTCCGCGGGGATGAGCCACTGATATGCCGGGTTCGTGTACGAGGCCTTCATGAGGCCCATCCAGCGACAGTTTGCGTAGACCTCGTTCTTTTCGATGTCGATGCGGATGGCGTTGCCGTGACACCAGTCGCCCGTCGAGCCGGACGGCGCCGGCAAAAGCTTCGCCCAATCGAGCGTCCACACCTCCTGACTGTCGGCGTCGAGCTCACGAAACACCGGGTTTTGCGCGCCGCCCACCGTGACGTACTCGAGCACGACGTAGTGCCCGTTCGAGAGCTTCTGCGTCTCGTGCGTCACGTCTTTGCCGGGCTGACACGCCGCGTGTTTGCACTCCCAGAGGATGTTGCCCGCGAAGTCCACCTCGCGCGGCGGCACGCCGTTCGTGTTCTGCTGGTTCCACGTCGGACCGATCACGACGCCCGTGCTCGTGAGCTGCGTCGAGACGGCGCCGCCGATGTCCGGCCCCGGTCCGTCGATGTAGTACCAGACCGGTTGCCCTTCTTCGTCGTAGATGACGGCCATGGGCGGGACGGAGGAACGCGGGCGGTTGTCGGCGCCGCCCTTCTGAACGTTCATGAGCGTCCAGCCCGGCGCGCGCTTGGCCTCGTCGTTGATCATCACCGTCGCCGCGGGAACGTCGGGCGGCAGCGCAGCGGTCATGAACGTGCCCTCCCCGCTCTCGGCCCCTGCAATCGCTCGGATCGAATACGTCTGCGACGCGCGCATGCCGATAACGAGCACCTTGTGGTCGCTGACCACGGCGTCGTCGGCAATTTCCCACTGATACCCGCTCACCCCGAACTGAACCTTGGCGCTCGCGGGCGCGGCGGTCGTAAAGCTCACGTAGCAGGAGAGAACGCTGTTCGGATTGGGCGTGATCGTGAGCGACAGCGACCCCGCAGCCGCGCCCGCCGAGCCACCCGCGCTCGAGCCAGCCATGGCACCGACGCCGCTGCCTGCGCTCGCGCCACCAGCGCTCGCCCCGCTGCCGCTCAGAGCGCCGGCACCCGCTGCGGGAGCAGCTCCGCTACCGGCAGCCGCGCCAGATCCGGCTGAGCCGCCGGGGCTGGACGCACCACTGCCGCCGGTCCCGGGCATGCCCGCACTACCGCCGGCGGCCCCCGTTCCGCCGACCGCCTCCGTCCCGCCGGCTCCACCGCTCGCACCGGGGCCGGTACCACCCGTCGGTCCCGCGGTCGTCGAGCCGCCGCCTCCGCAGCCGAACGCGAAGGCGAGCACCGTGGTCGTGATCAGCGCAAAGGGGCGAGGCAAAGCGAGCATTTCGGGGATCCTCTGGGAATTTCGCGGCCGCGGCTCATGAGTATTTTCATCACGAGCGTCGGCGACGTTCGGCCGTGGTGCTAGTACCTCGGGGCGCCGAAACAAGGCGAGGCGGCTCCGATCCGCTGTCGCACGGCGAAGACGGGTGCAGTATTTCACACCCTTGCGCGCCCGACGGCGCGCTAACCGAAATCGTCGACGAGCCCTTGTGCTTCGAGCGCGGCGTCGAACTTGGCTCGTGCCGCCTCGAACAGGTCGCGCTGATTGCCGAGCGTTTCGGAGAACATCGCTTGCGCATCCACCGACAAATCTGAGTCTCGAAGGAGCTCGGGGATGCGCTGAAGGCTCTCCTCGACGGAGCTCAGCGCGGCCTTCCCTTCGCGCGCGGCGTGACGCCGCTCTTCGAGGCTGGGCGCGTGCTCCAGTCGCTTCTGGCAGGTCGCCGCGACCATCATGCCTCGCATCACGTAGAAGAACTCAGCCGTGAGCGCGGGGCTGCCGCGAACGGAGATTTCTCCTTCGGTGTCGTCGACCATCGAGGCAGGGCACGCTAGGAGCCCTGTGCCGCGGATGCAAAGCCGTTCCGCAAGCGACTCCAGCTACCCAAGGCACGAACTCAGACGTGCGGCGGCGAAGCCGGCCCCGCCGCCGCACAGCAGCCTGAAGCGCATGTTCGACGCTCAGCGACCCACCATCTTCAGGACGATGAAGATGAGGATCGCCCCGCCGATGCCGCCTCCGAAGAGCAGGTAGAGCAAGGACCATCCGGCCGCGAGCACGGGTGCGTTGGCAAGCGCGAGAGTCAGCATGATTATCTCCAGTCGTTTGAAGCACGGGGCTGGCCCGAGCGTTGGTTGAGGTAAAAGCAAGGAGCTTGCCAAGCCCGGTGATCGACCCAGCAGGACCGAGCGCCGTGCCGCCGAACGCGGTGCCCGCCTGGCACCCGGCTGCGCTCGTGACCCTCATCCTGCTGGTGAGCGCGACGGGCGCCTTGCTCTCCGCTCCGCCAACCGCGCCTCCCATGCACGGCACGCGGATCGGTCAGGCCTATGTGCCGCTGTTGCTCGTGAACTGGGGCTTTTTGCTCTACGTGTGTCGCATCGGACGACCCCGCTGGGCGTTTTCGGAGCTCGCCGGCCTGCGCGCCTACACACCGTTCACGCCGTCGCGCGTGGTCCGCGACGTCGCGCTCGCCGTCGTCGCCGCAGCGGCCCTCATCGGAGGCGAGCTCGCCTGGCAGCTCGTCTTCGGCATGACCCGTAACGCGGCCGCGAGCGCCATGCTGCCGCAGACTTCGCTCGAGCGCGCCGTCTGGTGCGCGGTCGCGGTGAGCGCAGGCGTCTCCGAGGAGCTCGTCTATCGCGGCTACCTCGTCGCCGAGCTCGAGCGCTGGACGGCGAGCCCCCTCGCGGCCGTACTCGGCCAAGCATTGCTCTTCTCGCTGGCGCACGGCCAGCAAGGCATGGGCGCGATGCTGCGCTTTTTCGCCTACGCCGCGGGTCTCGGCGCTCTGGCCCTCGCGCGCCGGAGTCTCGTGCCCGGCATCTTGGCGCACGTCGGCGTGGACCTCGTTGCAGGGCTCTCAGGCTGAGCTCGCCTCGCACCCGCGAGGCCTATTCTCTCAACGACGCCGGTTGGCGCCGGGTCCTGCCTTGCCCTTCTCCTCGGCGGCTCTCAGCTCGGCGCCTTCCGGCCCCTCGACGGCTTTGCGCGCCGCGTCGGCACCGCGCGCGATGCCTTGCTTGTCGGCAACCGCCCGCCCGAGGTGCTTGTTGTAGTCCCGCGTCGCGGAGTAGCTGCCCTCGCCTTCGACGCGTTGACCTTTGCTGGGCGACTGACTCTTCGTGTTCGGCATGCCCCGGCGTGGTGCAAGCGCTGTGCCCGCTCTGGCAGGGATACCGCCGCGCTAGAAATCCGCCGAACCCGGCGTGCGCGAGAACGGCACGACGTCGCGGATGTTCTTCATGCCCGTGAGGTACATGAGCATGCGCTCGAGGCCGAGGCCGAAGCCCGCGTGCGGGACGGAGCCATAGCGGCGAAGCTCGAGGTACCACCAATAAGCATCGACGTTGAGCTTCTGCTCGATGATGCGCTCTCGGAGCACGTCTGCCCTCTCTTCACGCTGACTGCCGCCGATGATTTCGCCGATGCGCGGCGCGAGCACGTCCATGGCGCGCACGGTCTTGCCGTCGTCGTTCGCGCGCATGTAAAAGGCTTTGATCTCGCGCGGGTAGTCCGTGACGATCACGGGCCGCCGAAATTTCTCCTCCGTGAGGTAGCGTTCGTGCTCGCTCTGGAGGTCGGCGCCGAAATGCACGGGGAATTCCCAGGTGCGCCCGGCTTGCTCGAGGATCTTCACGGCCTCCGTGTAGGTGATGCGCTCGAACGAAGAAGTCGCGACGTGCTCGAGCGTGGCGAGCACGCTCTTGTCGATCCGATCGTTGAAGAACTCGAGATCGGGCCCGCAGTGATCGAGCACGTAGCGGATGACGTATTTCAGGAAATCTTCCGCGAGGTCCATGTCGTCCTGGAGGTCGCAGAAGGCCATTTCCGGTTCGATCATCCAGAACTCGGCGAGGTGCCGCGGCGTGTTCGAGTTCTCGGCGCGGAACGTGGGGCCGAACGTGTAGATGTTGCTGAGCGCGAGCGCGAAAATCTCTCCCTCGAGCTGCCCGCTCACGGTGAGGTACGCCGGTTTGCCGAAGAAATCCCGCCCGAAGTCGACCGGACCTTCGGGCAGGCGCGGCACGTTGAGCAGGTCGAGCGTGGTGACACCGAACATCGCGCCCGCGCCCTCGCAGTCGGAGGCGGTGATGATCGGCGTGTGCACGTAAACGAAGCCGCGCTCGCGAAAGAACGAATGAATGGCGAACGAGAGCGCGCTCCGCACGCGGAACACGGCGCCGAACGTGTTCGTGCGCGGCCGAAGGTGCGCGATCTCGCGCAAGAACTCGAACGAGTGCCCCTTCTTCTGCAGCGGGTACGTCTTCGGATCGGCCGGCCCGACGACCCTGAGCGCTCGTGCCTGAAGCTCCACGCGCTGGCCGGCGGCGGGGGACGGCACGAGCTCGCCTTCGACCTCGACCGAAGCGCCCGTGGTGGCCGCCGCGAGCGCGTCCTCCGCGACGCTGCCGCTCGGGACCACCACCTGCAGGTCCCGGAAGCAGCTACCGTCGCTCACTTGCAGAAAATGCACACCCTTGCTGTCACGCCGGGTCTTGATCCAACCCCGCGCCGTGACGACGCGCCCGGGCTCGGACTCGAGGAGATCGCGAATGTACTCACCGGGCTTCAGCATGGGCGGCTCATGGTTACACCCAAGCTCGCTCGGGTGGTGGAACAACAGAACTAGCGTCGGACCGAGGGGGGCCTCGACGAGCAGCCGGCGTTTTTGTCAAAAACATCGGTGACTTACAGCCGCGAGCGCCGCGGTCGTTCAAGGTTGTCGGGGCGCGGCCGTTCGGGGGATGAGGATGGATCCGGTCTCCTTCTGCTCCTCGCTTCAATCGACCTACGGCATGATCATGGCGAGGAAGAACCTCGACAACATCAAGGAGCAGGGCGACCAGGCGCTCACGCTCATCGACGGGGCCAAGGCGGCCGCGCCGGCGGCGCCCAGCGGCTCGGTGGGACGGCTCATCGACGTGAAGGCGTAGCGGGTCGCGCACGGACCTGGCCGCGCTACCCTGCGGCCGGCATGCACGTTCCGAAGCCGCCGTTCGCTGGCTCGAAATCCGAACGCTACGCCGAGCTCAACGCGCAGCTCGCCGCGCTCCTCGGGGCCGAGCGGGACGGCGTGGCCAATTGCGCGAACATGGCGGCGCTCTACTTCGAAGCGCTGCCCGAGCTCAACTGGTTCGGCTTCTATTTCCTGCGCGGCGAGGAGCTCGTGCTCGGACCGTTTCAGGGCAAGGTGGCCTGCGTGCGCATCCCCGTCACGCGCGGCGTGTGTGGTGCAGCCGCGCGCGAGCGCAAGACGGTCGTCGTGCCCGACGTGCAGGCATTTGCGGGTCACATTGCCTGCGACGCCGCTTCACGTTCGGAAATCGTCGTGCCGTTACTCGACGGCGCACGGCTGCTCGGCGTGCTCGACGCAGACAGCCCGCGCCAGAACCGCTTCGATGCCGACGACGCGGCGGGGCTCGAAGCGGCGGCGCAAATCCTGGTGCAAAGCTCCGATTTTTCGCGCCTCTCCGGCTGACGGCCAGAGAGGCCTACCGCCGGGCTCGTTCGCGAGCGCTCACTTGGCCTGCGCCTCGAGCACCTTCAAATACCCGAGCAGGCCCGTCCCCGCGTGCTGCGGATTGTCGATGCGCACGCGGTAGTCCGTCGTCGTCGTCGGGATGCCCCCGCGCAGCATGCCGGGCGCCCGCATCACCTGCGTCGGCCCCGGCTCGAACTGAAACCGCATCAAGTACGCGAGGCCCGCCCTGATGCCGTTCTCGAGCCGCTCGACCTCGGCCGCCGGCACGCCCGCAACGCGCGCGACACGCAAGGTGGAGACAGCCGCTTCCATGCGCGTCGCCGTGCCCACGAGCGGCGGCGGAACGAACGGCCCCCCGCTCGTCGCGCCGTCGTATTCGGGCGACGCTTCGCGACCCCAGATGGCCGTGTTGCGCACGGCTTCGTGCCATTGCAGGCAGAAGTTCAAGGCGTCACGGTTGGGCGCCTTCTCCCAGAGTGCCCCGAGCGCGTGGCACGTCCAGTGTTCGGCGCCCCAGAAGTAGTGCCAACCGAGGTACCAGGGCGGGTAGCTCACGAGCTGTGCGAGCGCGCGGCTCGCGGCGTCCAGATCGCGTCTGTCGTGCGTCAGGCGTTCGGCGCGCGCGAGCGCGAAGGCGGCTTCGCCCGTGTAATAGAGCACCTGTTGATCGACGGGCTCGTTCTTCACGCGGTCGTAAAAGTGCTTGAACTCGCCGTCGGGTCGCTGCTGGCTGCGCAAAAACTCCGCCAGGTCGCGCACGGTCGGCATGAGCTCGGGCAAAATCCCGCCTTGAACGAGCTCGACGACCGCCAGCAAGCCTAGCGCCGAAGACCCCAAGTCCGCGCGCTCGCCGACCGCGATACAGCGGTGCTCCCCGCAATCGGCGAGCGAGCCTTGCGCGAGCCGCCGTCCTGCGCGCGCCGCGGCGTCGAGCATGAACGGCTCGCGCGAGTAGTTCGCGCTCTCGGCCAAAAACCAGGTCGCCCCCGAATGCCGCGGCCAGTTGTAGTCGTCGGTCTCCTCGTTATCGATGGCGTTGACCTCGTAGCGGTACATGCCGTCCGGGCGCACGGCGCGCGCCAAATAGCGACCGGCGGACAGCGCGGCCGTGCGCAAGGTTTCGATGTTCACCTTCGGCGCCGGCTCGATCGGAATGCGGTGACGCAGCGCGAGGCGCCGGAATCGTCCGTGCGCTTCGAGCTCGGCGCGCGTGACGCCGAGCTCCTTGGCGAGCGCCTCGAGCACGACGTCGGCGTCGACGCCGAGCTGGAGCCGAATGGGCCCGAGGACGAGCGCGTGGTCGTACGCCTTCCAGGCGAGCAAATCGTCGACGGTCGCGATGGCGACGCGGCCGTCGTAGCGCGCCTCGACGCCGTCGCGGAGCGGGACGAACGAAGCGCCGAAAATGATGCGGTTCGTCGACAGGACGGGCCCCTCGTCGAGCACGTCCTCGGCCGTGCGCGTCGCGCGCGTGCCGCGCACCTCGCGCGAAAGGGCGGCGTCCGGATCGCGCGTGACGACCGTGCGTGCTCGGCGCTGGCCGCCGACCCAGGCGCTCACGATGGTGCGTTTGACGGAACCGTGCCGATCCACCCGCAGCGCGTGCTCGAGGCCCAGGCTCGCGACGAGTAGGACGACGCCGAACGCCGCGAAGAGCCGAAACGCGTCGAGCCGCCTCATGCGGCGTCGTTGCTTCCAGCGCCGATCGCCGGCGCGGCGCTGCTGCTCTCGGTGTCCAGTGTGGGTGCGGCGACCACCGGCGGCTCGCGCGTGCGGAGCCACCAGAGCTCCACGAGCGGGTAGACGATGGCGTACGGGAGCACGAGCAGCGTCACGAGCAACATCAGCGTGACGCCGCCGCGTCCGAAGTCGCCGTGAATTCCGGCGAGAAACGCCATGCTGAGCACGGCGACCGTCACGAGCAGCACGCCCGTGGCCAAGAGGATCCGCGCCGCAAGGGTCAGCGCGCGCTGCGTGAGCTCGGGGCGACCGAACACGAGGCTGCTGGCCGCGCCGAGCGCGAGCACGGCGCCTCCGACCACGATGTCGGTCGGCCAAAAGCGCACGGGCAGTGCGACGAACCCCGCCCCGAGCACGGTGGCGGGGACCAGGTTTCCGATCGCGAAAGCGATCTCCTTTTTGCGGCGCGCAGAAGCTCCCACGGGTCGGCATCGTCGCCGATGAAACGCCCGGCGTGCAACCCGCTGAAACTTGCGTGGTTCCGCGGGGTTTGCTAGCGTCAGCCGGTGGGCGTTCCGTCCGAGTGGCTCGAGCAGGTGCGCCGCCAGCGCGGCGCGGCCCTCATGGGCGTGCTGAACGTCACACCGGACTCGTTCTACGACGGCGGGCGCTACGCCAGCGAAGCCGAAGCGCGCGCACAGGTCGACACGCTGCTCGCGGAGGGCGCGGACGTCCTCGACATCGGGGCGGAGTCGTCACGACCCGGCGCGCAAGCCGTGCCCGCGGCCGTCCAGCTCGACCGCATGACCGCCACCCTCCGCTACGCCGCCTCGCGCGGCGCGGTCGTTTCGGTCGACACGACGAGCCCTGAAGTCGCCGAACGCGCCCTCGCGCTCGGCGCGACCATCGTGAACGACGTCTCGTGCCTCGCCGACGCAGAGCTCGCGAGCGTGACGGCGCGTGCCGGCGCCACGCTCGTCCTCATGCATTCGCGCGGTCCGATGAGCAAGCAGGCGGGCTTCTCGCTCTATCCCGACAGCGGCTACGGCGACATCGTCGCCGACGTCCGCGCGGAGTGGCGCGCCGCGCGCGATCGCGCCGTCGCCGCGGGGCTGGCCCCGGGGGACGTGTGGCTCGACCCCGGCCTCGGCTTCGCCAAGAACGCGCGGCAGTCGTTCGAGCTCCTGGGCCGCCTCGACGAGCTCGCCGAAGAAGGCGTGCCGATCGTGATCGGCGCAAGCCGCAAATCGTTCCTCGCGTCGCTCGACGGCTCGCCGCCCGCGCGCCGCCTGGGCGGCACCATCGCGGCGGGCCTGCTCGCCGTCGAACGCGGCGCCGCCGTGCTGCGCGTGCACGACGTGTGGGAAGCACGCCAGGCGCTCGACGTCGCGCGCTCCGCGGGCCCGAATCTGCGCACGTCGGAGCTCGGCCATGCCTGAGCTCCTGCGCGCGTATTTCTCGAACCGCTCGCCGGCGCACTACCTGCGCGACGCGCTCGACATCTTCATCGTCTACTACGTCGTCTACCGCGCGCTGCTCGTGCTGCGCGGCACGCGCGCGATGCAGGTCGGCCTCGGCATCTGCATCCTGCTCGGCCTCTACCTCGTGGCGCAGGCGCTGGAGCTCGTCACGGTCGTCACGATCATGGGCGCGCTCATCTCGAGCATGATCCTCATCATGGTCGTGGTGTTCCAGAACGACATCCGCCGCGGCCTGCAGCGCGTCGGCAGCCGCGCCTGGTTCGGCACGTTCAACCGCACCCAGGAGAGCCGCGTCATCGACGAGGTGGTCGAAGCCGCGACGGAGCTCGCGCGCCACCGCATCGGCGCGCTCATCACCTTCGAGCAAGACGCGAACCTCGACGAGTTCGTGGGTGTGCACAAAGGCCAGGTGATCGACGCGCAAGTGACGAGCGAGCTGCTCGTCTCGCTCTTCGTGCCCGAGGGCGTGAACAAGCTCCACGACGGCTCCGTCGTCATCCGCAACCTGCGCATCGCCAAGGCCGGCGTCTTCTTCCCCATGCCCGAGGGGCGCGTCATGGACCAGAGCTTCGGCTCCCGCCACCGCGCCGCGCTCGGCATCACGGAAGAGACGGACGCCGTGGTCGTCATCGTGAGCGAGGAGCGCGGCACCATCAGCTTCTGCTTCAACGGCAACATCGCGACCAACCTCGACGGTCCGAAGCTCCACGCCATGCTCGAGGCAATGTTCAGCCCGAAGGTGCGCAAGACGCCCCACAAGCCGAAGCGCGACATCGAAGCGCCGGCGAGCGTGCGCCGCGACCCGGAGAAGACTCCGCTCAGCGAGGAGCCGCTGCGCATCACCTTGGTCGGCGACGAGCCCCTCTCGCGCCGGCACTCGAAGAGCGATCCGCCGCCCCCGCTGCGCGTGGCGCCGAGCACGCCCCCGCCGCCCCTCTCGACGCGAGCGGATCCGGCCGAACCGTCGGAGCCGTCCGCGGCCGACATCGATAGCAGCACGGAAGCCGAGGGCGATTTGCCGCGAGGCAGCGGGTGAGCGTCGCCGAGCGCGTCTCCGCCACGGGGACCTTTCTGCGCGAAGCCTTCACCGAGAACCTGGGCCTCAAGGCCCTGTCGTTCGCGTTCGCCGTCGGCTTGTTCCTCTTCCTTTACGGCCAGCGCGACGAGCAGCAACGCACCGTCGCCGTCGGCCTGAGCTTCCGGCCCCCCGCGGAAGACTCGGCGCGCGAGCTCATGACGCAGCTGCCCGCCAGCATCCACGTCACCCTGCGCGGCCCCACGCACGCCATCGATCGGCTCGTGCAGTCCGGCATGCCGCCGCTCACGATCGATCTGCGCAACGGCGAGCGCGACAGCATCACCTTCAACGAGCGCATGTTCTCGCTCCCGCCCGACACGCACCTCACGGGCAGCGACCCGCCCAGCATCGAGCTCGAGTGGGAAGACGTGATCGCGCGGCAAATCCCGATTCAAGCCTCCATCACGGGCATGCCGGCGAGCGGCTACGTCGTGCGCGGCGAGCCGGACGTAGACCCGAAGCAAATCGCCGCGCGCGGTCCCGCGAGCCTCGTCGAGGTGCTCCAGTTCGCGCGCCTCGCGGCCTTCGACGTGTCGGGCTTGAGCGAAGGCGTGCACCGCCGCCGCATCGCGCTCGACGCCGCGCCGACGCGCGTCCGCTTCATGGGGCCGCCGGCGGCGACCGTGTCCGTCACGATCGCACGCCGCCTCACGGAGGCGAGCTTCCAGGGCCGCGCCGTCGAGGTGCTCGGGCCCGCCATCACGGGCGTTTCCCCGCGCGCCGTCGATGTCACGGTCATCGGCCCGCCCGAGGTCGTGCAGGCGCTGCGCGCCGAGCAGGTCGTGCCGCGCGCGAACCTCATGAAGGCACCCGGGCTCGACCTCAAGGACCTGCGTCACGGCTCGGCCGAGCTACCCGTCACGGTGGAGCTCGCCGGCGCCGAAGCCCGCGTTCAGCCTCCGACCGTCACCGTGAAGTGGTGACCGGCGGCTGCGGCAGCATGCTCCGCTCCGGATCGAGTCGCTCGACGTAGTGACCGTCGGGCTCCACGAAGATGCGTTTCATGGCCGGCACCTCGGCGCGCACGCGCTCCTCGAGCGCATCGACGGCGCGCTCCACGTCCGCGAGCACCATCCCGGCGCGGAAGCGCACCTTGAGCGCGAGCAAGATCGCGTCGGGCCCGAGGTGCAGCGTCAAAAGCTGCGTCACGGCTTCCACCTCCGGCGCGTTCTCGGCCGCGCGCAACGCCCGTTGCCGGAGCTCGGGGTTCGCGCTCTCGCCGATCAGCAAGCTGTGCGTGTCGTAGGCCAGCAAAAAGCCGATCACGCAAAGCAACACGCCGATGACGATCGAGCCGATGATGTCCGGCAGCGCGCTGCCCGTGGCGAGCGACAAGAGGAGCGACGCGAACGCGATGAGGAGCCCGAACACGGCGCCCGAGTCCTCGAGCAGCACGACGGTGATGGTCGGGTCCTTGCCACCGAAGAGCGTCTGAAAAAATGGCCGCCCGTGCCGGTCGCGTTGAAACTCGCGAAACGCGACCGTGAAGCTCCCGAGCTCGAGCGCGAGCGAGACTCCCAGCACGACGAGCGGGATCCAGAGTGAGTGCGGGGGGCCCTCGTCCGGGCCGCGCAGCTTGTGGACGCCTTCGAAAATGGCGAACACGCCGCCGAGCATGAACAGCGTGAGCGACACGACGAACGCCCAGAAGTACCGCTCGCTGTCGCGCCCGAGCGGG
>Ga0164241_10001395_pt1 | contig 30025 bp, 24 predicted proteins | sample OricomyardsoilBY_FD_108780 | JGI IMG/M metagenome (GOLD analysis project Ga0164241, IMG submission 108780) | Backyard soil microbial communities from Emeryville, California, USA - Original compost - Back yard soil (BY) | ecosystem: Environmental > Terrestrial > Soil > Unclassified | place: USA... | reverse complement strand
TCGGACATCCGTCACTCTCCCCTGCACGTTCTTATAGTTAGCGCTACCAAACCACATCGCGGACGCGCTGCAAAGCCGGATCGTCACGTCTTGCTTTCAATGCGCGGCGATGGGTCCTAGAGGCCACAGGATAGTCACAACGGAAACGATATGATCGACCGGATCTTCCTCTCGCACCCCCGAAGCGTCGGCGAATCCTATACCGAACATGCCGGCGTCGCCGCGCGGTTCGGCGCGACGATGGTGGTCGGCGGGATCGCCTGCATGATCCATGCGGTCCTCCCCACGCTCTTCGCGCGCACCGCCAGCGACCGGGTGAAGAAGCTCTACGCCCAGATGGTCGCGCGCCAACCGAACCTGCGGCGTCCCGCCTATGAAGAGCCCGAGTGGCAGATCGAATACGAGATTTGAGCGAGTGACTCGTCCTTCTTGTTCCCCTGCGAAGGCAGGGGCCCAGCCCAATCAAGGAATCGCACGCGGCAGCGTGCTTTGGCGCACACGCGCCAAGTCTGGGCTCCTGCCTTCGCAGGAGCACAAGGTAGCGTGATCGACCACGTCGCCATCATCGGCGGAGGCTTTTCGGGTACGCTTCAGGCGATCAACCTGCTGCGTCATAACGGCCCGCGCGCCACGCTGATCGAACGTGCGCCCGAACCGGGAGTCGGCCTGGCCTATGGCGCCGCGCATCCCAGCCACGTCCTCAACGTCCGCGCCGGCAATATGAGCGCGCTGCCCGACGATCCGGGGCATTTCGTTCGTTGGCTGGAGGCGCGCGGCGTCGAAAACGCCCCGGCATCCTTCATCCCGCGCGTGATGTACGGCGAATATCTGCGCGAAATGCTCGACCAGACCCGCCGCGGCGCGGGCGACCGGCTGACGGTGATCCACGGCGAAGTCGAGGATCTGGAGGTGGGAGAGACCGCCACGCTCACCATCGATGGCCGCACGCTTCGCGCCGACGCCGCCGTGCTCGCGGTCGGCAACTTGCCGCCGCATTCGCCGCCCGGGCTCGATCCCGATGCGCTTTCGGCCGATCGCTATATGGGCAATCCTTGGGATCCGGCGATGCCCCGGGGGCTGACGGAGAACGACACCGTGCTGATCATCGGTACCGGTCTCACCATGGTCGATGTCGCACTGACGCTCGATGCGCATGGCTATCGCGGCAAGATCGTCGCGCTTTCCCGCCGTGGTCTCCTCCCCCGCCCGCATGGCCCCGGCGCCGATTGGAAGAAGATTGACGAGCGCCCCGATACGGAGACCTCCGCGCTACTCCACGAGGTTCGCGCCCGCGCCGAGGCGATCGGCTGGCGCAACGCGGTCGACGAACTCCGCCCCTTCACTCAGCCGATGTGGGGCAACGCCACCGACAGCCAGCGCGCGCGCTTCCTGCGGCATCTGCGCCCCTGGTGGGATGTCCACCGCCACCGCCTCGCGCCGCAAGTCCATGCGCGCCTCCACGCGATCATCGACCGGGGCCAGCTGAGCGTGGTCGCGGGCAAGACGCTATCGTTCGAAGAGAGCGACAAGGGCGTCGCGGTCAACTGGCGCCCGCGTGGCGGCGAGGCGCCGGAAACGATCACCGCCCGCCGCGTCGTCAATTGTACCGGGCCGCTGACCGACCTCGCCCGCACCGACGAGCCGTTGCTGCGCAAGCTCGCCGCGCGCGGCACGATCCGCGCCGACGAGGCCCGGCTGGGCATCGACGTCGATAATCAGGCACAGACGATCGACGCGAAAGGCGAGATCAATCCGGCGCTTTACGCGCTCGGCCCGATGACTCGCGGCGCCTTCTGGGAAATCGTCGCGGTGCCCGATATCCGCCAACAGACCTGGAATCTCGCGCGGCGGCTATCGAACGCGCACTGGGTCGGCGGCGAAGGGCTGTAACTACGCCACTGAAATCAGAGCTCCAGCCCCTTCGCCAGCAACGCCATGTGCCGTCGGCTCAGCATCCGCGCCGTGGCATAGGGCGGCCCTTCGAGCGCCCATTGCGCGCTCAGTCCCAGATGCATCGAGCGGAACGACAGCACCAGCGTATCCACCGGCAGAGCCCGCTTCATCCCCGGCCGCGCCAGCAACCGTTCGAACAGCGCGCTCAGCGCCAGGTCGAACTGGTCGCTATAGTCGGACAGTTCGGGCGCGGGCGCATCCGCCGCGAACACCCGCGAGAGAGCGCCCCTGACATAGGGAAGGTGATCCGCCTTGTTCTCGATCATCCGCCACAGCGCCGCGTCGAGCGCCTCGGCGACGCTCATCCCCTGGCGCGGAATTTCGGCGATCGTCGCCAGCGCGGCGAGGTCGAGCTCGACCACCAGCGCGACGAGGATATCCTCTTTCGCCTCGAAATAATTATAGACGGTGCCCTTCCCGACATCGGCCGCATGGGCGATCTCGTCGACCGTCACCGCGCCGATCCCGCGCGCGGCGAACAGGGCGGAGGCCGCCCCGACGATGCGCTGGCGCGTATCGAGCCGCTTGCGTTCGCGTAGGCCGACGGCAGTCATACATGACTAAGGTCACAATAACCGCGAACCTGCAAGGCATTGCATCCATCTAGTATCAATTGACACTAATTGACCCATCGCGTAGCGGGCCGCGTTGAGGAGTATGCTCATGACCGACACTAGGAATCCCCTGGGCCTTAACGGCTTTGAATTCGTCGAATTCACCTCGCCCGATCCGCTGGCGATGGCCGCGCAGTTCGAGCAGCTCGGCTTCGTCCCCTCTCACCGTCACCCGACCAAGAACATCACTCGCTACAAGCAGGGCCGCATCAACCTTATGCTCAACCGCGACGCCGATGGCCGCGTCGCGCAGTTCCGTGGCGAGCATGGCGCCTCGGCGAGCGCGATGGCGTTCCGCGTCGCCGATCCCGAAGCCGCGATGAAGTGGGCGCTCGAGCACGGGGCGCAGCGCACCGATGAGGACGACACGGTCATCCAGGGCATCGGCGGCAGCTACCTCTATTTCATCAAGGACGGCACCGATCTCTACGCGGATTGGGCCGCGCTTCCCGGCTGGGAAGAAGCCGAGGCGAAGAACAATGTCGGCCTCGACCTGCTCGATCACCTCACGCACAATGTCCGGCGCGGCCAGATGCGAGTGTGGAGCGACTTCTACAAGACGCTCTTCGGCTTCGAGGAGCAGAAATATTTCGACATCAAGGGCCAGGCGACGGGCCTGTTCAGCCAGGCGATGATCGCGCCCGACAAGGCGATCCGCATCCCGCTCAACGAGAGCCAGGACGACACCAGCCAGATCGAGGAATTCATCCGCGAATATCATGGCGAAGGCATCCAGCACCTCGCGCTGACCACGCCCGACATCTACGACACGGTCGAGCGGCTCAAGGCCCGCGGCGTCAAGCTGCAGGACACGATCGAAACCTATTTCGAGCTGATCGACAAGCGGGTCCCCGGGCACGGCGAGGATGTCGAGCGCCTGCGCAAGAACCGCATCCTGATCGACGGGTCCACGGACGAGGGCATCCTGCTCCAGATCTTCACCGAGAATATGTTCGGCCCGATCTTCTTCGAGATCATCCAGCGCAAGGGCAATGAGGGTTTCGGCAACGGAAACTTCCAGGCGCTTTTCGAGTCGATCGAGCTCGATCAAATCCGTAGAGGCGTGATCAAAGTCGACGCCTGAGTCTCGGCCGCACCCGTTTAGTTTCGGGCGCGGCCACCGAGTTGGAGAGGAGAGCCGGGGGGAGCGGAGCCAGTTGTGTACCGCATCGCTCCACCCCGGCCCAACCGCCGCAAAGCGGGAAGCTGATATGACCGACTATTTCCCCGGCTTCGGCAACCATGTCTCGACCCAGGCCGTCGCGGGCGCGCTCCCGATCGGCCGCAACAGCCCCCAGAAGCCGCCCTACGGCCTCTATGCCGAGCAGCTGAGCGGCACTGCCTTCACTGCGCCGCGCCACGAGAATCGCCGCTCATGGCTCTATCGCCTGCGCCCCAGCGCCGAGCATCCGCCATTCGTGCCCTATCAGGGCGCGAGACACTTCGCCCCCGGCACGGTGGATGCCCCCCTGCCCCCCAATCGCCTGCGCTGGGACCCCATCGCCTCCCCGGCCCCCGGTACCGACCTGATCGACGGGATGGTGACGATGCTCGCCAACCGCGATCCGGCCGACCTCGAGGGTGTCGCGGTGCATCTCTATGCCGCGAACGCCGATATGGAGGCGCGAATCTTCTTCGATGCGGACGGCGAGCTGCTGTTCATCCCCCAATTGGGCCGCCTGACGCTCCTTACCGAAATGGGCCGGATCGATATCGCACCCGGCCAAGTCGCGCTGATCCCTCGCGGCGTCCGGTTCCGCGCGCTGCTCCCCGATGGCGAGGCGCGCGGCTATGTCGCCGAGAATCACGGCGCGCTGTTCCGCCTCCCCGATCTCGGCCCGATCGGTGCGAACGGCCTCGCCAATCCGCGCGATTTCGAGACGCCGGCGGCGTGGTTCGAGGACCGCGACGAACCGTTTGAAGTGATCCAGAAATCGCTCGGCAGCCTGTGGACGACCACGCTCGATCATTCCCCACTCGATGTCGTCGCCTGGCACGGCAACCTCGCCCCATGGCGCTACGACCTCGCCCGCTTCAACACGATCAACACGGTCAGCTTCGATCATCCCGATCCGTCGATCTTCACTGTGCTGACCTCGCCCAGCGACGTCCCCGGCCGCGCCAATGCCGATTTCGTGATCTTCCCGCCGCGCTGGATGGTCGGCGAAGACACGTTCCGCCCGCCCTGGTTCCACCGCAACGTGATGAGCGAGGCGATGGGGCTGATCCAGGGCGCGTACGACGCCAAGGCCGAGGGTTTCGCACCCGGCGGCCTCTCGCTTCACAACCTCATGGCCGGCCACGGCCCCGATCTCGCCAGCTGGGAAGGCGCGAGCAATGCCGAGCTGACGCCGCACAAGATCACCGGCACCATGGCCTTCATGGTCGAGACCTGCTGGCCGTATCGCCCGACCCAATACGCCCTCGACCGTGCCCAGCCCGACTATGACGCCGCGTGGAAGGGTTTCCCCAAGGCGAAATTGCCATGACACTCCTCCCCGGCATGGGGAGGGGGACCAGCCGCAGGCTGGTGGAGGGGCCGCCGCGAAGACGGCGGCTCCGCGTGCGGCAAGCCACAACCGCGCCTATGGCGCGGCCCCTCCACCGCTTCGCGGTCCCCCTCCCCGTTCCGGGGAGGAATTAAGTGGAACGCCTCACCGCCACCCCGCCGAACGTGATCCTCGGTCCGCTCGACATCATCCCCGACGGCCGCGCCCGCAACTTCGTCCTCGCGATGAAGGCGGGGAATTTCCACGGCTTCGTCGTCCGCCGCGGCGAGGCGGTCCATGGCTATGTCGATCGCTGCGCACACATGGCGCTCCCGCTCGCGCAGGAACTGGACCAATATCTCACCCCCGATGGCAGCCTGATCCAGTGCAGCTGGCACGGCGCGCTTTACGGGATCGAGGATGGCGTGTGCGTCGGCGGCCCATGCAGCGGGGCTAAATTGATATGCTGGCCGGTGACGGTGCGAGAGGGCATGCTCGTCACGGCTTGAGCTGACACGAGGAACAGGACAGCGTTGCTGCCGAAGTTAAGAGGAACAGACATGCAGACCCTGGATTTCGGCCTCGGCGAAACCGCCGACATGATCCGCGATACGACCGAGCGCTTCTCGAAGGAGCGGATCGAGCCGCTCGCCGCGAAGATCGACGCCGATGACTGGTTCCCCGTCGAGCTCTGGCCCGAAATGGGCGCGCTGGGGCTGCACGGCATCACCGTCGAGGAGGAGTTTGGCGGGCTCGGCCTCGGCTATCTCGAGCATGTCGTCGCGGTCGAGGAAGTGTCGCGGGCGAGCGCCTCGATCGGCCTCAGCTACGGCGCGCATTCGAATCTCTGCGTCAACCAGATCCGCCGCTGGGCGAGCCCCGAGCAAAAGGCGAAATACCTGCCCAAACTCGTGTCGGGCGAACATGTCGGCAGCCTCGCCATGTCCGAAGCGGGCGCGGGCTCCGACGTGGTCAGCATGAAGCTGCGCGCCGAGAAAAAGAGTGATCGCTTCGTCCTCAACGGCACCAAATTCTGGATCACCAACGCGGCTTATGCCGACATCCTCGTCGTCTATGCGAAGACCGGCGAGGGCTCGCGCGGCATCACCACTTTCCTGATCGAGAAGGACATGCCCGGCTTCAGCATCGGGCAGAAGATCGACAAGATGGGGATGCGCGGCTCGCCCACCGCCGAACTCGTCTTCAACGATTGCGAAGTGCCCGAGGAGAATGTGATGGGCCCGCTCAATGGCGGCGTCGGAGTGCTGATGAGCGGCCTGGACTATGAGCGCACCGTGCTCGCCGGCATCCAGCTCGGCATCATGCAGGCGTGCCTCGACGTGGTCCTGCCGTACCTCCGCGAGCGCAAGCAGTTCGGCCAGCCGATCGGCACCTTCCAGCTGATGCAGGCCAAGGTCGCCGACATGTACGTCGCGCTCAATTCGGCCCGTGCGTACGTCTATACGGTCGCCAAGAATTGCGATGCGGGGAATACGACCCGCTTCGATGCAGCGGGCGCGATCCTGCTGGCGTCGGAGAATGCAGTGAGGGTCTCGCTCGAGGCGATTCAGGCGCTGGGCGGCGCGGGCTATACCAAGGATTGGCCCGTCGAACGCTTCGCCCGTGACGCCAAGCTGCTCGATATCGGCGCGGGCACCAACGAGATCCGCCGGATGCTGATCGGGCGGGAACTGATCGGAGCGGCGTGACCTAAATTCCTCCCCGGCACGGGGAGGGGGACCGCCGCGAAGCGGTGGTGGAGGGGGCCCGCCTTCCGCAATCGCATCGCCTGTGGCGGGCCCCCTCCACCAGGTTCCCTGGTCCCCCTCCCCGTTCCGGGGAGGAATTTATTTGAACAACCCGAGGTCGATCGCCTCGCCCATCCGCGTATGCCCGCGCCCATCCGGATGGAGATTGTCCCCGCCCTGTAACGCCGCCGCCAGCCGCGTCAGGTGCCCCGGCTCGCCCATCACCGCATCCATATCGATCACGCCGTCGAACGCGCCAGACGTGCGAATCCAGTCATTCACCGCCACCCGGACCGCCTCGCGCTCAGGCGACCAGTAATTCGCGCCTTCGAAGGGCAGGATCGTCATCCCGATCACCTTGATCCCCCGCTCATGCGCGCGGAGGATGATCTGGCGGTATCCGGCGATCAGGTCCGCGGCACTGATCGACGGCCCAGTCATGCCATCGCGAACCCGCCCCGAATTGCCGATATCGTTGACGCCTTCCAGCAACACGATGTGAGTCACGCCGGGAATGCTCAGCACGTCGCGGTCGAGGCGCGCCAGCGTGCTCGGGCCCCAGCCCGGCGCAAGCACCCGGTTGCCGCTGATCGCCTGGCTGACCACGACATGCGGCATCCCCGCCTTCGCCATCCGCCGCGCGAGCACGTCGGGCCAGCGGCAAAGCATCGCCGCGTCATTGGCGCAGCTGGGATTGTCGGTGATCGAATCTCCCACCGCGACCACCACCGGGCGCGCCTTCGCCCCCAGCACGTCGATTCCCGCGAGGAAGGGCCGGTTGCCCATGGTCATGCTCTTATCGGCATTGCCGGAGAAGTTTTCGCCGGGCGTGTACCGGCTCGGATTGGCGTTATCGTCGTGGAGTGTAGTCAGCACCACCTTGCCGGGCAGATAATAGGTGATCTCGACGATGCCGAAGGCTGTGACCGGCAATGTCACGGGATCGCTGACCAGCGGCGCCCCCGCCCCCATCACCGCGCTTGGCGATCCGCCGAATGTGACCGGCACCTGCTTGCCCCCAAAGCTCGCGGTCGCCCGGCCGATCCTCACCGGTGCGGCTCCATAGTCATTGCCCAGCCGGATACGGATCGCGCTCCCGCTCGCGGCGACGCGCACATGCGAGGTGAGGGTGACATTCTCGACCGTCGTCGCGCCCTCGGCGGGCATGGGCCAGTTGCTGGAAGTCCAGGCGCGCGTCCATGTGTCGCCGCCGACGGGCGCTGCCGCCACCAGCAACAGCGCCGCAGCGAGCCCCAGAGTGCGTTTCCAAGCCATCGAATCCCTCCCCGATTTTCGCATCCTTTACACCTCTCCCATCGGGAGAGGGAGGGGCCCGCGCCGAAGGCGTGGGAGGGTGACGGCGGGATGGGTGAGGGCAGATCACCCTCACCCATCCCACCGCTACGCGGCGGGCCTCTTCCCTCTCCCAATGGGACAGGGAGAAGAAATCACCACACCTTCACGCGCTTGTCGGGCGCGAGGTACAATTTCTGCCCCTGCACCACGTTGAACGCGGGGTACCAGGCATCGAGGTTGCGCACCGTCATCGCGCGCCACCGCGCCGGCGCATGCCCATCCGTCGCCACCCGCGCGCGGAGCTGCTCGTCGCGGCTCTTGTCGCGCCAGCTCTGCGCATAGGCGAGGAAGAAGCGCTGGTCGCCGGTCAGCCCGCCGATCACGGGGGCTTCCTTGCCGTTCAGCGAAGCGTGATAGGCCTCGTACGCCGCGGTCAGCCCCGCAACATCGGCGATATTCTCGCCCAGCGTCTGCTTGCCGTCGATGAACAGGCCCGGGAAGACTTCATACGCGCTATACTGCGCCGCCAGCGCCGCACCCGCGGCTTCGAAATGCGCCAGATCCTCCTTGGTCCACCAGTTGCGCAGCTTGCCCGAGCTGTCGAAATCGGCGCCCAGATTGTCGAAGCTGTGGCTGATCTCGTGCCCGATCACCGCACCGATCGAGCCATAGTTGCTCGCGGCATCGGCGGCGGGATCATAGAAGGGCGCCTGAAGGATCGCCGCGGGGAAGTTGAGCGCGTTCTGGAGCGGCAGGTTGACGGCGTTCACCGTCTGCGGCGTCATCCACCATTCCTTCTTGTCGATGGGCTTGCCGATCTTGCCGATCTGGTGGCGATATTCGGCCATCTGCGCACGACGGAGATTGCCCACCGGATCGTCGAGCTTGACCTCGAGCGAGGCATAGCTGCGCCAGCTTTCCGGATAACCGATGCCGACTTGCATCGTCGCGATCTTCTTGCGGGCCTCGGCCTTGGTCCCCGGAGTCATCCAGGTGAGCGCCGCGACGCGCGCATCGAACGCATTGAGGATGCCCTTCACCATCGCCTGGATGTCGGTCTTGGACGAAGCGGGGAAATAATCCTTCACATAGAGCTGGCCCATCGCGTCGCCGAGCCAGGTGTTGACGCTGTTGATCGCGCGCTTGTCGCGCGGGCGGGGCTTTTGCTGGCCGTTCAGCGTCTTGTTGAAGAAGTCGAAATGCGCCTGGTCGATCGCTGCGGGCAGCACGTCGGTGACTTCGTTGATCCGGTGGAAGGTCAGCCAGTCCTGCCAGCTCTGGAGCGATTCATTGGCGACCAACTGCGCGCAGCCAGTCACCGCGCCGGGCTGCCAAACGATGAACTTGTCCTGGCCCGCCAGCCCCGCAGAGGTCCAGAAAGCGTTCCAGTCGATCCCCGGCGCCTTCGCGGCGAAATCGGCCATGGTCCAGGCGTTATTCGCCTTGTGCGCGTCCTGGCTCTCAAGGATGCCGACATGGCTGGTCGCGATTTTGGTTTCCAGCGCCATGATCCGGTCGGCGCGGCCCGCGGGATCGCTGATCCCGGCAAGCGTCAGCAGCGTGACGATATAGTCCTTATACTGGCCGCGGATCGCGACCATTTCGGGCTTGTCGGAGATGTAATAGTCGCGGCTCGCCAGCCCCAGCCCGCCCTGCAGCATATAGGGGACGGTGGTGTCGGGCGTGTCGAAGCCCTGGCTGACGAACAGGCCGAACAGGTTCTCGGTCTCGAAATTGGTCGCGTTGAGCGGATCGACATCGGCGCGCAGATTCGCGCCGAGCATCGCCGACAGCGCGTTCTTGTCCTTCAGCCCCGCGATCGCCGCCAGTTCCTGCTGCATCGGCGCCATGCCGCGCTTCTCGATCGCGTTGACATCGATGTAGCTGCCATACCAATCGGAGATCCGCCGCTCGTCGGTGCCGGGTGCGGCGTTCGCCTTCTGCACAGCGGCAATGATCGCGACATTGTTGGCATCGGCCTTTTCCAGCACTGCGAGGAACGTGCCCGTGCTCGAACGGTCGGCCGGAATCTCGGTCTTGGCGCGCCACGCGCCGCTCGCATAAGCGTCGAAATCGTCGCCGGGCTTCACAGTCTTGTCGATGCCCGCCAGATCGACTCCGATCCCCTTCCCGGCCTCAACTTCGACGGTCGAATTGGCGGCGGGGCCCGAGGGGGTGCAGGCCGTCGTCGCGAGCAACGCCGCGACCAGAAGGAATTTATGCTTCACGAGGGGCTCTCCGGATAGAATGTTATGCCGATCCGCTACACCCGCGAGGCGGCGCATGCCAACGCCTTCCCATCGGGGGGCGCACCAGTTAGTCACAAATTTGACGAGTTGAGAGGATGAAACCGCATGAGCGCCCCGGTGCTCGATACCAAGATCAATGCCGAGGATGACGGCTTCCGCGCCAATGCGGCGCATAATCACGCGCTGGCCGAACGGCTGCGGGCGGATGTCGCGCAGGCGGCGCTGGGGGGCTCCGAAGCCTCGCGCGAGCGCCACACGTCGCGCGGCAAGCTGCTTCCGCGCGAGCGCGTCGAGCGGTTGCTCGATCCGGGCGCGCCTTTCCTCGAGATCGGCCAGCTCGCCGCGTGCGATATGTACGAAGGCGAAGTTCCCGGCGCGGGGATGATCGCGGGCATCGGCCGCGTCTCCGGCCGCACCGTCATGATCGTGTGCAACGACGCCACGGTGAAGGGCGGCACTTATTACCCGATGACGGTCAAGAAGCATCTCCGCGCGCAGGAAATCGCCGAGGCCAACCGCCTGCCCTGCATCTACCTGGTCGACAGCGGCGGCGCGAACCTGCCCCATCAGGCCGACGTCTTCCCCGACCGCGAGCATTTCGGCCGCATCTTCTTCAACCAGGCCAATATGTCCGCCCTGGGGATCCCCCAGATCGCGTGCGTTATGGGCAGTTGCACCGCGGGCGGCGCTTACGTCCCCGCGATGAGCGACGAGAGCATCATCGTCCGGAATCAGGGCACGATCTTCCTCGCCGGACCGCCGCTGGTGAAGGCCGCGACGGGCGAAGTGATCAGCGCCGAGGATCTGGGCGGCGGCGACCTGCATGCGCGCAAGTCGGGCGTGGTCGATCACCTCGCCGAGAATGACGAGCACGCGCTCACCATCGTCCGCGACATCGTCAGCCACCTCCCCGCCGATCGCACGCCGGACATCGCCCTGATCGAGCCTCGCGCGCCCAAATATGATGTGTCGGACCTGTACGGCATCCTCCCGCAGGACGTGCGCGCGCCCTATGACGTCCACGAAGTGATCGCGCGGCTGATCGATGGCAGCGAGTTCCACGAGTTCAAGGCGCTCTACGGCACCTCGCTCGTCTGCGGCTTCGCGCATATCTGGGGGATGCCGGTCGGGATCATCGCCAATAACGGCGTGTTGTTCAGCGAAAGCGCGGTCAAAGGCGCGCACTTCATCGAACTCGCCTGCCAGCGCCGCATCCCGTTACTGTTCCTCCAGAACATTTCGGGCTTCATGGTGGGTGGCAAATATGAGGCCGAAGGCATCGCCAAACATGGCGCAAAGCTCGTCACTGCCGTCGCCACCGCCACGGTCCCCAAGATCACCGTCCTGATCGGCGGCAGCTTCGGCGCGGGCAATTACGGCATGTGCGGGCGGGCTTATTCGCCGCGTTTCCTGTTCAGTTGGCCCAACTCGCGTATCTCGGTGATGGGCGGCGAACAGGCGGCAAGCGTGCTGGCCACCGTCCACCGCGATGCGGAGAAATGGACGCCCGAGGAAGCCGAAGCCTTCAAGCAACCCGTCCGAGACCGCTACGAAGCCGAAGGCAACCCCTGGCACGCCACCGCGCGGCTGTGGGACGACGGCATCATCGATCCCGCCCAGACTCGCGACGTGCTTGGCCTGGCGTTCGCGGCGACGCTCAACGCCCCGATCCCCGAACGCCCGGCGTTCGGGGTGTTCCGGATGTGATGGAGGGACCGCCCCCAATTCCTCCCCGGAACGGGGAGGGGGACCACGCGAAGCGTGGTGGAGGGGGCCCACGCCAGCCCAAAATTCTGCGCGCGCCGATCAAGGACGTGAAAAAGGCCCGCGCGGATCGCAAACAAATGTCGTTTCCGGAAGTGCTCCTGTGGCAGCAACTGCGAAAGCAACCTGGCGGGTTCAGCTTCCGTCGTCAGAACCCCCAGATCGGGTACCGGCTGGATTTCGCCTGCCTGGCAGCCCGGCTCGCGATCGAAGTCGATGGGGAGTTTCACGGCCGCGGGAACCGGCCCGAACGCGATGCGGTGCGGGATGCACGCCTTGCGGAGATTGGCTTCCATACGCTTCGTATTCCAGCGCGAGACGTCCTGCGCGATCTCGACGCCGTCATCACCGGCATCGTCACCCTTTGCCGAGAGCGGGGCCCCCTCCACCGTCCTTCGGACGGTCCCCCTCCCCGTTCCGGGGAGGAATTGAAGTGACCCCCTCACCTACCCTCCTCTCCCGCATCGTGCGCCGCATCCTGCTCTGGTTCTACCAGACCCGCGGGTGGCAGGCCGAAGGCGCGCCGCCGCCCGATCGCCGCTGCGTCATCCTCGCCGCGCCGCACACCTCCAACTGGGATTTCATCAACTTTCTCGGCCTCACCAACGCGCTCGGCATCAAGACGCATTTCATGGGGAAGAGCAGCCTGTTCCGCTGGCCGATGGGCGGCTTCATGCGTGACATGGGCGGGGTCGCGATCGATCGCTCAGCCAGCCGCAACTATGTCGAGGCGACCATCGCCGAATTCGCGCGGCGCAAGGAATTCATGCTGGTGATCGCCGCCGAAGGCACTCGCAGCGCCGTCACCCAGTGGCGCACCGGCTTCTACCATATCGCGCTCGGCGCCGGGGTGCCGCTCGTCCTCGGCTATGTCGATTACGCGAAGAAGGTCGGCGGCCTCGGCCCTGCGATCATGCCCACCGGCGACTATGAGGCGGACATGCGCGCGATCGTCGCCTTCTACGCCGACAAGACCGCGCGCCATCCCGAGCGCACCGCGCACGATCTCGACACCATCATCGGGACCAACCGCAAATGACTCGCGACCGCCTGTTCCTCCTCCAGCACGACTTCGCCGACCCCGAATTCGGCGGGCGCGTCTTCTACTGCAAGGATTGCATGACCGTGGAAGGTCTGCTCGCCGCTTTCCCCGCACTCGCCGCCGACATTGACGTCATCCGCGTCCCCTGGCCCCGTCCGCGTGCGCAGGTCGTCGCGGCCATCGGCGAAGAGAACCAGAACCTCCCCTCGCTCGTTCTGAGTGAAGGCGGCTTCATCAACGACATCGAAGCGCTGCTCGCAGCACTCCACACCCGCCACGGCTTTCCGGAACGTCACCCATGATCAAATCCCTCCTCATCGCCAACCGCGGCGAAATCGCCTGCCGCATCATCCGCACCGCCCGCGCGATGGGCGTGCGCACCGTCGCGGTCTATTCGGATGCCGACGCGAAGGCGCTCCACGTCCGCAGCGCCGACGAGGCCGTTCATATCGGCCCCTCCCCGGCGCGAGAGAGCTATCTGGTCGGCGACAAGATCATCGCCGCCGCCAAGGCGACCGGGGCCGAGGCGATCCATCCCGGGTACGGCTTCCTCTCCGAAAACGCCGAGTTCGCACAGGCGGTGATCGACGCAGGGTTGATCTGGGTCGGACCCAACCCCGACAGCATCACCGCGATGGGGCTGAAGGACGCCGCCAAGGAACGGATGATCGCCGCGGGCGTGCCGGTCACCCCGGGCTATCTCGGCGAGGACCAGTCCCCCGACCGGCTTCAGTCCGAAGCCGATGCGATCGGCTACCCGGTGCTGATCAAGGCCGTCGCGGGCGGCGGCGGCAAGGGAATGCGCCGGGTCGATGCGTCGGCCGATTTCCAGGACGCGCTCTCGTCGTGCAAGCGCGAAGCCGCCAGCTCCTTCGGCGACGACCGCGTGCTGATCGAGAAATACATCCTCTCGCCCCGCCACATCGAAGTGCAGGTGTTCGGCGACAAGCACGGCAATGTCGTCCATTTGTTCGAACGCGACTGCTCGCTCCAGCGCCGCCACCAGAAGGTGATCGAGGAGGCCCCCGCGCCCGGCATGGACGAGGCCACCCGCGAAGCCATCTGCACCGCCGCCGTCCGCGCGGCCAAGGCGGTCGACTATGTCGGCGCCGGCACGATCGAATTCATCGCCGACGCCAGCGAAGGCCTGCGCGCCGACCGCATCTGGTTCATGGAAATGAACACCCGCCTCCAGGTCGAACATCCGGTGACCGAGGAGATCACTGGGGTCGATCTGGTGGAGTGGCAGCTGCGGGTGGCTTCGGGCGAGAAGCTGCCGAAAAGGCAGAATGAGCTGGCGATCAATGGCTGGGCGATAGAGGCGCGGCTCTATGCGGAGGATCCCATCAAGGGCTTCCTCCCCTCAGTCGGCCGGCTCGATCGCTTCCGGCTACCGAACCGCGTTCGATCGACCCGCTGGCGTGAGCCCGTTCGCGGTATCGAGCATGATCATGACAATCCCGGCACTGGTCGGATCGAGACCGGTGTTGAGGAGGGCGGCGAAGTTTCATCCTACTACGATCCGATGATCGCAAAGATTATCTGCCACGCCGGCGAGCGCCGGGACGCTGCGCTGGGCCTGGCAAAACTTGTCGCCGATGCTCAGGTCTGGCCGCTCCGCACCAATGCGACCTTCCTTCACGCGCTGCTCGTCGACCCGGATTTCATCAAGGGCAACGTCCATACCGGCTTTATCGAGACGCATCACGATGATGTGATCTTCGATGTTGAGCCGCCGCAATGGCTTCTCGATCCGGTCGCCGAGCAATTGGTCTCCCCGCAGGAGACGAACACTCCCAACGGCTTCCGACTGAACGCCCCGGCCGTCACCGAAGTGCGAATGATGGATCGCGCTACCGAATATGCCGGATCGCTCGCCAGCCGGACGAGCTATGATCGGCGCGCCTATCCGGTCGTCTCGCGGATGGGCGCAAGCATCTTCGCCACGATGCAGGGCACAACCTGGAAGTTCGAGGTGCCAGCCACGCGCGGTGTCGCTGCGGGCGCGGCAGGCGACGGCGCCATCATCGCCCCGATGCCCGGCCGCATTACCGCGGTCGAAGTCGCTGTGGGCAACACCGTCACCAAGGGCCAGCGCCTCGTCACGCTCGAAGCGATGAAGATGGAGCATGGCCTCACCGCTCCCTTTGACGGCACTATCGCGGAGCTGAACACGGAAGCCGGCGCACAGGTCAGCGAAGGCACCGTGCTGGTCCGGGTGGAGAAGGCGGAGTGAGCCCCACACCCTCCGTCATCCTGAACTCGTTTCAGGATCCATCGCGCGCCACGCGACGTCGTCGAAACTGGAGGGTTGGATGCTGAAACAAGTTCAGCATGACGGAAGTGAAATGACGGGGAGGCTCCTCATCCGCGAAGCCACGCTCGGCGATCTCCCCGCGATCCTCGCCATGCTGCGCGAAGACACAATCCCCGCCGATCGCGAGACCCGCCCCTCGGACCCGCGCTATGCCGCCGCGTTCGACGCGATCGCCGCCGATCCGAACCAGATGCTCGTCACCGCCGAGCTGGACGGTGCGGTGATCGGCACGCTCCAGCTCAGCTTCATACCCGGCCTCTCCTTCCGAGGCGCGTGGCGCGGGCTGATCGAAGCGGTGCGGATCGCCGAGGGCATGCGCGGCCGGCGGCTGGGCGAGCAACTGATCGGCTGGGCGGTCGAGCGCTGCCGTGAGCGCGATTGCTTCATGGTCCAGCTCACTTCGTCCAACTCGCGCACCGACGCGCACCGCTTCTACGAACGGCTCGGCTGGTCGCAGAGCCACAAGGGTTTCAAGCTCAAACTGATGGAGGCCCGATAATGGCCGGACGCTTTTTCGACGAATGGCAGGTCGGCGACGCCATCGCCCACGAACTGCGCCGCACCGTGACCGAGACCGACAATCTGTTGTTCTCGACGATGACGCACAACACCCAGCCGCTGCACATCGACGCCGAAGCGGCCAAGGCGAGCGAGTTTGGCCAAATCCTCGTCAACGGCACTTTCACCTTCAGCCTGATGGTGGGGATCACCGTGGGCGACACGACCGCGGGCACGCTGGTTGCGAACCTGGGGTATGACGAACTCCGCATGCCCAAGCCGGTGTTCATCGGCGACACGCTGCGCGCGCAGACCGAAGTGCTGGAACTGCGCCCCAGCAAATCGCGCCCCGGACAGGGCATCGTCACCTGGGCGCACCGGATGCTCAACCAGCGCGACGAAGTGGTGTGCGAATGCAAGCGATCGGCGCTGATCAAGTCGCGCCCGGCCTGAACGACCGCTTGAAATGTTGGATTTCAACTGCTTGGCTCTGCGGGCCTCGGCCCCCGGCCGGGCCCGCTCTTTGACATCGCTGGATCGAGAAAGCGCCGCTTGGGCTGACTTTTACTGACTTTCCGCTTTGCCGGCTTGTGCGCTCAAGCCGCTTTCACTGCCTTCGGCTCGGGGTTCGAGAACAGCATTTCCTGATCGATCCCCCCGAACCGCAACGCCATCAGGTCCCGCGTATAATTCTGGTTGAGCCGCCACGGCTTGCGCGTCCCCTGCTTGGGGAAGTTGGCCATCGCGCGCTGGACATAGCCCGAGGTGAAATCGAGGAAGGGCACTTCCTCCACCGGCTCGCCCAGCCGCGGCGTAATCTGCCGCATGCCACGCTTCTTCATCGCGTTGAGAAGGCGGCAGACATATTCGCAGGTCAGGTCGGCCTTCAGCGTCCAGCTGGCGTTGGTATAGCCGAACGACAGCGCCAGATTGGGCACGTCGGAGAGCATCATGCCTTTGTAGGTCATCGCCTTGGGGACATCCACCGGCTTCCCATCGACGGTCAGCGGGATGCCGCTCATCACCTGGAGTTCGAGGCCGGTGGCGGTCACGACGATGTCCGCCGGGATCGTCTCGCCCGATTGCAGCCTGATCCCCTCCGGCACGAACCGGTCGATATGCCCGGTGGCGACCGAGGAGGTACCCGCGCGCAACGACGCGAACAGATCCTCGTCCGGGATCAGGCACAGCCGCTGGTCCCACGGATTATAACTCGGCGTGAAATGGGTATCGACATCGTGATCGGGCAGCGCCTCGCGCACCATCGAGATCAGGTTTTCCTTCGCCTTTTCCGGGTGCTTGCGCATCAGCTTGAAGAAATATTGCTGGCCGAGAACGTTCTTCCACCGGGTCAGCGCATAGGCGGTCTTGGACGGCAGCCGCTTGCGCAGCCAGTTGGCGATCGAATCCTCGCTGGGCCGCGCGACGATATAGGTGGGCGAACGCTGGAGCATCGTCACATGCGCGGCGGTCTTGGCCATTTCGGGAACGAGCGTCACCGCCGTCGCGCCACTGCCGATCACGACGACGCGCTTGCCCGCATAATCGAGATCGGCGGGCCAGAATTGCGGATGGACGATCTGGCCGTCGAAGTCGCCGGTCCCGTCCCATTCGGGCGTATAGCCCCGCGCATAATTATAATAACCGGTACACATGAAGAGGAAATTGCAAGTGAAATGCCGCTCTTTCCCATCCTGCTCCGCTACCACTGTCCACGCCGCATCCACTGTCGACCATGCGGCGCTTTTCACGCGGGTGCGGTAGCGGATGTGCTTGTCCACCCCGAATTCGCGCGCGGTGTCTTCAAGGTAGGTCAGGATCGACGGGCCGTCGGCGATCGCCTTGGCGTTGGTCCAGGGCCGAAAGGAAAAACCGAGCGTGTACATATCCGAATCACTGCGGATGCCGGGATAGCGGAACAGGTCCCACGTCCCGCCCATCGCTTCGCGGCCTTCGAGGATCACATAGCTGCGGCCGGGGCTGTTGGCCTGCAAATGATAACCCGCGCCGACGCCCGATATTCCCGCGCCGACCACAACAACGTCGAAATGTTCGCTCATTCGCCTCTCCGCTAACCCGGATCACTTACACGAATGTAAATAGCCGGACCAGCGCCATCATGACCGGGATTTCGCCCGGTTCAATAATCCCGCGAATATTTGACGCTCACTCCGGTACCGCCGAACGAGCTGGTCGAGGAGAGGACGCTCAGCGCCCGGGTCAGCGCGATCTCCAGCTGGGTGGCGGTAAAGCCGCGGGCGTCGGTGATGACTTCGATATAGATATCGTCGGTGATGTACTGCCCCGCCGCGAGCGCGGTGCCGCGTCCGGTCGTGTCGTCGGCGCTGAGGATGCGCAGCCGGTCGATCCCCACCACCGAGCGCAGCTTGCCCAGCGGGTTGAGCCCGCCTCCGGCCCCGCGCAATGAGTTGAGCGCGGCGGCAAGCTGGATGGCCTCGGTCGCGGAGAGATTGGTCACCGCGCTGCCGAACAGGATGCGCGAGAGCACTTCGTCCTGCGGGAGCGCGGGTGAAGAGGTAAAGGCGATGTGCGGCTGCTGCGCGGTGCCCGAAATGTTGAGGATCGCGGTCACGCCCTCGGCATTGGCGGTCGCGCCGATATCGATGGTCGGGTTGGTCAGCTGGCGGTCCTGGAAGCGGATCGTGCCGCGATTGATCGTGAAGCGCCGTCCGGCAAAGTCATAGGTGCCGCGCACCACATTCGCCGTGCCGCCGATCCGCGGGTCGGCGCTGGTCCCGCCGATGGTGATGTTGGCGCGCCATTCGGATTCGAGCCCCATCCCGCTGACGAACAGCTGGTTGTCGGCGCGGATGCGGATATCGAGGTCGAACGCGCCATAGCCCTTCGCGGCGGCGCGCTGTTCGGGGGTCTGGAGCACGTCGCTCTTGCGCCGCACGCCGGTCAGTTCCGCGACTTCGGCCGCGCCCTGGCGGATGATCTCATAGCGCGCTTCGGGGATGCTCAGCCGCCCGGCGATCTTGTGACCCTGCGCGTTGCGCGTGATCGTGATCTGCCCCGTGGCGGTCGCGCCCAGCGCATCGCTGCGCGCCAGCCGGGCATTGTCGAGGTCGGCGGTGATGTCCATCGGGTAATCGTTCGTGGCGGAAAGCCCGATCATGCCCTTGGCCTTCACGCTCCCCGTCCCCGCCACGGCGGTCAGCGAATTGAGGATCAGCTGATCGTCGGAGAAGCGCCCGTCGATCGTCATCCCGGACAGGCGCGTGCCATAGGTCTCATTCTCATAGACCAGCTTGCTGCCGCGAACGACGCCGGTCAGGTGCGGGTCGCTGAGCCGCCCCGAAAAGTCAGCGGCAATCCCCAGCGGCCCTTCGAGACTCTGGTCCGAAAGCCCGGCAAGCGAGAAGATCACCGCGGCCGGCCCGTTATAGCGGATCCCGCCCGATAGCGGCGCGTCCCACAGCCGGTCCTGCCAGCTCCCGCCCTCGGGCCCGATCGGGCGCAGCGTCGCCACCATCCGGCCGACCGTGGTGGTGCCGCGCTTGAACAGCGCCCGTGCCTCGCCACCATCGGTATAGAGCTTGCCGACAAAGACCAGACTGACTGGAGTCGACACCGCCGCCACGCTCGACCGGGTGAAGTCAGTGACTTCCAGCCGCGCCGTGGCGGTGGGGAAGCTGCCCGGGCTCGCCTGCGCGAAGTCCACGCTGCCGGTCGCGGCCCCGCCCAGGCCGAGACCCGGCACGAAGGCGTTGAGCACCGACAGATCGAGCCGGTCGAGCCGCGCCTGGAGCGTCATGCCGCGTCCATAGGTGCCGGCGATCCGCGCGCTGCCCTTGTCGAGCGCGATGCGGGTGGGGAGCAGTCGGTAGCTGCCCTTCTCGACCATGATCCGCGCCGGGCTCGCGGTCTTGAAATTGATGCCGTTCCCCTGCCCGTCCACCGCGACGATCCATTCGCGCGGAGAGAGTTTGGCGTTGGCGGCGATGCGGAAGGGCACGCCCGAGGAGCCGCTGGCGAGGAGCTGGGCCGTGCCGCTGCCGCCCCGGTAATCGATCTTCACCCGCGCCGCCTTGATCGCGAAATCGCCCTGGCGGAGGTTGGCGACCTGGGCGTCACCGGTGATCTGCGGCGTATCCTCGAGCACGATCGTCCCCTTGACGATCGCCCGCCCGATGCTCAGTTCCGCCATGCCCGGGATAGTCGCGTTGGTCGCGGTCGCATCGATATCGGCGCGCTGCACCGATCCCTGCGGGCTCAGCCGCGCGGTGCCGGTGACGCCCGATCCGTTGAAGGTCAGGTCGCCCGCGAAGGGCCCGGCGCGGGTCTGGGTAAGGCGCCCGGTGAAGTCCATTCCGGCGAACCTTCCCGAACGGATATCGACCGTCATCGCCGCCCCGGTTCGGATCAGCACATCGGCGGTGAACGGCCCGTAATCGGTGCCGCCCTTCGCGACGATCGCATAGGTGCCGTTGGGATTGCCGCGCACCGTCGCTTCGACATCGGCGAGGCCGACGCCCAGCCCCGGCTTGCTTGCATGAACCAGCACGACGGGGGCGCTCGCGGTTCCGGTCACGCGCGCGGTCACCGGGCCATATTGATCCGAAACGCCCTCGCCTTCGAACAACAAAGTCCCATCCGCATTGTACCGCCCCGCGCCGCGCGTCAGCCGGAATGCAGGCGCGTCGCCGCGCATATTGGTGAAGCGGATCACGCCATCGGCATCGATGCTGACATCGCTCGACGCCACCGCGTTGCCGCCAAGGAAGCTGCGGACTCCATCACTATACAGCTTGGTCGTGGTCGCCAGCACATGCCCGCTGATCCCCCAGCCGCCGCCGGGCGTCGGGAACATCTTCGCATCAGTGACAAGATCGACTTCGCCCAGCCCCGCGACTTCATAATCGTTGACCCGACCCTTGAGCGCCGCGGTGTAGCGGCCCTTGCTCAGGTCCGCCGCGACGATCAGCGTCGCATCGATCCGGTCCGACTTCAGCTCGAGATTGTCCGACAGCAACTGATCGCCATTGATCCCCAGATCGCCTTCGAGCGTGAGGTTGGTGACGAGCCCGCCCGCGGCCTCGTTAAGCCCCGAAACGCGCGCGGCCCTGGCCTTGACCGGGATCAGGATGCGGTCGGCATTCACCCGCGCCTTGCCCTCGGCGTACAGGCCCTCGACCCGGGTCTCCCCGAAGCCGAGCGACGCCGCCTGGATCTTGTAATCGACCACCGGCCCGCGGAACGGCCCATTGAGCAGTACGGCGAACCGCGCCTCGCGCCCGTTCAGGTTCGGCGCGATCGAACCGGGGGTGAGCAGCAGCACATCGGCATGGAAATCGCCCCAGCGATTGGTGGCAAGATCGATCACCCCATCGGCGGTGACCGAGAGGGCCTTCGACGTGAGCTGAAGCCTGGTATCGGCGACGCGGTCGCGCCACTTCACGTCGAGCGCGACATCGACTTGGGGATCCGCCAGCCGCTCGACCGGCCCCTTCATGTACAGGCCGGGCCGGGCGACGCCGCGCACCGAATAGGTCCCCGAATGTGCCTCGATCTTCAGGTCCGCCAGCTCGGCCCCGCCCAGCGTGCCGGCCACCTCGCCCTTCCAGTTCGACCAGCTGCCATCGCCATCAACCGAGAGCGTCAACGCCTGGTCCACGCCCGCGAGCCCCGCGACCAGCCCGTTGGCGGGGGCGGTCAGGCGGAAATCCATGTCGAGCTTGTCCTGATCGGGCACCGCATCGAGCCTGAGCGCCAACTGGTCGCCCCCGGCCACGCCCGGGGCGGTCAGCGTCGCGCCATCGGCGGTGACCTGCGCGCGGCCATCGGCGATGTGCGCGCTCCCGCTCAACCGGGCGACGTGGCGGCGGCCGGTCACCGCCGGGGCGATCTCGATCCGCGCGATATCGAGCTTCGCGACGTCGATCTCGATGTCGGGCAACGTCGGCGCGTTGGGATCGCCGGGCTTGAGTTCGGGCAGCCGCGCGATCTTGACCGCCGGGCTGGCGAGCGAACGCACGTCGATGCGGTTCGAAAGATAGCTGAACGGCCGCCAGTCGAGCGCGATCTCCTGCGCCGATCCGAACGCGCCCTTCGCGTCGCGCACCTCGACATCGCGCAGCACCAGCGCGCCATAGAGCGAGCCGTCGATCCGCCCGACCTTGATGTTGAGCCCCGAGGCGAACGTCATCGCGCTGAGCTGGCGCGCGACAAAGGCGCGGCCCGGGCCGGTATTGATCGCCAGCAGCGCCCCGGCCGCCAGCGCGACGAGCACCGCGACCGTGATCGCGCTCCACTTCACCACGCGGCGCCAGACCGGCCTGCGCTCGACCCCTCTCTCGACAACCGGCTCGGACGCCGCGCCGGTGGCTTCTTCCACCATCAAAACGCCTGCCCGATCGAGATGTAGAGCGACACGCGCGACTCGCCCGGCTGGCGGTTGATCGGCGTCGCCACATCGATCCGCAACGGCCCGAAATTGGTGTAGAAGCGCCCGCCGATCCCCGCGCCGAAGCGCATATTCTTGCCGGTGGGGTAAATGCCTTCATAGACTTGGCCTGCATCGACGAACGGCACGATCCCGAAATTGCCGAAGCGATAGCGCGCCTCGAGCGCGAACTCGACCAGGCTGCGCCCGCCCACCGGCTTGCCGTCGGGTGAGCGCGGCCCGAGTTCCTGATAGCCAAACCCGCGCACCGATCCGCCACCGCCGGCATAGTAACGCCGCGACGGAGGCAAGTCGTCGCGCGCGATGCCGGGAATCGATCCCACGCGCGCGCGTCCCGCAATCACGATGCTCGGCGTGGCCGGATAATAAGCGGTCCCCTCGACCATCAGCCGCGCATAGGGCCGCACCGATCCGCGCACCGACGCCTCGGGGCTAACATTGGCCTTGACCCGGAAACCGCGGGTCGGATTGAGCAAATCGTCCGAGCTGTCGAAGCCGATAAAGCCGGGCAGCGCCGTGATCAGATAGGTGCCGCGATCGCGCCCGCCGGACTGGAAATTATAGCGGTCCTCGTTCGATCCGACGATCTCGATGCCGTAGGAATAGGTCCAGCGCTTCTGCCAGATCGGCGTCGAATCGTACGAGACCCGGGCGCTCAGCCCGCCGGTGAAGCTCTCATAGGCGTCGTAATTATTGTGCTGCGCGCCGATGCCGACCGAGAGCGTGCGGTCGCGCTGGCGCCAGTTGGAGCGGCGGAAGGTGACGGTCCCGCTCTGCTCCTGCGTCCCTACCACGCCGGAGACCACCAAGGCGCCTTCGGGCGGAAACAGATTGCGATGCGTCCAGCTCGCCTCCAGCCGGATGCCCTGCCCGGTGCTGTAGCCCAGCTCACCCGCGATGGTGCGCGGCCGCCCGGCATTCTGGCGGACGAGCAGATTGACCACTTCGGTCCCGTCCGGGCCGATTTCCCCGGTTCGCACCGGTTCGACCGTGACCGTGGAGAAGAGGCTGGTCGCGACCAGTGCCTCGCGCAGATCATCGACCTTGCGGCTGTCGTAGAGGTCGCCACGATCGAACCGCGCGAACACCGCGATATGATCCACGCCGAACACTTGCCGCCGTCCCTCGGTCACGAACCCGCCAAAGCTCGCGCGCGGCCCGGTTTCGATCGGGAGCGTGTAGTCGCCGGTATGGCTGGCATCGTCGAGCAGGATGTCCCGCTGGCCGACCACCACGAAGGGATAGCCCATCTGCGGCAGGCGCAGGCTGACATTGGCTTCGGCGCCCTGCACCCGCTCGGCTTCGATCGGGTCGCCGACATGGAGCGGCAATTGCTGGCCGATCAGGCCGGCGGGAACGGTGGGCCCGGCATTCACGGTCACTGAGGAGAGTGTGTAGAGCGGGCCCGGCGTCGTCGTGATCGTCGCGACCAGCCGCCCCGAATTGGCCGGGTTCTGCTCGATCACGGTCATCGCGGTGCCGTCATAATAGCCAAGCGACTGCATCAGCCGCACCGCCAGCCGCTCATCCTCGCTCGCCCGGGCGGAGACCATCGCCACGTTCGCGGCCTTGCCCTTGCCCTTGCGCAGTGCCGACAGGTCGTCGAACCGGTCCTCGGCGCCGATCGCATCGAGCCCCTCGACCCGGCTGGTGTAGAAGATCACGACGGTCTTGCCGTCCTTGACTCCTTCGATCTGGAGCGCGGGATTCACGTCGAAATCGGCGAGCGCGGGCAGCGGCTGGCCCAGTTCGGGCTCGTCGGCGACGATCGGTTCGAGCGCGGCGGCGATCACTGTCTTGAGCTCGTCGAGCCGCTCGGTGCCCGCGGGACGCACCGGATCGAGCGGCGCATCGATATCGTCGGTGACCTTGGGCATCGACGCCTCGAATTCGGCATCGGAAACGATAGGCTTATCGTCGCCTACTGGCGGCGGCGTTGGCGCGGGCGCCGGCGCGCCCTGACCGGGCCTGGGATCGTTGATCTGCGCATGGGCGGCGCCGGGCAGCACCGCCGCTCCGGCCAGCGCCGCGACCCAAATCCCCTTCACCCCAATCCGCAAAAACTTCCTCCGGGAGGCGCGCCCATTGCCATTCTCCCGGATGCGTAACGACGCAAGCCGCCTTTGGCTCCCCTTTACGGAAAGCACGTCGTTAGGCCAGCGCTTTGACTCGGGCACGGAAGGCGTGGAGCAAAGGCTCGGTATAGCCGCTGGGCTGGTTGACGCCTTCGAACACCAGAGCCCGCGCGGCCTGAAAGGCGAGGCTTTCGGCCTCGTGCCCCGCCATCGGGCGATAGAGCGGGTCGCCGGCATTCTGCACATCGACCTTCGCCGCCATCCGGCCCAGCGCCGCTTCGATATCCGCGTCGGTCGCAACGCCGTGAAGCAGCCAATTTGCCATATGCTGCGATGAGATGCGCAGCGTCGCGCGATCCTCCATCAGGGCGACATCGTGGATATCGGGCACCTTGGAACAGCCCACTCCCTGATCGACCCAGCGCACGACATAGCCGAGAATGCCCTGCGCATTATTGTCCAGCTCCTGGCGCACTTCCTCGGGCGTCCAGTTGCGACCCTTGGCGACCGGCACCCTCAGCAGCCCGCTTAGCCCCGGGACGGGTTCCGCCGCGATCTCGCGCTGGCGGGCGAAGACATCGACCTGATGATAATGAAGCGCGTGCAGCGTCGCCGCGGTCGGGCTGGGCACCCAGGCGGTGTTGGCGCCGCTGCGGGGGTGCGCGATCTTCTGCGCGAGCATGTCGCCCATCCGGTCGGGCGCGGCCCACATGCCCTTGCCGATCTGCGCCTTGCCCGAAAGCCCGCAGGCGAGCCCGATGCGGACGTTGCGATCCTCATAGGCACCGATCCACGCGCTGGCCTTCATCTCGGCCTTGGGCACCATCGGCCCGGCGCGCATCGAAGTGTGGATTTCATCGCCGGTGCGATCGAGGAAGCCGGTATTGATGAAGGCGATCCGGTCGCGCACCGCATGGATGCATGCGGCGAGATTGGCGGAAGTCCGCCGCTCCTCGTCCATTACGCCCACCTTGATCGTGTTGCGCGCGAGGCCCAGCAGATCCTCGACCGCGTCGAACAGCCGGTTGGTGAAGGCCGCTTCCTCGGGCCCGTGCATCTTGGGCTTCACGATGTAGAAGGAGCCCGCGCGGCTATTCCTGAACCTGCCCAGCCCGCGCAGGTCATAGAGCGCGATCAGGCTCGTGACGATGGCGTCGAGGATGCCCTCGGGCGCCTCGCTCCCGTGGCTGAGCAACAGCGCGGGGGTGGTCATCAGATGCCCGACATTGCGCACGAACAGCAGCGAGCGGCCGGGAAGCACGATCTCGCCACCGCCAAGCTTTTCATAGCTGCGATCCTCATTGAGCCGCCGGGTCAGCGCCTTGCCGCCCTTTTCGAACGTCTCCTCCAGATCGCCCTGCATCAGCCCCAGCCAGTTGCTATAGGCCGCGACCTTGTCCTCGGCATCGACCGCCGCGATTGAGTCCTCGAGATCGACGATGGTGGTGAGCGCCGATTCGAGCAGCACATCGGCGATCCCCGCCGGATCGCGCGACCCGATGGGATGCGCGCGGTCGATCACGACTTCGATATGCAGACCATTATGGCGGAACAGCATCGATTCACCCCGCCGCCCGACGAACTGGCCCGGATCGGCGAGCGTCAGGTCGCCAGAAGCGAGGTCGGCCCAACTCATGCCGGTCAGCGGCACTGCCTGGTCGAGAAAGGCGCGCGCGAACCCGATCACCGCCGCGCCGCGATCCTCGTCATAGCCGCCGGGCCTGGCAGCGCCCGGCAGCGCATCGGTGCCGTACAGCGCATCATAGAGGCTCCCCCAACGCGCATTCGCCGCGTTGAGCACGAAGCGCGCGTTGAGGATCGGCACCACTAGCTGCGGCCCCGCCAGCAGCGCGACCTCGGCATCGACATTCCCGGTCCCGATCGCGAAGGGCGCGGGTTCCGGCACCAGATAGCCGATCTCGCGCAGGAAAGCCTCGTCCGCCTCCCCGCCCGCGATCAGCCGCGCGTCGATCGCGGCTTGCAACGCTTCGCGCTTCGCCAGCAATGCGGCATTTTCGGGCGCGCAGTCCGCGAAGATCTTCGCCGCGCCCGCCCAGAACGCATCGGCCTGGATATCGAGGCCGGGGAGCACGCGCCCCTCGATGAATTGCGCAAGCGGTTCGGCGACCTTCAGGCCGGCGCGATCGAGATTGGACATGAAAACTCCTCAAGCTGACTCGTCTGCCTGGGGAGGGCAGATGCCGCTTATGCGAAAGTCGGGTGGCCGATCAAGAGCCCAGGGCGCCCGTCGCCGCTTCGAGCCGCTCCAGCATCGCCCGAAACGCTTCGACTTCCTCGGGCGCGATCCCTTCGAAAATCCGCCGTTCGAACTCGAGGGCCTTGGGCGCCACTTGTTCGTACAGCGCCCAGCCCTCGGCGCTGAGCCCAAGCAGATGCGAGCGCTGGTCTTCGGGATTGGGGGTGCGCTCGACCAGCCGCCGGTCGGCCAGCGCGATCGCGGCGCGGCTGACAGTCACCTTGTCCATCCGCGTCCGCCCGCACAGCGCCTGCTGGCTCATCGGCCCGTCCTCGGCAAGCACCGCGACCAGCCGCCATTCGGGAATCCGGAGCCCGAAAAGATTGCGATACGCCACCGCCACCGCTTCCGACACGGCATTGGATGCGATCGAAAGCCGGTAAGGCAGGAACTGGTCGAGCTTGAGCGTCGTGGGCATGGCGATGTTTTGTAACGCGGCGCGCCGATATGCAACGCAAGTGGAACTCGTGAGGCTGACACACGTACTATCAGCACCGGAAAAATCCTCCACTTTCCCATGAGTTAATATGTACCAATGGAAGCACGAAGCGCAGGAGCAACTCGAGGCCCTGCTCTTCGATCACGTCAAGGATGCCGATTTCCCCTGTGTCGGAGCGAAGGCCGCGCTCGCCCGCGGCACGCTGGAGGTGCTTGCCTGCGATCGTATCGACAGCGCGTGGGACGATCTGCGCGTTCACGACCGGCTGATGCACTTCGCGTGGGAGTACCAGCAGGACAGGGCACTGTTCCGCAGCTTCGCGGTGATCTTCGACGGCCCGGACGATCTCGACGAAGCGCAATTCGAGGCGGCGCTGTGGCAGCGCGTGCAATCGCTCTCGGACAAGGATGTCTGGCGCGGCCAGACGTATGACGACAGCGTCAGCTCCGACCCGACCAACCCGCATTTCAGCCTGAGCTTCGGCGGCGAGGCCTTCTTCATCGTCGGGCTTCACCCCAAGGCCAGCCGGCCCGCACGCCGCTTCGCCCGCCCCGCAATGGTGTTCAATCTCCACGATCAGTTCGAGTTGCTCCGTGCCGACGGCAAATATGAGGGGATGCGCGAGAAAATCCTGGTTCGCGACGAAGCACTGGCCGGCACCCGCAATCCGATGCTGGCGCGCCACGGCGAGGCGAGCGAGGCGCGTCAATATAGCGGGCGCGTCGTCGATGCCGCGTGGCAATGCCCTTTCCAGTATCGGGGTGACGAATGACCGAAACCTGCGTGATCCCCGAACGGAGTGGGACCGCCTTCGTCCTCAAGCAGGGTGAAACCCTCACCGTGATCGACCCCAAGGGGCAGCAGGTCGCGGATTTGCTCGCCTTCAACGCGCATGACGTGGACGAAGCGATCTCATCGGGCCGCACGCTCGATTACGCCTCGCGCATCTATCTCACCACGGGCGACAAGCTCTGGTCGAACCGCTCGAACGTGATGCTGGAAATCACCGAGGACGATGTCGGCCGCCATGATTTCCTGCTGACGCCCTGTTCGGCCGACACGTTCCGCATCCTCTACGACGATCTCGCCCCGCACCGCGGCTGTTTCGGCAACCTCGCCGAGGCGCTGGCGCCCTATGACGTGACTCCCGATCGCATCCCGACCGCGTTCAACTGCTTCATGAACGTGCCCGTCGATGGCGAGACCGGCGCACTCAAGGTGCTGCCCCCGATCAGCAAGGCGGGCGACCGAATCGTGCTGCGCGCGGAGATGGACCTCATCATCGGCCTCACCGCCTGTTCGGCGCCCGATTCGAATGGCGGCAGCTTCAAGCCGATCCACTATCGCATCGCAAAGCCCACGATTACGTAACGTGAATTACGATTGCATTTTCTGCAATGATACCGGTAACATTACGCACTTGCAACATAACGCGCTGCGCCGCACAAAGAGCGTGCCTTTCAGGCATCCTCTCCTAACCTTTTCAAGGCCGCCCTTCGGGGCGGCCATCTTTTTTCGTCCTTCCCCTCCTCCCCCTGCGGGAAGGACGAAGCGGGAGCGCCGGGCGGATACCTCCCTCCCCCTTTGCGTATCCGACTGGCGCTCCCGCATCGCTCTCACCAGAGCGCGTGCATCCGGCCGACGACCCAGAGGAAGGCGATGCCAAACAGGATCGCGCTCACGCCAACGACATAGAGCGTCGCGCGATACTGGCCCGAGCCGAGATAGTTCGCGTACCATTCGCGCTCGAACGGCCAGTTTGCATTGGGATGGCGCTTCAGTCTGCGCAGTTCATATCCGGCGATCGCATCGGGCCGAAAAAGCGAAAACAGCCCATAGGTGATCAGCAGCAATCCGAGCGGCACGAGGAACGCCCCGGACATCGCCTCATCCCTTCATCTGGCGCGCCACCGCCTTCATCGTCGCCTTGCCATAGGGCGGCTTGAGCCCCGCCAGCTTCGCCACGTCGATCTTGGGCTGCTGATACACGGCGCGGGCATGGCTGAAGGTGCGAAAGCCGATCTCGCCATGATAGGCGCCCATGCCCGACGGGCCGATGCCGCCAAAGGGCAACTCCTCCTGGCTGACATGGAAGATCACATCGTCGACCGTCGCCCCTCCCGAGATCGTCCGGTCCAGCACCCGCCGCCGCTCGCCGCTATCCTTGCCGAAATAATAGAGCGCCAGCGGTCGATCGCGGCGGTTCACTTCGGCGACCGCGCCTTCGATCGTGTCATAGCTGCGCACCGGCAGCACGGGGCCGAAAATCTCCTCCTGCATCACCGTCATCTCGTCGGTCGGGTTGCGGATGATGTGGAGCGGCATTTTGCGCGAGTTGGTGTTGGAGAAATCCTCATTCCCCGGATTGACGGTGATCACGTCGCCACCCTTTGCCTTGGCATCGTCGATCCAGGCGGTCAGCCGCTGGAAATGCCGGTCGTTGATCACCGACGTGTAATCGGGGTTCGCCAGCACGGTGGGATAGAGCGCGGAGGCGGCCGCGGTCAGCCCGGCGACCACTTCGGCTTCCTTCTCGGCCGGCACCAGCATGTAATCGGGGGCGAGGCAGATCTGGCCCGCGTTCATCATCTTGCCCAGCACGACACGCTCGGTCGCCTGCGCGATATCGCTGTCCCGCCCGAGGATCACCGGCGATTTCCCGCCAAGCTCCAGCGTCACCGGAGTCAGATTGTCCGCCGCGGCGTGGAGGATATGCTTGCCGATGCCGGTCGCGCCGGTGAACAGCAGGTGGTCGAACGGCAGCGACGCGAATGCGTGCCCCGCCTCGGGCCCGCCGCTGACGAACGCGAGTTCCTCCTCGGCGAAATATTTGGATGCGAGTTCCTCGAACAGGGCC
>Ga0164241_10001394_pt1 | contig 30031 bp, 26 predicted proteins | sample OricomyardsoilBY_FD_108780 | JGI IMG/M metagenome (GOLD analysis project Ga0164241, IMG submission 108780) | Backyard soil microbial communities from Emeryville, California, USA - Original compost - Back yard soil (BY) | ecosystem: Environmental > Terrestrial > Soil > Unclassified | place: USA... | reverse complement strand
GTTGCCGGTGAGCAGAAGCCGCAAGCGCTTCGTCGCCAGCTCGCGTGCGGCGAACGGCCCGCTCTGGCTGTGCGACGAGAGCAGGTCCTCTACGGTCTCGATGGCGGCGTCCTTGTCGCCCGTCGCGGCGAGCGCTCTCGAGAGCGCGAGCTTCGCCGAGTCGCGGTCCGCCGAAGCGACGGAGTCGTCGTCGGCGATCGCGCGGAGCGTGTCGACGACCGCCTTCAGATCTTCGCCGCGATCGATCTTGCGCTGCGCTTCTTCGAGTCGAAGCGACGCCGACGGCGTCCCCTCGGCTTGGGGCGCCGCTTCGGCGTCCTCGTTCGGAGCGCCCGCCCCCGGAGCCTCTGTCGTCTCACCGCAGCCCGAGAGACCCACGAGACCCAAGAAACCGAGGAGACCCACTGCGCGCATCGTGTTCATCGTCAAACCCTCCGGGGCCGCATTCGTCGCCGCCCTACGAGAGAGAACCTAAACCGCGGACTTCCACCCTCCGTCTTCAGCATGTCACCGCTCTGTCACCGCAGCCGATTTGCGTGTCGCGGGTCACCCGGCGCCGCGCCGGTCGAAGCGATAGCCGCCGCCGCGAACCGTGATGAAGAACACCGGGTTCTTCGGATCGTCTTCGAGCTTGGTGCGCAGGCGGTTCACGAAGTTGTCGACGGTGCGATCGGTCCCGAAGTAGTCGGCGCCCCACACCGCGTCGAGGATCCGTTGGCGCGGGACGAGCTCGTCCTCGTGATCGAGGAAGTACCGAACGAGCTTCATCTCGAGCGCCGTCATCTCGAGGTTCACGCCGTCCTTCGTCACGCGATGCGATTTGAAGTCGATCTCTGCGCGCCCGATTCTCACGTTCGTCGTGGCCGACTCGTGTCGACGCCGCCTGCGAAGCGCAGCGTCGACGCGCGCGCAGAGCTCGCTCACGCCGAACGGCTTCGTCATGTAGTCGTCCGCGCCGAGGCGCAGGCCGCGGACTTTGTCTTCTTCCTCGCTCTTCGCCGTCAGCATGATGATCGGCAGATCCGGGTCGACGTCGCGCAGCGACTCACAGACCTCGAACCCATTTTTCTCGGGGAGCATGACGTCGAGCAGGACGAGATCCGGTCTGTCGGCGAGCGCCCGCTCCAGGCCGTCCGCGCCGTCCTTCGCGGTCTCGACGGCGTAGCCGGCGCTTCGGAGGCTCTTCACCAACCCGAGGCGCAGCGTCGGATCGTCCTCGACGACGAGGATGCGTTCTTGTCGCACGGGCCGTTCTTTCGTCACGACGTCTCTGCTTTCCGCGGCCATTCGACCACGAAGCGCGTCCCATTTTCGAGTCGTTCGAAATCAGCGCGGCCACCGTGCGCGAGCGCGACCCCGCGAACCAACGAGAGGCCGAGGCCCGTCCCGCCGGTCGCCTTCGACAAGCGATCGTCGCCGCGCTCGAAGGCCTCCCAGATCTTCTTCTCGAGCCCCGGGGGCACGCCCGGTCCGTGATCCTCTACCGACAGGCGGAGGAGGTCGCCCGGCGCCTCGAGGCGGACGACATACGGCGCCCCCGCGGGCGCGTACTTCGCCGCGTTCTCGAGGAGGTTGTCGATCGTGAGCTCGAAGAGCGACGCGTCGAGGTCGGCTTCGGCGTCCGCGAGCTCGGCCTCGACCGAGAGCTCGGGGTGGCGAAGTCGGAACGCCTCGATGCGTCCGAGAGCAACCGCCGTCGCGTCCACGCGCTTCTTCGTCGCGACGAGCTTGCCTCGATCCATGCGGGCGAACGTCATGAAGCGCTCGACCGTCTCGCCCATGCGCTTCGCTTCCTTCACGAGGGCGTCGGCCACCTCGCGACGCTCGTCGTCCTCTACTCGCTCTTCGGCGAGCAGCTCGCTCAGCATGCGCACCGAGGCGAGCGGCGTGCGCAGCTCGTGCGAGACCGCGGCGACGAACGTGGTGCGGAGCTCGCTCGTTCGCCGCGCCGCCTGGGCGCGTCGGACGAGAAACAGCGCCGCCCCCAGCGCGAGGATCGCGCCACCGATCGAGAGCGCGCCGACGATGCGCCGACTCTGCGTCGCCTTCCGCGCGAGCATGGTCGGATCGGCGAGCGAGACGCGAAGACCGAGCCCGTCATCGAGCCAGGCGACCGCCTCGGGGCTCGCGAGCTCGCCTGACGGCGCCGTCGTCGTCGCCGCGGCGACCATGCCCTCTGGCAGCGCGAGCCACGCGTCTCGCCGCTCGGGCCGAAGTCCGCGCGCCAGGGTCTCCTCGGTCACGACGAAGCCGACCCAGCCACCGTTCGCGACCGGGACGAACGCGGCTGCGACGCCTGGCATTCGAATGGTCACGAGCTCGCCCGCGGCCGCGTCGGTCAGCGCGCGCCGCAAGCGATCACTGTTCGCGGCACGGACGACGCTGTCCGCGACGTCGCGCGGCGCGGTCGTCCCGCTCTCACGAACCTTCGCGGCGACGTCGCGCTTCGTTCCATCGGATAGCGAGGTCGAGCGTTCCAGATCCTTCGCGAGCGCCTCTCTCTCTTCGGCACGCAGCGCGTCGCCGTGTGTCTCGAGCCAGGCCGCGAGCTTCGTCGCGAGCGCCTCGGCCCCTGCCTCGTCCCGGTCGCGCTCGATGGCCGCGGCGGCGAGCACGGGAAACAGCCAACGACCAGCGTCGTCCTGCGCGTCGGGGCAAGAGGCGAGGAGAGTGCGCGTCGCGTTCTCACGATCCGCGTCGAGGGTGCGCACGGCTGCGTCGCAGAGCGGAGCTTGGTGCGCCGGCGTCTCGCTCTTCGCGCTCGGCGCGGCGGGCTCGAGGACGTGCCCGCTTCGGTCGAGCAGCGTCGCTTCGGCGAACGGCGGAGCGATCGCTTCGACGCTTCGTTTTGCCTCGAGCCGCATCGCCTCGTCGTCGAGCTCGACGTCGGCGGGTAGCTTGCCGAGCGCGAGGGTCGCGCCGCCGAGTCGATCTCGTCCGCGCTTCGCGGCGCTCTCCGCCGCAGACTGCACGCCGAGCGCCGCCTCTCTTCGCAGCGCTGCCTCTTCGTTGGTCAGCGCGCGCAGGCCGAGCGCGCCCACGAGGATCGCCGGGAGCAACGCGGCGATCACGTAGAGGACGAGCTCGCGTCGCGGTGCCATCGCGCGGCCGAGCATAGCGCTCACGCGTCTCGTCGGTCGTGCCGACGCTTCGAGCCGACCGCGACGCTCGCTTGACGCTCGCCTTGCACTGGAAGATCGAAGCGCGTGGCCTTTCCGCATCCGCTCCCGAAGCTCGAGCCTCAGCCCTTCAACCTCGGCAGCCTCGAGGGCATCCGGTGCGCCGGTGTCTCCGCAGGGATCAAGCCGAGCGGTCGTCGCGACGTCGCGTTGCTGGTCTCGGAGCACGCGCTCGAGGTCGCCGGCGTCTTCACCGAAAATCGCTACGCCGCGGCACCGGTGCTCCTTTCTCGCGAGCACCTCGCGCAGACCGGCGGCAAGGCGCGTGCGATCCTCGTCACGAGCGGCAACGCGAACGCGTGCACCGGCGAGCGCGGCAAAGAGGACGCGCGCCTCTTGACTGAAGAGGTCGCGGCGCTCGTCGGCTGCCCCCGGCAAGAGGTCCTGATCGCGCAGACGGGCGTCATCGGCGTCCCATTGCCGCGCGAAGCGGCCCTCGTCGGTGTGCGCGCCGCGTTCGCCGCGCTCGAGCCCGGCGAGGCGGGCGGGCGCGCGTTCCTCGAGGCGATTCAGACGACCGACGCCTTCGACAAGGAAGCGACGCGCGCGTTCACGACGTCTGTCGGCCCGGCGAAGGTAGCCGGCTTCGCAAAGGGAGCCGGAATGATCGAGCCGAACATGGCGACCCTCCTCGCGTTCGTCGGGACGGACGTGGCGCTCGGCGCCGCGGCCCTCCGCAGGCACCTGCCGGAGATCGCCGCGCAGAGCTTCAACGCCCTCCACGTCGACACGCACACCAGCACGAACGACAGCTTCTTTCTGTTCTCCACCGGCAAGCTCGGAGCAGGCTCGGATTCGGTGGCGGCGCTCGGAGCCATCGCAGAGGTCGCCCGCCGCTTGGCGTGGCTCATCGCGCGCGACGGCGAAGGCGCCACGAAGGTCTCGACGGTTCGTGTGACCGGAGCGACGAGCGACGCTGCGGCGAACGTCATCGCACGCCGCGTCGTCACGAGCGCGCTCGTCCGCACCGCGCTCTTCGGAAACGATCCGAACTGGGGTCGCATCGTGAGCGCCGTCGGAAACGGTCCCGAGGTCGTCGACCCGGCGGCGGTGCGCTGCGCGATCCAGGCCGTCCCCGTCTTCGAAGACGGCGAGCCCCTAGAGTTCGACAGGGCTGCGCTCTCGAACGCCATGCAGGCCGAAGATCTCGACATCGCGCTCTCGGTGGGCGGCGGCCCGGGCCACGCCGAGGTGATGACCAGCGATCTCGGGTATCGGTACGTCGAGGTAAACGCCGAATACACCACCTGACTTTTTCTCGGAGGACCCATAGGGAATCCCTAGGGTGCTGCGTTGAACGCACACCCCCTCATGTCGACACGCCGTTCGAAGCGCGCCGCAGTCTGGTTTTGTGCAGTTGGTATCGGCCTCGCCGCCTGTAGTGGTGGCGGCGGCGGGAAAGGAAAAGCCGGCGCGAAGGGGTCGTCGTCTGCACGCGCGGGACGTGGCTCTCTGACTTATCCCGTCGACGTCTACGCCATCGAGTCGAAGAAGCTGGCCTACACGGTCACCGCGCCCGGCACGCTCGAGGCGTTCGAGCAGGTGCAGGTGACTGCGCGCGTCGCGGGCATCATCGACAAGGTAGCGTTCACAGAGGGCCAGAAGGTCGAGAAGGGCGCGCCGCTCGTCGTGATCGACTCCGAGCGATACCAGCTCGCGGTGCAGAGCGCCGCAGCCTCGTACGCGAAGGCGGACGCGTCCCGCAAAGAGAAGGACGCGCAGACGAAGCGCCGCGAGGCGGCCATGGCGGACCACCCCGGCCTCATCCCGACCGAAGAGCTCGCGACCTATCAGACGCAGGGCCTCACCGCGAAGGCCGACGTCGATCTCGCGGGCGCAAACCTCCGCATCGCAGAGGTCAATCTGCGCGACTCGAGCGTGAAGGCGCCGATGGCCGGCGTGATCCAGACGCGCACCGTCGAAACTGGACAGTACGTCCAGGTCGGCACGGTCCTCGCGACGCTCCTCCAGAACGATCCGATGCTGCTGCGCTTCGACGTCGTCCCCCTCGAGGCGCCGCGTTTGAAGACGGGGATGACGGCGACGTTCAAGCTGCGCGAAACGCTGCGGACCTTCCAGGCGAAGATCACGCTCGTCGCCGGCGCGGCCGATCCGGACTCTCACATGGTGAAGGTCACGGCAGAGGTCATCCAAGAGGATCACAAGTACTGGCTGCGACCCGGCTCGTTCTGCGACGTCACCGTCGACGTCGACGGCGCGCGAAACGTGGTCGCAGTGCCGCGCACCGCCGTTCGTCCGAGCGAGCATGGCTTCCTCGCCTACGTCGTCGAGGACGGCGTCGCCCACGAGCGAACGCTCTCGCTCGGCATGAACACCCGCGATGGCTGGGTCGAGGTGCGCGACGGCTTGAAGCCTGGCGATAAGCTGGTCATCCGCGGCGCCGAGCCGCTCTCCGATGGCGCAAAAGTCACCGCAAAGGACGGCGTTCCCACCGCCTCGACCGGCTTCGCCGATTCGTCTGCCACCCCGGTCGATTCGCCGCCGCCGGCGCCTGCCGCGCCGTCTTCCTCGGCCTCTGCAGGAGCGCCAGGGCAATGAGCATCACCGACGTATCCATCCGTCGTCCGGTCCTCGCGTGGATGATCATGGCGAGCGCGATCCTGTTCGGGATCATCGCGATCCGGCGTATCGGCATCAGCCAGTACCCCGACGTCGACTATCCGAACATCTCGGTCTCGGTCTCGTGGCCCGGCGCGTCTCCTACCGCCGTCGAGCGCGAGATCCTCGATCCGCTCGAGCAAGCGATCTCTCAGGTCGAGGGCGTCGAAGAGGTGCAATCGCAGGCGCGCCAGGGCTCCGCGCGGATCACCGTCACGTTCGATCTCTCGCGCAACGTCGACCTCGCGCTCCAAGACGTCCAGGCCAAGGTCGCGCAGGCGCAGCGCGGCCTGCCCAAAGAGGTCTCGTCGCCGACGGTGTCGAAGTCGAACCCCGACGACACGCCGATCATCACGGTCGGCGTCTCTGGGCCATTCGCGAAGCAGCTCCTCGCCGACGTCGCGCGCTACCAAGTCCAAGAGCAGCTGCAGACCGTCCCCGGGGTCGGCCAGATCAGCATCAACGGCTACGTCGACCGCAACATCCGCGTGTGGCTCGACGCGAGCAAGATGGCAGAGAAGGGCGTCGCGACGAGCGACATCCTCGGCGCGATCAGCCGCGAGCACGTCGAGATGCCGGGCGGCCAGCTCGACGCCGGGGGGCGTCAGGTCAACGTGCGCCTCCTCGGAGAGGCGCTCGATCTCGACAGCTTCTCGAAGATCGTCGTCCTCCACCAGAACGGCACGCCCATTTATCTGAAGGACGTCGCACTGATCGAGGACGGCTTCGAAGATCGAGCGAGCATCGCGCGCCTGAACGGCGTCCCCGTGCAGGCGCTCGGTATCTTGAAGCAACGCGGGACGAACGCCGTAGAGGTCGCCGAGCTCGTCCACGAGCGCGTGGACGAGATCCAGAAGACGCTCCCCGACGGCATGAAGGTCGAGGTCCTCGCCGACACGACGGTCTACATCGAAGAGTCGGTCCACGAGATGGAGATCGAGCTGGCGCTGGCTGTGCTGCTGACCGCCGCGGCGTGCTGGCTCTTCTTGGGGTCTCTCTCGAGCACGCTGAACGTCGTCCTCGCGATCCCGATGTCGCTCTGCGGCACGGTCGCCGTCATCTACTTCTGCGGCTTCACGCTCAACACGTTCACGCTGCTCGGCCTGTCGCTCTCGATCGGGCTCGTCGTCGACGACGCGATCATGGTCATGGAGAACATCTTTCGGCACGCCGAGATGGGAAAGGACCGGGTGCGGGCCGCCTCCGAGGGCACGAACGAGATCATGTTCGCCGCGCTCGCGGCGACGCTCGCCATCATCGCGATCTTCCTGCCCGTCATCTTCATGGATGGCGTCGTCGGCAAGTTCTTCTTCCAGTTCGGCGTGACGCTCAGCGTGTCGGTCGCCTTCTCGTACTTCGAAGCGATCACGCTCGCGCCCGCGCGCTGCGCGGCGATCCTCGACGTCTCGCGTGCCGGGCGCGGACGCGTGGGTCGCGCGGTCGACGCGGCGTTCCAACGGCTCGAGCGGTTCTACGCTCGGGTGCTCGGCGCGTCGATGAAGCGTCCGTTCATCGTGCTCGCCGTGGCGGGACTCCTCATCGGCATGGCGACCTATGTCTTCATCAAGACGCCGAGCGAGTTCGTCCCGACACAGGATCAGTCGTCACTCAACGTGCGCCTCACGACGGAGATCGGCACGAGCCTCGACGCCGCCGAGCCCCTGCTCTCCAGCGCCGAGGGCTGGATCCGCGACCAACCCGAGGTGGAGTCCACGCTCACGACGCTGAGCAACAACGCGGGCCGCATCACGATCACGCTGGTGCCGCCGAACAAACGAAAGCTCTCGGCGGCGGAGTTCTCGACGAAGGTGCGGACGGAGCTCGGCAAGATCGCCGGCCTCCGCGTGTCGGTGCAAGACCCGTCGCAGCTGAGCTTCGGCTCGTCGCGGGGCTACCCGGTCGACTTCACGGTCCGAGGCGCAGACTGGGACACCCTCGTCACCACCGCGATGAAGGCGAAGGACGAGCTAGAGGCCAGTGGTCAAGTCGTCGACTTGACCACGGACTACCAAGTCGGCGCGCCCGAGGTTCAGATTACGCCGGACCGACGGCGCGCCTCCGAGCTCGGTGTCTCGGTGCAGACCCTCGCCAGCACCGTCAACGCGCTCGTCGCGGGCTCGACGGTCGGCCAATTCGAGACGGGCGGCCGCCGCATCGACATCCGAACCCGCGCCCTCGCGAAGCAGCGCTCCAGGCCCGAGGACATCGGCGATCTCACGGTGCGCACCCAGACCGGCGATCTGGTCCCCCTGTCGCTCCTCGTGACGCAGGACGAGCGGCCCGTGTTGCAAGCGATCACGCGCATCAATCGCGAACGTGCCATTCGCATCCGAGGAAATGTCGCGCCTGGAAAGACGCAGTCTCAGGTGCTCGAGACCGTGCGCGACCTGGCAAAGGAGATGCCGACTGGCTACCACGTGGTCTTCGGGGGACAGGCGACGCAGCTCGAGGACACCGCGTCGAGCCTGATCTTCGCGCTCATCATCGGCATCCTCGTCGCGTACATGGTGCTCGCGAGTCAGTTCAACTCGTTCCTTCATCCCATCACGGTGCTGACGATCCTGCCGCTCGCGGTGTGCGGCGCGGCGATCGGTCTCTTTGCCACCGGCGCGACGCTGAACCTCTTCAGCATGATCGGCATCCTGCTCTTGATGGGGATCGTGAAGAAGAACTCGATCCTCTTGGTCGAGTACGCGCACCAACTCCAAGAACACGAGTCGCTCGATGCCATGACGGCCATGCTCCGAGCGGGCCCGCTCCGTCTCCGGCCCATCTTGATGACGACGTTCGCGACGATGATGGCCGCGGTGCCCGCCGTCCTCGGTCTCGGGCCTGGCAGCGAGACGCGCGGGCCCATGGCCGCGGCGGTGCTCGGAGGTCTCGGCGTCTCGACGATGCTCAGTCTCCTGGTCGTTCCTGCGTTCTATCTGTTGGCGGATCGCGCGAAGAATCGGCTCCTCAAGCGTCGCGCGTCTCCGCCGGCGCCGCCGGCTCCACCCACCCACGATCCTGCGGGTCCACCTGCCGAGGTCGCGAGCGCATGAGCTGCTGCCGCTCCGTCGACGCTCCGCGCTACGCTCCGCCCGGTCTTGTCCGACCCTCGCGAGCTCGCGAAGAGAGTGTCTTCCGAAGGCTCCGCCGCGATGGGCGAGGTCGTCGCGGCGACGCACGTGAGGCTCTTCCGATTGGCGGCGCGTCTGCTCGGCTCGCGTGCGGACGCAGAGGATGCCGTCCAAGAGACCTATCTGCGAGCGTTCGAGGCGCTGCGGCAGGGCCGGTACGAAGAGCAATCGAAGCTCGAGCCGTGGCTCGCGACGATCATGACGCGCTACGCCCTCGACGTGGCGCGGCGCCGCAAGGTGCGCGCGATCGATCCGGCGATCGATCCGAACAGTCTTGCGTGGGAGGGCTTGTCGGACGACGCGCATTTGGCCCTCGTCGCGATCGCGCGGTGGCTCTCCGGGTTGCCGGTCGATCAGCGCGCCGCGATCGTCCTGAAATACTGGGAGGGCATGTCGAACGCCGAGGTGGGGCGAGCGCTCGGCGTCTCGGAGGGAGCGGTCGAGCAGCGGCTCCTTCGCGCGCGTGGCACGCTGAAGAAGGTCATGGACGATGAGCGCTGATCCTGTCGACGTTGATCCGGTCGAAGAGAGGCTTCGTTCACTCGGGGCCCGTACAGAGGGTATCCCCGCGCCAGCTGGGCTCGAGGGACGCGTTCTCGCGTCACTCGACCGCGCCGACGCGAACGCGAACGGTTGGGAGCGCGCGTGGGTGTCCGCGCGCCGGGGCCTCGCGCTCGCCCTCTGTGCGGCTTTCGCGTCCCTCGCGTTCGCCGTCTGGCACGAAGGTCAGTTCGTCTCGCGGATCGCAGAGGTCCCCGACGCCGGCGCCGATCTCGAGCTGAGGGGCCCATGAGCTCACCTCGAAACAAGATCGTCGCGGTCCTCGTCGCGACGTTCGTGCTCGGCGGCGTGACGGGCGGCGCGCTCGGACACGTGCTCGAAGAGCGCCGCGCGATGGACATGTTCGACGCCGCCGAGAACGGCTCGCGTCACGGCGTCTTTCTCTGGTCGCTCGAGCGCAAGCTCGATCTGTCCGACGCGCAAGAGGTTCAAATCGCCCAGATCCTCGCGCGCTACGACCGAGAGATGGGCGACGTGACGCAGCCCGTCGATCCGGAGATGAAGGCGCTCCGGAAGAAGATGCGCGACGACGTCCGCGCGGTTCTGACCCCTGAGCAAGCGCCCCGTTACGACGAGCTCACGGGCAAGCTCGACGACGTCCGCGCACGCGCGCGTGGCGAAATGCCCGCGTCGTCGTCTTCCCCCTGAGCGTCCGATCTCGCGGCGCGGTTCCAGTTGGGCTACGAAGTTCATCTAGCCGTGCTGACGATGCTGCTCCCCATCCTGCTGCTCGGCTTCGTCTTGGGGATGCGCCACGCGACCGATCCCGATCACGTGGTCGCCGTCACGTCGATCGTCTCGCGCGAACGATCGCTGCGCTCGGCTGCGCCCATCGGCGCCGCGTGGGGCGTCGGCCACACCGTCACGATCACGCTCGTCGGCGGGCTCATCATCCTGGGCGGGCTCGTCATCCCGCCGCGCCTCGGCCTCGGGATGGAGTTCGCCGTCGCTCTCATGCTGATCGCCCTCGGCGCCTACAACCTCCGCGCGGGTCGACCCGCACACACGCACAAGCACGAGGACGCCGCCGACTCGATCGTCCGGCGTCTGCCGCTCAGCCCCACGCTGCGTCGTTACGCGCGACCCCTCCTCGTCGGGCTCGTGCACGGGCTCGCCGGATCGGCGGCCGTCGCGCTCTTGGTCCTCGGCGCCATCCGCGATCCGGGTTGGGCGGTCGGGTACCTCTTGATCTTCGGGCTCGGGACGGTGTTCGGGATGTTCCTCATCACGTCCGCGATCGCCATTCCCGTCGCCTACACCGCGGGCCGGTTCGAGCGTCTACATCACGCGCTCGGGTTCGGCGCAGCGCTCCTCAGCGTCGGCTTCGGTTTATTCCTCGTCTATGACATCAGCGTCGTGCACGGGCTCTTCAGCGCGACTCCAAACTGGGCGCCCCGCTAGCGCGCTCGGACGAAGAAACAGCGCGTTTTTAGCCCAATTCGGCGCGCTCCGCCGACCGTCGGCGAAGAGGCCTGATGCTTGCTTTGCTGCAAAGGCATGCGCTCCTTCCTTCGCTTGATTGGCCCTGCGCTCTTCTTTCTCATGCTACCCGCATGCTTTCAGCTCGACGCCTGCGACTTCTCCGAGTGTGCGACCGACGGCGACTGTGCTGCGGGAGAGTTCTGTAACGCGACCGCGTTGTTCGGGCCGTCCTGCACGGCCGGCGTGACGTGCGCGACCGACGCGGACTGCGGGCACGGCTTCCATTGCCTGCTCCGCGACGATGCGCCGGCGGACCACCCGTTCGAGTCCGCGACTCCGCAGCCTGGGATCTGCGACTGCTTCGCGGACTGTGGACCTCCGGGCACCGGGGGAAGCACGACGAGCTTCGATGACGTGACCGCGTCGACCAACAGCGTCGGCGGCGCCGGAGGAAACGGCGGCGCGTCTGCCGGTGGTGGCGGCGCTGGCGCCACCGGGGGCGGCGGCGCAGGAGGAAGCGCGACGTCCGTCGGCGGTGCAGGCGGTGCCGGCGCGACCTCTGTCGGCGGCGCGGGCGGAGGTGCGCTGTGAAGCCGCGAACGCTCTTCGCGGCGCCGCTCGCCATGGCGCTCGCAGTCGGGCTCGCCGCTTGCGGGCTCAGCGTGGACGACGTCTGTGGTCGGCTCGCCGACGACTGCCAAGTCGAGGACGCCGACGCGTGCTCGAGCGACGGCGTGAGTATCGAGACCCGCGCCGAGGAGCTCGGCTGCGGCGCCGAGTTCGACGACTACCTCGTCTGTCTCGACGACGCAGGTTGCTCGTGGCGAAACCAGTGCGGGCGAGAGCGACACGCCGTCGAGGCGTGCGTCGGCCCATTCCCCGACGACGAAAACTGAGGCGCGACCGGCGACCCGCGCTCGCTCAGCCGCCCAATCCCTCGCGTGCCGCCGCGAGGAAGGCCAGGAGCAGAGGTCGCCGGTCGAGCTCTCTCGGGTTCTCTGGGTTCCGGAACTCCGGGTGCCACTGGACTCCTCGGACCCAGCGCGGTCCTTCGACGCGGATGGCCTCGATGACGCCGTCCTCGACCGAGCGCGCTTCGACCACGACGCCGCGTCCCGGCGCTTTGATCGCCTGATGATGGATCGAGTTCACGTGGACGCGCGTCGCGCCGCCGTAGATCGACGAGATCCATGATCCGGGGACCAGGTCGATGTCGTGGGACAGCGTCTCGTAGAGATCGGCGTCGCGGTGCACGCGCGCGCCGTCTGCCATCGTGCGCACGTCCTGGTAGAGGGAGCCGCCGAGGTAGACGTTGAGCAGCTGGTGGCCGCGGCAGATGCCGAGCACGGGCTTGTCTCTCTCGATCATGGCGCCCAGAAGCGCGAGCTCGTACGCGTCCCGGACGGCGTCGCCGCTCCAGTCGGCCCGCGCCGGCTCTTCGCCGTAACCGCGCGGATCGATGTCGACGCCACCTGCGAGAATCAACCCGTCCAGATCGTCCGCGTATCCGGCGCTCACCGCATGCGCGCCGCTCGCGGCCGCACCCGGTACGAGATACGCGACGGCGCCCTCGGACGCGACGAATCGAACCATGCTCTCTTCGATGTAGTAGAGCGGCTTGCCGTGGAACGTCGTCCGCGCGCGGTCCTCGTGGAAGAGGCCTGCGGTGACACCGATTCGAAGCGGGCGCGGCGCGTTCACGACTCTGCCCTATGGCGCCGGTCGCGTCCGAAATCAAAGGGGCACCGCGGGTCGCAGCTCGAATTCTTGGCTGTGTACCGGGGCGACAACTCAGGGTTGTCCGAGCGCCGTCTGCCACGGACGCCCTGGCTGATTAAGCTCTGCCAGCCGACCACAAGAGGAGGCCCATCATGAAGATTCGTCGCGCATCCGATCGTGGCCACGCCGATCACGGCTGGCTCGAGAGCTTCCACACCTTCTCCTTCGCGGACTACTACGATCCGAACGCGATGGGCTTTCGCGCGCTGCGCGTCATCAACGAGGATCGCGTCGCCGCGGGCGGCGGCTTCCCGCGTCATCCGCACCGCGACATGGAGATCGTCTCGTACGTCCTCGAGGGCGGCCTGGCGCACTCCGACAGCATGGGCACCGGCTCGGTGATCAAGCCTGGCGACGTCCAGCGCATGAGCGCCGGCACCGGCGTCACGCACAGCGAGATGAACGCGTCGAAGACTGAGCCGGTTCACTTCCTCCAGATCTGGATCGTCCCGGACAAGGCGGGGCACGCGCCCGGCTACGAGCAGAAGCACTTCGACGACGCCGACAAGCGCGGCAAGCTGCGCCTCGTCGCGTCGGACGACGGTCGCGAGGGATCGATCACGCTCCACCAAGACGTCGCGCTCTTCGCGGGGCTCCTCGACGGCGAAGAGTCTGCGCGTCACGCGCTCGCGCCCGGACGGCATGCGTATCTGCACGTGGTGCGCGGCTCGGTCACCGCGAACGGCGAGCGCCTCGAGGCCGGCGACGCCGTGATGCTCGACGAGGGGGCGCTCGCGCTCGAAAAGGGTGACAAAGGAGAGGTTCTCCTCTTCGATCTCGCCTGATTCATGACGACGCACGCGCCCGTGGACGACGCTTCGCCGCGGCTCTCACGAGTCGCGGCGAGGGTCGCCGGGCTGTTCTTCTTCGGCGCGCTCGCGCTCACGTTCTGCGACGGCTTCCACACCCATGGGGGCGCCACGCGCTATCCGACGCCGATCTTTCTCATGATGGCGTGGTGGGCGCCGCTCTTGTTCGGTAGCAGCGCCGCGTTTGGAGGCCTGGCGTATGCGCTCGGGTACCGCGCGCTCGGCGGACGCCGCGCGCCCGCCGCAGGGCCGATCGCCGTCGCGCTCGCGTTGTTTGTCGCGGCGTATTTCGCGACGGGTTTTCTGCCCGCCTCCAACATGATCAAAGCCAGCGTCGCGCTCGTCGCGGCGATCGTCGGCTGGGGCATCTCGGACCGCACCTGGCAGGGCGCCGCGCTCGCGCTCGCGACCGCGATCGTCGGCCCTTGCGTCGAAATCACGCTCGTTCACCTCGGCGCGTTCGCGCATCTGCAGCCCGATCTTCTCGGCGTGCCGATCTGGTTGCCCGCGCTGTACCTCGCGTCCGGGCCGGCCGTCGGCCAGCTCGCGCGCCTCGTGCTTGGGTTCGAAGCATCGAGCTCGCGAAGTTGAAACCGGGTGGCGATCCACGCGTAGTCGTCTTGTGAACGCTCCTCCCGAGTCCGGTCCGCGCCTCGCCTGGGGCGAAGCGCCCGGCATCATGGGCGGGATGCTGCTCGAGTCCGACGGCACGGTGCTCGAAAGTTGGGGCGTCTTCGATCCTCGCCTTGGCAGAGACCTCGCCAAGCTCACCAGCGTCCTCGGCGCGCTCGACGTGTTGGTCCGAAACCTGGGCGTGCAACGCGTGCACTTCGAGGGACGCGGCCACGTCATCGCAGCGCCACGCGGCGGTGGACGTCTCGCGTTCCTGTTCTTCGAAGAGGGCGCCGATCCCGATCTCGTCCACTATGCGCTCACGGGCTGAGGGGCCCGCGCCAGGCACTACCGCTCGCGCGGCGGCGTCTCGTCGTGCAGCGCGAGATTTCGAGCCTGACGCGCGCGCTTCTTCGACAGCTCGACGCCGATCGAGCTCAGGCCGTGCGCGTTCGCCACGGCGAGCATCGTCCCCACGCCGCAGAACGGATCGACGATCGTGGTGCACGCGGTCTGCGTTCGAACGAAGCGCGCCGCCTCGGCGCAGGCTTCGGTCCCCATCGCGCGCGACCACGTCATCTTGCCGAGCCGAGGCAGGACGTCGGCGGTGCGCTTGCCTCGCGGCGGCACGAGCTCGCGCGAGAACGCCAAGAGGTGCGCATACGCGGGGCGACCGAACGTCGTCACGCCCGCCGGCACGCGGCAGACGATCTTGTGAAAGAGCAGCGCGACGCCAGCTTGCTCTGCGCCCCGCATGACGAGGTACGCCTTGTCGACCCAGCCATCTTCGCGGAGGACGTCGGTCTGGTAGAAGAGCGCGACCGCGCGCGGCGCCACGCTCGCGCAAATGAGGCTCGCGGTATCCATGAACCACGCGCGCCACGCCTCGAAGCTCATCCCGGACAGCTCCGACACGTCTGGCATCGACGTCACGATCGCGTGCGTCTCCGTCAGTGTCTGCGAGCGGAGCCACGCGATACCGTCGCCGGCGACCACCTCTCGCGTCGGCGCGTCCGCGTGCGCAGGATGGGCCGCGTCGCTCATCGACCGCGGTGCCCGCTCGCGCGCGACTGCACCGCGAGGTCGGGGATGCGCTCGAGCTCCGCGTCCGACAGGCGGTATTGCTCACAGACCACGCTGATGCGCGTCCCCGGCGCCTCGACGCGCTCGACCGAGTGCGTGAGATCACCCTGAAAGCGGACCAACATGTTCTCGGTCGGCGTGACGCGACCCACGTGTGTGCGGCCGCGGCGGAGGACGAGCGCGCCCCCGACCAGCGGGCTCGGCACCTCGACGTAGAGCACGCTCACCGTGGCGGGCGGTTCGACGTGGACGACGTACGACTGCAGGCTGCGATCGATGTGCGGGTCGACCTGCGAGCCCTCCGAGAGCACGAGCGGGTTCAGATAGAACGCGTTGCAGTCCGGCTCGAGCGCGCCCGCGATGTAGCGCTCCAGGTACGGAAACTCACGGACGACCCGCCCGACGCTGTCGCGACGGAAGATCACCGAGTAGCCGCGCGTCGTGACGAAGTCGCGGTTCAGCGTGTTCGCCGCCAAGAGCGGCGACTTCAGGATCTGCTTCCGAAGACTGCGCCCATATGCGCTCGGAAACGCGTCTCGCTGCTCGGTGAAGGCCTTCATGACCGCGGTCCTCAGGATCCCAACGCAAGACGGCCGCGACTCTTTCGAGTTCGCGGCCGTCGGGCGTTTCTTGTGCGAAGGGGGGGACTTGAACCCCCACGGGTCGCCCCGCTAGCACCTCAAGCTAGTGCGTCTGCCATTCCGCCACCTTCGCGTTCGGGGGGCGGACCCTACTACGGCCGCTAGCCAAGTCAAGCTTGGTCGCGACAGCGCTTCGTTGCGGCCGAAGGCCTTCGCGGGCGCGTCCGGGTCCGGGTGGCGAGCCCTCGCTCGGGCCGCGTAGGCTCCGCGCCATGGCGCTCCGTTTCACGCTCCTCTCCGTCGTCGCGCTCTCGACCTTCGCGTGCGCACCTGCGGCTCCGCTGCCTGAGGGGCCGCGCGTGACGGCATCTGCGGTCTCCTCGGCGCCGGCGCCTGCACCAGCGCTCACGGGGCTCCATTTCGACATCGCCGCCGTCGACGCGCACGCCGACGCGTGCACCGACTTTTACGACTACGCCTGCGGCGGCTGGCGCGCGACGCATCCGATCCCCGGAGACCAAGCGCGCTGGAGTCGCTACTCCGAGCTCGTCGCAGTGAACGCCGAGCACGAGCGGACGCTCGTCGAAGACGCCGCGAAGAGCGGCGCGGCCGCGTCGCCCGCCGAACAACGCGTCGGCGCCTACTACGCGGCCTGCATGGACGAGGCCGGCATCGACGCGCGCGGTCTGGCCCCCATCCACGATCTGCTCGCGAGCATCGACGCGATCAAGACGAAGGCCGACGCCCAAGCCGTCCTCGCAGATCTCCACGTCCACGCGATCGAGGCGTTGTTCGCGACGTACGCCGAGACGGATCCCGAGGACTCGACGAAGATGGTCGTCCGGCTCGACAAGGGCTCGCTCGGGCTGCCCGATCCGGGCGACTACACGAACAAGGACGACGCGTCGGTCGCGCGGCGCGCAAGCTACCTCGCGCACCTGAACCGGCTCTTTCGCTTGGTCGGCGCGAACGAAGCGGCCGCAAAGAAGTCCGCCGAGCGGGTCCTCGCGTTCGAGACCTCACTCGCCGCGCACGCGCTCTCGGCCGCCGATCGACGCAACCACGATCTGCAGAATCATCCGATGAAGCTCGCCGAGCTGAAGAGAAAGTACCCCGCCATCGACTGGCCGACCTACTTCGCGAAGCTCGGCGTGCCGGCGACCGATCACGTCAACGTCGCGCAGCCCGCGTGGCTCGCCGCCGTCCACGAGGCGCTGACGCGCAAGGATCTCGCGGCGCTGCGCGACTATCTGCGCATGATCTCGGTCCGCGCGGCAGCGATGGTCCTGCCGCGCGCCATCGAAGAAGAGGTCTTCGACTTTCGTCAGAAGACGCTCCGCGGCATCCGCGAAATGGCGCCGCGCTGGAAGCGCTGCCTCCGGGCCGTCGACGGAGATATCGGCGACGACGTCGGGCGCATCTTCCTCGCGCGGTACTTCACCGACGAGACCCGCACCCGCGCCCACACCATGGTCGACGCGTTGGTCGCGGCGTATCGCGCGCGGCTCGCGTCGAGCGATTGGCTCGGTGGCCCGGCGCGCGACGCGGCCCTCGCGAAGCTCGACAAGAGCCTCATCGTGCTCGGCGCGTCGAACCGGCCGCGCTCGTTCGACGGCCTGCGCATCGACCGCGCCGATCCGTACGGCGTGTGGTGAGGTCGGGCCCGCGCCGCGCTGACGGCGGGCCGGAGTACTTGCAACTGAAAGTCGGTATCGATACAACCGACCCACCACCCGACCGACCCACCCACCCAAACGACCCACCACCCGACCGACCCACCCACCCACGCCTCCACCCAGGCGGTCGCGTTCGGCACTCGCGACCTCGTGTTATGAGCGCAAACCCGATGCGAACCTCGTCCTCGATCTCGTTCCTCGCCCTCGCAGCGTCGGCTCTCGTCGCGTGCAGCGGCGGCGCCCCGACCACGTCCGAGCCGGTCGCGACAGCGACGCCGACTGCCAGCGCGACCGCCGCGACGCCGGCCGCCCCGGACTCGCCCGAGCCGCACCTCGCGGACATCCGCCAGCTGACATTCGGCGGCGAGAACGCAGAGGCCTATTGGGCGAGCTCCGGCGACGAGCTGATCATGCAGTCGCGCACCGGCGACATGCAGTGCGACCAGATCTACCGGATGAACGTCGCCGACCCTTCGAAGAAGGTGCGCGTCTCGAACGGCAAGGGCGCGACGACGTGCTCGTACTTCTTCCCCGGCGATCAGGACGTCCTCTACGCCTCGACGCAGCTCGGCGGCGACGCGTGCCCGCCGCGGCCGGACATGTCGCACGGCTACACGTGGGCGCTCTACGACACGTACGACATCTTCAAGACGAAGGCCGACGGCTCGGGCTCCGTCCGACTCACGAACACGCCGGGCTACGACGCAGAAGCCACCATCTGCAAGAAGGACGGCTCGATCCTCTTCACGTCCGTGCGCGACGGCGACATCGACCTCTACCGCATGGACGCGGACGGGAAAAACGTGAAGCGACTGACGAACACGCCCGGCTATGACGGCGGCGCGTTCTTCAGCGACGACTGCTCGAAGATCGTCTGGCGCGCGTCGCGCCCCGCCCCGGGCAAAGACCTCGAGGACTTTCAGACGCTGCTGAAGAAGGGGCTCGTGCGACCGACGAAGCTCGAAATCATGGTCGCGAACGCCGACGGCTCGGACCCGGTGCAGGTCACCTATCTCCAGGCCGCGAGCTTCGCGCCGTACTTCGTCCCCGGGAACAAGAAGATCCTCTTCAGCTCGAACTACGGAGACCCGAAGGGGCGTGAGTTCGACATCTGGTCCATCGACGTCGACGGGACGCACCTCGAGCGCGTGACGAACACGCCCGGCTTCGATGGATTCCCCATCTTCTCTCCGGACGGCAAGACGCTCGCGTTCTCTTCGAACCGCGCCAGTCCCGAAGGCAGCCACGACACGAACGTCTTCGTCGCAAAATGGGTGAGCGACGTCCCCGCGCCGAAGACCGCGGCAGAGCCGACGAGCGCAGAGCGCACCCTGACGGACGTGAAGTGGCTCGCCGATCCGGCGCGAGAGGGCAGGGGCGTCGGGACGAAGGGGCTCGACGCCGCCGGCGCGTACATCGAAGCGCGCATGAAGTCACTCGGGCTGACGCCGGCCGCGACGGCCGACTCGTATCGACAGCCCTTCGACGTGGCGATGGAGATCCACGGCACGGGCTCGCTCACGGTCGACGGCGCCGCCGTCCCAGACGCCTCGCCGCTCGCGTTCTCGTCCGCGACGAACGGAGTCGAGGGAGAGCTCGTCCTCGCGGGATATGGTATCGAGGCCGACCGCCGCGACGACTACAAGGGAATCGACGTAAAGGGGAAGATCGCCGTCGTCCGGCGCTTCGTCCCCGATGGCGCCCCGTTCGACACGGCCGACGCGAAGCGCCGCCACGGCGACTTGCGCCGCAAGGCGTGGGTCGCCCGCGAGAAGGGCGCCGTCGCGCTCATCGTCGTCGACTTGCCCGCGAAGCCCGCAGGCGGAAAGCTCCCCGACGAGGCGAAGGCGCCCGGCCTTCACCCCGACGCGGCGGGCGACGCCGGCATCCCCGTCCTCTACGTGACGCGCTCGAGCTTCGCGCCCATCGTCGCGGCGCTCGAGAAGAAGGAGAAGAAGACGGCGAAGCTCTCCATCACGATGACGGCCGACAAGAAGCCCGCGTTCAACGTGATCGGGCGCTTCGCGGCGAAGGCCGACAAGAAGCCCGGCGTCATCGTCGTCGGCGCGCACTACGACCACCTCGGCCATGGCGGGTTTGGATCGCTCGCGCCCGGCGAAGACGCCATTCACCCGGGCGCCGACGACAACGCCTCGGGGACGGCCACCATGCTCGAGGCCGCGCGTCTGATCTCGGCGGCCAGCCTGCACCACGACGTCGTCTTCATGTCCTTCTCTGGTGAAGAGCGCGGCGTCATCGGCTCGAACTGGCTCGTAAAGCACCCGCCGGCCGGCCTCGATCCGAAGGACATGTACGCGATGGTCAACCTCGACATGGTCGGCCGCATCCGCGCAAACAAGCTCGACGTCATCGGCTACGACACCGCCACCGAGCTCGCCGACATGGTGAAGTCGTCGTGTGCGACGACGCGTCTCGACTGCTCGCTCGCAGAGGGCGGCGGCTATGGGCCGAGCGACCACGCGTCGTTCTACGGCGCCGGCGTCCCCGTCATGTTCCTCTTCTCGGGGACCCACTCGGACTACCACAAGCCCACCGACACGGCCGACAAGATCAATGCGGCAGGCATGGGTCAGGCCGCGATCCTCGTCCGAGAGCTCGTGACGTCGCTCGACAAGGGCCCGGCCAAGCTCGCTTATCAAAAGAAGGCGTCTCCGCCGCCGATGGGCGATCCGCGCTCGTTCGGCGCCTCGCTCGGGAGCATCCCCGATTACGCAGGAAGCGAGTCGTCGAAGGGCGTGCTCCTCGCGGGCGTCCGACCCGGCGGCGCCGCCGACAAGGGCGGCATGAAGCGCGGCGACGTGCTCATCAAGATCGGCAAGCACACGATCGGCAGCGTCGAAGATCTGATGTTCGTCCTGGGCGAGGTGAAGCCCGGCGAGAAGGCGAAGGCCACGGTGATCCGCGACGGCAAGAAGGTCGACATCGACGTGCAGTTCCAAGAGTCGAAGGCGCCCCGCTGAGTCTCGTCTGCGCGCGGCCCTTCCCCCCGCGCGCCGTTCTTGTGAGGATATGCGCGATGTCTCTCGGTCGTAGGCTCGCGTGGCTCTCGATTTTGGCGCTCGCGTCGCTGCCGGTGACCGCGCAGGCGGCGCCGTCGCCGACGCGGACGAGCCGCTTCGTGGACGGGCCTCGCACGGTCGAGCTCGAGCGCGTGCGCGCAGCCGAGCGAGACGCGCTCGGCCGCATGTTGACGCCCGTGATGCTCACGTGGAGCGACGGCCGACGCGCCCCGGCCAGCATCGACGAGACCACGATCGTCCGCGTCGTCCCCGGCGGTGAGGCCGAGATCACGCGTCGCGGCGGGCGCTTGCTCCGTCCGCTCATGCCGTCGCTCGGCCTCTGGCTCGCCGCGGACGTGTCGGGTGGGGACGGCGCAGACCTGGCCGAGCGCCTGGGCGACCCCGACTCCAAGTTGCGCGGCGTCCTCTCCGCGTCGCCGAACCTCTATTTCAAAATGCAGGCGCGCACCGACTACACCCCGAACGATCCGCGCTTTCCAGGGCAGTGGTACTTCGCCAACCTGAACATGCCCGAGGCGTGGGGCCTTTCTCAGGGGGACAGCGGTACGACCGTCGTCGTGGTCGACACCGGCTGCGACCTGAACCACGTCGATTTGGTATCGAAGCTCGATCCGGGCAAGGACGTCGTCGATGGAGACGACGATCCGAGCTACGACCCGGCCGACAGCGGCTCGGGACACGGCACCTCGTGCGCCGGCATCGTCGGCGCGGCCACCGACAACGACGAGGGCATCGCGGGCGCGTGTCCGGAGTGTCGGCTGCGCTGTGTTCGGCTGTTGTCCGACTCCGCCGTTCCGCTGTCCGCCGACGTCGATGCGTATCAGTTCGCGCTCGACGTCGACGCGGACGTCATCTCGAACAGCTGGGGCTTCGTCGATCCGATTCCGGCGCCGACGGCGCTCGCCGCCGCGATCGACAACGTCGCCAAGAACGGTCGGGGCGGCAAAGGCGCGGTCGTCGTGTTCGCCGCCGGCAATGACGATCGCGAGCTCGGCGACGACGAGCTCGAGGCGCTGCCCGGCGTCGTGTGCGTCGGCGCCATCAACAACTTCGACGAGTCCGCTCCGTTCACGAACCGCGGCAACGCTCTCGACGTCGTCGCGCCGACTGGCACGCTGACGACCGATCCAACCGGCGCAGACGGCGAAGATCCGGGCGACTACACCTCGAACTTCGGCGGGACCTCTTCCGCGTGTCCGGTCGTGGCCGGCGTCGCGGGGCTCTTGGTCTCTGCCGCGCCCGAAAAGACGAGCGCCGAGATCGCCGATATCCTCGTAAAGACTGCGCGGCCCGCGCCGTATGCAGAGCCCGACGCGAATGGACACGACCCGATCTACGGATATGGAATCATCGACCCGCCGAAGGCGCTGAAGAGCGCGCTCGGCCTGCCGACCGGCGATGGCGGCGGCGGCGCGGGTGGCGCAGGCGCAGGCGGCGGCGGCGATTCGTCTGACAGCACCGACGGATGCAGCTGCCGCGCGGCCGAGCCGAGCGATCTCGACGGCGGGGCGTGGGCGCTCGCCTTCGCGGCGCTCGCCGTCGTCGCGCGTCGCAAGCGCGCGCGCTGTTAGTGAGTCACGGCGGCCGCCGATGGCCGGCCGCGTAGACCGAATTCCTCAGGGGATCAGCAGCAGCTTCCCCACGACCTTGCCGCCTTGAGAGAGCTGATGCGCCTTCTCTGCTTCGGCGAGCGGGAAGCGCGCTTCGATGAGCGGCTCGATATCTCCCTTGGCGAGCGCAGCGACGAGCGGCTCGAGGTTCGCGCGGTTCGGGCGCCCCAAGATGCTCGCGACGCTTCGGCGAAATAGAAACGAGAGCGCGTCCGCCGGACGAACCACCGCGAGCGCGTCGACGCCCTTCGGCGTCAAGAGCGCACGACATCGAGCGAGCGGGTACACCTCGGTCCCGACGACGTGGAGGATCGAGTCGAAGGGTCCGTGGGCTTTCGCCGCGTCGAGCGCGTCGCCTTTCGTGTAATCGATCGCGACGCCGCCGAGCTTCTCGACGAGCGCGACGTTGCGCGTCGAGCAGACGCCGACGGCCTTCGCGCCCATCGCCCGCGCGAGCTGGATCGTGATGACCCCGACGCCGCCGGCCGCCCCGAGCACCAGGACGCGGATGTCGCCCTTGTTCGATATGGCAGAGAGCTTCGCGACCTCGAACGCGCGCATCGCCGTCGCGCCTGGGACGGGCAGACACGCCGCGCCCTCGTACGAGACGCCGTCCGGGAGCGCCGCGCATTGCTCTGCTCTCACGACGACCTCGGTCGCGTAGCTTCCGAGCTGCTTCTTCGAAAAATCCGTCGCGCCGACGACGCGCGTGCCGATCTCGAGATCCGCCTGCGATCCCTTCTCGGTGACCTCTCCCGAGAAGTCGACGCCGACGACCAGTGGACCGCTCGGACCAATGAACCGATGCGCGAGGCGAAGCGGTCCTCCGCTGCGCATCTTCCAATCCACCGGGTTCACGCCGACGACGTGGACGCGCACGCGCACGTCCTTCGGCCCGAGCGGTCGCTGCGGCACCTCGACGAGCGCGAGCGGCTCGTCCCCCGAATTCGAGGTTGCGACCGTGATCCGTCCCGGCCCCGTGGTCGTCAGCGCGTTCATCTCCCGCCCTTCTAACAGCACGGAGAGGAGCGCGCCTACCCTCGGCGCTCGCGTCCAGCTAGGGGGGTGTCCCTAGTACCGCGACCCATAGATCTGATGGGTCGGCGACCTCTTCGAATCGAAGCGAGCGCGAGCGCGAAGAGCGCGGCCCACCCGGCGCTCGAGGTGCGGTCGCCCGCGACGGCGCACCCGCAGCCGTCGTCCGTCGCGTCACCGCCGTCCGTCGCGCCCCCACCGGAGCCGCCCGTGCCGCCGCCCCCGCTGCCGGACGCGAAGAGCGTCGCCTTGCACGTGGCGACTTCCTCTTGGGTGCCGATGCACAGGCCCGGCTTCTTCGAGTCGCCCGAGATCGCCGTGTTGACGACGGCGACGACGACCCGGTTTGCGCCGTCGACGGCGACCGTCTCTGTGCCCGCCGTGACGTCGGAGACCGTCTTCGTTGCGAGGATTTCGGAGTCCGATTCTGTGGCGAGCACGAGCGCGAGGCCCTCCGTCGCGTCCGGCGCGTCCGGCGGCGCGACGAGCGCAGCCGTCAGCGGGCCCCCGGCCTCGGGCGCCGCGGCGTAGTACTGAGTCGACGCGTAATACATGCGCAAACCATCGTCGGCATACGGCAGCGTGACCGGCGTCGTCTTCACGTCGCCGTACGCTGCGCCCGACGCGTACGCCACCGACGGGTCTGCGCGGTCGCCGGTGTAGAGATTCCACGTCGCGAAGTCGACCATCGCGTCTGCGAAGGACACTCCGGCCACGTCCTGCAACATGGGATCGAGCTCGCTCATCCATTGGGGATCGGCCGTCCCGTTCGCGCCGTCCTCGCAGCGCTCCCACAGCGTGCGGATCGTCTCTCGCCCGTAGTGCTCGTCCAAGAACTGAAAGAAGATCGCCGCGCCGTAGCTGAAGGGATCGACCGGGCCCGGGAGCGGCGTGTCGAGCGGCCGGTCGACGTTGTCGAGATAGCCTGCCACGAAGCCCTCGAGATCGTTCAGCGAGGGATCGAACGCCTCGGTCGCCCAGACGGCCGTCGCCTCGGCGAAGACGTTGCCCTGGTTCACGTCGTACGCCGCCTGCACCGCGTGGAAGAACTCGTGACTGCCCAGGATGCGATTGCCGATCAGCGTCGACGGGTAGCCGTACCCCGTAAAGTCGTTCTCCTCGGTCATGAAGCCGATGCAGCGACTGCTGTTCGACGCAAGACAGCTGTCCTGACGAAACGCGCCGTCGCCGACCCCGGCGAAATCGACCAGGTAGACGTCGAATTTGCCGTCTCCGCCGTTGTCCGCGATCGCAGCGTCCGACTCGGGTGGGCGGAAGCCGAGCCCCTCGTAGAACGCCAGGACGTCGACATAGACGCTCGCGACCTGCTCGACGAAATCTGGAATGCCAGAGGCGTCGGTGTCCTTGGACGGGACGGCGTTCGGCCCCGTGCGCGTGAAGTGGATCAGGAACTTATCGTCGGAGGACGTGAAGGTCTCGATGACGTCATCGGACTCGAAGTTGAACTGCAGGCCGTTGCCCGGCGTATCCGGCCGCACCTCTGGCGCAGAGACCGGCGCGTCGTGGGGCTCCAGGTTCGGCGCGTCCAGGTCGTCGCAGGCCGAGAGCGTGCAGACCACCACGGACGACGCAGCGAGCACCGACGCCCGCGCGGCTCGACGCCCGCGGTTGGTCATTGCAGGAACGCCCAGCGGACGCGGAGCACGCCAGAGCCGGTGTTCGTCATCGGGATCGTCCCCTGCGTGTCGCACTGCTGCTGGACGTCGTCGTTGTAGAAGCTCGTCACAGTGAGCTTCAGCTTTCGACCGCTGGCGAGCTCGAGCACATAGACGTTGCCCGTCATCGCGACGCAGCCCGGATACGACCAATAGCTCGACAGCGCCGTCGCGGGCGACCCCTCGAGGCCGCTGCCGTCGGGGATGAGCTCGCAGCTCTCCGTGAAGTAGTTGTCGGCGCGGAACGTGAGGTTGTCGGGCTCGGCGCTCAGCGCGTCGTAGTCGGGCGTGCCCGGCAGGCGCGCGGCCGTCACGCAGCTCGGCCCGGAGTGGCCGCTGTTGATGCGCCCGACGTACCGGCGAAACGCGATGTCCCAATCCATCGAGTCGAGCGAGTCCTCGTCCGAGATGTCGACCTTCACGAGGCCGTCGTCGGTGAAGCGGCCATACGTGTAAGAGGTCGGATCCGTCGAGAACGGGCCGCCGGCCGTCGCGTCGATCAGAGAGACGAAGCCCGCGCCCTCGGTCGTGTTCGTGATCCCGGTGTCGGTCGGCGTCGACTTCAGGTTCATCTGCAGGACCACCTGGTCCTCGCACGGGACCGGCGTCGGATCCGTGCACGCAGGCTGCGCTGTGCCGCCCCCGCCCGAGCCGCCGTTCGACGACGTCCCCGAGGTATCGCCGCTGTCGCCGCAGGCCGCGACGATGGACAGAGAGAGCGCTGCGACTACAGACAAGCAGAGACTACGCATCGACGAACCTCGATTGAGACTGGGAAGCAAGACGCTCACGGGAGCGAGCCTTGAAGGTGTTTCACGCGGAGATGCACGGTGCCGACCGACGTCGCGGTGGCCCCGTCGAAGCCGTCGAAGACGACCGCGAACGGCGTCTCGCCGTCGGAGCCGGCGACGACCCAAGAGAACGGCGCCGGCTCGAGCGGCGTCACGCCCGGCGTCGTCCAGCGATTCGTGAACGCGCTGACGACGCCGTCCTTCAGCCAGAGCAGGTCTGTCGCCTCGAGCTGGGGATCGGTGACGGCGTCGAACGCGGGCTGCTCGGAGTCGGCGGTCTTCGCCATCACGTCCTCGAGTACCTCGGTCGTGGTCTGGTCGGCTTGCAGGTCGACTGCTTCGACGTCGCCGGCCGCGCCGTCGCCGCCGTTGACGCTGATCGTCGCGCGTCGAAAGCAGAGATCCCAATCGGACGACGCGCTCGCCTCTGCGGGCGTCAAGAGCGAGACTGCGCCGGTCGACAAGCGCAAGCACCCGCTCGGATCAGAGGGCGTCGGCTCGGTCGTGCCCGCCGTCCCGTCGATGTCGACGTACGTGGCAGTCGCCTCTACGCCGCTCGAAGAGACCGCGGCCGCGCGTACTTGGTAGAGCGCCGCGACGGGCGCGCCCTGCTGCTCGCCATAGAAGCCCAGGATTTGGACCTTATAAAGCTCGCCTGCGCGGCGGATGCCGTAGGTGTGGAAGCGGCTGTAGAGCAGGTGCGTGTTGCCGTCGTACGCGTACCACTTGATGAACGCGCCGCCCGCCTCGTCCTTGATCAAGAACGGGACGTCGGTCGGGACCTTGCCTGCGTCGAAGACGTCGAGATCGTTCGGGCCGAACGCGGACGACTTGCCCGAGCCCGAGGCGCCGCCGTTCGTGAAGATGCGCGGGCCGTCGAAGCGCAGCTCCCACGCGTCGCTCGCCGTGACGATCGCGGGCGTATCGAGATCGACGTACACCGGGTCGGCGCCCGTCGGGACGTCGAGCGAGGCGCCCGGATCGCTCGCGCCGCCCGCGCCGCCGCCACCGGTCGTCGCGGGGACCTCTTCGCAGCCGACACTGGCCACGAGCATCGTGATCGAGAGAGAGAAGCAAGCTCGGCGAATCATGCGTTGTCGTTGTGCGACCTTCGGTCGACATCACTCCGGCGGGGGAAGCTCGGCTGAAATCCCAAGATAGAGGGTTCGCCCCTCGATCGGTCGTTGATCATAGGCGACGTCCGGATCCTTCTGCGTGCCCAGGACGTCGAGCGCACCGACGTAGGCCTCGGCGCCCGCCCAGAGCTTCTGCGCGACGCGCACGTCCAGCGTCCCGAAGGGCGGCGACCGTCCGTCGTCGTCGAGGTACGCGTCCGTCACCACGCGCGCACGCGCATAGAGCGAGAGGCCGATCGGGGTCGTCGCCAAGATCGACGCGAGCAGCGTGTGCGGCGGCCGTCCGGGCAGGGGACGGAGCGCCTCTTGGTCGCGCGTGAAGAGATACGAGTAGCCGAAGTCGGCGCGGATCCACTCGGACGCCTTCACTCGAATCGAGGCTTGCGCGCCGCTCGTCATGGCGCTCCCGACGTTCACATAGGTGTAGTCGTCGACGCCCGCGATGCCGGAGCTCGTGGGCGAGGGGCGCAGATCGATCAGCTCGTCGACCCAGTTCGCGAAGCCGCCGACCGAGAGCGTCACGTCGTGGTGGACCTTCCACTCGACGTCGGCTTGCACGCCCCACGACGTCTCCGGGACGAGATCGGGGTTACCGATCACGCGGTAGCCATAGGTGCTGTGGTCGAAGACGAAGCCGATCTCCTTCGCGGTCGGCACGCGATACCCGCGTCCGGCGCTCACCCGCAGGGCCAGGCCGTCGGTCGGGAGCACGACGACCGCGAGGCGCGGCGCGGCGGCGAACCCGTAGCGTGGGCTCGCCTCGATGCGTCCGCCGAGCGTCGCCGAGAACCACCGCAGCGGATCGAAGCGGACTTGGGCATAGGTCGCGCCGGTGCCGAGCTCGGTCGGGACGACCTCTTCGAGCGAGGTCGTGACGACCTCTCCGTGAACGAGGCTGTTCTTCTCGAGCGACTGGTCGAACTGCTCGATCTCGCCGCGCAGCCCGGCCAGGAAGCTGACGACTTCGCCTTGGAAGAACGAGCCGGTCGCCTCGATCGAGTGCATCGTGTGAAAGCGCTGCCGGGTGTCGTCGAGCGGGGAGTCCTGTCTGTCGTTCGCGGTGTGGTTGTAAAACCACTGCTTGGCCAGGCTGAACGTCAGATCGTGGCCCGCCCCGAGCGTGAGCTTGTCGCGCACGTTGATAGAGACGCGATCGGTGACGTCGGGCAGGTCGACGTAGAACGTGCCCAGGCCCGGGACGTCTTGCGCGTCGAGGCCGAGGCCGGCTTCGCGTCCGTACTTCACCTTCGCGGTGAGCTCGCTCGCGCGGCCGAGCTTGGTGCCGGCGCGCACGCCGACGTCGACGCGATATGTGTCCGGGAGCGCGAGCTCGGGCGGGACGAGGATGACGCCCTCGGTCCCGTAGAAAGAGGTCTCTGCCGCGACCCAGTCGTCGCCTGCGCGATAGGCGATCTCTCCGAGCGCGAGGCCGCCGAGGCGGTAGCGTCCCTCGAGCTGGACGCGTCCCGACCAACCTTCGCGCTCGGGGGGACCGGTGATGACGTTGATGACGCCGCCGATCGCGCTCGTCCCGTAGAGCGCGCTCGAGGGGCCCTGGACGATCTCGATTCGCTCGACGCCGTCGAGAGACATCTGCGCGAGATCGATCGCGCCGCCGACGTCGCCGACGACGCGCTCGCCGTCGGAGAGGACGAGGACGCGCTCTTTGTCGAAGCCGCCGATTTGCGCGGCGCTGGGCTGGCCGATCGCTCCATACGCGGCGGGGTTCACGGTGGTGCCGAGCTCGCCCGCGAGGGCGTCGCCGACGTTGGTGGCGCCGCGTCGGCGCGCTTCGTCGCGGGTGACGACGTCGACTTTGACGACGGCGCGGTCGCGCGCTTCCTGGGTGCGCGAGCCGGTGACGACGACGTCGAGGGCGCCGTCGTCTGCGGTGGGAACGGGGTCGGGCGGCGCGGCCTGGGTTGGCGCGGGTTGGGTCGGCGCGGGTTGGGTCGGCTGGTTCGCTTTGGTCGGCTCGTCTGCGTGCGCGATCGCTGCGCCCGCGACGACGCAGAGCGCGGCCGTGGGCACGAGGCGAAGGTTCACGGGGCGGAAGATCGCCCGGCGTGGGGCGGCGGTCAAAGACCGGTTCGGTATGGGTGGGACGGGGGGAAGGGCGCGCGAGAAGGAGGCGGGAAGGCAGCGGTCGCGTTCGGGGCCGAGGGTTGAGTAGAATGGTCGACGCGATCATGCCTACCTACGAGTACGCCTGCGAAGCCTGTGGTCACGCTTGGGAAGCGGAGCAATCGATCAAGGAGGCGGCGCTGACGGATTGTCCGGGCTGCGGCGCGGCAAGGGCGAAGAGGCAGATTTCGGCGGGGGCGGGGTTCATCTTGAAGGGCGGGGGATGGACTGCGTCGAGCACGAACACGAGGTCGGCGACGGCGTCGGGCCTCGCGCCGGGGAGCACGGCGGGCGCGACCGGCGGGGCCGGTGCGCCGAGCGAGAGCGCGTTCCAAGAGCGGTTCGCGAAGGTGAGCTCTGGCAAGCCGAGCGGCGACTGAGCGAGCGCGAGCGCGAAGAGTGAAGCGCGAAGAGTGAAGCGCGAAGAGTGAAGCGCGAAGAGTGAAGCGCGAAGAGTGAAGCGCGAAGAGTGAAGCGCGAAGAGTGAAGCGCGAAGAGGAAAGCGCGAAGAGGGAAGCGCGAAGAGGGAAGCGCGAAGAGGGAAGCGCGAAGCGCGAAGCGGGAAGCGCGAAGGCGCGTCGGTGATGATGCAGGCTGCGTCCGCGCGCACGAACTGGGCAGGGCTGCGTCATTAGTGGGCAGTTCGTGCGCGCTCCGTCCCGTGTTCGTGCGCCGCGGCGACGATTTCGGGTCGCCGATAGCACAGGAAACGCGATCCGCGCACGAGCAGAGGGGGGAGGGCGCAGCAACCGGGCACCGCTGACGCAAGGGTGCCCAATTGGTGCGCGTCGCGGACGCGCGAGGTGGCGGCCGCGCTCGATTGCGCTTCGGGCTGAACACCAATCTCACGGTCGCGGATCTGCGGACGAACACGCGGGCGTTCGACCTGATCAGGACGCTGAAGCGCAAAGAGTGAAGCGCAAAGAGTGAAGCGCGAAGCGTGAAGCGCGCATGCCCCCCGGGCCGCCGTGCTCGGCGCTTCGCGCCTGCGCGCGGCGGCGTCCCCCCAGGCTCGCTCGCTGCGCTCGACTCGCGGGGGGACCTGCCTCCGGTCGCATCGAGGCGTGGGCCTGCTCGGGCTCTCCCATCTTGCCGGACGTGCTCGGTCCCTCAAGGCCAAGCCGTGCGCTGCGCGCACGGTGCCGCGCGAGCGCGGCAGCCTTGACCGACCTGCG
>Ga0164241_10001393_pt1 | contig 30065 bp, 21 predicted proteins | sample OricomyardsoilBY_FD_108780 | JGI IMG/M metagenome (GOLD analysis project Ga0164241, IMG submission 108780) | Backyard soil microbial communities from Emeryville, California, USA - Original compost - Back yard soil (BY) | ecosystem: Environmental > Terrestrial > Soil > Unclassified | place: USA... | reverse complement strand
TCCTGCGAGCCGTCACGACCAGACACACGGGTAGGTTTGGGCACGATCTACGATCCATTCTCCGCCCATCGGTACTTAGATTTCCAGGGGGAGCTGTCTCACGTCACGTTGGCACGGGGGGGATGGGCTGCGCTCGTACATCGATTCGATCGGTAAGGCTTTCGCCGAGACCGGTGTCGACTACGCGCAGCTCCATAAAACGTACGAGGCCGAGGCGACCGGACCCGGCCGCTACTCCCCGCCAAAGGTGACCGCGACAGAGAAGACGCCGATCTTCGGCGCGCCCGTCGCCGAGCTGGTTTCTGCGAGCTATGTCGAGCGCCAGAACCTCACCGTGCGCATGGGTGTCCGTCGCTACACGCGCCTGACCAACGCCTTCAGCAAGAAGCTGGAGAACCACGTGGCCGCCACGGCGCTCCACTTCGCCCACTACAACTTCGTACGCCGCCATCAGACGCTGCGCGTGACGCCGGCCGTGGCTGCAGGCGTGTCGGCAACGCTTTGGCACGTGGATGACTTGCTCAACGCGACCGATCGGAGCGGCGTCGTGAAGAAGAAGCTAGGGCGGCCGCCCGTGCCGAAGAAGCTAGCTAGGGGGGCGCTTCTGTCGGTGCGGTTCTCGGATAGCGAGCGGAGGGCGCTCGAAGTGGCAGCCGATCGAGACGGCGTAAAACTATCGGAGTGGGCGCGACGGACGTTGCTGGCCGCGCTTACCGAGCGCTAGGCGGCAATGCCCGTGACGATGTACTCAAGCTCCTCGGGGTTCGACCATCGGGCGACAGTCGAAAGGCTCTCCAGAAGGCGAAAGTCTTCACCTGACCAAACGTCGACCGTGTCATCGAAGAGCGATACCAGCTCCAGCTGATTCTGAGCTTTCAAGTGGTTTAGGTCGTGCCAGGCCGCCACGACGTGATCTGCTACACGGCGACTTGACGCACTGCTGCCAGTGCTTAGCACGTAGATCAGTGCACTTTTCTTCGCTGTTCTCGTATGGAAGTCGACGGACCAGTCACTTCCTGACCTGCCAAGCAACTTGTCATTTTGCGTAAAGGGGATCTGCTTCTCAGCAAAGAAGTCCGCAACTTCGCCCATCGTGCTTTGTGCTGCGCGCGTTCGCATCGTGAACCAAACGTCGGCGACACGCACGCACGCCTGCCCGAGCTTGATGACTGCGTCGGCTAGCTGCTCGCCGGCGGCGAGTCGCAGAACCAGCATTCCTTTGAAGAACTCGACACCGAGCGTGCTGCACACATCCTGAATCAGGTGGCGCTGCTTTGGAGACCGATGGAGCGCTGGGGTCTGCATGCGCAGCCATCGCATCGTCTCGCCGTAGTCGGTCAAGGTAATCTGGCCGGCTTGCTCAAAATAGAAGAGGTCGATCACGTCGCCGTCCGGGTACAGGAATGGTGTACGGATCCTCGTTCGCCCCTCGCCATGATCGGAACATGCGAAGAGCGCAGGCAGTTCGCGACCGAGTGTGGAGCAGGGGCTGAGCATCATCAGAAAAACCAACCCTGTTGGACTGGGGGCGGCGGGTTCAAGGTGCCGTTGTGCAGGATCTCAGCCTCAAGGCAAAATTGTTTCCAGACACCATGGGACTCGTGGCCGGCTCAGTAATATCCTGAGGATTGTAGGCCAACTTGTCGCGACACTCCTCGGTGTAGCGGTGCTTGTGTTTTTCGCCAACGAGCTGGCCGTCTGGGTTCCGGTGGTCCTTACCCAGGTCCAGCGCGTAGATGCGCCCCACGCCAGAGTGAACCAATGCGTACGTCAGAGCCCGCACAACTGGATGATAACTGGCCCTCACGAATAGCGGGTACCCGCTCTGCGTTTCCACCTTCACCCGGAACTCAACTACCGGAGAGTGGTCCTCATCCTCCTGCCAGTCGATGTCGCCATCGATGAACTGATCATCGGCAAGGAGGGCGTTGAATTCCGCCTGAGTGAATGCTGCGGTCGGCACGCCGGCTGGGCTCCTTGGCTGATAAAGACTCCACCCGAGCCAGGTAGCGCTAGCCCGATCCTGTTCGTTGCAAGAACCGCGACCCTAACCGCCGCTTCCGCCCCCGTAACCGGCGCCACCCCAGCACAGCGTGGAACCGCCTCTTCCCCGCGTCCGTCTCGTGTGACTAGGCATAGACCCGGCTGGCCTTCGGGTGCTCCACCGCGAACACCTGGACCTCGCCAGCCCAGACGGTCTGCCCCTCGTGGGCCTCGACCACCGGCACTGATTCGAGCCAGGTGGCTTCCAAGCCGTGTAGGTGGCGGATGGCTTCGATGAGGGCGGGGAGACCGGCGGCGTCCATGGTGTCCTAGAGGTCCTTCAGGGTTAGTGCTTTATCGCTCGGCGCCGAGGCGAGCACGAGACAATTTTCGAGGCGGGTCACGGTGCCGTTTGTGTCAGCGGGTGCGCCGCTACACCTCTTGGCGCATTTCGAGATGGCTGACTTGTCTATAGCGACGGCAGGTGGCGACATCACCGCAATGGGGCCGCACCAGCCCTGCTGACAGGCCTTCCAGGTTCTGCCGGACTGGGAATCAACAAGCAACGCGGGCTCGTTCAGGCCCGTCACCACGACGGAATAGCGAGCGGATGAAGTGGCGCAAACGTGCGCCGCTGGCTTTTCCGGCAGCGGCTGCCGGTCGTATCCCGCGGCCGCAAGGATTGCCAAGAGCTTTACGGCGCTTCGCATTGGTGACGAGTATCGGGCGAAAGCCGGGCCGGTGGAAACCTCGCCAAGGAGCACAACTCAAATCCGGCCACTACCCAAACAGGCTGCAGCGCGGCAGCCCAGACCGGACTTAGCCGCCGATCGTGCGCTTGACGCGATCGGTGTGAGTGGTTAGGTCTCGCAAGGCGCCGTCTTGCTTGCGGGCCGCTTCTTCGATCTGCATGGCGGCGCTGAGCGCGCGCTCGGAGCCGCGGGTCTGGGTGCGCTGGGCGGAGTTGAGCTGGCCGGCGAGGCTGTTGATGCTCTCCATGGCCTGGGTGATTTGGCGGCTGCCGCGCGACTGCTCTTGACTGGAGCGCTCGACCTGCTGGGAGATCGTGCGCATTTTTTCGCCGCTCTTCATGATCAGCTCGGAGCCGCGCGCTTGCTGAGCGGTGGCGGCCGCGATCTGCTGCACGGTGGCGGCGATGCGGCCGATCGCGTCCGTGACCTGCTTGCTGCCCTTGGCTTGCTCGACGGTGGCGCGGGCGATCGCGCGCACCATGTTCGTGCTCTTCTGCGAGCTCTCGAGGATCTTCTTGAGGGCGCGCTCGGCTTCGTTCGAGACCTCCACGCCGCGGTCGACGTTCTGGGCGCCGCGCTCCACGGCCAGGATCGCGTTCTTCGACTCGCTCTGGATCGTCTTGATCAGATCCGCGATTTCTTTGGTGCTGGCGCCGGCGCGCTCGGCCAGGTCTTTGATCTCGTCGGCCACGACCGCGAAGCCTTTGCCGTGCTCGCCGGCCTGGGCAGCGATGATCGCGGCGTTGAGGGCGAGCAGGTTGGTCTGCTCGGCGACGTCGTCGATCACGTTGAGGATTTGCCCGATCGCGTCGATGCGCGAGCCGAGGTTCGAGATCACCGCCACCGCCTCCTGGCTGCTCTCTTTGATGCGGTAAATCTCGCCGATCGTCTTGAGGATGGCTTCGGCGCCGCGCTCGGCGTCTTGCGCCACTTCTTCGGAAAGGCGCGCCGTCTCGTTGGCGTTCGATTGCACCTGGTCAATCGAGACGTCCATCTCGTTCATGCTCGAGCTGGTTTCCTCGGCCGTGAGCGATAGGGCGTCGACGTTCTTGGCGACCTCTTTGATCGAGTACGCCATCTCTTCGATCGACGCGACGGTCTCGCGCACGCTCGTCGCGAGATCGACGATGTTGCCGGCGACCTGCTCGTTGGTCGCCGTCATCTGGATCACCGACGAGCTCGACTCCTCGGCGGAGGTCGCTAGCACCTCGACGTGCTCGGCGATCTCGCGCTGCGAGCTGGTCATCTCTTTGATGTAGCGGGCGGTCTCGTCGCTGGCGTTCAGCTGCTGGGCGACGCCGTCGGTGAGCAGGCGCAGGGCGCTGCTCAGGCTGCTGGCGGCCTCCGAGATCTCTTCGCGGTTGACGCCGCCTTCGCGCGCCACCTTCAGCACGTCGTGGGCGTCGGCGAGATCTTCGTACAGCCGCACGACCGCTGGCGCAGCGTCGGCCGGGGCCTCGGGGCGGCGGCCGTCCAACATGCGGCGGATCGAGCTGCCGATGGCTTCGACCGTTTCGGCCGAGCCGCCGTCGCCGCCGGAGCTGAGCACGAAGAAGCTTGCGACCACCCAGTACACCGCCGCGGCGAGCATCGTCGTTTGTCCGCCGCCGACCACGGCGACGAGGACGATTGCCGCGATGGCGAGCGCGGCCACGGCGAGGAGTTGACGTTGGGACACGCGATTCATACGGCTCGACCTCGAGCTTGTAGAAGCCCTGAGCTCATGACGAAAGCACAGTTTTTTTCGGTTGTCGCTCGCTTGTCACGAGCGGCCGCGGGGCGCGTTTCAATAAGCCGCGCTGGGGCCGCTGTCGTCAGGGCTCGTGAGCGCTGTCGGGCGGGGCCTCGGGCAGCAGAGTCGGGCCCGAAAGCGGCAATTTGACCGCGAACACGGCGCCCCCGCCCGGCGCGTCACCGGCGCTGATCTCGCCGCCGTGCTCGACCACGATCCGTTCGACGATGGCGAGCCCGAGGCCGGTTCCCTCGGCCTTGGTCGTGGCGTAGGGCTCGAACAGACGGCCGCGCATTTCAGGCGCGATGCCGGGACCGTTGTCGCTCACGCTCAGCACCAGCTTGTCTTGCTCGCGGGTGAGCCGCACCTCGACCCGGCCGCTCGGGCGATCGACGAGCGCCTGCTGCGCGTTCTGGATCAGGTTGGTCGCGATTTGCACCACCTGGTCCTTGTCGGCGTTGAGCTCGGGACACGGCTCGGCGCTGAAGTCGATGGGGGCGCCGGCGCTGCCGTGGAGCGTCACCACGGCGCGGAGCGCTTCTTCGACGTTGAACGGCGCCGGCGCCGGCGCGGGGAGCCGCGCGAAGCGCGTGAACTCACCGACGATGTTGCTGATGCGCGCGACCTCGCCCAGCACCGTGCGCGTGGCCTCGTCGAAGTAGTCGTCGAACGCCGGATCGTTGCGGGCGCGCAGCCGCCGTAGGGTTTCGACCGAGGCTCTGATCGGCAAGAGCGGATTTTTGATTTCGTGGGCCACGCGCCGGGCGATCTCACGGCGAGCGGCGATGCGCTCGGTGATGGCGAGGCGCTTGCGTAGCGCGACGAGGTCGGCGATGGCGCGGTTGAAGGCTTCGGCCGCCTCGACCAGCTCGCGCGCGCCGGTCGCGACGACGGGGTTCGGATCGCCGTGGATGACGCGCTGGGCTTGCTCGGCCAGCGCTCGCACGGGGCGGGCCAGGCCGCGCGATAGCAGCACCGTGATCAGCAGCGCCGAAGCCAGCGTTGCGCTGCCGATCAGCAGCACCGTGAGATCGAGCTGCTCGACCGTCGACAACAGCGCGCGGCGCGAGCGGGTGGCGGTGATCGACAGCCCGACTTGCTCCGGCAGCGCCAGCGTCCGCTGCAGCCGCTCCGCGGAGGGCTGCGGCGGCTCGAGGCTGAGCTCGACGGCAGAGCTTCGCCCGATGCGGGCGAGCAGCGTGTCCAGGTTGCGCGCCGCGTAGACGCCGACCCAGGGCACGACGTGCGCGCGGTCGCGCTTGCTACACGCCGCCGTCACGGCCAGGGCGTGACCTTCACCGCGCACGCGCGCGCCGTCCGGCGCCTTGGCGACCAGCGCCGCGAGCGCGGCGTCGCGCTGGCCGACGCGGCCGGGCGTGGTGGAGCCCAAAATCTCGCCCGACGAGGTCAAGACCGTGAGCTCGTCGAGGGCGAGGGCGTGCGCCAGCTTCGGCACGCGCAAGCTGATCGGAAGCCGCCGCGCCGACAGGTCGTCGGACAGCAAGCCTACGAGCGCGCTGTCGACCAGCGGGTCGTCCTGGCACAGCGGCCGCACCAGCTCCGGCAGAGACGTGAGCTCACTCGCGAGCTGATCGCGCAGCGGTACGAGGGCCTGCGAAAAAGCGGCTTCGAAGCTGCGTTCCTCGGCGACGCGCCACGCTTCTCGGACCCCGAGCCCGAGCGCCAAGAGCACGCCCACGGTCAGCGCGAAGATCGCCAGCCCAAGCCGCTCTGCCAAGCTCACGCCGGCAGCCTACAACATCGGAGCCGAGCGCTCGCCCGGAACGGAAAGTGGTAGGGTGCGGCGGTGCTGCGCTGCTCGAGGCTGCTTCTCCTTGGCTTGACCGTCGTTTCCGTGGCCTGCAGCGGCGCGAGCGAGACCTCGCTCGGCCGCGACTACCGGCATGTCGTTCCGCGCGCTCGTCCCAAGCGCCGGGCCGACGCGCTCGCGCCGCTCACCGCGTATCGCTTCGCGGAGGTCAAGGACGTGATCGGCCCGTACGTCGGGCGCGACGGTGAAGTGGCGCTCGCGGCGTGGGCCGAAGCCCAAGGCTCGAGCCGCAGCCTGACGGTGGCTCCGATCGACGCCCAGGGCGTGCCGGGTCCGCCCGTGCGCGTGGGCACGATCACGCCCGAGCTCGATCTCGTGCTGGTGCGCGGCTTCGGCGCCGCGTCGAGCAAGACGGCGGGCAAGCCGCGCTTCGCGGTGGTGACGACGCGCCGCAGCGAGCAAAAGACGCGCATCGATTTGGCGGGCCTGCGCGCCGACGGCAGCGCGCTGTGGGGGCCGACCACACTCGCCGAGCGCGGGGCGCGCGTGCTGTGGGTCGGCTTCGTGATCGCGGGCGAGCAGCCGTTGCTGCTTTGGGCGGAGCAACCCAGTACGGCCAAGGCCGGCGACGCGGCCACGCTCTACGGTCTACCGGTTTCGGTCGAGGGCAAGCCGGCGGCGCCGGCCGTGATCAGCAGTCGCGCGTGCGTGTGGCAGACGGCGGTGGTGGGCGGTCAGGCCGCCCTCGCCAGCGTGCGCGCCGGTAACGACGGCTGCCGCAACGGCACGGTGACGCTCGATTTGCTCGGGGCGAGCGGGCGGTCGGACAAGACCGTCGAGGTCGGCGGCCGCGCCGCGCTCGATCTGGACATGGTGGCGGCGCCGGACGGCTTCGTGCTGGCGTGGTCCGATCGCGAGCAGCTCGAGCCGCGCGTGATGACGGCGCGGGTGGACGCGCGAGGCGGGCTGCGCGCAGCGGCGGCCCCGGCGGTGGCCGCCGTCGGAGAGCAGGCGGTGCTGGCGTTGGTGTCGGGCGGCTCCCTGAGCTCGCCCGCGTTCTTGGTTTGGGAAAACGTCGGCGAGCGCCCCGAAGGCGCGCGCTTCTTCGAGATTTCGGCGCTGAACGCCGACGGGCGCGCCAGCGGCGCCCACTCGCGCCTGCTGTACGCGCGCACCGACGGCGGCGCGCCGGAGCTGGTGGCCCACGCCGGCGGCGTCGCCGCGCTCACGCTCGCGCCGGCTTGCACCGACAGCTGCGACAGCAGCCCGCCGGTGCCGACGTTCGTCGCGCTCGACGCCGGGCTCGAGCTCCAAACCTCCGAGCCGCTGCTGCTCGACAAGCTGGGCGGGCACGCTGCGGATCTGGGTTGGGGCTTGAGCTGTCCGTCGCACGGCTGCTTTGCGCTCGCCGCTCCCAGCCGCAGCCCCGCGACGCTCTACACAGTGCCGCTTCCGGTGCGACCGAATCCCTATCGAGCCGCCGCCGAGCCTGTCGCGCCGGTCGCCAAGCCGCGCGTCGTGTCGGGTGACGTGCTGCTTCGCGCCTCCGCGCCGCTGTCGCAAATCGCGCTCGGCGAGCTGTCGGGGCGCGACCTCGTCGGCTACGTCACCGAGTTCGATCCGACGACGCCGTGGCAAAAGCTCAGCAAACCTGCGGAAGACGGCCGGCTCGAGCCGCTGCGCGCCCGCCTGGCGGTGCGCCCGTTTTCACGCGACGGCGCTCGCGGCGCCCTCGGTGACGAACAAGTGATCTCGCTGCGCGCCCACTCGCTCGGCGGGCTCAGCTTGTTGACCGATCCGTCCGCCGCCAAAGACTCGCTCGCGGTGTGGACCGGACTCGACAAAGGCGAGCCACAGGTCTTTCTCACCTCCGTCGGCAGCGACGGCAAGCGCGGGGGGCAGAAGATGCTGACGCACAAACGAGGCGACGCGAGCGACGTCGCGGCGCTCACTCTCGACAACGGCTACTTGCTGGCTTGGGTCGACGAGCGCAGCGGCGACGCCGAGGTGTACGCCACGCGCGTCACGCGCGGTCTGGAGCGAACCGGCGTCGAGCAGCGCGTCACCAGCGCGGACGGCGCCGCCTCTCAGCTCTTGCTCGCGCGCCTCTCCGGCAAGCCGTACGCGATCTGGGCCGACGCGCGGGCCAGTGAGGAGCCGGGCTGGGCGGATATTTACGGCGCTTTCGTGCGCCCGACCGACGCCGCGCGCGACGGCGGTGAGCACCGCTTGACGAACACGCGCCCGCACTCGTTTTCGCCGCAGGTTGGGCAGTTGGCAGGCAGCGCGGTGCTCGCGTGGCTCGAAGAAGGCGCTGACGGCGCGCCCGCCAGCGCCCGCCTGGCGATGCTCGGAGCCGACGGAGACCTGAGCGGCAACGTCGGCGTCGTGCCGATCGAGGCGGGAGCGCCGCGCGGCCTGGGCCTCGAGTGCCAGGAGGTCTCGTGCCGGGTCGTCGTCACCGTCGAAGCCGAAGGCCGCGGCGAGATTCACGGCTTCGAGTGGCGTCCGAGCAGCCAGCCGCACGTCACCCGGCTGAGCGGCCTCGGGGCACCCTCCGCCGCCATCGTGGCGCCGCTCGTGCGCGGCGACTTCGTGTACGTCGCGGACTTGCGCGACGGTCAGGGCTTGGTGAGGCGCCTGGGCGTCGAGTGGTAGCCAGCGAGGCTCATTCGGCTTCAGCGGCCGCGAAGTCGACGTGCAAGCGGTTGCCGTCCGGATCCCACAGGTTGAGCACGACGTTACCGGTGCCGGCTTGTCGACTGCGCTTGAAGTCGATGCGCAGCCGCTCGAGGCGAGCCACGAATTCGCGCAGGCCGCGCGCCGTGAACGCGAAATGTTCCAGGCGAAGCGCGCCTTCCGGACGCGGCGGCTCGGCGGCGCCGACGAGATGAATCACGGGCGCGTTGCCCGCGTACAGCCACGCTCCCGGAAATCCGAGCGGCGGGCGCTCGCCGACGCGCAAGCCCACCACCTCGGTATAGAATTTGACGAGGCGCTCGAGGTTCGCGGTGCGCACGTTGACGTGATCGAGTCGCTCAATCATGGCTTAGCAGTGGCGGGCCGCTCGCGGGCTTTTCGTCGGTCGTGGCGCTGGGGGCTTCCAGCACCGAGCCTTCGCTGGACGCGGCTTCGGCCGGCGGGGGCGGATCTTCCTCGAGCTTCACGTCGTAAGGGTTCGGCTCGCCGCTCGGCTCGGCGGCGCCGGCGGTCGTGGTGACGGCGGGCGCGGCCGGCCGCGCGACGGCTACGCGTGCTTTGCGTTTTGCTTTTGGCTTGGGCTTGGGCTTGGCGATCGCTTCCGCAACGGGCGCGGGCGCCGGCTCCGCCGTCACGCTGGGCGTCGGCTCGGCGGCGGGCGGCGCCGGCTGGGTCACGACGGCGGGAATCGGTACGCCCGCGCTGGGAGCGGCCGCCGCCTTCGACGACGGTGACGGCGAGCTCGATAGCCAGAGCGTGAGCAGCGACGCGGCGGCGGCCGAGCCGATCGAGGACAGCCAGAGCAGCCGCTGCGACGAGCGCTGAACCTGCCTGAATTCGCTGGCCGCGACGACGCTCAGATCGGCGCTCTGCGCGGGGGGGGGCCGGCGAGGCTCGTTGTCGGCGGTCAACGGCGCGAGCGTGTTCGGCGCTTGCAGCGCGGGCGCCTCGCTTTGCGCGGCCGGCTCCGGTGCAAGCTCGAAGCTGATCGTCGCGGCGGGGCGGGCGTACACCGCCAGAACCTCGGAGTCGTCATTGCCGGCGGGCGGCGGCGAGGCGGGGCGCGGGGCGGCCAAGCGCGGGCTCGAGGGACGTGACTTGCCCGGTGGTGGTAACCCCGGCAGCGTCGCTCGCCGGCTGGCCAGCGGTAGCGGAGACGCCGACTGCGCCAGCGTGGCGTGCAACGCCGTCGCGCCGCGCGAAGATTTGGGCGGCGGCGGTCGGCTTCGTGTCGCCGCGGGAGCAACGCTCGGCGCGGCGGACATACGCGCTGCCAGCTTGAGCTGCGGCACCCGGTCGACGGGCTGCCACTCTTGCATGCCTGCTCGCCACACCAGCGAGCGATCCGTCAGCTTTTGGGCGCGTAGCGCCTCTACCACCTCGACCATGCTCATCGGAACCACGACCGAGTCCGTCGTGTTGACGAGCCACTCGCCCGGCGCCGTCGACACCGAAACCGTCACCGCTTCGTCGGCCTCGCCTGGACCGCTGCTGTAACCGGGCAAGGCGTCCCAGCCTTTGTCGAGGGCGCGAGAGTCGTCGTCCATCCTGCCGGCCTAAGTGTACCGGCATTTCCGGTCGCAGCACTAACGTCCGTTTACGTCAGGATCCGGTGATCCGCTAGAACCGAACTTTTCAGGCGCAACGGCTTCTAGAAAGTACCTTCGACGCCGGCGGAGCCGACCCCGATGACGGGTGACCAACTGAACGCCGCGCGCTGCCTGTCCGGGGGCGGTGGGGACCCGGCTGGCGGCTGCGTGACGAGACTTTGGGGCTTGATGACCAGCAGCAGCACGCCCGCTCCGACCCCGACGCCTCCCGCGATGAAACCGATCGTCGACGTGGTCGCCAGGGCTTCGTAGCGCCGGTTGCGGCTGGCTTCGTTCGGAGGGCAGCGGCCGCCCGGGCACACCTCGCTGAGCTGGCTGTGCTTACGAATCGCCAAGATGCCCGTCACGCCGCCGACCACCAATCCGGCGCCGCCGAGCGCGAAGGCCCCGATCGTGACGGGCTTGAACCAGCGCGGAGCCTTGACGGTGGCCACCGACACGCGGCCGGCGTCTTCCTCGTTCTTCGGGGCGGCGTCGGGTGGCGCGTCCTCGAGCTCGAAGGCGACGTTGAGCGACTCGCTCTCCTTGACGACGATGCTCTTCTTCGCGGTGTGATAGCCGTCGGCGATCGCTCGCACTTCGTGGCGACCGGGATCGATCGGTCGTTTGACGCCGAGCGACGCTTCACTGATGGGAGCGCCGTCGATGGTCACCTTCGGATGCGCGGGGCCGGCGACGGTGATGGTGATCCAAGGCAGGCGCGCCGACACGTCCGCGAGCTCGCTCTTGGCGTCGGCGAGCGCCTTGATCCACGGCGCGGGGGCGTCGTCGGCGACGCCTTCGCGCAAGATGGTCGTGTAAGTTTCGTGGGCGTCGACGAGGTGGCCGAGGCCGACTTGGGCGCGCGCCAGATCGCGCAGCAAGGTCGGCGCCCGCACGAGGCCGTTGGCGCGCGAGAAGCGATCGGCGGCGACGGCGTACTGCTTGTCGCGCAGCGCCTCGTAGCCCTGTTGGGCGAGGGTGCGCGCCGTCGTTCGATCGGCGGCGCTCGGCTCGACCGCCCGCGCCGGGTGCGCCAACGACAGAACCGCGACGACGCCGAGCGCTGACGCGAGCCGATTGAAGCGGAACAGGGCGAGCCCCACGACCTTGGACTTAGAGCGATGCGCTCCCGAGCGCAAACGGATTGTCAGTCGTCACGCCACTGCCTACTCGGAGCCTTGCGCCTTTGGAGATGCGCAGGGCCGTTCGCGGGCGGAAGCTGCTGAACAAAAGCGCGGCACTGCTGGCGACGATTCTGTTCACACGGGCAGCGCGCACACGGCCGAACGCCGATTTGCCTCGGTGCGCGCGCCAGCGGCGTGGGTAATTCTTCGGCTCGGGCCGAGGGCGCAATTGCCCTCGCAGCGGGCGGAGCCGTAAGTTATCGTGGCGCCTTGACCGGTTCGCTTTCGCGTCGTGGGTCGTGGCTGCTGGGGCTCTTGGCCGCTATCGTGCTCTTGGCATCGGGTGGGTGCCAATCGCTGCTCGGCGATTTCACGGTCGGGCCGGCGTCGGCGGGCAGCGCCGGAACCGGCGGCGACGAACAGTGCGTCGCGGGCTGGGCGGAGTGCGCCGGCGCGAGCGGTTGTGTCGACCTGCAGACCTCCGTGTTCGACTGTGGAAGCTGCGGGCGTGCGTGCGCGGCGGGTCAGACGTGCTCCAAGGGCGCCTGCGTCTGCACTTCGGGTCAAGCTTGCGGAGACTCGTGCGTCACTATCGCCAACGATCCGCAGCACTGCGGCGGTTGCGACCAGGCGTGCGCGAGCGATCAGGTCTGCTCACAGGGCGCCTGCGGTCTGCAGTGCTCGGGCGGCACGAAGCTGTGCGGCGCGCGCTGCGTCGACACCACGACCGACGCCAAGAATTGCGGAGACTGCGGCGAGGTCTGCGCCGCCGGGCAGAGCTGCGCTGCCGGAAAATGCCAGCTGCTGTGCACCGGCGGCACGACCCAGTGCGGCGACAGCTGCGTCACCACCAGCGTCGACCCCGCCAACTGCGGCGCTTGCGGCAACGCCTGCGCGGCCGACCAAGTGTGCTCCGCCGGCATGTGCGGGCTGACGTGCGTGGGAGGAACGACGTTGTGCGGCACCAGCTGCGTCGACACGAGGACCGACACTGCCAACTGCGGTGAATGCGCGAAAGCGTGTCCGGCGGGGCAGCTGTGCTCGGCCGGTCAATGCGCGCCGTCTTGCGGCGGGGGCACCAACCGCTGCGGCAGCTCGTGCGTGCTGCTCGCCAGCGATCCGGCCAACTGCGGCACGTGCGCCCATTCGTGCGACGTCAATCAAGTCTGCTCGAGCGGCTCGTGTGGGGTGAGCTGCTCCGGCGGCACGACGCTTTGTGGCGGCGCTTGCGTCAATACGTCGAACGACGTGCTCAACTGCGGGGAATGTTACAAGACTTGCACCAATAGCTACTATTGCGCCGGGGGTAACTGCACGCTGGGGTGCGCCGGCGGCACCACCAAGTGCGACGACGCCTGCGTCTCGCTCAAGACCGACCCCGCCCACTGCGGCAGCTGCACCACCGTCTGCGGCGCCGGCCAAGCTTGCTCGAACGGTAAGTGCGGGACGGTCTGCGGCGGCGGTACGACCCTGTGCGGCACCGCCTGCGTCAACATCAGCAAAGACGCCGCCAACTGTGGCATGTGCGGCAAGGCGTGCGCCACCGGGCAGGTTTGCGCGAACGGCACGTGCTCGCTCAACTGCGCGGGCGGCACCACCAAGTGCGGCACCGCCTGCGTCTCGCTGGCCAACGACCCGCTGCACTGCGGCGACTGCGACACCGTCTGCTCGGCGGGCGAGGCCTGCGCGAACGGCACGTGCTCGCTCAACTGCGTGGGCGGCACCACCAAGTGCGGCAGCTCCTGCGTCAACACCGACATCGATCCCGCGAACTGCGGCGATTGCGACCTCGACTGCCCGATGAACGAGGTGTGCTCGCTCGGTAGCTGTAACTTGAACTGCGTGGGCGGCACCACCAAGTGCGGCAGCTCCTGCGTCAATACCGACATCGATCCTGCCAACTGCGGCGACTGTGACGTCGGGTGCCTCAGCGGGCAGGTGTGCTCAGGTGGCGAATGCGCCGAAAACTGTAGCGGTGACACAACGCCGTGCGCGGGCGTTTGCGTCGACACGCTGACCGATGCCGCGCACTGCGGCGGCTGCGACATGCCGTGCGAAAGCGGCATGATCTGCGACGCCGGCAGCTGCATTTGAGGCGGCGCGCGAGCTAGACTATGCTGCTCGGCCGGCCATGAACGAACGGACGCTGCTGGCGCTGGGGGTGTTGCTGGGGGTCGGCTCCGGCAAGCCGCCAGAAGAGTGGCTGCAGAGCGCGCACGGCTACGCGCGCGACAAGCAGGCCGAAGATCCGATGAACGCGATCGTCTTCACGGTGCTGCTCGGCGCCGCCGCCTTCTACGCGGTCGAGCGCGGCCAAAATCCGAAGGTCGCTTCCTACTACGACGCGCTGCTTTACGTCTCCACCAACCTGTCCGTCGGTTACTCGGACATCTTCGCCAAGACCGAGACCGGCAAAGCGATCGGCTCCGCGCTGATGACGTATGGGCCCGCGCTCGCGGCCCGTGTCTTCGACGTGCCCCACGAAGCCGAGGCGCGCGCGGCCGAAGGTGAGCGATCCGAGGCGGCCTTGCGCGACATCGCCGGTAAGCTCGAGCTGATTTTGCAAGAGCTTCAGAGCCAGCGCGGCCCCGCCGCTGCCCATGGCTGAAGTATTCGTCCTGGCGCTGTCGTTCCCGAGCGTCGTCTTCACGGTGCTGCTCGGCGTCGTGCTCGTGTATTGGGCGTTCGTGATGGTGGGGGTGATTCACCTCGGCGAAGGCTCGGAGGGCGCGCTCGACGGCCACCTCGGCGGCGGCCACGGCCACGGCCACGATCTCGACCTCGCCGACGACGGCGACACCGGCGGCGACGCGCTGGCCGCGATCATGAGCGCGCTGCATTTGCGGTCCGTGCCTGCCACCGTCGTGATCAGCTTGATCGTCACGTTCGGCTGGCTGGTTAGCGTCGTCAGCATGCAAGCGGTGACGCGGGTGGCACCTTCGCTCGCGGGGCCGCTGTTGTCCACGGCGGTGCTGATAGCTTCGTTGGTGCTGGCGCTGCCGCTCACGTCGCTCGCGGCGCGTCCGCTCGCCAAGGTCTTCGCGCCCCGGGCCGCCCCCGCCAAATCCGACTTCATCGGCCGCACCTGCGTGATTCGTACCGGCTCCGTCACGGACAAGCTCGGTGAGGCGACGCTTCACGACGGCGGCGCCGGCCTCGTGCTGCGGGTGCGCATCGACGGCGGCAAGCAGCTCGGCCGGGGCGAGCAAGCGCTGATCGTCGACTACGACTCGGAGCGCGAAACCTATCTGGTCGAGCCGATGCGCGACGTGTTGGTCGAGCGAAAATAGCTCAACCGCGCCGGTGCGATCGGCGCCGTAGTCCGTAGCCGAGCAGCGCCGCGAACGCCGCCAGCGCGCCGGGCGAGCTCTCGCGGCTCCGGCCGAAGCGGCAACCCGAGTCACTTCGGCTGGCGTTGGGGACCGCCGCTGCACCGGCCGGCGCGCCGCCGTTCGCCCCGCCCGTCGTCGACCCCTCGCCGCCGCTGGTGGGGCCACCACCGGTTGCGCCCGAGCCGGCCGTGATCGCGCCGCCGTTGGCCTGGTCGCCACCGCCCGTACCGCCGACGGGCGCGGCTCCCGCCGAGCCGGAGGTGTTGGCGCCGCCGCTCGCTCCGCCACCCGCGCTCGGGTCGCCGTCCGCGCCGCCCGTCGCGTCGAGCACGTCGGCCAGCTTCGTACCGCAGCGCGCGTCGTCCATGAACATCGTCTCGGCCTCGTCGATCGTCGGCTGACGCAAGATGCCGTGCTGCACGAAAGCCGGGTTACCGAGGTAAGTCTGTGCTTTGGCGGCGTCGACGACCTTCTCGCCGTCGAACCAGAGATCGACCTCGCCCTTGGCGGCGTCGGCTGACCACTTCACGCGCATCGCCAAGCGGTGCCATTTGCCGGGCGTCGCCGCCGCCTCGGCCTCCCAGCGTCGCGTGAAGGTCGGCTTCTGGGTCGCGAAGTAGATCTTTTCGCCTTCGATCGCGACGTGCATCACCTGCTGGTAAGTTTCGGAGGTCTCCCAATACAAGATCTGGTGATTGTCGGCGCTGAGCGCCACCGGCACATTGAAGCTGTAGCCGTAGAAGACCTCGGCTCCGTCCGCCAGACTTGCCGCCGGTGGCTTGTACTGCACCTCCACCCGGTTGAGGCCGTTCGACCACAAGTTGTCTTTGGTGATCTCTACCTTGCCGGCGTGGGTGCCGTCGACGACGGGAGACGCCACGACGCTCAACCCCTCTTCGTTCAGCAGGTAGCCCCATTGCGACAAGTCGCCGGTCTCGAAGTCACCGTGAAACAGCAGCTCGGCTGGAGCCGAGCCGGCGAGCGTTGCGTTGAAGGCGATCAGCGAGAGCAAGCGGTAGAACGGGCGCAGGCGCATGACCCCGCGAGCGTAGCCTGTCCTTCGTCATCGGCGCGATAGAGCTGCCCGCCTGGCTAGCTCGGCAAAGATCGAGGAAGGGCCGGGCAAGCCGCGGGTATGCTGGTGGCAGCGCGCCGTACACGAGTTCGATAAGTGCACCGCGCCGCTCACGGCGCGCCTGTTCAGTCCGATGGCGGCGAACGGCGCAGACATCGAGTAGCCGTTCGGGCATTCTTGCGGCGTGATGAATTTTGGGGATAGCCACACATGCTAGGTCTGTATCCGGTCTTGGTCGTCGTCGGTATCATCGCGTTCCTGCTGTTCGGGTTGCTGGCGCTGGTGGCTCGCTTCTACCGGCAGGTCGATCAAGGCCGGGCGCTCGTGATCAACACCATGCGCGCCGACCCCGTCGTCGCGTTCACGGGCGCCGTCGTCTATCCGATCATCAACCGCGCCGAGACCATGGATCTGTCGGTCAAGACCATCGACATCGATCGGCGCGGCAAAGAAGGGCTAATCTGCAACGACAACATCCGCGCCGACATCAACGTCACGTTCTTCGTACGCGTGAACAAGACCGTCGACGACGTGCTCAAGGTCGCCCAGTCGATCGGCTGCCAGCGCGCCAGCGACGCCAAGGCGCTCGAAGAGCTGTTTACCGCCAAATTCGCGGAGGCGCTGAAGACGGTCGGCAAGCACTTCAACTTCGACGAGCTCTACACCAAGCGTGACGACTTCAAGGACAAGATCATCGAGGTCATCGGCAAGGATCTGAACGGCTTCATCCTCGATGACGCCGCCATCGACTACCTCGAGCAGACGCCGCTCGAGCACCTCGACAAGGACAACATCATGGATGCCGACGGCATCCGCAAGATCACGGATCTTACCGTGATTCAGAACGTCAAAACCAACGAGCTCCGCCAAAAAGAGCGCATGGAAATGGGCAGCCAGAACCTGAACGCCGACGAGGCGCTGTTCCGGTTCGAGCAACGCCGGGCGGAGGCGGAGGCCAAGAAGGAGAAAGAGATCTCCGTCGCCAAGTCGCGCGAAGAGAACGAGGCGCTGCGCGTCGCCAGCGACGAACGCAAGAAAACCGCGCTGATCACCCTCAAGAACGACGAAGAGTCGCTGATCGCGGACCAGGCTCGTGAGCGCGGGGTGGCGATCGCGTCCAAGCAAAAAGACCGTGAAATCGCCGTCGAGCAAGAGCGCGTCGAGAAGGCACGCCAGCTCGAGGTGATCAGCCGTGAGCGCGAGGTGGCGCTCGGCACCATCGCGCGCGACAAAGAGGTCGAGCTGCAGAAGAAGGAGATCGCGAACGTGGTCCGCGACCGGATCGCGGTCGAGAAGAGCGTGGCCGCCGAAGAAGAGAACATCAAAGACGTGCGCACGCTCGCCCAAGCCAACCGGGAGAAAGAGGTGGTGCGCATCGGGGCGGAAGCGGCCGCGACCGAGGTCACGACCAAGCAGGTGAAGGCGGCACAAGCCGCGGAAGAGGTCGCCAAGATCAAGGCGCGCGAGCGCGTCGTCACCGCCGAAGCCGAGCTCGACACCGCCGACAAGCTAGCCAAGGCCAAGATTCGCATCGCCGAAGGCGTGCAGGCCGAAGCCGCCGCCGAAGGCCTGGCCAAGGCGCGCGTCAAAGAGGCCGACGCCGTCGCGACCGAGAAGCTTGGCATGACGGAAGCGCGCATCTCGCTCGAGAAGCTCAGCGCCAGCGCCGCCGGCGAAGAGAAGCAGGGCTTGGCCAAGGTGCGGATCCGCGAAGCCGAGGCCGCCGCCGTCGAGAAGCAAGGCGCCGCGGAGGCCTCCGCCATCCGCGAGAAGCTCAGCGCCGAAGCCGAGGGCCTGGCCCGCAAGGCGGCGTCGATGAAAGCGCTCGACGAGTCGGGCCGCGGTCACGAAGAGTTCCGGCTCAACATCGAGAAAGAACGCGCGATCGCCCTCGAGTCGATCAAGGTCCGCAAAGACATCGTCGCCTCGCAGGCGCAGGTCATGGCGGAAGCGATGTCCAAAGCGAAGATCAACATCGTCGGCGGCGACGGGCAGTTCTTCCAGCGCTTCGTGAGCGCGATCTCGCTCGGTCAATCCGTCGATGGCGCGCTCGAGCAGAGCGACACGCTGCGCGCGCTGGTCGAGAACATCGCCGGCGGCGACGGCAACGGGGCGGGCGGCGCAGCGCTGGCGGCGGCGCTCGAAAAGCTCGGTACCCAGGGCAACAGGGGCTCCGGCAAGCGCCCCTGAAAGGGCGAGCGCGGCTGATGGCGTCCGAACAAGACGAGCGGAGCCTGGACGGCGGAAGCTACGAGGTCATTCGGCGGCGTTTACTCGAGCGCGCGACGGAGCTCGGGAGCAAGGCCGAGGCGCTGAACGGCAAGCGCAAGCAGCTGTTCGGCGGTGGTGAGCTCACGCTGGCGGCCACCGAGCGCATCCGCACCGAGAACAACTGCACCCCGCGCGACGTGGTCAGCGTCGATGGCCAGCTGTTGTTCGGCTTTCAGGTGTTCATCGGCTTGAAGACCGAGACGCGCGTCCAAGACGTGCTCAGTCTGTTCAAGTTCGCCAAGACCGACGCTGGCTACGATCTCAGCCAGCAAGGCTTCGAGGGGCGAGGCGGCTTCCTCGCCGACGCCGACTTCGACAAGCAATTCCGCGACGCCTTCCGCTATTACAAAGACGCCCGGCTGCTGCAGCTGGTGCGCACCGACGCGCGGCTGCTGGTGGCGGTGCAGATCGGCGCGAGCGTGGGCGACGCCAAGGTGTTTCGCTTCGCGATCGACGCCAAGGGCCGCGTCTCGTTCATGGACGCGCGCGGTGAGGAAGACTACAAGCTGCCGCGGCGGCACCCGTTCGAGTGGACGCAGGCGAGGCGCGAGGATCAGGTCGCAGGCCCGCACCCGCACATCAACGTGCTCAACGAGGTGTTCGTCGAGACGATCGGCGGCGATCTCACCGTCAAGATCGAGAACAACACCCGAGACGGGCGCGGGGTCTACCGCGAGCCGGTCGACGATCCCAACCAGACCCTCGACGACGCCGACATCGCGTTCGCGCGGGTCGCCGGCTTGATCTTGCTCAAGATCAAGCCGTTCCGCGAGCAGAAGACGCGCTACCTCGTGTACAACCCGCGCACGCAAGCCGTGCTGCGGGTCGACGCGCTCGGCGTCGCGTGCGTCGAGCTGCCCGAGGATCAGGGGCTGATCTTCCCCGGCGGCTACTACCTCACGACGGGCGAGCACAAACTGTTCGACGGCGAAAGCGAAGGGCTCGAGTACCGCCGCACCGTCCCGTCGCCCAACGGTGAAGACGTGCTCTACGTCTTTTACCGGGCCGAGCCGGGAGAGTACGAGCTACTACCGTATAACCTGATCGCGAAGGAGGTCAAAAACCCGATTCGCTGCCACGGCTACAGCCTATTTCCGGACGGCACGATGCTGGTCTTTCGCGCCGAAGGCGAGCCGACGCGGCTCCACCCGGTGCAAATTTGGCAGACGCCCTTCACCACCGCCGAGTTCGCGGCGGCTGCCCCGACCGACGGCTCTTACCTCGCGAAGGTCGGCAACGCGGCGCTCGTCAACGGCATCAGCGAGCTCTTGAGCATCCGCAAGCTGGCGTCGATGGAGAATCCGACGCGCCGCACCTTCGACGAGCTGTCGAGCGCGGTGCGGCGCGTCGGCGACACCCACTACTGGCTCGGCCACGCCGAGATGGGCGGCCTGCTCGAGACCCTGCGTGAGCTGCAAAAGACGTCGGAGCTGATCGTCGCCGAGTTCGAGAAGCAGCTGGCCCTCGAGCGCACGGCGCGGGCGGCGGTGCAGGAGGCGGAGAAGGCGCAGGCGGCGCTGCTCGAGAAGCTCCGCCCCGAAGCGCTCGCCAGCGTCGAAGCGTATCTGAGCGGCCTCTCCGCGCTGAAGCGCCAGCGCGGGGCCCTGATCACGTTGAAGGAGGTGCGCTCCGTCGACCTCGCGCGCGTGGCCGAGCTCGAACGAGCCGTGGAGACGCGCTTCGGCGAGGTCAGCCGCGCGTGCGTCGACTTCTTCCTGGCCGACAACGCCTTTCAGCCGCTGCTCGACCGGCTCGACGCCGTCGTCGCGTCGGTCGGCAACGCCGGCAAGACGACCGAGCTGTCGCCGCTGCGCAAAGAGCTGGACTCCGTGCACGAAGGGCTGTCGCTGCTGAGCGAGACGATCGCGGGCCTGCCGATCGAAGACCCCACGGTTCGGACCAGGATCCTCGATGGTACGAGCTCGGCGTTCGCGCAGCAAAATCGCGCCCGCGCCGTGCTCGACGGCCGTCAGAAAGAGCTCGGCACGAGCGAAGGTCGCGCCGAGTTCGGCGTGCAGTTCAAGCTGCTCGGCCAGAGCGTGACCAGCGCCTTGTCGCTCGCCACCACCCCCGAAGCCTGCGACGAGCAGCTCGGCCGCTTGATGCTGCAGCTCGAGGAGCTGGAAGGTCGCTTCGGCGAGCTCGACGAGTTTTCGGTGCCGCTGGCCGAAAAGCGCGAAGAGGTGCTGGACGCCGTGAACGCCAAGCGCCAGCTGCTCGTCGAAGAGCGGCAGCGGCGCGCGCAGAGCCTATCGACGGCGGCGGAGCGGGTGCTGGCCGGCATCGCGCGCCGGGCCCAAGCCACCAAGTCGCCGGAGGAGCTGAACGGCTACTTCGCGTCGGACGCGATGGTGCACAAGCTTTCGGAGCTCGCCGGGCAGCTGCGGCAGCTGGGCGACTCGGTGCGCGCCGACGAGCTCGACTCGAAGCTGAAGAGCGCCAAGCAAAACGCCCTGCGCATCTTGCGTGACAAGACCGATCTGCTCGAAGACGACGGCAACGTCATTCGCTTCGGTCCGCATCGCTTCAGCGTCAACACGCGGCCGCTCGAGCTCGCGATCGTGCCGCGCGAGGGCGTGTTGAACGTGCACCTCACCGGCACCGATTTCTTCGAGCCAATCTCGAACCCGCTGCTCGATGCGTCGCGCGAGCTGTGGGATCAGGAGCTCGTCTCGGAGACGCGTGACGTGTACCGCGGCGAATTCTTGGCCGTGAGCTTGCTCCAAGAAGCGGAGGCGGGCGCCGCCGGCCGTACGCTGGCGGACCTGGAGACGGCGGCCCGCTCGGAGGCGTTGTCCGAGCTCGTACGCCAGCGAGCCGCCGAGCGCATCGACGAGGGCTACGAGCGCGGCGTGCACGATCACGACGCGGCGCTGCTCTTGCGCGCTGTCTTGAGCGCGCTCAAGGTGGCGGGGCCGCTACGGCACTCGCCGCGCGCGCGCGCCGCAGGCTGGCTATTTTGGCAAAGCCTCGCGCCCGACCGCAAGAACCTGCTCGAGCGCCGCGCCCAGAGCGCGGGGCGCCTGCGCGAGCGGCTCGGGGACGGCAGCGCCGAGCAGGAGCTGTCGCGCGAATTGACGCACGGCATCGGCGAAGCGTTGAAGGCGCTCGGCCTCGAGCGGGAAGCGCCGATCGCGCGCTTCGCCGCGCGCTACCTGGTCAGCGAGATCTCGCGCGAACGCGCGAAATTCACCGAGAGCGGCGCGGCCGCGGAGCTGCGCCGTGAGCTCTCGTCGCACCTCGAGCAAACCGGAACTGCGCGCGGCTTCGAAGAAGACTTGCGCGTGCTGTCGGCACATCCGCCCGAGCGGCTGCGCGTCGCGCTGTCGTACGTCGACGCCTTCGTGCGCAGCGCCGGCAAGGGCGCCGAGCACCGGCTCGAGCTCGCGGCACGCCTGGTGGCGGAGGGCGAGCTCGAGTTCGAGGTGTCGAGCGCCAACGTCGACGTCTCCGTCTCGGACCTGCTCGGGGCGCACCCGCGCGTCGTTGGTCGCACCCTGCGCGTCGGGCTGTCCGAGCTGCTCGAGCGCGTCGCCAGCTTCATCGAGGACCGCGCGCCGCGTTTTCGCGCGTTTCGGAGCCTGAAGGCCGAGCTCGCCGCCGAAGCGCGCCAACGGTTGCGGCTCAGTGAGTACCTGCCGCGCGTCCTGACCTCGTTCGTGCGCAATCGGCTGATCGACGAGGTGTACCTGCCGCTGGTCGGCGCCAACCTCGCCAAACAGCTGGGCGCGGCCGGCGCCGCCAAGCGCACCGACCAGATGGGTCTGCTGCTGCTCGTCTCGCCGCCCGGCTACGGCAAGACCACGTTGATGGAGTACGTGGCGAGCAAGCTGGGGCTCGTGTTCATGAAGGTGAACGGGCCCGCCCTCGGCGCGGACGTGCACTCGCTCGATCCGAACGAAGCCCCCAACGCGACGGCGCGGCAAGAGGTCGAGAAGATCAACCTCGGGCTCGAGATGGGTAACAACGTGATGCTGTATCTCGACGACATCCAGCACACTCACCCCGAGCTGTTACAAAAATTCATCTCTCTGTGCGACGCGCAGCGGCGCATCGAAGGCGTCTGGAACGGCCGGACCCGGACCTACGATCTGCGCGGCAAGAAGTTCTGCATCGTGATGGCCGGCAACCCCTACACCGAGAGCGGGGCGCGCTTTCAGATCCCGGACATGCTCGCCAACCGCGCCGACACCTACAATCTGGGCGATATCCTCGAAGGAAAGCGCGACGCGTTCGCGCTCAGCTACCTCGAGAACGCGCTCACGTCCAACGCCGTGCTCGCGCCGCTGGCGGGGCGCCCCGCTGGCGACGTTTACAAGCTGATCGCGCTCGCGCGCGGTGAGGAAGTGCCGCTCAGCGACCTGAGCCACGGCTACTCGAGCGGGGAGGCTGAGGAGCTCAGCGAGCTTTTCAAGCGCCTGTTCAAGGTCCAAGACGTGCTGCTGCGCGTCAATCAGGAGTACATCGCGTCCGCGTCGCAGGACGACCGCTACCGCACCGAGCCACCGTTCAAGCTGCAAGGCAGCTATCGCAACATGGCCAAGCTCACGGAAAAGGTGGTGAGCGCCATGAACGACGTCGAGCTCGAGCGCTTGATCGACGATCACTACTCGAGCGAAGCGCAGACCCTGACCAAGGGCGCGGAGCAGAACCTGCTCAAGCTGGCCGAGATGCGCGGGCGGCTCTCCCCCGAGCAAGCCGCGCGCTGGCTCGAGATCAAGGACGCGTTCGGGCGCGTCCAGCGCATGGGCGGGAGCGACGCGGACCCTGTCGCGCGTGTCACGGGGACGCTGTCCGGCCTCGACCTGCAGCTCAAGGGCATCCGCGAAGCGCTGGTGGCGTCGCTGGCGGGCGCGGCGGCAAAATCCTCGGAAGCGGACGGGCTCGCCGCGCTCGGTCAGCAGCTGCTCGAGCTCGGGCGCCCGCGCGTGGAGGTCAGGCTCGAAGACGACCGCGAGCAGGGTATGCGGCAGCTGTTCGCGCAGCAGACAGAGCTCCTCAAGCAAGCGCTGAGCGCGCTCGCGGAGCGCGGCGCCGAACGCGCGGAGAGCGGCGCCACCGACCAGCGGCTAACCGAGATAGCCACGCTGCTAACGCGCGTCTCCAAGCAGATCGAGCTCGGCGCGGGCGAGGGGAGACGCGTCGACGTCGAGCTCGGCGTCAACGGCGCCACCAACCTCTACAAGCCGCTGTCCGGCGCCGATGTGCTCGACAGCGGCGGTATCTTCGTGGCGACCTACGAGAAGCCGCCGCCGCTCGGGGCAGGAGTGCGAGTGTCGCTGCGCTTCCCGACCGGGGCGAGCTGTGAGCTGGCCGGCAATGTGGCGTGGGTCCGCGATCAGCTGGGCGAAGATGCGCCGCCCGGCTTCGGCGTCCGCTTCGTCGAGCTCTCCGAGGAGGCGCGCGAGCTGGTGCAGGCTTACTCCGAGGCGCGCGAGCCCCTGCTCTACGATGACTGAGGTGGGAGCGCGGCGCGCTACTTGGCCTTGGCGAACCAAATGCCCTGCTGGCTGCCCCTCGGTACCGAGTACAGCACGCCGTCGAACGGGTAGCTCGTCAGATCGAAGCTACTCACCCCCTCGGCGAGGGTCGAGCGTGCGTCGAGCTCGTAGTTGTAGGCGACGAGCGAGCCGGTGCGCGTGTCGGCGTTCCAGTGATCGATGAAGACGAGCGCGGGCATGAACCAAGAAAATCGCGCCAGATCCGGCGGAACGGCGTCGCCCACGGCGCTCCACGACGCCGGGTCGTCCTCCTCGGTGCCGAGCAGGAGCCGGCCCGCGTCGCCGTCGAACCGATCGACGCGCGCGTAGTGACGCGCGCCGGTGACCGAGATCGCTTCGCCCGAGTAAGGGGGAACGCCTTGGGCCAGCACGCTGTAGCTGTCGTCGTCGAAGCGCGCCAGATCGCCGGCCACGCCGTCGAAGTTGACGAGCAGCTCACCGTTGGTGTTGCGCACGACGTGCTCGGCGACGACGCTCGTCGTTCCGTCCCAACGAAATTGGATCCGGTCGTGGGCGCGATAGCCGCCGATCGACTGCACGTTGATCTGGGCGGCGCCGTCCCAGCTCCCGCTCGGCTTCAACACCGTCGAATCGAGCTGGGCATGGTCGCCGAGCTCGATGGGCGCGTCCACCCCCTCGCGCCACGCCCAGAGCTTGCCGAGGCCGTCGTCGCCGACGTCGGTCAGGTAGACGGCCGCCATCGGCTGGGGCTCGGCTTCTTCAGTGCCGCCGATCGGGGCCCGAACGTAACGAGCGTCGGCCTCGAACGGCAACGGGAACGAGTCGAGGACCTCGAGGCTGCCGGTGGCCAAGTGCAGCAGCGTCGGCTTCGGATCGTCGCACGGCTGCTGGACCGCGACCCAGCCCCCGCTCGCATCGCTCCGAACGAGGCTCGAGCGCTGCAGATGGCAGGCGCCCTCGAGCACGTCTTCGTGGCCGATCGCGAGCGTGCTGCGGTCGAGCTGAACGTGATGCAACCCGTCCGCGTCTTCGACCAAGAAGTCGGTGCTGATACGGGCCACCGCGACCGGCGCGTTGCCCCAGCTGTCACCCTCGCCGAGCTGATCGGAGAAGCTCTTCAGCTGATCGTCGGCCCAGAGCAGCACCGCTTGCCCGTCCCAGATCAGCACGTCGCGCAGGTCGTCGGCGATTGGTCGCAGCGTGCCGCGCCAGGGATCGGCGAACGTGTAGCCGTTCTTCGTCGGTATGAGGTAGCCGTCGTCGTACAGCCGGGGGTAGGGCTGGCCGGCGTCTTCGATGACGAGATCTTGGACGGTGCAATCGAGCGTCGTGAAGCGAAGGCGGCCCCGACCCCGCTCGTCCATGTCTTCGAGGAACGGCAGCACCCGATACGGCGCCAGCCGCGGCTTGCCCATCAACCACGTGCCGGCGTTCGGTGTCACCGCGCAGCCCTGGCGAGCGTCGGCTCCGAACAGGTGAAACGTGGGCTGCTCGTCGTCGAGCCGCCGCCCCCCGACGTGGTAGAGCGTCTCGACGTCCAGATCGACGACGACGCGGTTCCAAGGGCCCTGGCTCACCTGCGAGCCTGGACCGTCGAAGTAGCGCTTGATCTGTGGCATGGCCGCGTCCGCGCTGTCAGCGAGCCCGGCGGTGGGGTCGCAGCCCGAGAGCGCCAACAGCAGCCCGGCGTACGCTTGGCGCATGCCCGGGTCGGGGTAGCACTTTTCGGCCGTCGCGGCAGGCGGGGCGCTATAAAGGGCAGGTGCGCCGGCTTGGGCTCGTTCGGCGGTGGCTTGCCGCCCTGCTCGCCTCGACCGGCTGGGCCAGGCCCGCCCTATCACAAATCGCAACGACCCCGAGCGACGCGGGGCCGGTGATCGAGGTGCGCGGCGCGCCCGCTCCGGGACCGAGCACCCCCGCGATCTCGCGCGCTCAGGCCCGCGAGCTACCAGGAGCGTTCGGCGATCCGCTGCGCGCCATCGACGCGCTGCCAGGCGTGGTGCCCACGATCTCCGGGCTACCGATTTTTTTCATTCGCGGCGCGCCACCGGCGAGCGTCGGTTACTCCATCGACGGGGTCGAGGTACCGCTGCTGTTTCACGCGTTCCTGGGGCCGTCGGTGCTGCATCCGGGCTCGCTGTCGGGCGTGGTGCTGCAATCGGCGCCGGCCGACGTGCGATACGGTGGCAGCGCGGGGGCGGTGATCGTGGCGGAGCCGGCGGCCCCGAGCGAGAGCTTCCACGGTGAAGCCAACCTGCGGCTGTTCGACGCCGGCGCGCTGGTCGAGGCGCCGTTCGACGCGGGCAGGGGCTCGGCGCGTATCGCGGGGCGGTGCTCGTGCACCGGCTTGCTCTACAGCGCGGTCAGCGCCGAAGACTTCGGCTATTGGGACTACCAGCTGCGCGTCTCGGAGCGGCTATCGGCGCGCGACAGCGTGCGCTTGTTCGCGTTCGGTGCCGGCGATCACTACGGCGGCGAAGCCCTGGCGGGCGCTGTCGGCGGCGACACCGGTTTTCATCGCGTCGATCTACGTTTCGTCCACGCCACGCCGCGCGTGTCGGTCACGAGCGGCGTCACCCTCGGTCGGGATCGGACCGCCGACGACAGCGCGCAGCTGACCGATCGGTCGCTGCGCGTCCGCAGCGACCTCAGCGCCGCGCTGAGCGAAAGCGTCGAGGCCCGCTTCGGCGCGGAGGCGCGCCTCGACGACATCGCGTTGCACGTCGACGCCGATCGCGTCGATCGCTCGGATCTGCTGCAGCTGTTCCCGACCCGCACCGATCACTCGCTCGGCGGCTACTTCGGGCTGCGCTTTCGTGCTCACCGGCGGCTCGTCATCGAGCCGGGCGTCAGGGCGGACTTGTACGCGTCGCAGGGCACGCACGCCCTCGGCGTCGATCCCCGTTTACAGGTGAGCGCTCGGCTGTCGCGGCGCGTGTCGGTCGAGCACCGCTTCGGCCTCGCCAGTCAGAAGCCGAATTTCGTGCCCGGCGTGCCCGCGGCGCAGGTCGGCTCGCTGGAGCGCGGCTTGATGCACGGCGTGCACGCGTCGAGCTCGCTGCGCGTGCTGCTGCCGGCCGAGCTGTCGCTCAACGTGGGCGGCTTCCAGAGCCGCTACGAAAACGTCGTCGATCCGCTAGGCCAGGCCCGTGAATTTCGCCTCGACGCGGCCGCGCTCGACGAACGCCAGAACCTGATCGCGCGCGGCGTGGAGCTGCGGCTCGGTCGGCCGCTCACGCGGCGCGTCGGCGGCTTCATCGCGTACACCCTGTCATGGGCGAGGCGGCAAACGGCGCGCCAACGGTCGTGGTCCGGCTACGACCGGCGTCACGTGCTGCAAGGCGCCCTCGCGCTGGAGCTCTGGTGGAAGCTTCGCGCTAGCGCGCGGGCGCTCTACTACTCCGGCTTCCCCGCGCTCGAGATCGGCGACGGGGGCGCGCTTCCGTCCGCGTCACGCCGCGCACCCGGCTATGTGCGCCTCGATCTGCGCCTCGAGCGGCCGTTCCGGATCTCGCCCCGCTTCGAGCTGTCGGTGGTCGCAGAAATGTTGAATGCCACCGCCGCCAAGGAGGCGCTGCGCTACGAGTGCGGTGGGCGGTGCGAGCTCGTGACGGCGGGGCCGATCGTGTTGCCCAGCATCGGCCTCGAGGCCACATTTTAGAGGTCTGCCGGCTTGCCGCCCGCAGCCGGGCCGACCAGGATGACGCACATGTTCGAAGCGGCGGAGCCTCCCCAAACCTTGAGCAAAGAGCAGTACGACGCGGTCCTGCCCGGGCTCCGCATCGCGATGCTCGAGGCGCAGCAGCGGCTGCGCAAGGCGGATTTCTCCGTGGTCGTCTTGATCAACGGCGCCGACGGTGGTGGCAAGAGCGAGACCGTCAACGCCCTTCACGAGTGGTTCGACGGGCGCTACCTTCGCTCCGAGACGTACGGACCCCCGACGGAAGAGGAGCGCGCGCACCCCGAGCTCTGGCGCTACTGGCTGTGGCTGCCGCGAGCGGGGCGGATCGGCGTCTTCTCCGGCTCTTGGTACGCGAAGCCGCTGGCTGACCGCGTCGCGGGCAAGCTGAGCGATCTCGAGCTCGCGGAGCGCACCGCTCGCATCAACGGCTTCGAGCGCACGCTCGCCGACGGCGGCACGCTGTTCATCAAGCTGTGGTTTCACCTCGGAAAAAAGGCGCAACGTCGGCGCTTGAAGGCGCTCGCGAAAGACGAGTCGACGCGCTACCGCGTCACCAAGCAAGACTGGAAAAATCACGAGCGCTACGACCGAGTCGTCGGCGCCAGCGAGCAGCTGATCAGCCAGACGAGCACCGCCCACGCCCCGTGGCACGTGATCGACGGCGAGGACTCGCGTCACCGCAACGTCGCGGCGGCGCGCTTGATTTTGGATGCGATGACGGAGCGCCTGAACCACGCGCGTACCCCGCCGCCCGCCGCGCGCCTGCCCCCGATCCCCGATCCCGAGACCGCGCTCGATCGTCTGGATTTGACCCAGTCCCTCGGCAAGCACGACTACGAGACGCGCATCGCGCAGCTGCAAGCGCGCTTGAATCAGCTGGTGCGAAAGCTGCACAAGCGAGACAAGAGCGCTATTTTGGTGTTCGAGGGCGCCGACGCCGCCGGTAAGGGTGGCGCCATTCGGCGCATCACCTGGGCGCTCGATTCGCGCACGTACCGCGTGATCCCGATTTCGGCGCCGACCGACGAAGAGCGCGCCCATCACTACCTGTGGCGGTTCTGGCGCCACCTACCGCGGCGCGGTCGCCTGACGATCTTCGATCGCAGCTGGTACGGCCGGGTCCTCGTCGAGCGCGTGGAGGGCTTCGCGCGCGAAGCCGAGTGGCAGCGCGCCTACCAAGAGATCAACGATTTCGAGCGCGAGCTGTTGCGGAGCGGCGTGGTCCTGATCAAATTCTGGCTGCAGATCTCGCTCGAAGAGCAGGCGCGCCGCTTCGACGCGCGCGCCACCGACCCGGCCAAACGCTACAAGATCACCCCCGAAGACTACCGCAACCGCGAGCAGGCCAATCAGTACGAGGCGGCGGCGGCGGAGATGATCGGCCGCTGTAGCCCGCCCGACGCGCCGTTCACGTTGGTCGAGGCGAACGACAAGCACTTTGCCCGCGTCAAGGTGCTCGAGACAGTGTGCCAGCGCCTGGAGGCGGCATTTCGCTCCTGAAGCTCGCTCGGTCGGGCGTCGCCCTGCTCGCGCTGTGCGGCTGCGGCGAGGCCACCTCGCCCGCGCGCGAAGAGCTGGCCGATCCAGGCCCGATCGACGCGACCCGCGACGGCGCGCTCTCGTTCGACGGCGTCGACGACTACGCCAGCATCGGCACCGCGCGCATGCCGCAGATCGAGCGCGACCAGTCGCTGATGCTGCTGTTCAAGGCGGAGGGCAAGCGAGCCGGCGGCCCCGACGTGCAAGTGCTGTTCAGCCTGCGCCGCGGGCAGGGCTCCGGTATCGTGCTCGCGCTCGACCGCGACGTGCCGCTCGCCTACAACGTATGGGGCGAGCGCGATCTGGCGCGCGCTCAGGCGCCGGTCAGCCTGGGGGTCTGGCACCAGCTGGCTTTCGTCGCGCAGGACGACAGCTGCACGCTGTACATCGATGGCGCGGTGGTCGCGTCTAGCACCGGCGCGCTCTCGACGAACCGCACGCCGATCCAAGGCACGATCGGCAGCGTCGACGGCTACGAGCGCATGTTTCACGGCACGCTCGACGAGCTGCGCGTCTACGATCGCGCCTTCAGCATCGAAGAGATCGACGCCGTCGACGCCGGCATGGCTCCCGCCGACGCCGAGCAGCTGGTTCTGTACTTGCCGTTCAACGAAGCGAGCGGAGCGCGCAGCTACGACCGCTCCGGCCTCGATAACCACGCCGAGCTCGGAGACGGCGTGCCGGAGCTGATGCCGCGGCGCGTCGCCGCCGAGCGCTAGGTGGCTGGTGTTCTTCCTTGACCCGTTGATCCGGGCCTGATCTAGCGGCGTCATGACCCTCGGGAAGGCGCCTTCTCAGTCGGACATGTTCTCGTCCGGAGCGAGACGCGGTCGACCGATTCGCTTTCGACCTACGCTGGAAGTACGCGGCAGGCGGGCTGGAGTTCGACTTCCCTGGCTTGGTGCACACGGTTCTGGTCGACATGCGGGCGCGGCTTCGCGCCTCGGAGCGTCCGAATCGCATTTTCGAGGTAGTGCTCGAGGTGGCGAAGCAAGCTGGGCTTGTCGGCCGCAAACGTGTGCTCGATTCGACCGCGCTCTACGATGCGGT
>Ga0164241_10001392_pt1 | contig 30080 bp, 27 predicted proteins | sample OricomyardsoilBY_FD_108780 | JGI IMG/M metagenome (GOLD analysis project Ga0164241, IMG submission 108780) | Backyard soil microbial communities from Emeryville, California, USA - Original compost - Back yard soil (BY) | ecosystem: Environmental > Terrestrial > Soil > Unclassified | place: USA... | reverse complement strand
TCACGCCCGCTCTCACGCACGCTCTCACGCCCGCTCTCACGCACGCTCTCACGCCCGCTCTCGCGCCCGCGCCCGCTCTTCGTCGACTTGCGGCCCGCTCGCCTGATTAAGGTCAAATAGGAGCGCTCCAGAACCGCCTGACGCCAAACTCTCGGCCATGTGGATTCGCATGGGAAGCTTCGTCGGCGCAGCGCTTCTGGTCGGGTGCGCGACGGTGGTCGTGGAGCACCAGTCGGACGGCGCGGGCGGCGGCGGGGCGAGCCCGTGGACGACAGGCGCCGGGGCCGAGACCTCGTCCGCGGGCGGTTCGCGCGAGTGTCCAGACGACTGGACCCACATCCTCGGCGGAAGCGGCGCGAACTGGCTCCGGAGCCACGCCGTCGGCCCGGACGGCTCGGTTGCGGTTACCGTCGACAGTACGGCCGACCTGTCGATTGACGGTGTGCCCCTCGATCTCGAGGACGGCGGGCTCGTCGTGATCGTGTTCGGCCCAGACGGCGACCTCGCGTGGGCGCGGAGGTTCGGCCAGAGCAACCAGCTGCCCGCGATGCCGGTCGCGTTCACCCCATCGGGGAACGTCGTCGTCGGGGGCATCGGCTTCGGCACGATCGACCTCGGCGATGTCGTGGCTCGCCAAGACGGCGCCACTGGCTACGTCGTGAGCTTCTCGCCGAGCGGAGTGGCCGAGTGGATCCAGAGTTGGTCTGTTCCCATCGAGTCCGGTGGATTGGGCAACATGGTCGTCGATGGATTGGGCAACATCTACTTCGACGGCGGCGTCGGCTACGACGGTGACACCATGAATTGGGGGGACCTGTCGACGGATGGCGAGACGTTCGTGGGCAAGATCCTCGCGAATGGCGAGCCCGCGTGGGTCCGCGGCTTTCGCGGCGCGTTCATCGAAAGGCGCGCCCTCGCGACGACGCCAGAGGGGCACCTCGTGATGGGCGAGTCGATGGAGCTCGAGGGCAAGTTCGGCGATCAGGTGCTCTCGACGCCGGGCGACTTCGACGCCCTCATGGTCGAGCTCGATTCCGATGGAGCCGTGGTCGACGCACGCCAATTCGGAGACGACGCGCTGCAGCGCTCTGGGGGGTTCGTGATCGGTCCGACGGGCGCCCGCGCGCTCTTCGGGATCACCTGGGGCGAGGTGGACTTCGGGACAGGGCCCGTGAGCGCACCTGGATCGGACGACGTCTTCCTGGCTGCATTCGACGCCGGCGGGACCAATACGTGGACGAAGACGGCGCCGAACACCTACGCGCCGACCCTGATGACTGGGAAGGCGGACGGCGGGCTCGCGCTCCTCGCCGAGAGAGAGCTCGCCTCGGCGTTGGGTTGTCCGAAGACGACGGGGCCGGGCTTCTCACTCGTCGATCTCGACGCGCACGGCGACTGTGTGACCCGTGAGCGAGTCGCCTATTGCAGCGACGATCCGTATTGCGAGGTCTACTTCGGCGGGCTCCACGTGTCTCCGAATCGCTCGATCGTGAGCGGCTACTTCTCCGGAGGCCTCTATTTGCGCGACGCTCTCGTCACGGCGGACATTTGGGACGGCTTCATCAGCTCGCGCGGCAGCTGCGCGGAGCCCTGAGATCTCAGGCGACTTTCGCTGTCCGCACGACCTCATTCATGTCCAACGCGCGAACCTTGGTGACGAGATCGTCGAGCGCGCGCGCGGGTACCACGCCCGGCTGAGCGAGCAGAATCACGCCATCGCGGATGACCATCAGCGTCGGGATCGCGCGGATGTTCAAGGCGCCGGCGAGGTCGGGCTCGGCCTGCGTGTCGACCTTCGCCCAAGTGATGTCGGGGTGCCGTTCTGCGGCGGCTTCGAAAATGGGTGCAAACGCGCGACACGGTCCGCACCAGCTGGCCCAGAAGTCGATGAAGACGATGCCCTCTTTCTTCATCTGCTCGGGGAACGTCTTCGCTGTCATGGCGATCGTAGACATGGGCAACCTCCTCTCGTGAGAGCCGCGCGGCCCGTGAAGGGTTCACGGTGCGCGCGGCGAATGTCCGCGCCCTACGCCGCCATCGCGGCGAGGACGCGCTCGAGGCGCGCGCCGACGTCGCGAGCCAGGGCGACGAGCTCGGCGCTCGCGTGGGCGCCGATGGTCTGCATCGGGTCGACTGCGCCGACGACGACCTGACCGTCGGCCCGCTCGTGGAGCACCACGTTGCACGGCAGCAGAACGCCGACGCGTGGGTCCTTCAGCAGGGCCTCGTGCGCGAGCGAAGGATTGCAGGCCCCCAAGATCTCGTAGCGGGGGAAATCGACGCCGATCTTCGCCTTGAGCGTCGCCTGCATGTCGATTTGCGTGATGACGCCGAATCCCTCTTTCTTCAGCGCCTCCGGCAGGCGCGCCAGCGCGTCGTCGAAGCCGAGTGAGAGGTCTCTCCAGGTGCCGGGGGCGTGGCCTGCGTCGTATTCCATGATCTTCACCTCCCCCGTTTGAGCCGACCGAAGCGAAAAGGGTTCGCGGGAACGCTCGAAAGATTGTTCGAACCCAAGGTCGCCATCGCTGGCTCTCACAGCGCAGGAGGTCCTCATGACCAAGCATTCTGGCTCGATGCTCAACGAAGGAACGGTCGATCGCGTACTCCGCGTCGTCCTCGGCGCGGCGCTCCTGGCGCTGGTCTTCGTGGGGCCCCGAACGGCCCTCGGCTGGTTCGGGATGATTCCGTTGCTGACGGGGCTCGTGGGCTTCTGTCCGCTCTACCGCCTCGTCGGGCTGCGCACTTCGACCTGAGGCGGTCTCGCTTCGCGGCCCGTCAGGGGCGAATCGCGACCACCTGGACCGTCGCGCTGAGGCCCCCGTGGAACGCGCCCTCGTGGACCTCGCGCTCGATCTCGCGACCGATCTCGATCGTCAGCGGCACGAGCTCGCCCCTCCGTCCGGTCAGCGCCATCAGGAGCTCGGCGTCGCGTGCGCCGCCTGTCGTGAACGCGAGCTGAGCCGGCGTGTAGGCCTCGAGGATGAACAGCTCGATGCGAGCGGCATTTCCGAACCCAATCGGCGCCCGCTGGCTCTCACCATCGAAAGGGAAGCACCATGTTGTTCCGACAGCTCTTCGAGCGAGAGTCGAGCACCTACTCGTACTTGATCGCGTCGCGATCCGGGGGTGAGGCGATCCTCATCGATCCGGTGAAGGGAGAGGTCCCCCGATACCTGCAGCTCATCGAGGAGCTCGACCTGCGTTTGGTCTTCGCGGTCGACACGCACGTGCACGCCGACCACGTCACGGCGCTCGGCGATCTGCGGACGGCCACGAGCTGCGTCTCGATCATGGGGTCGCAGAGCAAGGCGGACTGCGTCTCGCGGAAGGTCGAAGACGGCGAGCGCCTGCGCGTGGGAGACGTAGAGCTGCGCGCGCTCTACACGCCCGGACACACGGACGACTCCTACAGCTTCGTGATGAACGATCGCGTCTTCACCGGCGACACGCTGCTCATTCGTGGGACGGGCCGGACGGACTTCCAGCACGGGGACGCTCGCGCACAGTACGCGAGCCTGTTTGGCAAACTGCTCACGCTGCCCGACGAGACGCTCGTGTACCCGGCGCACGACTACAAGGGCTGGACCGTGAGCACCATCGGCGAAGAGCGGGCGCACAACCCGCGCCTTCAGGTGTCCTCGGAGCGCGAATACGTCGCAATCATGAACGGGCTGAAGCTCGCAAACCCGAAGCTGATGGACCTCGCGATTCCCGCGAACCTCGCCTGCGGGGTGGCGTGACGTGGACGTGACGCTGGTATCGACGCTCGCGTTGATGAGCCTGGTCGGGTTCACGCTGGGGATCTTCGGCGGAGGGGGCTCGATCCTCGCCGTCCCGGTCCTCGTGTACGTGGCGGGCGTCACGCCAGGTAGCGCGATAGGCATCTCCCTCGCGGTCGTCGGCGCGACGAGCCTAGTCGGGAGCTTCGCCCACCACCGTCGTGGTCAGGTCGATCCACGCGTCGCGCTGCTCTTCGGGGGCACGGGGATGGCGACCGCGTATCTCGGCGCCAGGCTCACGCACCTGGTGTCCGGACGCGTCTTGATGTTCATGTTCGCCCTGATGATGATGGGGGTCGGCGCTTGGATGCTCTTCGATCAGCGTCGCGCCATGGCGGCGGTCGACGCCGATCGTCCGTCGCGCCGACGCCTCGTGCCCGCGTTGTTGGCTGGGGCCGCAGTCGGCCTGGTCACGGGATTTCTCGGAGTGGGCGGCGGGTTCCTGGTGGTCCCCGCGCTGATCGCGTTCGCGGGCTTGGAAATGCGAAAGGCGGTCGGCACCTCGCTCTTGGTCATTGCGATCAACAGCTCTGCCGGCTTCCTCGGTCATCTGAGCCGCGGACCACTGGATTTCCGGCTCGTCGCGCTGCTCACAGGCTTGGCCATCGTCGGCGCCATCGTGGGAGAGCGCGCCGCCAGGCGGGTGTCCGTGCTCAAGTTGCGCGCGAGCTTCGCGGTGTTCGTCATCACCGTCGGCATCGCAGTCGCAGTGTCGAACGAGCTTCAGGCGAAAGCGGCGCGAGCCGACCGCCCTGCCGCTCACGTCGTCGCGGTGACCTGAGGGCGCGGGCGTCGCGGCGCGCTGAAAAGACCCGCGGGGTGCGCGAACGACGCGCTCACCACGCGATCAGGACGCGCCGAGATCGAAGTGGCGCGTCTCGTTGATGGCGCGGGTCAGCTCGCCCCGGAAGTCGGGGTGGGCCAGGTCGATCAACGCCGAAGCGCGCTGTTCGAGCGTCAGCCCGTGCAGGTTTCTCGCCCCGTGCTCGGTCACGACCCAGTGGACGTGACCGCGCGTCGTCACCACGCCGGCGCCCTGCTTCAGGGAGAGCACGATTCGCGACACCTGCCCGCCGTGGGCCGTCGAAGGCATGGCCATGATCGGCTTGCCGCCCCTCGACACCGCGGCTCCTCGCATGAAATCCATCTGGCCACCGATACCCGAATAGATCCGGTGCCCCATCGAGTCGGCGCAGACTTGCCCAGAGAGATCGATCTCGATGGCCGAGTTGATCGCGATCATCTTGTCTATCTTACGAATCAGCGCAGGGTCGTTCGTGCGGTCGCACGGGTGCATCTCGATCGACTGGTTGTCGTGCACGTGCTCGAAGAGCGCTTCACTCCCGGTGATGAAGCTCGCGACGGTTCGACCGGGGTGAATCGCCTTCTTGCGATTCGTCACTACGCCGGAGCGCAGGAGCGGAAGCAGTCCGTCCGAGAACATCTCGGTGTGGACGCCCAGATCGTTCTTGTTGCCCAGTCGCAGGAGCACCGCGTCGGGGATCGCGCCGATGCCTGTCTGCAGAGTGGCGCCGTCCTCGACGAGGTCCGCGATGATGCCGCCGATCGCGGACTCGACGGGACCCATCTCGGCGGGCGGATGCGAAGAGAGCGCGCGGTCCGTCCACGTGTACGCCGAGAGGCGAGACATCGGGACCACGACCGCGCCGTTCGTGCGGGGCATCCGCTCGTTGATTTCGGCGATGACGATGCGCGCAGAATCTACGGCCGCGCGCGCGGCATCGCACGAGACCCCGAGCGTGGCGTTCCCGTGACGATCGGGCGGTGACAGCTGGACCATCGCGACGTCGAGCGGGACCCGCCCGTTGCGGAAGAGGTCTGGAATGTCCGACAAGAAGATCGGCATAAAATCGGCTCGTCCATCGGCGATCGCCTCGCGGACGTGTGGGCCGGCGAAGAAGGCGATGGAGCGGAAGCGGCGGCGCAGCTCGGGCGCGAGGTGCGCGAGCTCGCCGGCGAGGTGGAGGTGATAGAGCCGCACGCTCTCCACGTCGGTCCTCTTCGAGAGCGCGGTCAGGAGCGGCGTCGGGGTCGCGGCCGCCCCATGGACGAACACGCGATGGCCGCTCTCGATGCGACCCACGACAGTCTCGATCGGTACAGCGTTCGCTCGATGGTCGGTCATCCCGCGGAATCATCGGCGCAACCGAGCTCGATCGCTAGCGAGGCGAAGTGACGCCGAAGCGCCCATGCCAGAACACGCACGACTGGCCGATGACGGGCAGCCCGCGCAGTCCTTGCGGCCCCCCCGAACTCCCTGCGCGCGCGACCGGGACTCAGGGACCCGAGCCGGGGGAACACCTCACGAGCCGCCGAGGCACGACAAATGCTCCCCCTCACGTATGGGCCTCAAGGAAGATCTTCTCGCGGAACGCATCGACGGCCACCACCCGTCGCTCGTGGAGACGCACATCTCTTGGGTCTTCCTCGGCGCCACCGAGGTCTTCAAGGTCAAGCGCCCAGTCGACCTCGGCTTCCTCGACTTCACGACGCTCGAGCGACGAAAGGCGGCGTGCGAGGCAGAGGTCGAACTGAACCGCCGACTCGCGCCGGACGTGTATCGCGGCGTCGTGCCGGTGCGTCGCGACGAGCGAGGACGCCACAGCCTGGGCGGCGAGGGAGCAGTCGTCGACTTCGCGGTGCACATGCGGCGGCTGCCCGACGCGCGGCGCGCAGACTTGATGGTGTGTGCCGGGCAACTGAACGGGACGGCCGTGGACGCGATCGCGGCTCGTCTCGCTCGATTTCACGAGCGCGCCGCATTGCCCGCCGATCCAGAACGGTTCGGCGCTCCCGCAGCGATTTCGAAGAACGTCGAAGAGAGCCTCCACGCAATGGAAGGCGCTCTCACGCGGTACCTCTCCACCGCCGAAGCGGCGGAGATCCTGACGTTTCAGCGCGACACGCTGCGTCAGCGAGCCGAAGTGTTCGAGCGTCGCATCTCCGGGGGGCACATCCGCGACGGGCACGGCGACCTCCGCCTCGAGCACGTATATCTGGAGCGCGACCGAGACGGTCCGACCATCATCGACTGCATCGAGTTCTCCGATCGATTTCGCTACGGCGATGTCTGTGCGGACATCGCATTCCTGGCGATGGACCTCGCCGAGCACGGACGCGCTGATTTGTCCGAGCGCTTCCTTGCCTCCTATGCACGCGAGGCGAACGACTTCGAGATCTATGCGCTCGTCGACTTCTACTCGAGCTACCGCGCGTTCATTCGGGGCAAGATCGGTCACCTCTTGGCGAACGACCCGGAGGTCTCGCTGGAGATTAGAGAGCGTGCGGAGTCGGAGGCCCGACGCTGCTTCCTTCTCGCCCTCGCCGCGGCACGTCGTCCCATGCTGGCCCCGACCCTCATCGCGGTCGGTGGCGTCATCGCCTCGGGCAAGAGCACCCTCAGCGAGGCCATCGCCACCGAGCTGAGCGCCCCGATCGTGGAAGCGGACCGGACGCGCAAGGACTTGATGGGGGTCAAACCGCTCGAGCATCTCACCGAGGGCGCGTTTCAGGGCGCCTACGACCTCTCGACGACAGAGAATGTCTATCGTGAGGTGCTCCGGCGCGCCGACGTGATCCTCTCCTCGGGCAGGCCTGTCGTGGTGGACGCGTCCTTTCGGTCCGCCGAGAGGCGTCGCGACGCTCGAGCGCTCGCTCAGCGACAGGGCGTCCCCTTCCGACTCATCGAGTGTCGCGTAGATCTCGAGATTTGCCGTGAGCGCCTCGTCGAGCGCGAGCGCCACGCGGCCGTATCCGATGGCCGCTCCGCGATCTTCGACGCGTTTTGCGCGAGCTTCGAGCCGATCGTCGAGCTCCCGGTGGCCGAGCACGTCGTCGTCGACACATCGCGACCTCTCGAGGTGAGCCTCGCCGAGCTGCGCGAAACCCTTCAGACCTGGCCCCCGGGTCTCGTCGGATGATGCGCCCATCATGAGCATCGACGGCTTCAAGCTGGAGCAGACCGCGGCGTTCGCCGGCTACTCCGGCGCCGCGGCGAGCCGGTTTTACCGGAGAGTCGAACAGCTCATGAACCTGCTGCGCATCGAGGTGCAGGGCGTCGAACAGATCCCACCCGCGCAAGCGCTCATCGTCGGAAACCACACCTTCGGGTGGGACGCCACGTTCCCCATGTCGGCGGTCTTTCGAGCGACGGGCCGTCCGGTGTGGGCGCTCGGCGAGCACCTCTGGTGGAAGATCCCGCTCCTTCGTCGGCTCGCGTCGGCGGTGGGGACTGTCGACGGCACGCCCGAGAATGTCGACCGACTTCTCGCCGAAGAACAGCTCGTCCTCGTGTTGCCGGGAGGGCTGCGCGAAGCGGTGAAGCCTCGTGAGCTTCGGTATCGCTTGTTGTGGGGCCACCGATATGGATTCATTCGCGCGGCGATTCGAAATCGGGCACCGATCGTTCCGCTCGCGGCGATCGGCGCGGACGACTTCTTCGACTTCGTCGGCGACCCCTTCGCGCGCGGGCGCCGCTGGCTTCACCGACCGGGTTTCCCCATTCCGCGGCCATCGCGCCTTCTTCCGATTCCGCACTTCGTGCCGCTGCGGTTCGTGTTCGGCGAGCCCATCCCGATGCCGGACGACGTCGATCTCGAGCATGACGAAGTCACCGTGCGACGCCTTCGACGCGAGGTGGAGGGCGCGCTCCACGAGCTCATCGAGACAGAGCTCGCGCGCCGCGCCGGGATCGATTGCGGCTGAGCACGAGACGCGCAGCCCCGTTGCTCGCCGCCGCGACCGCAGGGGCGCCGCAGCTATCGGGGTTCACCCATTCTCTCGGTCTGCAAGGCGGCGTCGCGCAGTTTGCGGAGGGACGATCATGCCCTCGGCCCAGCCGATTCGTCGCAGGATGTCGATGCTGGAGAGGATTCCGAGGAGGCGACTGTCCGGACCGACGACGGGCAAATGGTGAATCCCCTCGAAGGCCATGAGCGCCGCGGCACGGCCCAGCGGAAAGTCGAAGGGAACGCTGATAGGTCGGGTCGTCATCGCCTCGGCGGCGACGCGGGCGCCTATCGGGAGCGCGACGATGTCTTGAGCGGACACCACGCCGAGCGGGGCGCGGACGGGGTCCACGATGACGACGGTCCCGACTGCGTGCTCGCGAAGCGCCGCCGAGATAGCCGCGATGGGGGCCTCCGGCAGCGCGCAAATGACGTCGCGCTGGCAAGCGTCCGCGACGGTCACCCCTGGGAAGAGCGTCGCGCGCGGATCTCTTCGCAGCTCGATCAGGGGGGCCGGCGCGACCGCGTCTCCCTCGCCGCAAAGGAGGGTGTCCCCCTGTTCGTCGTCCCTGATCAGCCCCTTGGCGTGACCGCACCAACTGCAGGCGGCCAGCTGGCGGACGCGACCGTCGCGCGGACAATCGACCACCTCTTCGACGAGGGTGTGGCCGTCGGCGTCGATGATTTTCCGGTGATGCACGACGACTGAGGTCATACAGAGCGCGAAGCAACCGTCGTACCCGTCGTCCACAGTGGAGCCCGCGTCATGTCATGCGTGCTTAGCGATCACGCCATGCTCGAGAGCCGATTCCTGCGCGCAAGAGGTGCGTGAGCGCGAACGAGCTGCCGGCGCGATCGCGAGCCGCGCGTCGACGACGCAGATGGTGCGCTGGGGCGGCATGCATTCTCCGCATCGGCGTGTGCCCGAGATTTGCATGGTCCCGAATCAAAGAAAGTGGGATCCGATGCTGGACCGAATCAAAGATCTTCCTCCGGGTCTCGCGGGGGTGCGGGCGAGCGGCAGAGTGACGAGCGAAGACTACGAGCGGGTGATGCGTCCTTTGCTCGACGACGCGCGCCGCGAGGGACAGCATCTTCGGTTTTTGTACGAGCTCACGCCCGATCTCGAGGGCTTCTCGATCGGCGCGGCCTGGGACGAGGCTCGCCTCGGCATGCGCTATCTGCGCCTCTTCGATGGCTGTGCGGTCGTCGGCGACGTCGAATGGATTCGTGACTCGACGCGGCTGTTCAGTGCGTTCATGCCCTGCCCGGTGCGGACATTTGGGACCTCGGAGAAGGGCGAAGCCACTGCGTGGCTCGAGTCGCTCCCCCACCACGTCGGAGTGAAGTTTCACATCCTCCCCGACGCCAGTGTCTTGGTGGTCGACGTTGCCTCTGCCCTACGAGCTGAAGACTTCGATGCGCTTTCCGCAGCCGTAGACCATTGGCTCGAGACCCATGGCGAGCTTCGCGGGATCGTGGTCCACGCGCACGAGTTTCCGGGATGGGACAACGCGGCCGGGTTCGTTCACCACCTTCGATTCGTGCGCGACCACCATCGGATGATCGGGAAAGTCGCGTTGGCGGCCGGGGGCACGATGGCGGGCCTCGTGCCCCGGCTCGCGAAGCACTTCGTCGCAGCGACGGTAAAACACTTCGACTTCGACGCGGTCGACGCCGCGATCGCGTGGGCCAGGGATTGAGGTTCTTGCCGTGAAGAGGCGATGCAGGACGCCATTCGAAGATAGAGGGACATCATGCGCAGTTTTCGTATCGGAAGGGTGCTCGGGATCGATCTTCGCGTCGATTGGAGCTGGGTCTTCATCTTCGTTCTCTTGACGTGGAACCTCGTGAGCGTGTTTTCGGGGTGGCATCCGGACTGGGCCCGGGTCGGCGTGTTTGCTCTCGCAGCCGCCGCCTCGCTCACATTCTTCGGCTGCGTGCTCCTTCATGAGCTCGCCCACTCGGTCGTAGCGATGGCGCACGGGCTGCGCGTACGAAGCATCACGCTCTTTCTCTTCGGCGGCGTCTCGAACATCGAACAGGAGCCGCCGTCCGCCAAAGCAGAGTTCCTGACCGCGATCGTGGGGCCGATCGCCAGCATCGCGCTCGGCGTCGGATTCCTGGCCCTCGCGTCTGTCGTGACACCCATCGCGGTGACAGATCCCGAGAGCGCATGGGCCGCCATGGCGCAGATGGGGCCGCTTGCCACGCTTCTCGTCTGGCTCGGCCCCATCAACATCATGATTGGGGTCTTCAACATGATTCCAGGCTTTCCACTCGATGGCGGCCGCGTCCTTCGGTCCATCATATGGGGAGCGACTGGCGACCTGCGCAGAGCAACGCGCTGGGCGTCCGGGAGCGGGCAACTCATCGGTTGGCTGCTGATCGGCGGCGGAATTGCGATGACCTTCGGCGCCCACCTCCCGTTCTTCGGTACGGGGCTGATCAGTGGGCTCTGGCTCGCCTTCATCGGGTGGTTCCTGCACGGCGCCGCGACCCGCGCCTCGACCAAGCTGGCGTTGGACGAAGCGCTCGACGGCATGACGGTGGAGCAGCTCATGCAGCGCCAAGGACCCATTGTCGCGCCAGCAGTCTCGGTCGCGACGCTGGTCCATCGGCAGCTGCTTCCTGGCGACGATCGCGCGCTCCCCGTCGTGGATGCAGACGGGCGCTTCGTCGGTCTCGTCGGCATCTCGGACGTTCGCGCCGTCCCTCTCGATCAGTGGGCGGCGACGCCGGTCAGCACGATCATGAGGAACGCCGAGAGCCTGACGGTCGCGACACCGGAGCAGCCGCTGGTGAAGGCCTTCGAGGTGCTCGCGCTGCAGGACATCGAACAACTGCCTGTCGTCGTGAACGGAACGGTCGTGGGCATGCTGCGACGGCGCGACATCTCGCGTTGGCTCGAGCTCGCGTGGAAGCCGCCGGTCGCGCGCGGTCGGGGTGGGCCCGGGAGCGCACCGGTCGTGCAGTCGCGCGCTGCCTCCGACTTCCCACCGCCGCACCACGCCGGGAGACATCGACACGCGTGAGGTGCGCTCGCGTCCTCGCGGTCGCTACCTTCTGCGCGTCGGGTCTACGGGCGCTTCAGCCGTCCCCATCGAGGAGACTCGGCAACAGTCGTCCGCTCGGTCCGACGACGACGTGCTCGAAGGCGTCGACGTTCGCGGGCGGTAGAGTCCCACTCAAATAGAGAGCGCCTGAGCGATCTCTCGCGCTGGCATTACGCCGCTGACCCGTTTCGCCTCGCGTCCGTCGCGGAATGAAACCATGGTCGGGATGCTTCGGATGCCGAACCGCGCAGCCAGCGCGGGGAACGCCTCTGTGTCGACCTTCGCCACGATCGCGGTGCCAGTGTGCGTCTGGGAGAGCTGCTCGAGCTCTGGGGCGACCATGCGGCACGGCCCGCACCAGGCAGCCCAGAAATCGACCACGACGGCGACGGTCGAGCGAGCGATCAGTTCGTCGAAGTCGGCCGCGGATTGGATCACGAGCGGGCGCGTCGGTGGACACAGCTGAGTCTTGCATTTGCCGCACTTGGCGCGAGACGTAATGCGCTCTGCTGGGACGCGGTTCTGACTGGAACAGCTGGCACACTCGAGGATCATGTCGACCTCCGCGCCGCGTGTTGCATTTCTCGTGCGCGCGGATCGAGCTCCATGACCACATCGCGGAGCATCGAGAGCATCCTCGGTATTCTACCGAGTCGTGTCGAGGCGGTTGGCCGAAAGCGCAACGATTGCCGTGACGCCGCGCGCCTTGCGGGCATCGCGAGGAGCGCCCTGGCGAGGACGGCGGGCCACGCCACGAGATGGGGAAAGGATCCGCTTCACGCGATGCGGTGGTAGCGCCGCACGACGTGCTCGTCGATGCGGCCGTCGGGCCGAGAGACGCGTGAGCTCGCGGCGTCCGTTCACATTTCCGATGGAGGCTGCTTCTTACGCTTGGCGCGCGTGCGCCTGTGAAGGCTCTTCGCCTCGTCGATCGAGTGCGACGCCGTGATGCGATTGTCACGCTTCGCGAGCTCGCTCAGCTCGGCGTAGAACTTGTGCAACGTCTTGAGCTCGTCTTCGGAGAGATCTTCGATGTCGACGAGGCGATTGCTCGCCCCCTCGAGCGACGCCACGATCTCGTTGAGCTTCAGGTGGACAGCCTGCGAGTCCTTGTTCTGAGAGCGCTGGATGAGAAACACCATCAAGAAGGTGACGACCGTCGTCCCTGTGTTGATGACCAGCTGCCACGTGTCGGAGTAGCGAAAGAGCGGGCCCGTCACGAGCCAAACCAGGATGACACTCAGCGCGACGATGAACGCCGACGAGCTGCCCGTCGCTCGGGTGGCCCCACGCGACATCCGCTCCATGAAATTCGGTTTCTTCGAATTGTCGCCGTCCGACCTTCGGTCGGAGTTGTCGCCGTCCGACCGTCGGTCGGAGTTGTCGCCGTCCGACCTTCGGTCGGAGTTGGTCGTCGCCATGAGCTTGCCGTCCCGTTGGTGTCTGCTCGACGTGAGCGCGACGCGCCACCAGGGCTACACCATCGCCGCGCCGGTAAGAATCCCTGCTCTCGCCGCCCCTACTTCGCTGGCGTCACATCGAGGAATGGCATCGGTGCCCCGCCGGCAAGGTACGTGGGCAGGGCGCCGTTCCAGCGCTCGACGGACCTCAGCTGGATGAGCTCTGGGCTCGCCTTCAGCGCTTCGGCTTCGCGCTTGATGGCGTCGGCGCGTGCCTTCGACTCGACTTCGGTCGAATAGGCCTTCGCGTCCGCAGCCAACTTCTGTGCGGCTGTGGTCGCCTCGGCGTCGGTGATGCGCCGCGTCTTCTCGTTCAACGCCTTGAGGGACTCCTGCTCGGCTTTGACCTTCGCCTCGATGGCCTTGTTGAACTCCTCGCTGAACTTGAAGTCCGTAATCGCAATGTTGGCGACGTCGATGGCTCCCGCGAGCCCCTTTTCTTGGAGCGTGCGATCGATGAAGCCGTTGATCGCCTCTTCGACCTCTCCTTTTGCGCGCTGGCGTTGCGTGATGAGCTCTTCCGCCGTGAACTTCGCGGTGACCGACTTCAAAGATTCCTGGACCGCGGGGGCCACGATCGTCGGCTCGAGCCGCGCCAAGTCGCCGATGGATCGGTAAATGTCCGGCACCATCGACGCGTTTGGAGAGTATTGAATCGTGATCTCGGTCGTGACGGTCTGGAGATCTTTCGACGCCGCGGCCGCGTTGATGTTCAGCGACTGCAGCCGGACCTCGTACTCGACGACATTCTCCCACGGCTTCTTGATGTGGATTCCCTCGGCGAGGGTCTCGTTACGCACGGCGCCGAACGCCTTGAGCACGCCGACGTGCCCAGCGTCCACGGTCGTACACGACATGAAGCCCGCAATGGCAGGGAGGAGAATGAAGGGAGCCAATCGAACGGCTCGGCGCGCAACGACATCGAGATCCATCGGGGCAAGGTACTCCTCCTACCACTTCACGCCCGTGCAAAGCTTGCGGCGCGCCGGCAGCCTATTCGTCGAGCGCCCCGCGCACTGCCGCCGCCAGGGTCTCTGTGGTGAAGGGCTTTTTCAGAACTTGGGCCTTGGCCGTCTCGGGCGACGCCAGATCGCCACCCTCAAACCCGGACATGAACATGACCCTCGCGTCCGGGTTGATCTTGCGAATTCGTCGAGCGAGCTCGGGCCCGGCCATCTTGGGCATTCGCACGTCGGAGACGATCAGATGAATCGGTCCCGCGTGGCGCGCCATCGCCTTGAGCGCTTGTTCGCCATTCGCGGCCGAGACCACCGTGTACCCGAGCCTTTCGAGGATGCGCGTGACGACGTTTCGCAGCGCCGCCTCGTCTTCGACGACGAGGATCGTCTCGGTGCCGCCGCGGGAGAGGCTGACGTTTGCCGCGCTTGGGGCATCCGAGACGGCCTCGTCCACCCTTGGCAGAAAGACCTCGAACTTGGTCCCCGCGCCCAGACGCGTATGGACCGCGATGTCGCCGTGCCACTGCTTCACGATCCCGTACACGGTCGATAGTCCGAAGCCCGTGCCTCGCCCAGAGACCTTCGTGGTCACGAATGGCTCGAACAAGCGGCGTAGCGTGGCGTCGTCGATCCCCCGCCCCGTGTCGGTCACCGACCAGGAGACGTAGGGGCCAGGGCTTGCCCCGATGTAGCGACCGCCACTTGGTTCCCGGAGCTCGACGCTGGCGGTCCTCACGGTGAGGCGACCGCCCTCGGGCATGGCCTCTCGTGCGTTCACCGCCAGATTGACGAGAATCTGCTCTAGCTGGCTGCGGTCGGCTCGGACCCGGCCAATGTCTGCGGAGAGGGCGAGCTCGAGATCGACGTCCGCACCGAGCAGGCGCCCCAACATGCGCGCGACCGACGTCGTCAGCTCGTTCAGATCGAGCACCTCGCTGCGAGGACGCGTGCCCTGGCTGAACGTCATGAGCTGACGGGTCAGGTCGGTCGCGCTCAGCACCACGGCCTTCACGACCTCGAGATCCGCTCTCGCCACGTCCGTGGCAGGCAACGATTCGAGCGCGAACTCCGCGTGGCTGAGCACTACGCCGAGCAGATTGTTGAAGTCGTGGGCGACGCCGCCGGCGAGACGTCCGACCGCTTCCATCTTCTGTGAGGCGCGGAGTCCCTCTTCCGCTTTGCGACGTGCGCTGACGTCGACGGCCACGATCCGGCATTCTGCGGCGCCCGGCGCGGCCGCTACGGTCAGGTCGACGAAGACCGGCTCGCCCGCGCCCGCTGCCGCAGGAGCGAGCGTCACCTCGATGGTGGTTCGTGGGCCATCGGTCGTCGTACTGGCAATCAGTGCCTCTACGGCGCTTCGGTCGGAGCGCGCCACGAACGCCCCGAGCTTTCGCCCGACGAGCTGCGCACGCTCATCGCCGAGCAGACGCGCCCCGGCGAGATTCGTCTCGCGGAGCGTGCCGTCGCGCCCCACCGTGAAGTACCCAATCGGCGCGAAGTCATAGAGGTCCGAGTATCGATCCAGCAGCACCTCGAGCTCGGCCCGGGTGCGGCGCAGCTCCTCGTTCTGGAGCTCGAGCTCGATCTGGTGGACCTGAAGCTCGTGGATGAGCGCCTTGGAGCCAGACGTGCGGTCTTGGCCGACGACCCCGCCCGACTCTCTCTCGAGATACAAGCGCTCCGCCTGCCGGCGAATCTCGGCGGCGTCGGGCGGGGGACGCCTAGTTCGACGCACCGGGCTCACTGGGGGGGGGCTCGATGTCGCTCGCTGGCGTGACGTTCGTGAACGTGATGACGAGGCCATCGATGCGGTCGTCGCACGTGCGATAGGGCATGATACGCACTCGGAACCAACGGCGGTCCCGACTCGTGACGGTTCGCTCGGTAAACAGCAGCGTCCGCAAGACCTCGTGCGCGTCGGTGTACATCCCGACATACTCCAGCTCCGAGGCGAGATCGGCGAGCGGTCGACCGACGTCCGTGGGGATGAGCTTGATGATGCTCGTCACGGACGGCGTGAAGCGCCGGACCCTCAGCCCGCGGTCCAGGAAGAGCACCGCGATCTGCGTGCTGTCGAGCAGGTTCTTCAGATCGTCGCTGGTGTTCGACAGGTCGTCGACCTTGGCCTGCAGCTCGTGATTGAGCGACTGAAGCTCTTCGTTCATCGACTGCATCTCTTCCTTCGAGGTCGTGAGCTCCTCGTTGGTGCTCTGCAGCTCCTCGTTGGTGCTCTGCAGCTCCTCGTTCGCCGATCGCAGCTCCTCCTGCGTGCTACGGAACTCTTCGCTCGTCACGCGAAGCTCTCCGAGGGCGCGCTGTAGCTCGGCCTCCAGCAGGAGGACCTTGGACGCGTGGCCGCTGGGGCGAGCGGCCTTGCCAGGTGTCGAGGCTACGCTCGACCGCGAACTAGCGGCGCTGAACACGATCATCGCGGTGCCCTGCAGCCGCGATGGCGCGACGAACGGCTCGATGCTGACGTCGCAGACGTGAGCCCCGTCGGGCCCAGACACCGCGACGTCGGCGATGACCAAAGCGGCCTTCGAGCGAAATGCCCTTTGTACGGCGAGCCCCAACGGTTGACGCAACCCGTCGCGCGCCATCGCAAAGATGTTCCAGTTCGGCTTGCCGGCGGGGAGCTCGAGGTAGCTGTCCGTCTTGCCGCTGGTGAACAGCACGTCGCCCTTCGGGCCCACGAGGACGGCCGAGTGACCGGCGCGCCGCAGTAGGTGTGCCTCTGCGAGCGGCTGAAGATCCTGAACTTGGGACTCTCGTTCCGAGGGGGCGGTAGGCCTGCCAGGCGCTCTCCCAAACGACGAGGGGAAGTCGATCCGGCCCGTCACGGCCGGCTCGACCTTGCGATAGATGCGATTGGTGCGATCGAGCAGAGTAAAGAGGTTGCCGAAGCTACCGATCGACTCTGCAGTGCCGAGCGCGAGGATCCCGTCGGGCCGCAGACAATAATGAAATAACGGGATGAGCTTTTGCTGAACCTCCGGCGCCAGGTAGATCAGCAGATTGCGACACGACAGTAGGTCGAGCTTCGTAAACGGCGCATCTTGAACGACGTTCTGCACGGCGAAGACGACCATGTCGCGGATCTGACGGTTCACGCGGTAGCCCCCCGGGCTCTCGACGAAGAAGCGTTGCAGCCGCTCCTCGGAGACATCCGCGACGATCCCCTCTGGGTACGAGGCCAGTCGAGCCTTGTCGATCGCGTCGCGATCGAGATCGGTGGCGAAGATGTGAAGCGTGGGCCGCGCGCCCAGAGGAAGCGCCTCTAGCGCCTCGACGAAGGCCATCGCGAGCGAGTATGCCTCTTCTCCGGTCGAGCACGCAGGGACCCAAGCGCGCAGCACGGCGGTCCTGGGCCGCGCAGCGAGCAACGACGGAATGGCGACATCCTCCAGGTACGTCCAGGCCGCGGGATCCCGAAAGAAGCTCGTGACGCCGATCAGAAGCTCCTTGAAGAGCAGATCGCTCTCGCGAGGGTTCTCGCGCAGGTAGTGGACGTAACGCAGCATCGAGTCGAGCTGGTGGAGGGTCATGCGCCGCTGCACGCGGCGGTGCAGCGTGCTGACCTTGTATCGAGAAAAGTCTTGGCCGGTCTGCTCGAGGAGCACGGCGATGATCTTCTCCAATGCGCTCGCCGAGGCCGCGTCCACAGGACCGGCGTCCGTCCGAGACCACCCGTGCGGGTGCTTTCGGAACGCGGCGATGTGCGCTGGCAGTTCCGACGCCAACGCCACGACGTCCGCGAACCCCGCATCGATCGCGCTGCGCGGCATTCCGTCGAACTTCGCATCCGTCGGCTCTTGCACAAAGGTCGCCCCGGCGCGCTCGCGGATCGCGCGCAGGCCGAGGGTCCCGTCAGAGCCCATCCCCGACAGAATGACCCCCACGCTCTGTTCGCCGCGCTCGGCGGCGAGCGACCGAAAGAAGAAGTCGATTGGGAGGCGAAGACCCCGTGGTGCTGCCGGCTCGAGCAGGTGAAAGATGCCGCGACGGATCGCCAGATCCGTGTTCGGCGGAAGGACATAGACATGATCGATCCCGATCGGCATCCCGTCGGCGATCTGGACGACCGGGATCAGCGAATCACGCTGGAGCAGCTCGACCAACATGCCCTTGCGGGTCGGATCGAGGTGCTGCACGACGACGAAGGCCATGCCGGTCTTCGCGGGCACGTTCTTCAGAAAGTGCACGAGCGCCTCGAGCCCGCCCGCCGAAGCGCCGATCCCGACGACCGGAAATCCATCTTCGGGCGTGGGCTGGTCGCCGGTCGCCTCGAGCGCCGCGCGCGGTTCGTTCGGCTTCGGCGCCGCGCGGGCACTCGGCTTCGGCGCCGCGCGGGCGCTCGGCTTCGGGGGGGCCTCGGCCTCGGCGCCGCGCCCGTTCTGTGTTGTCCTCTTAGGACTTCGCGCCGACGTACGCTTCACGGAGCCCCCTGACTGCAACGGCAGTCTCGCGACTCTACTCTCTTTCGCCGCGAATCGGGCGCAAGGACGCACCGCGGCGCTGCGATCATCATGTTTTCCGAGTATCTGCATCGAGTGCGTTCGCAAGTTCGGTATCGTTGCCCACGCCGACGCGGGAGAGACCGCCCTCACCAACTCCCTTCTTTCGAGGGTGAGGAACCGTTGCTTCTTCTCTGGCCACCGGGTGGCCGCGGGGCGAGACTCCGCGCATGCTCCCAGTTCCCGTCACGCGCACGCCTGTTCGCTTTCTCCCCGATGCGAGCCGCGTGATCACGAAGCCATTCGTCCCGACGGGCGACGTCTCTCCGCGGGGTGAGACGCGGGTGGATCGCATCTTGTCGCGCGTGCTGTCGATGACGGAGGCGGCGGTCTCTCTGGGATTGGGCGAGACCGAGCGACGCTTCGCGGGTCGACACGGCGATCTCCGGCGCGTGTTCGAGGACCACTTCGATCTGGTGTCGCATCGGCTCGAGAGCCCGCGCTCCATCTCCGCAGACCGAAGGCTCCTGATCGGGGCGTACTTTTCTCATGAGTACTCCATCGAGTCGGCGGCGCTGAGCAACCCGTCGATCGTGGCCGCGCCCGACCAAACCGGCCTCGTGCCCGGCGCGGTTCGCTTCATCATGAGCCTGCGCGCCATCGGCGAGGGTCACATCTCGTCGATCCAGTTTCGCTCGGGAGTCATCGACGGCGAGGGACACATCGACATCGAACCCGCCACCAATCGCGCCACGACGGCGCGCCGCCACGTGCCGACCTTCGAGCGGCCCCTGTTCCGGCGCAAGCTCGCCGAGCTCGCCTCGTTGAACGAGGTCGCGGACGAAGTGCTGAGCGGCCTGCCCGATCGGTTCACGCTCGAAGCGTTGGAGCAGCAGCTTCGCCTGATCGAAAAGCTCCACGGGCACGCGCAGGACGTGTTGCAGGCGACGCGGAAGATTCATTGGCTGGCGTCGTCGAACTACGAGAGCACCTTCGAGCCGACCTCCCAGTTGTCCGAGCGCGTCCTCTTTCCCGCCGGTCCGACCGAGAGCCACGGCATGGAGGATGCCCGGTTCGTCCGTTTCCAGGAGGACGACGGCTCCGTACAGTATTTTGCGCCGTATACGGCCTACGACGGCTTTCAGATCATGCCGCAGCTCATCGAGACGGCTGACTTTCAGCACTTCGCGATCGCCACGCTCAACGGTCCGTGTGCGCGCAACAAAGGCATCGCGCTGTTCCCGCGCCGAATCGGCGGCAGCCTCGCCGCGCTGGGTCGCCTCGACAACGAGAACAACTATCTCATGTGGTCCGACAACGTACGGTTCTGGGATCGGAGCGAGATCTTGCAGCGCCCCCGCAGCCCCTGGGAGTTCGTCCAAATCGGCAATTGCGGGTCGCCCATCGAAACCGAAGCGGGATGGCTGGTCATCACACACGGAGTGGGGGCGCTTCGCCAATACGCCATTGGCGCCATCCTTCTCGATCTCGCCGATCCGGCGCGCGTGATTGGACACCTCGACACACCGCTGCTCGAGCCCGACGAGGGAGAGCGCGATGGATATGTGCCCAACGTCGTCTACTCCTGCGGCAGCATGGTCGCGGGCGATCTCTTGGTGCTGCCCTACGGCTTTTCGGACGTGGGGACCAAGATTGCCACCGTCAGGCTCGACTCCCTGCTAGAGGCGCTGACCACGTCCGTGCACTGAGCCCCCGCGGCTACGCTTACCGTCCCAGCGCCGCGCAGTATCTTCCAAATAGACGAGGGAGCTCGCGCTCGGGCGAGCGATAGAATTCGTCCGGCCCGACGTCCAGCCATGCCTCATCGGGGGGAACCTGAGCCGTGAGTCCGTCCGTGCTCGTGGCCAAGGTGCGTTGAAACGCCCGGATCGCCCCGATGGCTGGCTTCTCGCGCCCGTCGGCGCGCCACAGACCAAAGGATCGCTCATGGGTGGCTTCGTCGAGCGGCGGCAGCGTCCAAAGCGCGCGGTCGTAGTCGCTGTGACACCAGAGCATCGCGCCTGTCGCGCCTGCTTCCCTCAGGAGAGGAAGCGCCCTCCCGACGTACGTCGCCGCCGCTTCTTCGGAGACCAGACGAGGCGGAGAAGCGGCTGCGTCGTCGACCTCGTCGTCGCCCCGCGTAGGGACACCGAATTCGGAGAACAAGACCTCAGCGCCGTCGCCCAGGTGACGCGTCAGCCGCGTGAGGAACGGGAGCAGCCGCTCGTCCGTGGGCCCGGCGGACCACGTGCAGTAGCCCGGATATCCGTGCATCGTGAGAAAGTCACACACGGTCGCGGCCTCTTTGGGACCCAGGTGTCGATCCTGCTCGAGATCCTCCATGTGGAGGCCGAGAGTGATCGCCGCGGTCGAGTCCGCCACGCGGATCGATCCGCTGATGCGCTCGAGCCAAGCGAGCCCGTGCGCGCGATCGGCCGGTACGACACAATTGGAATTCTCGTTGCCGAGGTCCCACGCGAACAGGGCAGGATGCGAAGCCAACGCTCGCGCCGCCTCGCCCGCGAGCCGCGACTGGGCTTCACCGATGGTCGCGTCCCCATACCAATCGAGCGGGCGACGCCGAGAGACCGAGCCGCCGCTCACGACGCGAAAGCGTCCGTCGCCGTCGCCTTTGCCGAGCGCCCAGGGCGGGATCCAGTTCACGCCGCTCATGTGGCCGGTGAACAACGTCGGCATCACGCCGAGCCCGGCTTGGTGGGCCATGTCGACTACGACGACCAGGCGGTCGAGCATGGCGCTATCGATGCTCGTCGGCGTCGGCTGAAATGCCTCCCAGAGAAGGAAGAGCCTCACGGAGTCGAAGCCGGCGGCCGCGATGCGCGAGAAGTCGGCCAGGGTCTCGGAGCGGTCGAAGTCGGTCCACCAGCCCATCGCGGTGCGGGCCGGCCAATAGTTGATCCCCAATCGAAATCCCGGCGAGGGGCGGCGTGCTTCGCTCAAGGTGATGCTGCGCCCTCGAGGATGGATTGGTAGAGCGCGAGATACTCGTCGACCATTCTGCCGACATCGAAGCGTGTCGCGACCGAAGCGCGGACGACGTGTGGATCGATTCTGCCGGACGACGCGCGCGCCGCGGCCTGGTCCAGAGTGTCGACGATGTAGCCACCCTCGCCCTCACGGACGAGCTCCGGCATCGACCCTCGACGCGTGGCGATCACCGGGGTGCCGCACGCCATGGCCTCGACCACGCTGAAGCCGAACGGCTCCTCGAAGCTCACCCAATGCAGGAGCGCGCGAGCGCCGCCCAGCACCTCGAGGCGTCTCTCTGGGCCGACCGAGCCCACGTAACGAACCTTCGAGTCGTCGAGGTGGGGCTCGACCTCGCGATGAAAATACTCGGCGTCCTGGATGATGCCGGCGATGACGAGCGGGAGCCCGGCGCGTCGCGCGATCTCGATGGCCTCTCGCGTGCCCTTCTCTGGATGGATCCGACCAAAGAAGAGCAGATAGCTTCGCTCCGACGTGCGGACGGGAAACGCCGACATGTCGATCCCGTGGTGAATCGTCGCCGCGTAGCGGAGCGCCGGGTGACGGTCGGCTGCGCTGATCGCGACGTAGTGCTGCCCGTCGGCGTACTTCGCGTAGACCGGAACGATTCGCTCGGACGAGAAGCCGTGGATGGTGGTCACGACTGGGGTGTCGACCAATCCGCCGTAGGTCAGCGGCAGGTAGTCGAAGCTGTTGTGGATGACGTCGAACTCCGAGGCGCGTTCGAAGACGGCGGAGATGTGGAGACACTCCTCGACCTTGGCGTCGATCGAGGCGTCCTCGGACCAACCGCATCGCGCCGTCGCAGAGAGGCGAGCCTTCGTGATCGAATCGCGGGTCGCGAACAGCGTGACGTCGACGCCACGTTCGACGAGCCCTTCGGTGAGCAGCGAGGCGAACTGTTCCCACGGTCCGTAGTGACGAGGGGGGACGCGCCAGGAGATCGGGGCGAGCACGGCCACCCGCAAAGGGCGTTCGGGGAGGATGCCGTGGGCGGCGGTCACGCCGGCACGACGGCGATCGCGCCGAGCCCACCCGGCGAGGTGGTGTCGCGCAGTCGGACTTCGGTCTCGAGCGCGGTCATGTCGGTCAGCGCCAACAGGAACGAGAGCGTCGACTCTGCGCCTTGGTTTTCATTGGCGCGATCTGGATGCAAGCCGTCGCGGCATCCCCCAGTCGTCGCGTCGTAGAGCGCGACGTTCAGACGATTTTCCCCGAGAAACCACGAAAATGCCCGCCCAATCTCGCTGACCCACGTGGGGTCTCCGGTCACCCGCCACGCGTCCAAGCATGCAGAGACCGTCGCTGCGGCTTCGATGGGCTGTTGGTCGAACGCGGCTTTGGCGCCGCTCCGGCGATAGAAACCGTTCGAGCCGATGGGCGCGAAGAGCCCCTCGGGCGAGCGCTGCTCTTTGCACAGCCAAGCCAGGCTCTCCAGTCCGCTCGTGACCAAATGCCTCAGACCCAGCCGATGCCCGCCGACGATCAGCGCCTGGGGCAAGCGGGCGTTGTCGTAAGCGATGATGTCCTCGCACCATGGCCAATCGGGGGTCGCGTCGCGCGAAGCGAACGCGAGTCGCTCGACGAGCTGCTTCTGAAGAGACTCGACGCCGCTATCGCCCTGAAACGCGCGGAGGTACTCGTGGATACCCAAGATCGAGAAGGCCCACGCCCGCGGGCTCCGATGCTCGGCTGCGGCCGGCAGGGCCGCGTGGAACAGCTGACTCGCGAGGCCTTTGCGGCCCGGATCGCGCGCACGCCCGACGACCCCGCCGAGCGCCCACAGCGCGCGCGCTTGGCTGTCTTCGCTGCCGGCTTCCTCTGTCCACTGACGGCCATAGTTCATGAAGTTTCGAAAGCGCTCGCGCTTTGCGTTGAAGGCGTGACCGACGAACGCCAAGTAGGTCGACCCGAGCGACGAAGTCGTCCTGCCGAGCGTGGGCCCCTGATCCTCTATTCGCGACATGAGAAGGAGCGCCCGCGCGTTGTCGTCCAGGCAGTAGCCGTCCTCACGACGAGGCACCGAATAGAGCGCGTGCTGAATGAGACCCGTGTCGTCGGTGAGCGTCTCCAAGTGACGAAGGTCGAGCTCCGGCAGGTCGACCCCGCGCCGCGACCGCTTCCGTCCTGCAATGAACGACCGTCGACGCGACTCGCTCTGCGTGCGTGCACGCTCGAAGCTCTCGACATATCGGGCCGCGACGGCGGGCCAACGCATGTCGTGCCCGAACGCGGCCGCACGCGCCCCCATCGCCGCGCGCTCCTTCGGGTCGTCGAGCAAGCGAATGATGCTGTCGGCGATCGCCGAGGCGTCCTTCCAGGGCACGAGTATGCCGCGCCCGTCGGCAAGCAGCTCTTTGGCATATCGATAGGGGGTCGAGACGACGGCCTTGCCGTTGCCGACTGCATAGGCGAGCGTGCCAGAAGTGATCTGTTCTGGATTCAGGTACGGCGTGACGTACACGTCTGCCGCAGACAGGAACTCTCCGAGCTCAGCCGCGCTGACGAAGCGATCGTGGAAGACCACATTGTCCAGCACCCCGAGGCGCCGCGCGCGCAGCTCGAGACTGTTGCGGTATCCCTCGCCGTGCCATTCCTTGACATGCGGGTGTGTCGCGCCGAGGACGATGTACGTCGTGTCCGGGTGGCGGGCGAGGATCGCGGGCATCGCGTCGATCATGCGCTCAATCCCCTTGTCGGGGGAGAGGAGGCCGAACGTGAGGATCATCGTCGTCCCGTCGATGCCGAGTCGCTCTCGACTTGCGGCGGAGTCTGGCAAACACGGGACGCCGTGAGGGATGACATCAATCTTGTCTGGGGAGACCCCGTGCACCTCGCGGAGCAAATCGCTGCCATTCTGGCTCATGACGATCAGCCGCTCGGAGAGCCGCGTCACCTCGTTCATGACGCGTCGATGGTCGTCCGACGGCTCGCCGAGGATCGTGTGCAGCGTCGTGACGATCGGCATTCTCGCCTCGCTGAGCAGACCGAGGAGATGGCTGCCGGCCTTGCCGCCGAAGATCCCGTACTCGTGCTGAACCGACAGCGCGTCGAAGCCACCGACATTCAGGAAGTCTGTCGCACGACGGTACGAAGCGAGCTCGGCCTCGGCGATCTCGAAGAGGACGCGCTCGGCGTACACGTGCCGTCGGCCCGCGTCGTTCATCGCGATCACCTTGCAGTCGATCGCAGGAAAGCTGGTCGCGAGCGCGTCGACCAGATCCGTGGTGAAGGTCGCGATTCCACAGTGTCGCGGCAGATGATTGCCGAGAACCGCGACGCGGCGCACGGCGCCCCTGATTTCATCCGAATCCATTCACGCTCCATCGAGCGCGCGAATTCAAGTGTGGCACTCGGGCGGGGCGCTCGACGTACGAATGCGAAGCCGCGTCATCGGTCGGAACGGGTGGGGAGGCAACCTCCATCGCCGATTCGACGAAATGGACGCCGTCGGGTCATGCGGTTTTAGCCGAAATCCCTGGGCATCGCCTTCGTACCCGACGCCATGCTCCCAGACGCCTCCGGGGCCGAGCCGCTCATTCCCCTGCTCGAGGACGTCGTCGGCGCCGAGGTGACCCTGCGGGCCTCTGTCCCGAAGGCGCTCTCGAACGTCCCGAGGGTCCGCGTCGTGCTCGACCGCCTGCGGGCGTTCTTGGGGTGAGGGTGTAGGGAGCAAGAAAGGGTGTCAGACGGCGCGGCGGCGCACGTCGCTCGCGGTCGAGGTCCCGTCATGAGCCCCTTCCTTCCGACTCCGTCACTGCCGTTCGTGGCCGCGACGTCCGTGTCCGAGGGGAAGCGTTTCGATCACGCCGAGCTCGGGCGGGTCGCCGCATCGCACATGTCCGCTTCGCCCGGTACTCCTCGGCGCCTGATGTGACCGTCTCGAGCTCGGGGCTCGCGGCGAGAACGCGGGCGTCGGCGGCGAAGCGGACCTGCACCCTCTGCCTCCCGAGAGAGACCTGAACATCATGCTTCCACGCACACCCATCGAGTGCGTTCGCAATTTCGGTATCGTCGCTCACGTCGACGCAGGCAAGACCACGCTCACCGAGCGGATCCTCCACGCGACCGGTCGCATTCACGCGTTCGGAAGTGTGGACGACGGAAACACCGTGACCGACCACGATCCGCGCGAGCGGGCCCGTGGAATCACGATCGGCGCGGCGGCAGTCACCACCGCCTACGCGGGGCACTCCCTCTCGCTCATCGACACGCCGGGGCACATCGACTTCGGTGTCGAGGTCGAGCGAAGCCTCCGGGTCCTCGACGGCGCAGTCGTCGTCATCGACGCCGCGTCCGGCGTCGAGCCTCAGACCGAATCGGTCTGGGCGGCGGCCGATCGACACGAGATTCCTCGCGTCGCGTTCATCAACAAGATCGATCACCCCGGCGCCGACTTCGACAGGGCGGTGCTCTCGATGGAAGAGACCTTCGGCGTCGTCGTCGTCCCACTCGTGGTCCCGGCCCCGAGCGGTCTCCGCCTCGTCGATCTCGTTCACCTCACGCTCATCGAACCGGGTGGCCGCTCGGGCCACACCTCGAGCGCGCTGCCGAGCGATCTCGTCTCGTTTGCCTCTGCGCGACGAGAGCGGATCGTCGAGGCGTGCGCCGCATTCGACGAGGGCGTCCTCGAGGCGTTCGTCCTCGGCGAGCCCATATCCCCCGAGCTACTCCTCACCGCGCTTCGGCGCGGCACGCTCTCGCGACAGATCGTGCCCTGCGTCGGCGGCTCGGCGAAGGTCGGCCTCGGGATTACCCACTTACTCGACCACATCATCGCGTTGCTCCCCTCGCCACTCGATCGCGCAGGCGTCCATTCGAGCGCGGGGACGACGCACGTCCCGAGCCCCCAGGCGCCCCTCGTTGCGTATTGCTTCAAGGGCGTTCACGACGGCTACGGTCAGCGAACCTTCATTCGCGTCTACTCCGGCACGCTTCGGAGGGGCGCGTCGGTAGTCGCGGGACGAACCCAAAAGCGGCTCCGCGTCGGGCGGCTCGTTCGGATCTTCGCCGATGCGGTCGAGGATCTCGAGTCGGCCTATCCAGGCGACATCGCCGCGGTCATCGGCGCGCCGCTCGCGACGGGCGAGACACTCTCCGACGAGGGAGTCACGCTCGAAGGGCTGGATCTTCGAGAGCCAGTCGTCGGCGTCGCGCTCGAGCTCCGAACGAGCGAGGCGAGAAATCGCCTCGCTGCGGCGCTCAAGCGGGTGCTCGACGAGGATCCATCACTCTCGGTTTCGACCGATCCGGAGACGGGCCAAACGGTCCTTCGCGGGCAAGGCGAGCTTCACCTCGAGGTCACCCTGGACAAGATCCGCCAGGACCACGGCGTCGAGATCAAGGCATCGCCCCCGCGCGTCGCCTATCGAGAGACCATTACCCAATCTGCGGAGTTGGAGGTGAGACATGTCAAACAGAGCGGCGGTCCTGGCCAGTTCGCGTGCGTCGTCGTTCGAGTGGAGCCCGCGCCAGCTGGCGTGGGGATCTCGTTCATCGATGCATCCGAGGGCGGCGTCATCCCTCGCGCGTTCGTGCCGGCGGTCGAAGCCGGCGTGCGAGAGGCTGCCGCCGCAGGCGGTGTCTTCGGCCACCCGGTCGACGACATCGTCGTGACCCTCGTCGGCGGGTCGTTTCACTCGAACGACTCGAGCGAAATGGCGTTCGCAATCGCTGGGCGAAAGGCACTCCTCGACGGCGAGCGATTGGCGAGCCCCGTCGTCCTCGAGCCGATCATGCAGCTCGAGATCGTTTCACCAGAAACGCGTCTCGGCGACGTGCTCGGCGATCTCGCCGCGCGGCGGGGTCGCGTCGAGAAGCTCGGTGCCAGGGGAACGCAGCGAATCATCACCGCCCGAGCCCCGCTCGCCGAGCTCATCGGCTACGTGACCGCGCTTCGATCCCGTACTGAGGGTAGGGGCACCGTCTCGATGACCCTCGCTGGCTACGAAGCCGTTCGCTGAAACCCGGGCGGGGCCTGAGCAATCGGGCCCCGCCTCTTCTTGAGGATCTCCCTCAGCGTCGACGCCTCGCGAGACGGCGGCCTGCGACGAACGTCATACCGGCGGCGAAGAGGAGAATCGCGACGCCGTGTGGCTCGACGGTCGCCGGGCTCGTCGAGCAACCGTCGCGTGAAGTGGGAGTGGTGCGGACGTAGCCGCCGCCTCCGCCGCCGCTCGAGTCGTAGCCGCCTTGGCTGCCCTGGCCGCCCCCAGCGCAAGCTGCATCGTCGACCCACGCAGGAGAGTACGCCTTGAGCTTCCCTTCGCAATCGCTCGCCAACGATGCGTCGATGAAGACCTCTTTGGGTAGTAGTCCGGGGTTGGATACTATTGTGGGGTCGCAGGGCGGCCACACCACGTCATCGCTCGTGACCTCGATCGCCTCCTGGACGCTTCCGCTGCGTATGAGCAGGAGATCCCTCTCGAAGTAGGGCGAGCTGCGCCTCGACGTGTATGTGGTCACGTCGCCGACTGCGAAGCCCGGCGTGGATCCGTAGACTGCCGTGACGGTGAACGTCGCATCGCCACCCGGGGTGGGTGCGGAGTACTCGGCCTCGACGATGCCGTCGGGCGGATTTCCGCAAACGCATTCGCTGGGGGGATAGCACTGGTAGCTCGGCTGAATTCGAGACGCGTCGTCGAGCGAGAGGCCATTGGCCTCGAGCCACTCGACGAGCCCGGGGATGTCGATGAGATCCGGGATGCGCGCGAGGTTGCGCGCCGCGTGGACGTGCTCGACCAGGTCGCGGTGTCCAGTCGACTCGATGAGGTGCGCCATCGCGCAGCGCGCCCCGAGCTCGTCGACGAACACCGGGACGCGACCGCGAACGTGGAGATTCCGGGGAAACCTCTTGGCACGACGGTAATCGTCGAGCGTCGAAAGGTGCCGCGCACGCGCCCGTCGCGCGCTCGGTCTCAAGGCTGGAGCGTCGGAGGAGAGCGTATGGAGCACCGACTGAAAGTGTCGATCCAGCCGCTCGACCTCGCGAGGGCGAACCACGGAAGAGGCGATCGATCGCATGGGACCTCCAAAGAAAGCAGAAGCCCGCATGGTACGCCGACGGGCGACCTTCGGCTCGAACTACCGATGGCAGCCGGCCTGGCTCATGCTCACTTCGGCGCCATGGCGTTTGTGGCTGAACGCCGATACGCTGTCACGCCGTGGCGGCAGGGACACCAGACTCCGACGTTGGGTCTTCGACTCTGCATGACTGGCTCGGGGCGCGAGCCCGGTTCGCGTCGGGTGCGCGACTCGTGCTGGTGGCCCTCATGTCAGCACTCCTCTTGCCCGACCTGATTGGGTTCGTCAGCCCGATTGCATTCGGGGCCTACTATCGATCACCGTACGAAGTCACTTTGGCGGTCAAACAGGTGCTCGCGATCAACGCGCTGCTCCACGCCGCCATGCTCTCTCTGCTCCCGTTCGGCACGTGGAGACTGTATGACGCCATTGCCCGAGTCGGAGAAAGAGCGCTTCGCGGGGCCGGGCTCCTGACGTTCTTCGCGTCGGCCGCACTCACCGTTTTGACCTGGGCCCACGCTGTGCGCCGCTTTCTGCAGGGCACGACGCCCGCGCCATTCCCACCGCTCGAGCTCGGCATCACTCTCGCGGACGCGCTCCACACCCTCTCTCTTTGCGCATTGCTCTATCTGTTTGCGCGGGCGCAGCTGTCCGCGCGGGTGCGCGGCTGGACCCTGGCCGCCGGCATCAGCGTCCTCGTGGCGGTGGTCGTCGAGCTCGTGCCCATCGACGCGCCGCCGCCAGTGTGGCTGGCCGCCTCTCTTCTCTCCGGGATCGCAGAGGGCCTCTGCGTCTTTGTAGCCCTCGCTCAAACGCTCAAGGCGCTGCGTCCCGGCTCGCCTGCGCACGCTCGCTACACCTAGACCAGGCCGAGCCCCCGTCGGCGCTCGCCCCCTCAGAACGAGGCGTCGTCCTTCTTGTCGACGCGCTTGTACTTCGCGCCCGCGAAGCCGAGGGCGTCGCCGGTGAGGGTGAACGTCTCTTGGCGTTCCCACGAGCAGCCGGTCGCGCCGGGGTCGTACTTGATGTCGAGCTTGTCGCCCTCGAGGAAGTAGCTCCCGACGCAGGTCGGCGAGACGCTCATCTTCACACGGCCCTTGCTGTTGAAGGTCATCTGCACGCCACTCAAATCCCACGTCCCGACGAGGCGCTTGTCGGTCGGCGCGACCGGCGAGGTCGCGACGGGAGCGGCCGTCGGTGCGGCGCTCGCGGTCGCGGTCGGCTCTGCGGTCGCTTCTGCCGTCGGAGCGGTCGTCGCGACAGGCGTCGTGTCGGCGGCGGCGGTGCTCTCGGTGGACGGTACGTCGCTCGGTTCGTCGGCGCGGGGCGACGAGGAGCAGGCGACGAGGGCAGCGGAGACCAAGAGGGCGGAGAGAACGAGGATGGGGGTTCGCACGCGGCGCTCGTAGCCAAACCGATCGCAGAGGTAAAGGCCGGTGTGATGGCGCGTCCACGAACCGACTAGCGGGCGCGTCGGCGTTCGAGCAAGCCACGGCGCCGTATCCCTTGCGCGGCCCGGCGAACCCCTGGATCCTGCGCCGCGGTCGCTCGTGGCAATGGGGGTTTCGATGCGTCGTCTCGGTCTCTTG
>Ga0164241_10001391_pt1 | contig 30100 bp, 19 predicted proteins | sample OricomyardsoilBY_FD_108780 | JGI IMG/M metagenome (GOLD analysis project Ga0164241, IMG submission 108780) | Backyard soil microbial communities from Emeryville, California, USA - Original compost - Back yard soil (BY) | ecosystem: Environmental > Terrestrial > Soil > Unclassified | place: USA... | reverse complement strand
GGCCATCGTGCCGAGGCCGGCGGCCTTGCTGCGCACGCTGAGCGGGTAGATCTCGGCGTTGAGCAGCCAGAAGATCGGCCCGAGGCTGATCGCGAAGGAGGCGACGTAGGCCATCAGGCTGCCGATCGCGATCACCGAGGCGACGGTGCTGTCGCCACCGGAGACCTTGAAGGCGGCACCGAGGGCGAAGAGCGAGATCGTCATTCCGGTGACGCCGATGAAGAGCAGCGTTCGCCGCCCGGCCCGGTCGAGCAGGCGCAGCGCCAGCAGGGTCATGGCGACGTTGATCACGCCGACCCCGACCGCGGCGAGGATCGAGCCGGCCGAGGAGTCGACGCCGGTGAATTCGACGATCGTCGGCGCGTAGTAGATGACCGTGTTGATGCCGGTCACCTGCTGCAGGATCGCCAGCCCGACGCCGACCACGAGCGCCGCTTTGACGACCGGCTGCAACAGCTCGCTCCATGCGCCGGGCTTCTCGTCGAGGCTCTCCTTGATCTCCTCGAGCTCGCGCTCGATCGTGTCGGGATCGTCGACGCGGATCTTCGCCAGGGTCGCCCGCGCGGCGAAGTCGTCACCGCTCATCACCAGCCAGCGCGGGCTCTGCGGCATTCGCAGCATGCCGAAGGCGAGAGCCAGCCCCGGCACGACGCCGAGGCCGAGCATCCAGCGCCAGCCTTCGACGTGGTCGAAGGCAAGGCCGACCAAGTAGGCGACGAGGATGCCGATCGTCACCGCCAGCTGGAAGAAGCTGACCAGGCGCCCGCGGCTCTCCGGCGGCGCCACCTCGGAGATGTAGACGGGCGCGGCGGCGGAGGCGAGGCCGATCGCCACGCCGATCACGATACGGGCGATGACCAGCACCTCGACCCCGGGCGCCGCGGCGCTGGCCAGGGCGCCGACGATGAAGACGCCGGCGGCGAGCAGGATCATCAGCCGCCGCCCGTAGCGGTCGGCGGCCGGCCCGGCGAAGGCGGCTCCTGCGACGGCGCCGATCGGCACCGCGGCGACGACCAGGCCCTGGGCGAAGCTGCCGAGGTCGAAATCGGTCTTTATGAAGAGCAGCGCCCCGGCGATGACGCCGGTGTCGTAGCCGAACAGCAGCCCGCCGAGCCCGGCGATCGCAGCCGTCAGCACGACGTTGCGCCGCGCCCTCCTCCGAGAGGCCTCGAGACCGTCGCTCATCCCAGCGGGACCGTATACCGCCCCCGCGGACGGGACAATTCGCGGAGTTTGCGGGAACGTTTTCGTCGCCCCCCTGGCACTGCTTCGAGGGTCGCGCTAAGTTGACTGTGCGACTGGGAGAGACGGGTTTCGCGGAAGCCAAGCGGAAGCCGCCTCGAAGGTGGCGCGACGAGCTTCAGCGTGCGAAGGCTACGCACGCGGCAGGCAACCGAGCGCCTCCCCCGGTCGCATTTTCTTTGCCCAAAAATGCTGACTTCGCCTTTACCCGTCCATATGGCCGGAAAAAGACGAAGTCAGCCGGGTGGTGTCCGGGGTGGGGCCTAGCGTTGGCCTCGTCATCGAGCTCCTGCCCTCGTTGGCTCGCGTGCCGGGACGCAGTGTCGGGAGTCGGGCGTTGTTGGGTGCCCCGTGAGTACCTCCAACAACTAGCCCGCCCGCTCCCTATCTTGTGCGGTGTGAGCGAGGGGCTTCAATACGAACGAGTCGGTGCAGCGGCGCTGCTGACCATCGACCGACCCGAGCGGCGCAACGCGATCGACGCCGCGGCCGCCGAGGCGTTCCGGCAGGGACTGACGGACTTCGAGGCCGACGAGGGCGCCCGCGTGCTCGTCCTCACCGGGGCCGGAGGGCAGGCTTTCTGCGCCGGCGCAGACCTCAAGGCGATGAACCTCGACGTCGACCATCCCGACGGGCCGATGGGGCCGACCCGGCTGACGCCGTCCAAGCCGGCGATCGCCGCGATCGACGGCTGGTGCCTGGCCGGCGGCGTCGAGCTGGCGCTCTGGTGCGACCTGCGCCTCGCCACGCCGCAATCGACCCTCGGCCTCTTCGAGCGCCGCTGGGGTGTGCCGCTGGTCGACGGCGGCACCCAGCGCCTGCCCCGCATCGTCGGCATGGGCCGCGCCTTGGAGCTGATCCTGACCGGACGTCCTGTCGAGGCCGAGGAGGCCCACCGAATCGGCCTCGTCAACGAGGTGGTCGAGCCCGGCAAGCACCTCGAGCGGGCCCTCGAGCTGGCCGAGCGGATCGCCGCCTTCCCGCAGGAGACGATGCTCGCCGACCGCCGCGCCGCGATCGAGGGCTTCGGCCTACCGCTCGCCGAGGGCATCGCCCTAGAGCACAAGCTCGGCCGCGAGACCCTCCACGTCGCCGTCAAAGGAGCTAAACGCTTCGCAGATGGGGCGGGCCGCCACGGCGACGGCGTCTGAGCCGAAAGTCAGGGGAGGGGCGAAACGTCTTGTACTTTTTCGCGGTTTTCCTCCGGGCGCCAGCAAATGCGGCTCCTCGAAAAAGTTAAGTGAAGCCCCTCCCCTGACTTTCGGCTCTCACTTACCGTCACTACGAGTAACCCGCCGCATCTCGTCCTCCGCTTCCTCGGGGCCGAGGTAGGGCATCAGCACCGCAAACACGAGGTCGGGAAGGATGCGGACCAGTTCCGGCCCGCGGCCGGCGCGGATCTCGTCGAAGATCATCGAGGTGGCGCCGCCGATCGCGAAGCGAGCGGTGTCCGCCGGCAGCTCCTCGCTCTGGCTCGAGTACTCGCGGCCTTCCTCGAGGAACGGGGTGAAGCGGGCAAGCGCGGCGCGGTAGCGCGCCCTCGCGTCGTCCCCGGCGGCGGTCACCTCGACCATCGAGAGGCGGGCGATGTCGGCCTCGCTGGCGAGCAGCTCGACGAGCGCCCGCAGACCGGCGGCGATCCGCTCCGGCCAGGGCTCGTCGGCGGCCGACTCGAAGGCGGCGGTGACGTGCGCGACGAGCACGTCGAAGACGGCGTCGTAGGCCTCGAGGAAGCAGGTCGCCTTGTCCTCGAACATCTCTTCGAAGGTCTCCCGCGAGACTCCGGCAATCTCGACCACGTCGTCGATCGTCGTCGCCTCGTAGCCCTTCGCCGCCGCGACGCGCAGCATCGCCTCGAGCAACCGCTCGCGCTGGGAGCGGACCAGATAGGCCCGAGGCAGGGCGTGGCTTGCGCTCTGCGGGGTCCCTGGATTCGATGTCGATGACGAATCCACGCAAGTCAGCGTAGGGCAGTGTTCCCAGGCTGTCCAACGCCTTCGCGCAGCCGATCTCCCAGGCTTGGACACGGCGTCCAACCGGCAGTCGCGGCCGCCTACACTGCGTCGATGAAGATCGGGATCGTGGGGCTCGGATACGTCGGTCTGCCGCTCGCCGTCGCCTTTGCCGAGGCAGGCCACGAGGTCGTTGGGCTCGACACCGACCCTCGCAAGATCGAGGGGCTGAACGCTGGGACCAGTCACGTCGAGGATGTCCCCGACGCTGCCCTCGCGCCGTTGGGCGACCGCCTCCGCGCCACTGCCAGCCACGCCGACCTGGCCTCCTGCGAAGCGATCGTCATCTGCGTGCCGACGCCGCTGACCAGCTCGCGCGAGCCCGACCTCACCTACCTGCTCGACTCGGCCTCGGCGCTCTCGCAGATTCTCCAGCCCGAGCAACTGGTCGTGCTCGAGTCGACGACCTACCCCGGCACCACCCGCGAGCGGCTGCTGCCGATCCTCGAGGAGTCCGGCCTCTCGGCGGGTCGCGACTTCCACCTGGCCTTTTCGCCGGAGCGGATCGACCCCGGCCGCACCGACTACACGGTGCGCACCACGCCGAAGCTCGTCGGCGGCCTCACCGAGAGCTGCTCAGCCCGCGCCGAGCAGCTCTACTCGCTGATCTGCGACGAGGTCGTGGTCCTCTCCGGCCCCGAGGCGGCGGAGCTCTCGAAGCTGCTGGAGAACATCTTCCGCTCGGTCAACATCGCCCTTGTCAACGAGCTGGCGCAGCTCTGCGACCGGCTCGGCATCGACGTCTGGGAGGTGGTCGACGCGGCGGCGACCAAGCCCTTCGGCTTCATGCGCTTCGACCCCGGTCCCGGCATGGGCGGCCACTGCCTTCCCGTCGACCCCTTCTACCTCGCTTTCAAGGCGCGCGAGCACGACTTCTACCCCGAGTTCATCGAGCTGGCTGGCAAGGTCAACCAGACCCAGCCGGCCTTCTGCGTCGAGCGGATCGAGCGCGCCCTCAACGACGTCGGCAAGCCGGTCAACGGCTCGAAGATCCTCATCCTCGGGGTCAGCTACAAGGCGGGCGTCGGCGATGTCCGCGAGTCACCGGCGCTGAAGATCGCCAAGCGCCTGGGCGATCTCGGCGGCGAGATCGCCTACCACGACCCTCACGTCGCCGAGATCGCCGAGCTGGGCCTGGCCAGCGTGGATCTCGACGAGGCCCTGCGGGACGCCGACCTGGTCGCGATCGTCACCGCCCACCCGAGCCTCGACTACGGCGAGGTGGTCTCTTCGGCAGCGCTGGTCGTCGACTTCCGCGGCGTCACGCGCGGCATCGAGGCCAAGAACTTGGTCAGGCTCTAGCGGCCCGCTTCATCTCCGCGTCGGCGACGTCGGAGCCGAAGTAGGGCAGCACGGCGAAGTACATGAAGTCGGGGAGCAGCTCGCGGAAGCCGGACTCCTCACCGGCCGCCAGCTTGGCGTGGACGACGGCATGCATGCCGGCGACGATCCCCTCGGAGGCGATCGGCGGCGGCGCCTCGGAGCCGTCAGCGTCCTGACGGGCCGAATCGATGAAATCGGCGGCTCTTTTCATCGCCTCGGCGCGACTTTGCAGCGCCACAGGCCCTGCTGCGTGGACCTCGACGAACAGCGCTCGGCCCAGAACCGGGTCGGCATCGAGCGCATCGAGCAGGGCGCCGAGGCCCGCTCGCAGCTGGCCTCGCCAGCTCTCCTCGTCCTCCGCGGCGGCGATCACCACCTCTTCCAGCCCGGCGACGCCGAGCCCGAACGCCTCCAGGTAACAGACGTCCTTGTCGGCGAAGTTGTCGTAGAAGGCCTGCCTGTAGAGGCCGGTGTTGGCGAGCACCGTACGCACGGATGCAGCGTCGTACCCGTTGCTGCCGACCGCCTCGAGCATGCCTTCGAGGATCCTCTGACGCTTGGGAGAACTCACCAGTCTGAGTGTGGGTGCCTCGGGGAAGAATCTCCCCGTAGCGCCGGTCCCCTTAGCCCCTGCCAGGACCTTGGTTGCGGCTTGCTTTCCCATCTGACCTTTCCTCTGCTCGATCAAGGGAACGGGTTGTCTGGAGCTAGGTACAGTAGCGGTATTTGGCTAATACGTCCAGCTTGGAATCGGATTCTCATAGGGGTACCCTGGCGTTCGTGGCCGACCGTGCTCCTCAAGCGACAAGGACACTGCCGGGACGGCATCCACTGCCACGCGAGTTCATCGCCCAGCACCAGCGGGCCCGCATCATCGCCGCCCTTGCCGAGGAGACCGTGGAGAAGGGCTACCGGGCAGTCACCGTCGCCGACATCGTCCGTCGCGCCGGCATCGCTCGCAACACTTTCTACGAGAATTTCTCCTCCAAGGAGGACTGCTTTCTCGCCGCCTCGGAGTTCGCCGTCAAGGAGGCGCTGCGCCGCGTCGTCGACGCCGCCAGCAAGGTCGACAGCTGGCCAGCCCGGGTCAATGCCGGCCTCTCGGCCTTCCTGCACTACGTCTCCAGCGAGCCGGCTCTGGCCCGAACCTGCATCGTCGAGGCGCTCTCGGCCGGCCCCGCCGCGGTCGACCGTTACGAGCGCTCGATTCAGGCCTTCGTGCCGCTCTTCCGCATGGGCCGCAAGGTCTCCTCGAAGGGCGAGGAGCTGCCGACGACACTGGAGGAGACGATCGTCGGCGGGATCTTCTGGATCCTCTACCAGCGCATCATCATGGGGCAGACCGAGCAGATCGAGGAGCTGCTGCCGGAGCTGGTCGAGTTCGCGCTCACCCCGTACCTCGGCGCCGAGTCCGCCAAGCGGATCGCCGCCGAGGCGCCACCGACACCGACCGCAAGTTGAGCCAGGGGCAGGGATAGGGGGACCCATGCGCTAGTGCTTGATTTGGAGACCCGCGAGCGCGCCGCCAGTCCCGAGCGCGAGCGCATCGTCGAGGCTCTGATCGAGATTGCCGCTGAGCGCGGCTACGCCGAAACGACGGTCGAGTTGATCCTTGAGCGCGCCGGCCTCGACCGACCCGCCTTCGACCGTCACTTCCGCGGTAAGTACGACTGCTTCCTCTCCGCCTGGCAGGAGATGAACGAGGGCTGCATGCGGGAGATGCTGGAGGCCTACAACAGCCAGGACGAGTGGCCCGACCGCCTGCGAGCGGTCGCCTGCGAGATCGTCGAGCGGCTCTCCAACGACGCCGATCGCGCCACCTTCGCCGTCGAGGTGCTCGCCGCCGGCGACGCCGCCCGCGCCCGCCGCGACATGACGATGCGGGTGATCGCCTCGCTGATCGATGCCGGCCGCAACGAGATGGACGATCCTGAGTCGGTCCCGCACACGACGGCCGAGGCGCTCGCCGGCTCCGCCTACGGCCAGGTCTACGCGAAGGTGGTGAGGGGGCAGGCGGACGAGCTGCCCAACCTCGTCCCCCAGCTGATGTCCGCCGCAGTGATGCCCTATCTTGGTATTGACGCGGGTCTTGCCGAGCTATCGCGCGACTTCGACCCTTCCGCGCGATATGGTCGGGACGTGGCCAAAAAATCTTCCTCCCGCAAATCTGGCGAGCCGAACGTGGCCGCAGATGACTACCCGCCAGAGCTTGCGCGCCTACCTCCGGGCCGGCATGGTCTGCCGCGCGAGTTCGTCGTCCACAACCAGCGCGAGCGCCTGATCGCCGGCCTCGCCGAGGCGATCGCCGAAAATGGCTACTCGGGTACGACGATCGCCCACATCACCCGCCATGCCGCCGTCTCGCGGCGCACCTTCTACGAGCACTTCTCCAGTAAGGACGAGTGCTTTGTTGCCGCCTACGACACGGTTATGGAGCAGTTGCAGGAGCGGGTCTCGGCCGGCTTCGAGTCAACCGACGACTGGCCGCACGCGGTGCGGGCCGGGATCTCCGCGATGCTGGAGTTCCTCGCCGCCGAGCCCCACCTCGCTCGCCTCTGCATGGTCGAGGCGCTGGTCGCCGGACCGGTCGTGGTCGAGCGCTACGACGCCGCGATCCAGAGCTTCGTCCCCTACTTCCAGACCGGCCGCGAGGGACGCCCGCCGGAGGTTCTCGCCCGCCTCTCGCCGACCACCGAGGAGGCCCTGGTCGGCGGCATGGTCTCGCTGATCTCCCGTCGCATCATCGCCGGCAAAGCCGAGGACCTCGAGGAACTGCTCCCCGACCTGGTCGAGTTCACCCTGACGCCGTACCTGGGCAGCGAAGAAGCCTCCAAGGTCGCCGCCGAGAAGGACTGAGGCCTGCCGCTCAGTCCTCCGGCTGGACCGGGGTGAGACTGGGCGAGCCGAGCTCGAGCCAGGCCTCGTCCTCGCCGAAGTAGTTGAGCACGCCGAGGTGGGCGAGATCTGGCAGTAGGCGCTCCACCTTGGCGGTGCGGCCGGCGCCGATCTCGGTGCAGATCGCTTCCTCGATTGCGCCGACGACGAACTGGGCGGTCAGGGCTGTCGCCGTGGGCCGCGCGCCCGTCTCGCGCCGGCCAGAGTCGACGGCGGCGGCGAGACGCTCGACGATCTGCTGGTGCTTGGCCCAGGCCTGACCACGAGCGGCGCGCACCTCGATCAGCAGCGCCTTGGCTAGCAGCGGCTGCTCGGCGACGGTGCGCAGCAGCCGCGCCAGCGACGCCCGGAAGCCTGCTCGCCAGGCCTTTGCGCCCCGCCCCGCGTCGAGGACTTCCTCACAGAGGCGGTCCGCTGCCATCTCGTAGGCCTGCGCGAAGCAGGCCTCCTTGTCGCCGAAGAGGCGCTGGAAGCGTTCCCGGGAGATGCCGGAGCGCTCCAGCACCTCCTGCACGCTTGCTTTCTCATAACCGCGTGCGCCGACGCTGAGCAGCATCGCTTCCAGCGTCCCCTCGTCCGATGCGCGCTCCGGAATGGCCTCGTCCCAAGACCTGACCGCGCGCAGTGTAGGCGGGGCGTCCACTCGGGGTACCTTAGCCCATCTTTGGGAACTTGTGACACTTCATATACTTACTTCGTACCAATGGGAACGCGCGCTATCCTGACCCCGTGCGCGCATTGCCTGGAAAGAGCTCCCGGCAGCCGCCCGGCCCCGAGCCGGTCAGCCGCGCCGCGGCTGCCGCCGACCAGCGCCGCCGCATCCTCGAGGCGACCGCCGACCTCGTCGCCGAGCAGGGCTACGTCAACGCCACGATCGAGCAGATCGTTCGCCGTGCCCGGGTCGGCTACGCCACCTTCTACAAGCACTACGCCGACAAGCAGGAGGCCTTCCTCGCCCTGCTCGACGCGGCGGTGGAGCGCACCGCCTACGCGGTCGAGGAAGCCTACGACGGCGAAGCCGGGCCTTGGCCGGACAAGGTCGGCGCTGGACTGGGGGCGCTCCTGGCCCAGGTTGCCGCTCATCCCAACGTCGCCCGCGCCTGCCTGATCGAGGCGCCGACCGCGGGGCCCGAGGCGGCGGCCCGTCACGAGGCGGCGCTGAGGCGCTTCGCGCCGTTGTTGCGACCGGGGCGCGAGCTCAACCCGCGCAGCGACAAGCTGCCGGCAAGCCTCGAGGAGACTCTCGTCGGCGGGGTGCTCTGGGTGATCAACCAGCGCCTCATCGCCGGCGACGAGGCTAAGCTGCGAGCGCTTCTGCCCGAGGCGCTCGAGTTCCTCTTGCGGCCCTACGTCGGCGAGGACGAGGCGGCGCGCGAGGCCGGCCAGGCCGGAGCGGCGTCCGCCTGATCGGCGGTTAGCGCGTGGCGGACGAGGAGACACTCGGGCCCCTGCCTGCGGGTCGTCACGGCTTCAGCCGCGAGCAGGTCGCCCACAACCAGCGCGAGCGGCTGATCGCCGGTCTCGCCACGGCGGTGGCCGAACACGGCTACCAGGCGGTGACGATCACTCACATCACCAAGCAGGCGCGGGTCTCCCGCCGTGTCTTCTACGCCAACTTCGAGAGCAAGGAGGAGTGCTTCCTCGCCGCCTTCGAGGTGGTGGCCGGGCACATCGCCGAGCTCGCCACCGAGGCGATCGCGCCACTCGACGACTGGCCCCACCGCGCCGTCGCCGGCTCCCGCGCCGTGCTCTCGTTCCTCGCCGCGGAGCCCGACCTCGCCCGGCTCTGCCTGGTCGAGTCGCAGAGCGCCGGGCCGGCCGTGGCCGCTCGCTTTCACGACGCCGTCCACGAGGCGACCCCCTTCCTCGAGCAGGGCCGTGAGGAGCGCGAGCGCGGGCGTGAGCTGCCGCCCAGCACCGAGGAGTCGACGATCGGCGCCCTCGTCCTGCTCGCCTCCCGCAAGGTGGCCGCCGGCGAGGCCGAGCGGCTCGAGGAGCTCCTTCCGGACTTCGCCGAGTTCGTCCTCGCGCCCTACCTCGGGGCCGAAGAGGCCAGCCGTATCGCGCGTACCGCGTAGCGCCCGTTCGGTACCCGCATATATGCCCAGGGAACGCCTCTGGGAACGCTCTTTTTCTTTTGGGAACTCTCCCTTGACAACCACTGAGCGGGGTGCTTCACTAGCGCCACTTGTCGGTACGGCTAGCACCTTCTAGGAACTAGTTACCTCCGCCAAGAGCATCAGGGAAACGAGCTGTACAGGGACAGAAACCGAGCCTCGAGGAAGCCGCTAAGGGAAGCGGCGGGCAGAGGGGCTCACGGGACAAGGAGAGACCTACGTGAAACGTCACGCGAAGGCATCGTCCACGGCATCGACCTCGGGCGTGGCAAGCCGTTCGATGCGTCGTGCTTTCGCTACTCGCGATGCCTCGCTCGCTTCCGAGAGGAGTGGTGCGCCGTCGAATTTTTCGACCCGCTTCGCGCTCGGCTTGCTCGTGGTCACACTCACCGTCCTCGCCATCGTGCCAAGCGCCGGCGCTTTCACCACCCGGCTGAAAACCGCGGCATTTGGCCCTGACGGCACGGCGCTCTCAACCTTCTTCAGCGCCGGTGAGCTCGCCTTCGATCAGGCGGGCAACAGGCTCTACGTCCTCGACAGGTCCGAGTTCGGCTCACCGACGAACACCCTCCACGCATTCAACGCCCCCGCTCTCACCCTGCCCGGCCCCTTCCCGCTTACGGTCTCCAACGGTGGGTTCCCATCCGATGTTTTCCCGATTGCGGTCGACAACACGCTTGGAGGTTCGGCGAGCAACGTCTACTACGTCTCCGGGTCGCAGAGCCCCGCAGAGATCTACGGCTTCAAACCAGACGGGACCGAACTGAATGCCGGTTCCGGCTTTCCCAACTTCCCCTTCGACATCTCCCCCCCACGGTTTCTCTGTGGTGCCGCGGTCGACTCGGCTGGCAACGTTTGGTTCGGCGATCTCAGCGCTGAAGCGATCCGCAAATACGATTCAAGCGGCAATGCGCTGAGTGCGATCGACACTTTCGCTCAGGCATCCAACCTCTGTCGCGTCGCCTTCGACTCCAACGACGACATGTTTGTCGGATCTGGCGCCCTCAGCGAAAACGGGGGGGGCGTCTGGAGGTACACGGCCGCCAGCGGCTATACGACCGCGACCCGCATCACCTCGGTCCCCATTCAGGCAATCGCCGTCGACACAACAGCGGACCGTCTCTACGTAGTCCAGCAAGATGGTGGCGCAACCAAGGAAGTCGCCGCCTATGACACAGGTGGCGCCTTCCTCTATAACTTCGCCACCGGCATCGCCAACGAGTCGCTCACGAGCGTCGCTGTCGATCAGGGAACCGACCAGGTCTACGTCTCCGACCAGGGCGCCGGCAATGCTCCCCATGGCGCCAACGACAAGGTCTACGTCTTCGGCCCTGCGCAGGACTTCCCCAACGCAACGGGGGCGCCGACCGCGGCGAAAAACATCACCGATGCAAGCGCCGAACTCGGCGCCACGATCACCGACAACGGTGTTTTGCCGACCAACTGGCGGTTGGAGCTTTCTGCCGACGCCGGCGCGACCTGGAAAACCGTCGCCTCCGGCCAGACCGCCGGCGGGCAAACTAACGCTGCGGTCTCTGGCACCGCAAGCGGCCTGCAGCCCAACTTCGACTACAAATTTCGCCTCATCACCAACAAGGGAGCTGGTGCGGAGAGCGAGGTCGTCTCTTTCCCGCTCAGCTTCAAGACCGCCGCGCCACCGCCAGTTCTCAGCGACGTCGGCGTAGTCGGCACCGGCGACACTTCGGTGCGGGTGGCCGGCACGATCGATCCGCGCAACACGGCCACCGGCTACGTCTTCCAGTACGGCAGCACACCTGCGCTCGGTTCATCGACCGCCCCGGTGAGCATCGGCGGCGGCCTCGAGCCGATCACCGTCTCCCAGGTGCTCGCCGGTCTCAGCCCCAACACCACCTACTACTTCCGGTTGGTTGCCACCAACCTGAGCGGCACCACGGTGAGCTCCAGTCACACCGTCGCCACCCGGGCCACGCCGCTTCCCCTGCCCGACGATCGCGGCTACGAGATGGTCAGCCCTCCTGACAAGAACCTCGGCAGCGTGGATCGGCCGCTCATCTACCAAGTCGCAAAAGCAGGAGTCTCCCGCGACGGGCAGTCGGTCGCATTCTGCACCGGCCCGATCTTCTCCGATACCCCGCCTCAACTGGGACACTTTTGCACGCCGTACATCAGCCAGCGCGGAGCCGATGGCTGGCGGACGAGGGGCCTCATTCCGCCCTTCTGCGTTCGGTCTGACGTGGAAGGATCGACGCTCACCTACCTCTCGCCGAACTTCGACCACGCTGTCCTCAGAAAGACCGAGACGCCCGGCTGCGCGGTCCCACCTCTCGACCCTGCCGCGACCCTGCCGGCCGAAAACCTCTACCGACAGGATTTGCTTGCCAACCCGTTCACCTATGACCTGCTGACGCCGCTGGGTAGCGGGATTCCCGGTGACGGCAGCGATGACTTCGGTCACTTCGCCTACGTCAGCGCCAGCAACCAGACCGATCCCCTCGACTCCGACAAATTCGCCAGGCTCTATGACTGGCACAACGGTTCTCTCAGCCTCGTCTCCAGGGACCCGAGCAACCAACCGTTCACCACTCCCTCCAACCTTGCTTCCGTACGCACCGACGTCGACGACTTCTACCCCGGCAACGCGGTCTCCGCCAGTGGCGATCGCATCTATTTCCAGAACGAGGAGGCCAACGTCTTTGGCGCGGGCGGCTGTCAGACGCCTGCCTGCGACCTCTACATGCGCGAAAACAACACGACGACGCACCATGTCTCCGCCTCCGAGTGCACGGTCGCCTGCGGCGTGGACAACTCCGCCGATGCCTTCCTGTGGGCCAGCGTGAGCGGTGACAAGGCCCTCTTCATCAGCTGCGCCAAGCTAACCGACGCCTCGTCTCCCGCTACCTCATGCCCAGGTCCCGTTTACAGCGGCAACGCTACGGCCGGCAAGCTCTACCGCTGGGACGAGACCGCTCCCCCCGGCCACCGGCTGGTCGACCTCTCGGTCGACCACGAGCCCGCCGACGGGAACCAGCCCGACGTGCGATCCATCGTCGGCGCCAGCGAGGACGGCGATACCGTCTTCTTCCTCGCCGATCGTCAGATCGTCCCCGGGCAGTTCAGTAATTTCGATTCACTCGCCACCAAGCTCTACCGTTGGAGTTGGAACGGCGGTAGCCCAAGTGTGGAGTACCTCGCCTCGCTGTCCACGAGCACCGCAGCGGACAGCGACGAACGGAATTGGAATCAGAAGCGCAGCCGGGTCACTCCCGACGGCAAATACCTGGTGATCAACAGCGGGGCCTCCCTCGACCCGGTCGTCGATCGTGACGCCGACCGAGACATCTATCGCTGGGACGAGCAGGACGGCTGGCTCTGCATCTCCTGCCAGCAGCCGGGGGTTCCCTCGGCCGGGAATGCAACCCAGTCGGATTTCTCCGCACCGGCGGAGTCCTCTCTCGTCTTCGAGCAGACGATCGGCAGCTTCGACCTGCCGCCCGTCATCAGCGACGATGGCCAGCGCGTCTTCTTCGATACTCCCGACGCCCTTGTCCCAGAGGACGTAAACGGCGAGGCGAGCTGTTCCCTCGCGGAATATCCGGCCTACGTGCGCACGTGTGCAGACGTCTATGAGTGGCACGACGGTGCCGTAGACCTGATCTCCAGCGGCATCGGCAACCAGCCCTCCTACCTGATCGGCTTCACCCGCACAGGCAGCGACGTCACCTTTTTCACCCGCCAGCGCCTGGTCGGCTGGGACGTCGACAATGGCACCGATCTCTACGACGCCCGCATCGGCGGCGGCTTCCCCGAACCTCCACCCGCGCCGGTGACGTGCGAAGGCGAAGGCTGCCGTGGTCCTGTTCCTGTCGCCCCGCCGAGCACTGGAGCCGGCACTGCCGCCTTCCAGGGCCCCGGCAACCCGACGCCCAAACACCAGAAACCACGCAAAACACGCAAAAAGAGCAAGCACGCCAAAAAGCACGCCAAGCGCCACCAGCGAGCTGCCAACCACAACCGGAGGGCCGGACGATGACCGCGAAAAATGCCGCAGGCCGCAGGCTCGGCTCGCTCCTGATTGCAGTGTTCGCCGTGGCGGCCTTGGTCGCCCCGGCCTCGGCCCTAGCGGATCCTGTTCTGAAAGTCAGCTCCAGCCACTATCCACCTGGCCTGCCCAGTGGTACCTCCGCGCAGTACACGCTGATCGTCTCCAACACTGGTACCACCAACACCACCGGCGATCCCACCGTCACCTTCACGGTTCCCGCCGGGCTCAAGATCACCGCGGTCACCGACGAGGTCAAACAGCTCTTCGGCTCCATCTCGGCGTGGGGCTGCTCGGTTGCCGGCGACGCTCAGTCAGTCAGCTGTACCGGCCCCATCCTGCCTGGCTTTGGTTCGCTCCCGATCGAACCCGGTAAGGAGGCTTGTGAAGGTGCCTTTGGCGGCGCCATCCCTTCCTGCCGAATCTTTGTAACCGCGAAAGCCGAAACAGGCTTGCAGCCCCAGACCCTCACCCCGACCGTCGAAGCCTGCGGCGGCGGCGCTGTGGCCTGCGCCAACGCCTCGGACCCGACTGACATCGTCCCCTTCGAGTTCCGCCTGACGAGCTTCGACCTTAGATACCTCGAAGAAAATGGCGACCCCGAGACCCAGGCGGCATCTCACCCTTACACGACCACGAACGATTTCTCTTTCAGTACCGCGCTCAACCCACAAGGGCAGGAGATCGCGGTCGAGGATCTGAAAGACGCAACGGTCAATCTCCCTCCCGGCCTGCTCGGTGACCCGCAGGCCTATCCAACCTGTACCGAGGAGCAGTTGACCTCCCCGGCGGGCGCGGCAGGCAACTGTCCGGCCGAGAGTCAGGTCGGCACCGTCAACATCTGGCTTGATTTCAACCAAGGCAGCCCCGGCCATCCGGTCCACGGCACTCCCGGCATCGGCGTCTACAACATGGTGGCCCCGCGTGGCACACCTGGGGTCTTCGGCTTCGCGCTTGGCGGCGCCGCCACCCACATCTACGCCTCGGTGCGCACAGGCGAGGACTATGGGATCACGCTGGCCGCCAAAAACGCCCCTGAGACCCTGGCGTTCGAGGGTGTGACCTTCAACTTCTGGGGTGTGCCGGCTGACTCGAGCCACGACGCCGAGCGTTTCTGCCCCGGCACCGTTGTGCCGGGTTGCCCGTCGACTGCTCCGGCAAAAGCCTTCACCAGCGTGCCGACCTCTTGTGGCGACGCGGTGGAAGCATCCATCGACGCCGTCGGCTGGGGGGGCGGCTCAGACAGTGCCAGTGTCTTCTCCCACGACAACGGCGAACCGTTCCCCAACCCGATCGGTTTCAATGGCTGTAACGCGGTCGATTTCTCGCCAAGCCTGCAGGCGCGGCCGACGACCAACGTCGCCGATGCGCCGTCCGGCCTCGACGTCGATCTCCATATCCCCCAGAACTCCGATCCCAACGGCACCGCGGAGGCTCACCTCAGAGAAGCAACCGTCACCCTGCCCGAGGGGCTGGTGGTGAATCCCTCGAGCGCCAACGGCCTTGACGGCTGCTCACCGGCAGAGGCGGACCTGCAAAGCAAAGTCGGCTCCAAATGCCCCGATGCCTCAAAGCTCGGCACGGTGCAGGTAGACACGCCGGTGTTGGCGGATCCGCTGCCCGGGGCCGTCTACCTGGCCGATCCCTACGACAATCCCTTCAACTCTCTTCTCGCTCTCTATGTCTCCGTTGACGATCCGCAGAGCGGCGTCGTCATCAAGCTGGCGGGCCAGGTGCACACCGATCCCAGCACCGGCCGGGTCTCGGCCACCTTCAAAGACAACCCGCAGCTGCCCTTCGAAGACTTCAAACTGCACTTCTTCGGCGGTGCGGGAGGTTCTCTGCGCACCCCGGCGGTCTGCGGCAGCTACTCGACCACCTCGTCGATGACGCCGTGGTCGGCGCCTGAATCCGGCCCGCCGGCCATCCCCTCCGATACCTACGCGATCTCCCAAGCCTCCGGGGGCGGTAGCTGCGCCAGTTCGGATGGCGCCCGGCCCCACACGCCGGACCTCGATGCCGGCACCGTCAGCCCCATAGCCGGCGCCTACAGCCCGATGGTGATCAACCTGCGCCGCGAGGATGGCTCCCAGCAGTTCTCCACGGTAACCCTCAGCCCACCACCTGGCCTGATCGGCAAGCTCGCGGGCACGCCCTACTGCTCAGAGTCCGCGCTCGCCGCGGCGGCTTCCAAGGCAGGCGCCCAGGAGAAGGCGAGCCCAAGCTGTCCCGCCGCATCGGCGCTTGGCACGGTCAACGTTGCCGCAGGCGCGGGGCCGGCCCCCTATCAGACGCAGGGCATCGCCTACCTAAGCGGCGCCTATAAAGGAGCGCCTCTATCGCTGGCGATCGTCACTCCGGCAACCGCAGGACCTTTCGATCTCGGCACCGTGGTGGTCAGAACCGCTCTGCGCGTCGATCCTGAGAGTGCCCAGATCACCGCGATCTCGGACCCGATTCCAGAGATCTTGCAGGGAATTCCACTCGACGTCAGATCAGCGCAGATAAAGCTCGATAGGCCGAGCTTTACTCTCAACCCGACGAGTTGCGATCCGCTGGCTTTCTCGGGTTCTTTGCTCTCTACCCTGGGTCAGGCGGCGCCGCTAGCGGAGCGCTTTCAGGTCGGGGAGTGCGGGCGCCTTGCCTTCAAGCCGAAACTCGCGATCAAGCTCTTGGGTGGAACCAAGCGCGGCGCTCACCCCGCCTTGCGGGCGACCCTGACGATGCCGCCCGGCTCGGCCAACATCGCCAAGGCCTCGGTTGCCCTACCCCATTCGGAGTTCCTCGACCAAGCCCACATCGGCACCGTCTGCACCCGAGTGCAGTTCGCCGCCGACGAGTGTCCAGCAGCATCGGTCTATGGCCACGCCAAGGCGTCAAGCCCCTTGGTCGACTACACCGTCGAGGGCCCCGTATACCTGCGCTCTTCCTCCCACAAGCTGCCCGACTTGGTGATGGCCCTGCACGGCCCACCGAGCCAACCGCTGGAGGTGGACGCGGTTGCCCGCATCGACGCAGTCAAAGGCGGCATCCGCAGCACCTTCGAGGCGGTCCCAGACGTGCCGCTAAACAGCGTCGTCTTGGAAATGGCCGGCGCCAAAAAGGGCCTTTTGCAGAACTCGACCAACATCTGCAAGGGCAAACACCTTGCCAAGGCCGAATTCGAGGCCCAAAACGGTAAGGCCTTCGACTTCAAACCAGCACTCAAGGCACAGTGCAAGAGCGCGCGCAAGAAGTCAAAGCGCCACCACCGCGCCGATCCGCGCGCGGTGAGGTAGCACGGAGCGCCCAGCGACGATGCCGATCGCCCGAAAGCGTCCTCGCTCCTTGAGCGCCGGCGCAATCGCACTAACCTTGGTCGTGGCGCTGGGAGCCGGCGCAGGGCGCGCTCAGGCAGCTGGGCCGCCGATTGTCGGCTCGGTCTGGGTCTCGGCGGCACAGGCAAGCACCGCGCGTCTCTCGGCCCAGGTCAACCCCAACGGCATCTTCAGCACTTACCACTTCGACTACATAACCAAAGCCGCCTATGACGCCAACCTCGCTGGCGCTAAAGAACCGTTCACTGGCAGCCAGCGTGCGCCGCTCGCAACCGATGCCAACGTCGGCTCGGGCACCGCTCCCCTCAACGTCCTGCAGTTGCTCTCGAGCCTGCAATCCGACACCGCCTACCGCTATCGCGTGGTGGCAAAAAACTCCGCCGGCACCAGCACCGGCCCGACTCTGCCCTTCGTAACCCAAGGAACCGGTGGCGCTGCCCTGCTCGCCGATAGCCGCGGCTGGGAGATGGTCTCCCCGGTCAGCAAGAACGGTGGGCAGATCGAGGGGCCAGGCGGCCTCTTCGGTGGCGGGGTGCTCCAAGCGGCCGCGAACGGGCAGTCGGTCACCTACGGCTCCGAAGCCTCCTTCGGCCAGGGCGCGGGCGGCGCGCCCCCGGCAAGTCAGTACGTCTCCTCTCGCGGCTCTGGCGGCTGGTCCACACAGAACATCACCGCGCCGATCTTCTCGGGGACCTATGACGCATCCGATCAGGGTGTCCCCTACCAGCTCTTCTCCGCTGACCTGGCTCGCTCCCTGCTCCTCAACGGCGATCACTGCCGCGGCGAAGGTGACGATTGCGCCGTGGCCAACCCGCCGCTCGGCGGTAGTGATGCCCCCGCTGGATATCAGAACTACTACCTGCGCGACACGGGCACGGGCACCTTCACCTCGTTGCTCGGCGGCGCAAACGCCGCTTTCCTCGGCCTCGATCCCGCTGACTTCGACCTGCGCCTAGCAGGGACCGCACCGGATCTGCTCCACTCGGTGGTATCGACCTGCGCGGCCTTGAGCGCAAACGCGACCGAAATGGCGCTTGGCGAAGGCTGCGATCCCGAAGAACCCAACCTCTACGAGTACTCCTCGGGAGCGGGGCTCAGCCTCATCAACATCCCGCCCGCTCAGGTGACGGGAACCCCAGGCGCCGTCCTCGCCGCTCAATCCGGCGCAATCTCCAGCGACGGCTCGCGTGTCTACTGGTCAGACCTCGCCACCGGCAATCTCTACCTGCGCGCGGGGGGACAGACCAAACAGGTCGACGAGGACGCCGGGGGAGGGGGGGCCTTCGAGGCTGCCTCCGCTGACGGCTCGGTCGCCTTCTTCACCGTGGCAGGGCACCTCTGGCGTTACCTGGTCGCGACAGACGCGGCGACCGACCTGACTCCATCGGGTGGAGTGGTGGGAGTACTCGGCGCCTCTGCCGACGGCACCTACCTCTACTACCAGGACGCAAGCGCCCTGAAGCTCTGGCAGGCCGGTTCGACTACGGCAGTCGCGCCGGGGGCGGGAGCGGCGGATGAAGGAAACTGGCCAACCGCCACAGGGACGACGCGGGTGAGCGCCGACGGCACTCGTCTGCTCTTCGTCACGGAGGCGAGCCTGAGCGGCTATGACAACACCGACCTCAACTCAGGAGAACCCGATTCGCAGGTGTTCCTCTATGAGGCTGGTGGCGCCGGCGCCCTTACCTGCGTCTCTTGCAACCCGACCTTCGGCCGCCCGATCGGCCCCTCGGGCATTCCCGGTTCGGTTCCCAACGGGACCGCGGCCGGCTCAACTGACTTCTATAAGCCCCGCGTCCTCTCTGCCAATGGGAGGCGCGTCTTCTTCGAGTCCCGCGATGCTCTCGTCCTTGCCGACACCAACAACGATCTCGACGTCTATCAGTGGGAGGCCCAGGGGGAAGGTAGCTGTGCCAGGGTAGGCGGCTGCATCAGCCTGATCTCTTCCGGCCGCGCAGCAGGTCCCTCCTCCTTCGTCGATGCCTCGGCCGATGGATCGGATGCCTTCTTCATCACCGATGGCTCGCTGGTCACCACGGACCCCGGCGCCTTCGATCTCTATGACGCCAGGATCGGCGGCGGCTTTGCCCAATCGCCGCCGCCGATCGTCTGCGAGAGCGATGCCTGCCAGCCGCTTCCCTCCACACCGGCCGATCCAACGCTGACCACCCTGCTCAGCGGGCCCGGCAACCCACCGGTGCGCTACCCCAAGTCGAAGAGCAAGCGCTGTAAGAGCGGTTTCGTCAAGCGCAAAGGCAAGTGCCTGAAGAGCGCCCAGCCCAAACGTCGTCATGTCAAGCACGACCACAAGCGAGGCGGCGGGCGATGAGATGGATTGCACTCACAGCGATGAGCGTTGCAGCGGGACTGTTTGCCGCCCCCGCCCAGGCAGTTACCCCTGCCTTGGGCCCCACCTCGGTAACGAACATCCAGGGAGTCTCAGCCCTGCTCGAGAGCAGGGTGGATCCCGAAGGGCTCGCCACCACCTACTTCTTCGAATATGGCATCGCCTCCAACTTCGCCGGGGCAGCGAAAACGGCCTCGGCGCCAGCCGGAGAAGAAACGGCGCCCCGCCCCGCCCGCGCAGCCATCGCTGGCCTGAAACCAAACACCACCTACCATTACCGCCTCGTTGCCAGCAACTCCTCGGGAACCACCACCGGCACCTCGGCTAGCTTCAAAACCACCAAGGGCTTTGGCTTTCTCGCCGGAACCGAAGGCTTTGGCGCCAGGGCGATCGCGGATGGCGCCGCCGCGGCGACCCAGGCGGGATCCCATCCCTATCAGCTCGGCTTCACGATCGGACTGAACCAGGGCGGGGAATTCGAGGATCAGCCGGGCGCGGTCTTCCCAGACGGGGATCTGCGCGACCTGGCGATCAAGATGCCGCCGGGGTTGATCGCAAACCCCAAGGCGCTCGAGAAGTGCACCGTGGCCCAATTTCGCACCCCCCGCTCCTCTCCCTTTGAAACGAGCCTGGCGGGAGAGAGCTGCCCGGATAGGACCCAGGTTGGAACCGTGGAGGTGAAGACCAGCCTCGGCGGTGGCAAAGCACGGCGCTTTGGGCTCTTCAACCTCGAGCCGCCACCGGGCATCCCCGCCCAGCTTGGCTTTGCGCCCTTCGGGGCGCCGGTCGTCCTAAACGCCGACATTCGCCCCGGCGAAGACGGCTCTTTCACCCTCGTCCTGCAGGCCACGGACATCCCCCAGTCCCTCGACCTCTATGGCCTCGATCTCGAGCTTTGGGGCACCCCTTGGGCCGCCACCCACAACGGCGAACGCGGTAACTGCCTCAATGAGGCAGAACCATCCTCCCCTTGGGCCAAATGCTCACCGGGAGAACCCTTCACTTATCCGCCCGTGTCCTTTCTCACCCTGCCCACCGCGTGCTCGGGGCCGCTTTACTTCACTGCCACCGCTAACTCCTGGCAACAGCCGGCACAGGTCTCCGTTCAGGCGCTCAACCGCACCGCCGGCGGTCAGCAGGCAGAAATGAGCTGCAAAGGACTTGTCTTTACCCCCCAGCCGCTAGGCCAGCTGAACGACACCAAGGCCTCCTCGCCGTCCGGCTACAACTTCCGCCTCCAAAACGACGACGACGAGCTGCTCGACCCCACCCAGTTCGCCTCCCCGCCGGTGAAGAAGGCGGTGGTCAGTCTTCCTCCAGGCGTCAGCGTCAACCCCTCGGTGGGTGCCGGCCTGGGTGTCTGCGCGCCGGCCCAGTATGCGGCCGAGAGCGCTTTCTCCGCTCCAGGGGATGCTTGCCCCAACGCCTCGAAAATCGGCGATTTCGAAGTGAAGATGCCACTCTTCGACGGAATCCTCGACGGGGCGATCTATCTGGCCCAACCCGATGATCCAGCTACCGGTTTCCCGGCAGCGGAGAACCCCTTCGACGCTCTCGTGGCGATCTACTTGGTCGCTCGCCTGCCCCAGCGCGGCGTCATCGTCAAGCTCGCCGGGAAGATCTCGCCCGATTCGGGAACCGGCAACCTCACCGCCACCTTCGACGGCCTGCCCCAACTCCCCTATTCCGATCTGGACCTCACCTTCAGGACCGGCCAGCGCGCCTTCCTGATCACCCCGGCGTCCTGCGGCGCGGCGGTGAGCCAGATCGAGATGACGCCCTGGGCGCTTGCCCTCACCCCCGGCAATTCGGGTCTTGCCTCCTTCAATCCCGCCCATGCCCAAAGCGTCTCCCAGATCACCAGCGGGATCGGCGGCGGCCCCTGCCCTTCGGGCGCCCCTCCCTTCAACCCGGGTGTGGTCGCTGGCGGCGTCAACTCCAACGTCAACTCCTACACCCCCTACTTCATCCACATCGCAAGGCAAGACACAGAACAGGAGCTCACCTCCTACTCCTTGGTCTTGCCCGAGGGGATCACCGGCAAGCTGGCCGGCATCCCCTTCTGCCCCGACTCCGCAATCGAAGCGGCAAGGGCGAGGAGAGGCGCCGCGGAGGAGGCGAGCCCCTCCTGCCCGGCGGCCTCGGAGGTCGGCCACGTGCTCACCGGCTACGGCGTCGGCAGCTCGCTCACCTACACCAGCGGCCACATCTACCTCGCCGGCCCCTACAACGGCCAGCCGCTCTCGATAGTCGTGATCAACCCAGCCACGGTCGGCCCATTCGATCTTGGTGTGGTGGTGATCCGCTCTGCCTTCGCGGTCGACGAACACACCGCGCAGTTGCGGATCGACAAGAGCGCGTCGGACCGCATTCCCCACATCCTCGGCGGCATTCCACTTCACCTGAGGGATGTTCGCATCTTCATGGACCGCTACCAGTTCACCCACAATCCCTCGAGCTGCGCGCCCTCCAATCTCGTCTCCAACCTAACCGGCGCGGGCGCCGACTTCACCAGCACAGCTGACGATTCGACCGCCACCGCCAGCCGCCACTTCCAGCTGCTCAACTGCCTCACCCTAGGCTTCAAGCCCAAGCTCGGCATCCGCCTACGCGGCCCCGCCCGTCGCGGTGCTTACCCCGAGCTCAGGGCCACCTTCGCCGCGAGAGGCCCAGGCGATACCAACTTGAAGGAAATCGCCGTCAGCCTGCCGCGCTCGGAGTTTCTGGCGCAAAACCACATCAAGACCATTTGCACCCGTGCCCAGTTCGCCAAAGAGAACTGTCCGCCGGGGTCGGTCTATGGCTCCGCCGTTGCCTACACGCCGCTATTCGACGAGCCATTGCGCGGCAACGTCTATCTGCGCTCCTCTTCGAACAAGCTCCCCGACCTGGTCGCATCGCTCAATTCGGGCGCCGTTCGCATCGTTTTGGAGGGAAAGATCGGCCCGACTAGGCAGGGTGGAATCAGCGCCCTGTTCCGCAATCTGCCTGACGAGCCGATCGATCGCTTCGTGATGACGCTCAACGGCGGTAAGCGGGGACTCTTGACCAACTCGGCCAACATCTGCGTCTCCCCCCCCGAAGCAACCGTGAAAGCGCTTGGGCAAACCAACCTGGGGGCAACGTTCACGACGAAGTTGCGCGGCCAATGTAAGGGCAAGGGCAAATGAAAGGGGGAGGACAAGTGAGGAAGCCGATAACAGGGACAAGTGGCTGGCGCGGCGTGTCGAGATTGCTGGTGGCGCTTTGCGTCGCGGTTGCGCTGCTCAGCACCGCAGCTTCGGCTCAGGGGGCCGCGAGCGACCCGCTCTTTGTCTTCACTCCGGCCCCTTCCAAACCGCCGATCCTTCCGCCTCCAACCGGCTCCCTCAATGGTCCCTGCGGCCTCGCGGTCGACTCCAACAGTCGCCTCTTCGTCTCCGACTACTACCACCATGTCATCGACGCCTTCGTGCCGAACGTACCCGTCTTGGACTACAGCAACCAACTGGCAAACGAGGACCCCCTCGACGGTCCCTGCGCACTGGCGCTCGATAGCATGAACAACCTCTACGTCAACAACTTCCACCGCAACGTGGTCAAGTTCAATCCATCGCCATCCTTCGGCACGGGCACGGTCTTCCCCTTGCCCGCCGAAGACACGTCTCACCACCTTCCGACCGGGGTCGCGGTAAGCCCCACGACGGGAAACGTCTACGTCAACAACCGCACCTACGTCTCCGTCTATGACTCCGCGGGCAATCCGATCGAAGACGGTGGCGAACCGTTTCGAATTGGCGTCGGCACGCTTGGCGATGGCTACGGACTCGCCCTCTCCCAGTTCCCGGCTACCTCCGGGCGCCTTTACGTTCCCGACGCCTCCACCAACACGGTCAAGGTCTATGACCCTGCCACCGACAAAGTCAACCCGGTGGCGACGATCAAAGACCCCTTCAACAAACCGTTCGTCTCTCTGCGCGACTCCGCGGTCGCCATCGATCGGGTGACGGGCGACGTCTATGTCGCCGACGACACTCAGCCTCAGTACACGGAGAAGCCCCAGGCAACCATCTACGTGTACAGCTCGACCGGTAACTACAAAGGGCACCTCAAATACAATGTGATCGACGCTCGCCCACCGGGGCTTGCGGTCGACAACACCACTCTCCTCGGCTCCTCCCAGGGTCGCGTCTACGTCACCTCGGGCAACACCGACAAAGCGAGCATCTACGTTTACGGGCCCGGCGCGGCGACCATGGCGACCCCGCTGCCGCCGATCGGCTTCGGACCGGCGGGTGGAGGTGGTGGCAATGGCAGCAGTGCCGGAGTTCTCGCCAGCGACCACTCGGCGATGCAGGACGGGGGAGCGCCAGCGCCATCCCGGGCGCCCAGCGCCACCTCCTCGACTATCACCCAGGAGGACAACCTTCGCGTCTCCGTGACCGGCAAGCTCTCACCGAAAAGGCTGCCGCGGGAAGGGGATGCGCCGATCTCGGTCTCGGTCGGCTGGAAGATCGCCACCACCGACGGAAGCGCTCCGCCGAGGTTGAAGACGCTGCGGATCGAGATCAACCGCAACGGTCGCTTCGATTACACCGGCCTGCCGACCTGCCCCTACACGAAGATCCAACCCGCCTCCACCCAACGCGCCATGGCCAACTGCAGATCCGCGCTGGTGGGACAGGGCCGCTTCACTGCCCAGATCGCTCTCAAGGGCCAGGAAGCCGAATCCTATGAAACCACGGGGCGCCTGCTTGTCTTCAACGGGGAAAACAAGGGCAAGCCGGTCCTCTTCGGCCAGATCTATTCCGCCCATCCCTTTGCCACCTCCTTCGTGATCACCTTCGCCGTGGAGAAGATCGCCAAAGGCGCCTACGGCACCGCGCTCACGGCCACCCTGCCCAAGCCGCTGCGCAGTTGGGGCAACTTGACCGGGATCGAGATGTCGCTCTCCCGGCGCTACGGCTACCAAGGCAAACGCCACAGCTACCTCTCGGCCGGCTGTCCGGCCCCCAAGGGCTTCGGCATCGCTTCCTTCCGGTTGTCCCGCACCGCGTTCTCCTTCACCGGCGGGAAGGAGCTGAGCAGCACCGTGGTGAGCAACTGCAAAGCGCGAGGGTGAGGGCATCCGGGCCGGTTGACCCTTTGGTAACTGGGCCTATCCTCCGCATGTGAAGAAGGGGAACACCGAGACGGGCCGCATTCGGCGGTTGCCGCCGGGGCCGCACGGGATCCCCCCGGAGCTGGTCGAGCGCAACCAGCGCGAACGTTTGGTCGCGGCGATGGCTGAGGTGTGTGCGGAGGTCGGCTACGGGTCCGCGACGGTCGCCGAGGTGACGCGGTGTGCCGGCGTATCGACGGCCAGCTTCTACCGGCAGTTCGAGGACAAGCGCGCCTGCATGCTGGCCAGCTTCGGGGAACTATTCGGGCGCCTGCTGGGTGAGCTCGAGCGGGCCTGCGCGGAAGAGGCGGAGCTTGGGGCCAAGGCTAAGGCTGGCATCCATACCGCCGCGGTGCTGCTCGCCGGCGATCTGCCGACGGCGCGTCTGCTGGCGCTGGAGATCGTCGCGGTCGGGACGGAGGGCGTGCGGCTCCAGCAGGAGGCGATCGATGGGCTGGCGACACGGCTTCGCGAGGCGCGGGGCCAGGCCAGTGGGGCCCTGCCTTCCCTCCCAACTCCCGAGTGGGTGGCGGTGGTCGCGGCGGTTGCCATGGTGGCAAGGCGATGCGCTGCGGGCGAGCGTCTCGATCCCACCGAATTGGAGGCGGTCGTCAGTGCGGTAGCTGCTCCGCTTTAGCGCGATTCTGCGCACCATGCGTGCGGATGGATCTATGACGATGGGCGGGTATGGCGCTGCCGCTATCATTGATATCAATGGCACAGCTTCTCGTCCGAAACATCGAGGCCGGGGTGGTCCGCGAGCTGAAGCTCCGCGCGGCTCGGCATGGGCGTTCGGCGGAGGAGGAGCACCGGGAGATCCTTCGCGCCGCGCTGCGTCAACCGGGACCGCCGGCCTCTCTGAAGCAGCTGCTGCTCGAGATGCCCGACGTCGGTGACGATCGCGACTTCGAACGTCCCGCCGATCGGGGCCGTCCGGTAGAGCTGTGAGCTACCTGATCGACACGAACGTCATCTCCGAGCTGCGCAAGGGGAAGCGAGCCGACCGCGGCGTCGTCTCATGGTTCTCCGACCTTCCCGACGACGAGGTCTTTCTCAGCGTGCTCACCCTGGGGGAGATCCGCAGGGGCATCGAGAGCGTCAGACGGCGAGATGCCGTGGCGGGCAGGGCGTTGGAGAGCTGGCTGGGCCGGATCTCCGATCTGCACCGGGAGCGCATCATTCCCCTCGATCGAGCGATCGCCGAGGAGTGGGGCCGGATCAACGTGCCCGATCCTCTCCCGGTCGTCGACGGGTTGCTCGCCGCCACCGCGAAAGTGACCGGCTTGACCCTCGCCACTCGCAACACCGCCGACGTCGCGCAGGCCGGCGTGAGCCTCTTCGATCCTTTCGAGTCTTCATAGCCGCCTTGACCCAGGCCGCCTCTTATACGAACATATGTTCGTATGGAGATCGCCTGCGTCCTGATCGCTGATCCCGTCCTTGCCGATCCGGTCGAGGCCGCTGAGCTGACCGAGCGGTTGCTGCGCGGGCTGGAGGGGATCGGTGCAGCGGTCGAGTCGGAGCGGGCGGGAGAGGCCTTCTTCGCGGTCGACGGGTTGCGGGGGATCCATGGCGGTGAGACGGCGGGAGTGATCGGGGCTGCCCGTGCTGCTGCGGAGACCGAGGTTCGGATCGGCGTCGCACCAACTCGCTTCGTCGCCTTCGTCGCGGCACATAGAGAGGAAGCGATCGTCTCTCCGTCCGCGTCGCGCCGGTTCCTCGCCACGATTCCGGTCTCGGCGTTGCTGTCCCGTCTCGGTTTGCCCGAGCGCGAGGCGCGGGACCTGATCGAGACGCTGCGGCGATTGGGGATCAGGACCCTGGGCGCTCTCGCGGCGCTCTCCACGGATCGAGTCGCCGACCGCTTCGGCCCACCCGGCCTGCGGGCGTTGCGCCTCGCCCGCGGCGAGGGCTCGCCGCTGCGACCGCGCCGGCCGCACGAGGAGCTGGTCGCGCAGGTCGAGCTGCCGGAAGCCGCCGCCGGTGGTCAGCTCGAGCGCGCCCTCGGTCTGCTCGTCGATCGTCTGCTTGCCACGCCCCAGCGGTGCGGCAGGACCGTGCTCGGGTTGCGCCTCGGCGCCCTGCTCAGCAGCGGCGGCAGCTGGAGCGTCGAGCAGGGCCTGGGACGGCCGACCGCCTCGGCGCGGACCCTGCGCTCGGTCCTGGCCCCACGACTGGAGCTACTGCCGAGCCCAGCCTCGGCGCTGCGCCTGCGCGCGCTCGGCCTCGGCCCGCGGGTGGGCGATCAGCTGGAGCTGACGGTGCGTGGAGAAGAGTCACGGCGGCGCCGCCTCGGCGACGCGGTGCGTGAGGTCCGCGCCGCCCAGGGTGGTGAAGCGCTGCTGGAGGTTCTCCCCCTCGACACCGCCTCCCACTTCCCCGAGCGCCGCGCGATCCTCACTCCCACCGCAGACCGATGAGTCCCGGGCTGCGCCGGCTTTACGTGCCGCGCCGGGTCGCGGTCGAGGTTGGGTCCGGCGGAGAGCCGCAGGCGGTCGAGGGCGTCGCGGTGGAGGCGGTGCGAGAGCGGTGGTGGATCGAGGATCGCTGGTGGACAGGGAAGCCGTTGGAGAGGCACTACTACGAGTTGGTGCTTGCCGACGGGCGTGACGTGGTGGTGTTTCGCAGCGCGATCAGCGGTCGCTGGTACCGCCAGCGGGCCTGATGGCGCCCGTCTCATACGTGGAGCTGCATGCTCACTCGGCCTTCTCCTTCCTCGACGGCGCCTCGACGCCGACGGAGCTGGCGGCCGCTGCCGACGAGCTTGGCTATCCGGCCTTTGCTCTTACAGACCACGACGGGGTCTGGGGCTCGATGGAGTTCGTCGACACCTGCAGGGCGTTCGAGATGAGGGCGATCACCGGCGCCGAGGTGAGCGTGCGATTGGAATCGCGAGTCGCCCACGTCACCCTGCTGGTCGAGAGCGCCGCCGGGTACCACAACCTCTGCCGGTTGCTGACCGCCGCTCACTCGCACACCCGCGACAACGCCCAGCGCAGCGCCGGGCAGCCGGCGGTGACGCTGGAGCAGGTGGAGGAGCACGCCGAGGGTCTGGTCTGCCTCTCGGGATGCGCGGGGGAGGGGGCGGTCGCCGGCGCCTGGGAGAGGGGTGAGGCCGCTTCGGGGGTGGCGTTGGCGCGGCGCCTGCTCGGCGCTTTCGGACGCGACCGCTTCCGAATCGAGCTGCAGCGGCCCTACTGGCGCCGCGACCGGGGTCGCAACCGCTGGCTAAGCGGGCTCGCCGAGCGGCTGCGGGTTCCCAGCGTCGCGACCGGCAACGTCCACTCCCACGCGCGCCGGCGTGCCCAGTTGCAGGACACCTTCGTCGCCGTGCGGCTGGGGATGACCCTGGAGGAGTCCGAGCCGCGACGGCGCGGCAACCAGGCCTCGGCGCTCGCCTCGCCGCAGGCGATGGCGGCCCGCTTTGCCGAGCACCCCGGGGCGGTCGCCGAGACCCTGCGCCTCGCCGAGCGCCTCCAGTTCGACCTCGGCAGGGAACTCGGCTACCGCTACCCGCGCGAAGACGAGCCGGGGGTCGACCGCGAGCTGGCCGAGATTTGCCGAACGCTGCTGGCCGAGCGCTACGAGAGCTCGAAGCACAGGCGCAAGGCGGAAGCCCGCCTCGACGAGGAGCTGAAGACGATCCGCAGCCTCGGCCTCTCCGGCTTCTTCCTGCTCCACCGCGACCTGCTCGAGCTGGCCCGCGAGGTCGCGGTCGAGGTGCGGGGACGGGACTCGGGCCGCTCCATCCTGCCCCCCGGCCGCGGTCGCGGCTCCAGCGTCAGCTCGATCGTCTGCTACCTGACCGGCCTCTCCCACATCGACCCGGTCGAGGCCGACCTCTTCTCCAGCCGCTTCCTCAACGAGGAAGTCGGCAAGCAGGACGGCGAAGCGGCGATGCCCGACATCGACCTCGACTTCCCGCGCGACATCCGCGAGGTGCTGATCCCGCGCGTCCACGAGCGTTACGGCGCCGACCGCTCGGCCCTGGTTGCCGCCTTCCCCACCTACCGTCCGCGCGGCGTCATCCGCGACCTCGGCAAGGCGCTGGGGTTGCCGCCGGAGGAGATCGAGCGGGTGGCGAAGATGGTCGGCTTCCACGAGCGCGGCGGTGAGATTACGAAGGACGTCGAAGCTGCGATCGGCAAGGAGCGCGTCGCCTCCAGCCGCTGGCAGGCGCTGCTCTCACTCTGCGAGGAGGCGATGGGTCTGCCCCGCCACGCCTCCCAGCATCCCGGCGGCATGGTGATCTCGACCCGGCCGCTGGTCGACGTCTGCCCGGTCGTGCCGGCGGCGATGGAGGGCCGCCAGATCGTCCAGTGGGACAAGGACTCCTGCGGCGACGCCGGCTTCCTCAAGATCGACCTGCTCGGGCTGGGGATGCTCTCCGCGGTCGAGCGCTGCGTCGACGAAGTCGGCCGGACGCGCGACGAGCGACTCGACCTCTCGCGCATCCCCCCCGACGACCCCGAGACCTTCGAATCGATCCGCGCCGCCGAGACGACCGGCGTCTTCCAGATCGAGAGCCGCGCCCAGATGCAGATGCTGCCGCGCACCCTGCCCCAGGATCTCGACGACCTCACCGTGCAGGTGGCGCTCGTCCGTCCCGGCCCAATCCAGGGGGGCGCTGTGCATCCCTATATAGAGAGGCGCAAGCGCCAGCGCGAGGACCGGAGCTTCGAGATCCCCTACGAGCACCCGCTGCTGGAGAAAGTGCTGAAGGACACCCTCGGCACGATCGTCTTCCAGGAGCAGGTGATCGAGACGGCGAAGGCGCTGGCCGGCTTCAGCTCCGCGCAGGCGGAGGGCCTGCGGCGGGCGATGAGTCGCAAGCGCTCCAAGGATGCGATGCGCAAGCATCACGAGAACTTCATCGCCGGCGCCGCCGCGAATGATGTCTCGACCGAGGTGGCGGAACGGGTCTGGGGCCAGATCCAGGGCTTCTCCGGCTTCGGCTTCCCGAAGGCGCACTCGGCCGCCTTCGGCCTGCTCGCCTACCAGTCGGCCTGGCTGCGGATCCACCGCGCCCCCGAGTTCCTCTGCGCGCTGCTCAACGAGCAGCCGATGGGCTTCTACCCGCCCGACGCGCTGGTCCACGAGGCCCAGCGACGTGGGATTCGCGTCGCTGGTCCCGACGCCGACCGCAGCCACGTCCTCTGCCGCGTCGAACGCTCAACGGGCGGCCTCACCGTGCGGGTCGGCCTCGGCTACGTGAAGGGGGTGCGGGAGGAGGAGATGCGCTCGCTGGTGCAGGAGCGCGAGCGCGGCGGGGCCTACCTGGGCATCGCCGACCTCGCCTCCCGCTCAGGCGCCCGCCGCGCCTCCCTAGAGCGCCTAGCCTGGTCCGGCGCCCTCGACCCCCTCGTAACCCCAGGCCGACGGGCCGCAGACGTGTCGATATGTCACGTTTCAGGCCCGTCGGCGGGGAGGCGGGAGGCGCTCTGGGAGGCCGGCGGGGCTGGGACGGGGGTGCGGCATGGTGAGGGGCTGCAGATGGCGTTGCCGTTGGAGCCGCCGCGGGCGCCGTGCCTGGAGCCGCTCGACAAGTGGGAGAAGACGGTCGCCGACTACCGCTCGACCGGGATGACGCTCGACCAGCACCCGATGGGGCTGTTGCGCGACGGTCTCGACCCGCGGGTCTGCCGCAGCTCCGACTTGACGAGAGTCGACAACGGAGAGCTCGTCG
>Ga0164241_10001390_pt1 | contig 30109 bp, 29 predicted proteins | sample OricomyardsoilBY_FD_108780 | JGI IMG/M metagenome (GOLD analysis project Ga0164241, IMG submission 108780) | Backyard soil microbial communities from Emeryville, California, USA - Original compost - Back yard soil (BY) | ecosystem: Environmental > Terrestrial > Soil > Unclassified | place: USA... | reverse complement strand
GCCCGGCGCGCTGTGTCGCGCGTGCTGATCGAGCCGCCGCCGACCCGTCACTCCTCCGCAGAAGGTTCTTCCGCCATGTTCGCCGTGCCCGAGAACACGATCCCGTCCGCCGCTGCCGCTGCGGCGACCGTCCATCCCGCGCTGATCGCCCGCCGGTACGCGAGCGCCCGGGAGCAGTGGGCGCACCTGCTGCGCTACGACCCCGACGAGCGCTACACCGCGCTCGTGCACCGCACCCCGGAACAAGAGGTGTGGCTGATGAGCTGGCTACCCGGCCAGGGAACGGACCTGCACGACCACGGCGCGGCAGGCGGCGCGTTCACGATCGTGTCCGGCGAGCTGACCGAGCACGTGGTGCACCGCGGTACCACGCTCGCCGTCGGCATCGGCCAGACGCGGGTGTTCGGGCCGGGTTATGTGCACGTGGTCGGCAACGAGGGCCCGGACCCGGCGGTCAGCATCCACGTCTACCGCGCGGCGCGGACGATGCGGCTCTACCCGTCGCTGTCGCGGGTCTCCTGACGGTAGGGCCCGGGCCGGGCGGTCACGTGTCCCGGCACTTCCACGTCGCGAGGCAGTTCGGGGCAGGGCAACGGCTCGCCCCAGGTATGGCACAACGGCAGCACCCCCGCCCACGTCTCGCCGTTGCGTTCCGGCACGAGGTCGTCGGCGTCCTCGACGGGCGGGCCGGTGCGCACCTTCACCGCGGCCTCGCCCAGATCCAGTGCCAGCACGGCGGTCTTGGCCAGCTCCTGCTTGCTGGGCTCCCGCGCGTAGTCCCACGACCCGGGCGCCAGATGGTTGGTGATCACGGCCAGCGCGGCGAGCTTCGCGTCCCGGTCGGTGAGTTGGCGGGCCACACCGTGCACGGTCGCGGACCGGTAGTTCACCGAGTGGTGGAACACCGCGCGGCTGTAGACGATCCCGTCGAGCAGCGTGACGTTCACGCACACCTCCGCGCCCGCCGCGGCCGCGCGCAGGCTCGCCGCGCCGGTCGAGCCGTGCACGTAGAGCGTGTCGCCGTCGCGGCCGTACCCGGTCGGGATGACCACCGGCGCGCCGGCCCCGGGGCCCGCGACGAACGCGAGGTGACAGATCAGCCCGGCATCGAGCACGGCGTAGAGCGCGGACCGGTCGGCCTGCGCGCGTTCCTTGCCGCGGCGGATCGTGCTGCGCGTGGTGGGGGAGAGCGTTTGCGTCGTCACGCCTTTCAGAGTGACCGGAATAGTGGCATCCTGGAAGGGCCACGACTTGCCGATTCCGGAAGGCCACTTCTATGGCCGAGACACCCGCGCTGCCGGTCACGCTCGACCGCGCGTCCGTGACACCGCTTGCCGTGCAGCTTGCCGAGCAGCTCCGCGCCGCCGCGGGCGACGGGCGGCTGCGCAGCGGCGACCGGCTGCCCTCGACCCGCGCGCTCGCCACCGAGCTGGAGGTCAGCCGCACGGTCACCGCCGCCGCGTACGAGCAGCTGCACGCCGAGGGCTGGATCGCCGGCCGGCACGGCTCGGGCACCTACGTCACGACCGAGCCGCCCGGCGCGCTGCGCACCGGGTCGCGGCCGGTGCGCCGCGAGGCACCCGTGGACACCGCGCTCGACCTGACCCCGGGTTCGCCGTGGGCGGGCGGCATCGACACCGCGGCGTGGCGGCGCGCGTGGCGGGCGGCCGCGCACGTGGCGCCGATGGTCCGGCCCAACCGGGCGGGGCTCGCGACCTACCGCGCGACGGTCGCCGAGCACCTGCTGCGCCACCGCGGCCTGCGCGTCGGCACGTTGTCCGGACAGGACGGTCACGAGGCGGTGCTGGCCACGTCCGGCACGAGCTACGCCGCCGCGGAGCTGGCCAACGCGGTGCTGCGGCCCGGAGATGTCGTCGCCGTGGAGGAGCCCGGTTACCAGCGTGCGGTCGGCGCCATGCTGGCCGCCGGGCTGCGGGTGGTGCCCGCCCCGGTGGACGCGGACGGCCTGCTGCTCGACTCGGTGCCGGCCACCGCGAAGGCCGTGTACTGCTCGCCCGCCCACCAGTACCCGCTCGGCGGCCGGATGTCCGCGGCGCGGCGGGTCGCGCTGGTGGAGCGGGCCAGGCAGCGCGGCTGGCTCGTCATCGAGGACGACTACGACGGCGAGCTGCGCTACGACGTGGCGCCGCTGCCGCTGCTGGCCGCGCTCGCCCCGGACGTCGTCGTGCACCTGGGCACCACGAGCAAGATCCTCACCCCGACGCTGGGCATCGGCTGGATGGTCGCGCCGCCCGAGGTGGTCGCAGCGGTCCTCGCACACCGCGACCGCACGGGCAGCGGCCCGGCCCCGGCCGGCCAGCTGGTGGTCGTCGAGTTCGCCAGCAACGGCGACCTCGGCCGGCACCTGCGCAGGCTGCGCCGCGAGCTGTCGGAGCGTCGCTCGCTGGTGGTCGAGGCGCTGGTGCGCGGCGGGGTGCCGGTGCAGGGCGACGAGGCGGGCGCGCACGTGGTGGTCCCGGTCGCGACGGCCGAGGCCGAGCGCGAGCTCGTCCGCCGGGCGTTGCGCCGCGGGCTGTTGCTCGACGGGCTGGCCCGCCACCACGTCGGGCGGGCCCGCTGGTTCGGCATCGCGCTCGGCTACGCCGCCTGCTCTCGCGACGAGCTGCGCGACGCGCTGCCGGTCCTGGTCGAGCTGGTGCGCACAGCGAGCTGACGGCGCGCTGACCGGGGCGATCCCGGCCCGGGTATGGTCGGGCGCCATGGCAGAACGCATCCGCGTGGCAGTCGTGTTCGGCGGGCAGAGCAGCGAGCATTCCGTGTCCTGTGTGTCGGCCGCGAGCGTGCTCGCGAACCTCGACCCGGCGCGCTTCGAGGTCCTGCCGGTCGGCATCACCCCGCAGGGCTCGTGGGTCCTCGGCCCGGCCGACCCGGCGACGCTCGCGATCGAGGGGCGGACGATGCCGACCGTCTCCTCCGGCACCGCGCTGACGCTGCCCGCGGACCCGTCGGCGGCGAACCTCGTCGTGCTCGAGCGGGGCCGCGAGGGCGAGGTGCTGTCCAAGGTGGACGTCGTGTTCCCCGTGCTGCACGGGGCCTACGGCGAGGACGGCACCATCCAGGGCCTGCTCGAGATGGTCGGCCTGCCCTACGCGGGCGCGGGCGTGCTGTCCAGCGCCGTGGTGATGGACAAGGTGTTCACCAAGAAACTGCTCCTCGCCGAGGGCCTGCCGGTGTGCCCGTACGAGGTGCTCCACCGCGGCGACACCACGCTGTCCGACGCGCAGCGCGCACGTCTCGGCCTGCCTGCGTTCGTCAAGCCGGCCCGCGCCGGCTCGTCCACCGGCATCACGAAGGTCACCGACTGGTCCGAACTGGACGGTGCGATCGCGACCGCGCGGGCGATCGACCCGAAGGTGCTCGTGGAGTCCGCGGTCGTGGGCCGCGAGGTCGAGTGCGGCGTGCTGGAGTTCCCGGACGGGCGGGTCGAGGCGTCGCTGCCGGCGGAGATCCGCATCAAGGCGGACGGCCCGGACTGGTACGACTTCGAGACGAAGTACCTCGACGACGTGGCGGAGCTGGACATTCCGGCCAAGCTCGACGACGACGTGACCGAGCGCCTGCGGGCGATGGCGGTGAAGGCGTTCCACGCGCTGGACTGCCAGGGTCTGGCCCGCGTGGACTTCTTCGTGCGCGCGGACGGATCGCTGGTCATCAACGAGCTCAACACGATGCCCGGCTTCACGCCGACGTCGGCCTACCCGAAGATGTGGGCGGTCACGGGCATCGACTACCCGACGCTGCTCTCGACGCTCGTCGACACGGCGGTCGCGCGGGGCACCGGGCTGCGCTAGCGGACGCGCACCGGCACCTTCGGCAGCGCCTTGCCCGCGGTGGCCGAGACCTCCTGCAGCGGGCCGGTTCCCGAGCCCTCGGGCACGGTGAGCACCACGTACACCGGCCGGTCCACGACGACCCAGGTGGTCGCGCCGTCGCCCTCGATGGGCAGCCAGCGCACGCCGGAGATCTCGCGCAGCCCAGCGGTCGGCGTCAGCTCGGCGGGCCGGGGGAGCCCGCAACGCAGCACCACCGGCTCGCCGTGGTCGCCGCCCCACGCGGCCGCCGACGGCGGTGCGGGATCGGCGATCGGCAGCTCGTGGAGCGTCTTTCCGCTGTCCGGCAACGTGTCTGGCAGCGCTTTCATCAGGCCGGCGCAGGATGCGGACCGCGCGTCCGGGGCCTCCACGTCGACGAGCGCCACCGGTCCGGTGCGCGGCGCGGTGCTCGTCGCGGACGTACCGGGCGTGGCCGGTTCGTCGCCGGACGTCAGCACGAGGCTCGTGACCACCACGCCGACGGCGAGCAGCACGACCAGCGCCACGGCGACCCGGATCGCGACCGGGGACAGGGGATCGTCGGACACGTCCCCACTAGAGCATGCGTCAGAGGTGGACCACCGGGCAGGTGAGGGTTCGCGTGATGCCGTCGACGTTCTGGATACGGGCCACCACGAGCTGTCCCAGCAGGTCGACGTTCTCCGCCTCGGCGCGCACGATCACGTCGTAGGGACCCGTGACATCCTCGGCGGTGGTCACGCCGGAGATCTCCGCGATCTTGGCGGCGACCGCGGCCGCTTGGCCGACCTCGGTCTGGATGAGGATGTATGCGTGGACCACGGCGCGCCCCTTCGTGTCGAGCAGCCCTCAAGAGGTAGGAACGTGAGCAGCAAAAGGTACCGCAGTTCCCGATCGTTTGGGGATCCGACAGTCGGAGGTGACCATGAAAGGTGACCGTGGCACGTCATCCCACGACCCGCCGGAGACCGTCGCGGACGTCGGCGAGTTCGCGTTGATCGGCCGCGTCACGGCCGGACGCACCCAGCCGGCGACGACGTTGCTGGGCCCCGGCGACGACGCCGCGGTCGTCGCCGCGGCGGACGGCAGAGTGGTCGCCAGCACCGACGTGCTCGTCGAGAGCGTGCACTTCCGGCTCGACTGGTCCACACCGGAACACGTTGGGCAGAAAGCGATCGCGGTCAACATGGCCGACATCGCGGCGATGGGCGCGATGCCGACGGCACTGCTCGTCGGGCTCGCCTGCCCGCCCTCCACGGATGCCGCGGTGGCCGAGGGAATCGCGGCCGGGATGTGGAAGGAGGCCGCCCGCGCGGGCGCCGGTCTCGTGGGCGGCGATGTGGTGAGTGCGGAACAGATCGTGATCTCTGTCACCGCACTCGGCGATCTGGCCGGAAGATCACCCGTGACGCGTGGCGGCGCGCTGCCGGGCGACGTGGTCGCGGTCGCCGGGAAGCTCGGCTGGGCGGCCGCCGGACTCGCCGTGCTGGGCCGTGGTTTCCGCTCGCCGGTCACCGTCGTCGGCGCCTACCGGGTGCCGGACCCGCCCTACACCGCGGGCCCGCAGGCCGCGGTCGCCGGGGCGACGGCGATGATCGACGTGTCGGACGGGCTGCTGGCCGACCTGGCGCACGTCGCCGAGGAGTCCAATGTGGCCATCGACGTCCGCACCGATCTCGTCGAGGTGTCGCAGCGGCTCGTCGACGTGGCGAGAGCGCTCGGCGCCGACCCGCGGCACTGGGTGCTCACCGGTGGCGAGGATCACGCGCTCGCCGCGACGTTCCCCGAGCCGGGCGCCGTGCCGGAGGGCTGGACGACGATCGGCACGGTCACCCGCGGCAGCGGCGCGGTCACCGTGGACGGCAAGCCCTACGAGGGCGCTGCCGGGTGGCAGCACTGGCGTAAGTGAGAATCGGGTCGTGGTTGCCGATCCTGTGCGCATCGAAGTCCTGTCCTACGACCATCCCGACGCCGGGCCGCTGATCGCGGAGCTGCAGCAGTACTTCGTGATCCGCTACGGCGAGGAGGACATGACCCCGGTCGACCCGGCCGACTTCGCCCCGCCGCGTGGGTTGTTCCTCATCGCCTATCTCGGCGATCGCGCGGTCGGGTGCGGCGGCTGGCGGGTGCACGACGGGCCGGAGGGTCCCGAGGCGGAGCTGAAGCGGATGTACACCAGCCCGGCCGCCCGCGGTCACGGTGTGGCCAGGGCGGTGCTGGCCGAGCTGGAGCGCACCGCCGCCATGGCGGGGTACGCGCGGATGGTGCTGGAGACCGGGACCAAGCAGCCGGAGGCGCTCACGCTGTACGAGGCGGCCGGCTACATCGAGGTGCCGAGGTTCGGCTACTACGCGGACGAGCCGTCGGCCGTGCACCTCGGCAAGACCCTGAAGGAGCAGAGTTGCCCATCTACGCGCTAGGCGAGCACGAACCGGTCATCCACCCCGACGCGTGGGTGCACCCGGACGCGACCATCATCGGCAACGTGCACGTCGCCGCGTTCGCGTCGGTGTGGCCGCAAGCCGTGCTGCGCGGCGACTCCGGCGAGATCCGGATCGGCGAGCGGTCGAACGTCCAGGACGGCACGATCGTGCACTGCACGAGCCATCACCCCACGCACATCGGCCCGGACTCGGCGGTCGGGCACAACGCGCACATCGAGGGCGCGATCGTCGGCTCGTGGTGCCTGATCGCGTCGGGTTCGGTGCTGCTGAACGGTTCCGTGGTCGAGGACGGCGCCGTGCTCGGCGCCGGCGCGGTCATGTCGTTCAACGGAAAGCTGCCCGCGCGGCGGATGGCGCTGGGTGTCCCGGCCCGCGTGCGCGAGGGATACGAGGTGCCCGAGGGCATGGTGTCCGGCATCGTCGAGAACTACGTGGCGCGGATCGCCATCTACAGGGCGGGTCTACGCCGCTTGGACTAGGCGAGGGGCTAGGGTCTGCTCCCGTGAGTGCGCGACCGTTGTCAGAAGTCGTCGAGGCCGGCTGGGCGGAGGCGCTCGCTCCCGTCGCCGACCGCATCGCCGCTATGGGCGAGTTCCTCCGCGCGGAGATCGCCGCAGGCCGGACCTATCTGCCGGCCGGGAACAACGTGCTGCGGGCGTTCCAGCAGCCGTTCGCCGACGTGCGGGTGCTGATCGTCGGGCAGGACCCCTATCCGACGCCCGGCCACCCGATCGGCCTGTGCTTCTCGGTGGCGCCGGACGTGCGGCCGCTGCCGAAGAGCCTGGTGAACATCTACACCGAGTACTGCGAGGACCTCGGCCACCCGCAGCCAGCGAACGGTGACCTGTCGGCGTGGACGCAGAACGGCGTGCTGCTGCTCAACAGGGCGCTGACCGTCGAGCCGGGCAAGCCGAACTCCCACCAGGGCAAGGGCTGGGAGGAGGTCACCGAGCAGGCGATCAAGGCGCTGGCCGCCCGCGGCGGCCCGCTGGTGGCGATCCTGTGGGGCCGCAACGCACGCAACCTGCGCCCGCTGCTCGACCCGGTGCCGTGCATCGAGTCCGCGCATCCGAGCCCGCTGTCCGCACGGTCGGGCTTCTTCGGGTCGAAGCCCTTCAGCCGGGCCAACGAGCTGCTGGAGAAGCAGGGCGCGCAGCCCATCGACTGGAAGCTGCCTTGACCTCGAGTTAGGTGGAGGGCGCACGCTGGCGGCATGATCCTCACCGAGGCTGAGGCCGCCTACCTCGCCGGCCAGCCGCTCGGCCGTCTCGCGACGGTGTCACCGGACGGGATGCCGCAGGTCAACCCGGTCGGCTTTCACTACGACCCGGACCTCGGCGTGATCGACATCGGCGGCCACGGGCTGGCCGCGAGCAAGAAGTTCCGCAACGTCGCCGCGGGCAGCCGGGCGGCCCTGGTCGTCGACGACCTGGTGTCCCGGCAGCCGTGGCGCGTGCGCGGCCTGGAGATCCGCGGCGATGCCGAGACGTTGACCGGGCAGGACCCGCTGATGCCCGGCTTCTCGCCCGAACTGATCCGCATCCGTCCGCGCCGGGTCATCAGCTGGGGCATCGAGCCGGGAGAGCAGGGCATGCGGGGACGTGACGTCTCCTGAACACACGAAACCGGGCCCCGTTTCCGGAGCCCGGTTGTGTCTCTGTGTACCCGATCAGCCGCGGGTGACCTTGCCCGCCTTCAGGCAGGAGGTGCACACGTTGAGGCGCTTGCGCTGCGAGGCGCCGACCTTGGCGTGGACGGTCTGAATGTTCGGGTTCCACCGACGGCTCGTGCGCCGGTGAGAGTGCGAGACCGACTTGCCGAAGCCTGGCCCCTTGCCACAGACGTCACAAACGGCAGCCACGTCAGGCACTCCTTTCGCCATGATTGTGTCGCGGGCATGCGTGCCACACCGACCGGTACAGAGTACTGGCTGGCCCGGGGCGGTCGCACACCACCCCACTAGTCTCCGCTGTGTCCGGGCCGCCGAGGGTGGTCCGCCGGGTAGCGGGAGGCTGGATGCTGCGGGCGCTGGATGCCGCACACGTGCGCCGGTGGGCGGTGGCGTGCGTGCAGTCGCTGGACGCGCACCGCGAGGCCATCGACCGGATGAACGTCTACCCGGTCGCCGACAGCGACACGGGCTCGAACCTGCTGCACACCATGCGCGCGGCCCTCGACGCCCTGCTCCGCGCCCCGGCCCCGGCCCGCACGGACGCGAGCGCCGCGCTGGCGGCCCTGGCCCACGGCGCGCTGACCGGCGCGCGGGGCAACTCGGGCGTGATCATCTCCCAGATGCTCCGCGGCGCCGCCGATGCGCTGTCGGACGCCATGGGTGGTGCCGGTGCGGACCCGTCCGGTGATCACGACGGCGGACGGGTCGTGACCGGCGCACTGCTCCGCGCCGCGCTGGCGGGTGGGGCCGAGCGGGCCGGGCGGGCGCTGGCCGAACCCGTTGCCGGGACCATGATCAGCGTGCTCGAGGGCGCCGCCGCGGCCGCCGAGCAGGAGAACTCCGGCGGGCTCGGGGACGTCGTCGCCGCGGCTGCCGCCGGGGCCGCGGCCGCGCTCGAGGAGACGCCCCGGCAGCTGGCCGTGCTGGCCAAGGCGGGCGTCGTCGACGCGGGTGGGCGTGGAGTCGTGGTCGTGCTCGACGCGCTCGCGGCCGTGGTCGGTGAGCGGCCCGCCGCGCTCGCGGCCGCGCAGCGTGCGCGGATCGAACGTGCCGCCGCGCCGCCCGAGACCTCGATGTACACCGCCCGGGAGTCGGGGTCGGACGCCTACGCCTACGAGGTCATGTACCTCCTCGACGGGGTGAACGGGGACGGGGACCCGGTCGGGCGCCTGCGCGACACCCTCGTCGGGCTCGGGGACTGCGTGTCGGTCGTCGGGGACGGGGCCGGGTTGTGGACCGTGCACGTGCACTGCAACGACATCGGCGCGGCCGTCGAGGTGGGCGTCGAGACCGGGCGGCCGCGGCAGATCCGGGTCGCCAGGTTCGCCGACGCGCCGTCGGCCGAGGCGTCCCGGTTCGTCAAGGACCGGGCCGTCGTCGTGCCCGCGCGCAGCACCGAGCTGGGCGACCTGCTGATCAGCGAGGGCATCACGGTCGTCCACGTCGAGGGCGAGCCCGGTGACGACACCGCCTACCACCTGCTCGAGGCCATCACCGGCACCGCGGCCGCGCACGTCAGCGTGCTGCCCGCCGACTCCACGCTGATCGAGGTCTCCGACGAGGCCTCCATCCGCGCGGTCGCCGCCGGACAGGACGTCGTCGTCGTGCCCTGTGTCTCACCGGTGCAGGTGCTGGCGGCCGTCGCGGTGCACGACCCGCGCCGGCGCGCGAGCGACGACGTTGTGGCCATGGCCGAGGCCGCCGCCGCGACCCGCCGGGGCGAGATCACGGTGTCGGCCGAGGCCGCGATCACCTGGATCGGAGCCTGCGCCGCCGGTGACGTGCTCGGCTTCGCCGACGGCGAGGTCGTGCTCATCGAGGCGGGGCCGCCGGGCGTGGACGCCCTCGACCGCGCCGCGTGCGGCGTGGTCGAGCGCCTGCTCGGCATGGGCGGGGAGCTGGTCACCGCCCTGCTCGGCGCGGACGCGCCCGACGAACTGGCCGGCGAGCTGGGCGACTACCTGCGCCGCGAGCACCCGGAGGCGGAGTTGGTGGTCTACCACGGCGGCCAGACCGACGCGGTGCTCATTCTCGGCGTCGAATAGTCACCAGCCGACGGAGCCGTCGATGTGCTCGCGTAAGAGGTCGGCGTGGCCGTCGTGGCGGGCGTACTCGGCGATGAGCCGCAGCAGCACCCAGCGCAGGGAGAACTCGGCGCCGTCCACGAAGCGGGTGCCGGTGTCGTCGAGCGACGAGGCCGCCGCGACGATCTCGCGGGAGCGCTCCACCTGGGCCTGCCACACGGCAAGGGCCTCGTCGAAGTCGCCGTCCAACGAGTCGAAGTCCTGGTTCGGATCGTCCTCGGAGTAGTGGAGCATCGGCACGTCGTCGCCGGCGAACTGCTGGTGCAGCCACCAGCGCTCGACGCCGGCGAGGTGGCGGACCAGGCCGTGCAGCGACAGGCCGGACGGCGCGAGCACCTTCTCCGAATGCGTGCGGCCGGGCACGCCGGCGCACTTGAGCGCCAGCGTCTCGCGATGGAACTCCAGGTAGGCCACGAGCATCGTGGCTTCGTCGGCCAGCGGGGGCGGGTCGGGGCGCTGCGGGCTGGACAACTTGCCGGGGAACTGATCGGTCATGCCGGGCACCATGCCAGTGGGGTCCGACAGTTTGTCGGGGCGGCGCGACATAATCGCGGGCGATGGTCTCCATGGACGACAAGCTCGAGCTGGCGGTCGGTGCCAAATCGGCCAAGGCGCTGTCCGGCGCCCTGGACCTGCACACCGTCGGCGACCTCGTGCACTACTACCCCCGCAGGTACGCCGAGCGTGGCGAGCTCACCGACATCGCGGGGCTGGAGCTGGGCGAGCACGCGACGGTGATGGCCCGGGTCAAGTCGGTCAGCGAACGCCGCATGCGCCAGCGGCGCGGCACGATCCTCGAGGTCGTGATCACCGACGGCAGCCGCACGCTGGAGTGCAAGTTCTTCAACTTCCGGCAGTTCCAGTTCCGGGTCCCGATCGGCTCGAGCGCGCTGTTCGCCGGCAAGGTCTCGATCTACAACAACAAGCTGCAGCTCACCAACCCCGACTACCAGCCGCTGGAGGACGACGACGCCGACGGCGGCAACGACGTCGGGGACGCCATCGACGACTTCGTCGGCCTCATCCCCGTCTACCCGGCGGCCGCGAAGGTGCAGTCCTGGCAGGTCGCCAAGTGCGTCCGGCAGGCGCTCGACATGCTCGAACCCGTCGAGGACCCGCTGCCGGAGAAGCTGCGCAAACGGCACGACTACATCGGCTACGACGAGGCGATCCGCGCCATCCACCAGGCCAAGGACTGGGCCGGCGTGCAGGTCGCGCGCAACCGGCTGAAGTGGGGCGAGGCGCTGGCGGTCCAGCTCGCGCTGGCCCAGCGGCGGCACGCGGCGGTCGCCCGGCCCGCCCCCGTCTGCGAGCGCAAGCCGGACGGCCTCGCCGCCGAGTTCGACCAGCGGCTGCCGTTCACGCTCACCGACGGACAGCAGGAGGTGGGCGAAGCGGTTGCGATCGACCTGGCCAAGGAGCATCCGATGAACCGGCTGCTGCAGGGCGAGGTCGGCAGCGGCAAGACCATCGTGGCGCTGCGGGCGATGCTGCAGGTGGTCGACGCGGGGCGCCAGGCCGCGCTGCTCGCGCCCACCGAGGTGCTCGCCGCGCAGCACGCCCGCTCGCTCGCCGCGATGCTGGGCGACCTGGCGCAGGCCGGCGAGCTGGGCGGCGCCGAGCACGCGACCCGGATCGCCCTGCTGACCGGCTCGCTCGCGGCCGCGCAGCGCAAGCAGGCGATGCTCGACGTGGTCAGCGGCGCGGCCGGCATCGTGGTCGGCACGCACGCGCTGATCCAGGACAAGGTCTCCTTCGCCGACCTGGGGCTGGTGGTGGTCGACGAGCAGCACCGGTTCGGCGTCGAGCAGCGGGACGCGCTGCGCACCCGCGCGGGGGAGAACGCGAGCCCGCACGTGCTGGTCATGACGGCGACACCGATCCCGCGCACGGTCGCGATGACCGTCTACGGCGACCTGGAGACCTCGTCGCTGCGCGAGCTGCCGGCCGGGCGCTCGCCGATCAGCTCGGCGGTGGTGCCGGTGGCGGAGAAGCCCGCGTGGTTCGACCGCGCATGGCAGCGGGTGCGCGAGGAGGTCGCGGCGGGCCACCAGGCGTACGTGGTCTGCCCGCGCATCGGCGAGCAGCAGTCGGCCGACGAGGACGTGAACGAGGCGCTCGAGTCCGATTCGGACGGTCGGCGCCCGCCGCTCGCGGTGCTGGACGTGTACGAGGAGCTCAACGCGGGCCCGCTGTCCGGGCTGCGGCTTGCGGTGCTCCACGGCAGGCTGCCCGCGGACGAGAAGGACGCCGTGATGCGGGCCTTCGCCGCGGGCGAGCTGGACGTGGTGGTGGCGACGACGGTGGTCGAGGTCGGTGTGGACGTCCCGAACGCCACCGCGATGGTGATCCTGGACGCGGACCGCTTCGGCGTCAGCCAGCTGCACCAGCTGCGCGGCCGGGTCGGCCGGGGCAAGGCGGCGGGCGTGTGCCTGCTCGTGACGGAGATGCCGGCCGGCACGGCGACGCGCGACCGGCTGGACGCCGTCGCGTCCACATTGGATGGCTTCGAACTGGCCAGAGTGGACCTGGAGATGCGGCGGGAGGGCGATATCCTCGGTGCGTCGCAGTCCGGCAAGCAGTCGGCGCTGAAACTGCTGTCGCTGCTGCGCGACGAGGAGCTGATCGCCGAAGCGCGCGCGGAGGCGCAGGCGTTGATCGCTTACACACCCGATCTCGCGGACTTTCCCGGGCTGAAGCGAATGGTGGCCAATTTGGTCAATGATTCACGAGCTGAGTATCTCGAAAAGGTGTGAATTTTCCTCGCGGTCCAAAAGCGCTACCGACGAAATGATTGGGCCGAAATAGTGAACGGCGCCCCTACCGTGAGTAGAGGCGCCGTTCGTTCGGGTCGTTACTTGGTGCCGTTCACCGGGGCCTTCGCCGAGTTGCCCGGCTGCGGCTTCGGGTGCGGGCTCGGGTGCGGCGTCGGCGACGGGGTGTTCCGCTCCAGCGGCTTGACGTCGCTGCTGTCGACGGTCATCGCGTTCGAGAAGTGCCGCCGCGCCTCGCCGAGGATGGCGTAGGTCGCGCTGACCTGCTCGGACACCCGGCGCTCGAAGTCGTCGGCACGGCGCGTGCGGTCCTGCGCCTCGGCGAGCCGCTGCTCCGCGTCCTCGATGATCTTCGCGGCGCGGATCTTCGCGTTGGACTGCTGCTCGTGGAGCTCCTTCTCGATGCGCGAGCGGCGCTCCGCGATGTCCTTGTCGCTCGCCTGGCTGCGGGCCTCGGCGTCGGTCACCGTCTTCTCCGCCTGCTGCTGAGCGATCTGCTCCAGGTCGGCGAGGTGCTTCTCGACGGTGGTGCGCTTGTCGGCCAGCGTCTTGTCCGCCTCGTCCGCGCGGCGCTTGGCGTCCTCGACGATCTTCGTCGCCTGCTGCTGCGCCGACGCCTCGCGCTGGGCCAGGGCCTGCTCGGCCTCGTTGCGCTCGGCCGCGACGGACTCGCGGATCTTCGCGGACTCGCGTTCGGCGTCGCCCACGATCTTGCCGGCACGGTCCTTGGCCAGCGACGCGCGCTCGGCGAGCTCGCGCTCCAGCTCCGTCCGCTGTCCCTGCAGCGCGACCTCGGCCTCCTCGGCGAGCGAGGCCCGCTTGTCGGCGGCCTTGATGTCGAGGATCTCGCGCTGCTTGGCGGCCTCGGCGTCCCGCTGCTCGCGACGCTGCCTGGCGGCCGCGTCGAGCTGGGAGATCCGCTCCTCGTTGGCCTTCGTGGCCCGCTCGACCTCGGTGCGGGCGTTGGCCATGAGCTGGTCGTGCTCGCCGACCTGGCGGGCCTTCAGACCCTCGTACTCGGTCTCGAGGGCGGCGTGGTTCTTCGCGTACTCGCCCTCGAGGGCCTTGCGGCGCTGGCCGAGCTCGACGGTGGTCGCCTCGTGCTTGGCCTTCTGCTCCTTGGCGTAGTTCTGCACCTCGGCGCGCACGCCGGAGGCGTACTCGTCGGCGGCGTTCTTGGTCGTGATGACGTAGTTGTCCGCATTCGCGCGGATCTCGCCCGCGTGGTCGTCGGACTCCTTGCGCGTCTTGGACGCGTACTTGTCCGCCTGGTCACGCGTGGACGAGGCGTGTGAGTCGGCCTTGGCGCGCGTCGAGTGGCTGTACTCGTCGGCGTCGGCCCGGGTCGTGCGGTCGTAGGTCTCCGCGTCGCGCTTGAACTCCGCGATCTCCTCTTCGGCCAACTGCCACATCAGCCGCTGCCGCTCGGACATCGCCTCGTTGCTGGTGGGGTTCGAGGTGATGCGATTGAGCTGCGCTTTCGCGTCGATCAGCTGCTGTTGGGCACTACCCAACGCCTTGGTCAGCTCGGCGACCTTCGCGACGGCCTCGTCCCTGCTCTTCTGGACGTGCCCGAGGTCGAAGGTCAGGCGCGTGACGCGCTCGTTGACCTGGCGCTGGTTGTAGCCCCGGAGAACGGTGTCAAAACGGGGAACACGGCTGTTTGCTTCGGAATCACCAGCAGGCATTGCCACACTTTAGATGGTCACCGCAAGGGGTGAGTCGGGTGGGAGTGTGTTAAGCCGTTGAAGGCCACCCTGCCGCGATGAACGGCAGGGTGGCCTTCGGTCCTACTGGTCACCGAACGGGCTGTGGAATCTCCCCCAGGTCCTCGGTCGGGTGATCATCAATTCGTGTCCGGAGGGGACGGCCGACGCGGCCCGGCCACCAGTTCGCCCGGCCGAGCAGCGCCATCAGCGACGGCAGCACGAGCACCCGGATCACCATCGCGTCGAGGAACACCGCGACGGCCAGGCCGACGCCCATCTGCTTCATCTCGTTCATGCTCAACGTCGCGAAGATCGCGAACACCGACACCATCACGATCGCCGCGCTCGTGACCACGCCCGCCGACCGGCTGATGCCGAACCCGACGGCCTGCCTGTTCGGCATGCCACGGTTGGCGGCCTCGCGGATGCGGCTCACCACGAACACGTGGTAGTCCATGGACAGTCCGAACAGGACGGCGAACAGGAACAGCGGGATCCACGCGACGATCGCGCCGTTGGCGTGGTAGCCGAGCAAACCCTGCGCCCAGGTGTGCTGGAACACCAGCACAAGCGTGCCGAACGCGGCCGCCGCGGACAGCAGGTTCAACAACAGCGCGGTAAGCGCGATCGCGAGCGAGCGGAACGTGCAGAGCATGATCACGAACGTCAGCAGCAGCACGAAGCCGATCACGAGCGGCATCCGGTCGGCGAGGTTGCGCGTGTAGTCGACGTCCCCCGCGATGGAACCGCCCACCGCCGACTCGGCACCGGCCACCGATCCGGCCGCGCGCGGCACCAGCTCGGTCCGCAGCTTCTCCAGCGACCGGGTGGCCCCGTCCGAGCCCGGCGCCTGCTGGGTCGGCACCTCGAGCAGCGTCACCCGGCGGTCCGCGGACACCGTGAGCTTCGGCTCCGCCTCGCTCGCGTACAGCGGGTCGCCCCGGGTCTCGTCGTACAGCGCGGTCAACCGCTCCCGGACCTGCCCGGCCTGGCCCGCCTCGGCCCGCACCACCACCACGTGGTTGACGCCCTCGCCCGGGAACGCCTCGGTCAGCCGGTCGTAGGACTGCATCACCGGGATGGTCCGGGGCAGGTCGTCCTCGCCGGACGACTTCAGCTTCAGGTCCAGCGCCGGCCACGCGAGCGCACCCAGCGCGACCAGCGTGATGAGCAGCGTCGCCAGCGGGTAGCGCAGCGCGGGCGCCAGCAGCTTCGGCCACACCCGAGGCGGGCCGCTGCGGTTGGTCAGCCGCCACAGCAGCGGCACCCGCGGCCGGTCCACCCGCTTGCCGAGCTTGGCCAGCAGCGCGGGCAGCACGGTCAGCGACCCGAGCACGGCCACCGCCACCACGATGATCGAACCCGTGGCGAGCGAGGCGAACACCGCGTCGCCGGCCAGGTAGAGCCCGGCCATCGACACGATGACCGCGAACCCGGACACCACGACAGCGTGCCCGGAGGTGGCGGCCGCGATCTCGACCGCGCGCACGTGGCCGCTGCCGTTCTCGCGTTCCTCACGTTCGCGCTTGAGATAGAACAGCGAGTAGTCCACGCCGATGGCCATACCCATCAACAGGATCATGCTCGACATCGTGTCCACGGCCGGCACGACGTGCGACGCGAGCGCGGACAGCCCGAACGCCGCGCCCACCGCGGACATCGCCAGCAGCACCGGCACGCCCGCCGCGATGATCGCCCCGAACGCCACGAGCATGATCAGCAACGTCACCGGCAGGCTGATGAACTCCGCCTTCGACAGGTCGTTCGCGACCTGGTCGTTGATGCCCTTGTCGATCGACGCCCCGCCGACCTCCTCCACCCGGACGTCCGGGTTGGCCGCCTGCACCTTCGCGGTCGCGTCGAGCAGCGCCCCCACATGGTCGCTCGCCTCGTCCTCGTCGCCGGCCATCGTGACCGGCACCAGCAACGCCTTCCCGTCGGGCGACGGCACCGGCTTGCCGACCTTCTCGACCTCCGGCAGCGCCCCCAGCCGCGCCGTCGCGTCCGCCGCCGCGGCGCTCGCCGCGGACTCGTTCAGCGCGCCCCCGCGCGCCGTGATCAACACGTTCTCCTCGGCCGGGTCGTCGAAGTGTCCCGACTCGACGATCTCGGCCGCGCGGGCCGACTCGCCCTGCGCCATGTCCTCGTCCGACGCCGTGCGAGTCCCCGTCCACGACCCGGCGGCGAAGCACACGGCGACGAACACGACCCACAGTCCGATCGCCCGCCACGGGTGCGTCGCGCTCCATCGAGCCACGCGCACCGTCGTTGGTTGCCCCTTCACCTGTCCGTTCCTTTCGTTGCCCGGTAACGGATCGATGGTCTCGGCAGGCGCCCGCCGGGGCACTGGTGCGCACCACCGAAACGGGGGTGGGGACAGCCCCACCATGGAGCGACGCCCGAATGGCAAAGGCAAACATCATGTACGTGGTAATTGGTGAACCTTGCCCATGTCCGATTCGTCGACTACCGACATGTATATGAACTCGCTCAGTAAGAAACGGCTGGCGATGCTGGGGGCCGCGTGCCTGATCGGCGCCGTCGCCACCGCGGTCGCCGCGGTGCCCTCCAACGCGGCGCCCGCGGCGAGCCGCGCCACCTACATCGTGGTCCTGGACGGCAGCAACGCAGCCACCCTCGGCGTCCGGTCCCGCGCGGCGTCGGTCGCCGATCGCTTCGGCAGCGCGGTCGAGCACACCTACACCGCCGCGCTGCACGGCTTCTCCCTGCGGCTGACGGACAAGCAGGCCGACGCCCTCGCGAAGGAGGGCGGCGTGGCCGCCGTCGTGCCGGACACCCCGGTGCGCGCGGCCGGCCAGCAGGTCAACCCGCCGTCCTGGGGTCTGGACCGGATCGACCAGCACAACCTGCCTCTCGACGGCGTCTACAACTACCCGAACGAGGCCGAGAACGTGCACGCGTACGTCCTCGACACCGGGATCCGCGCCTCGCATCATGACTTCGGCGGCCGCGTCGTGCCGGGCTTCGACGTCGGCGGCGGCAACGGGATGACCGACGAGAACGGGCACGGCACGTTCATGGCCGGTGTCCTGGGTGGGACCCAGTTCGGCGTCGCCAAGGGCGTCACGCTCGTACCGGTGAAGGTCCTCAACGGCAGCGGCTCCGGCACGATCGCGGGCGTCATCGCCGGCATCGACTGGATCACCGCGAACGCCGTGAAGCCGGCCGTGGTGAGCGTGAGCCTGGGCGGTGGCGCGAACGCCACGCTCGACGCCGCGGTCCGCAGCTCGATCGCCTCCGGCGTGAGCTACTCGGTGGTGGCCGGCGGCTCCGGCTCGGATGCCGCGAACTTCTCGCCTGCCCGCGTCGCCGAGGCGATCACGGTCGGCGGGTCGGACATCAACGACTGCGTCGCCTCGTTCTCGAACTTCGGCCCGGTGCTCGACATCTACGCGCCCGGCGTGAGCATCACCGGCCCGTGGATCGGCTCGGACACCGCCACCAACACGCTGTCCGGCTCGGTCTCCGCGCCGCACGTGGCGGGCGGCGCCGCGCTGTACCTGCACGACAACCCCGGCGCGTCGCCTGCCGACGTGGCCGCGCACCTGACGTCGACGGCGACCCAGGGCGTGCTGTGCAACGTGCCGCCGAACACCGTGAACAGCCTGCTCTACGTCGGTCCCTGACGAACCCCTGCGAAGCGACGCCCGCACCCCAGCCGGGGTGCGGGCGTCGCTCGTTGAGGTAGCCGTCACGTGTCGTCAACTCCCGGCGGGGCGCAACCACCGGTAACGTTTTCCGAACTTGCACCCGCCCCACCGGGAGGTATCCCGAATGTTCCGCAAGGTCCTCGTCGCGAACCGCGGGGAGATCGCCATCCGGGCGTTCCGCGCCGGGTACGAGCTCGGCGCCGGAACGGTCGCGGTCTTCCCGCACGAGGACCGCAACTCGCTGCACCGGATGAAGGCCGACGAGGCGTACGAGATCGGTGAGGCAGGCCACCCGGTGCGGGCGTACCTGTCCGTCGAGGAGATCGTCTCCGCGGCGCGGCGGGCCGAGGCGGACGCGGTCTACCCCGGCTACGGCTTCCTGTCGGAGAACCCGGAGCTGGCCCGGGCGTGCGAGGAGGCGGGCATCACGTTCGTCGGCCCGTCCACCGAGATCCTGGAGCTGACCGGCAACAAGGCCCGTGCGGTGGCCGCCGCGCGGGAGGCGGGGCTGCCGGTGCTGCGCTCGTCGGCGCCCTCCGCGGACCTGGACACCCTGCTCGCGGCGGGGGAGGAGCTGGGCTTCCCGCTGTTCGTCAAGGCCGTCGCCGGTGGCGGGGGCCGGGGCATGCGCCGCGTGCTCGATGCGGGCGCGCTGCGCGAGTCGGTCGAGGCGGCCATGCGGGAGGCCGAGTCGGCCTTCGGCGACGCGACCGTGTTCCTCGAGCAGGCCGTGGTGCACCCGCGCCACATCGAGGTGCAGATCCTCGCCGACGGCGCGGGCAACGTGATCCACCTGTTCGAGCGGGACTGCTCGGTGCAGCGCCGCCACCAGAAGGTCATCGAGATCGCGCCGGCGCCGAACCTCGACCCGGAGCTGCGCGACCGCATCTGCGCGGACGCGGTGAAGTTCGCCCGCCACATCGGCTACCGCAACGCGGGCACCGTCGAGTTCCTGCTGTCCCGCGACGGCCGGCACGTCTTCATCGAGATGAACCCGCGCATCCAGGTCGAGCACACGGTCACCGAAGAGGTCACCGACGTCGACCTCGTGCAGTCCCAGCTGCGCATCGCCGCCGGCGAGACGCTCGACGACCTCGGCCTGCGCCAGGAGGACATGCGCACCCGCGGCGCCGCGCTGCAGTGCCGAATCACCACAGAGGACCCGGCCAACGGCTTCCGCCCGGACACCGGGATCATCAGCGCCTACCGCTCGCCGGGCGGCGCCGGGATCCGGCTGGACGGCGGCACCGACTTCTCCGGCACGGAGATCAGCGCGCACTTCGACTCGATGCTGGTCAAGTTGTCCTGCCGCGGGCGCGACTTCGAGGCCGCGGTGGCCAGGGCGCGGCGCGCGGTCGCCGAGTTCCGCATCCGCGGCGTGGCCACGAACATCCCGTTCCTGCAGGCGGTCCTGGACGACCCGGACTTCCTCGCCGGCAACGTCACCACGTCGTTCATCGAGGACCGGCCGCACCTGCTGACCGCTCGCCACTCGGCCGACCGCGGCACCCGGCTGCTCACCTACCTCGTCGACGTCACGGTCAACAAGCCGCACGGCGAGCGGCCCGAGGTCATCGACCCGGCGAAGAAGCTGCCCGGCATCGAGCTGGGCACGCCGCCCGACGGCTCGAAGCAGAAGCTCACCGAGCTTGGCCCGGAGGGCTTCGCTCAGTGGCTGCGGGAGTCGAAGGCGGTCGGCGTCACCGACACGACCTTCCGCGACGCGCACCAGTCGCTGCTCGCCACCCGGGTCCGCACGAAGGACCTGGTGACGGTCGCGCCGCACGTCGCGCAGATGATGCCCGAGCTGCTGTCCGTGGAGTGCTGGGGCGGTGCCACCTACGACGTGGCGCTGCGCTTCCTCGCCGAGGACCCGTGGGAGCGCCTCGCCGCGCTGCGCGCCACGCTGCCGAACCTGTGCCTGCAGATGCTGCTGCGCGGCCGCAACACCGTCGGGTACACGCCGTACCCGACGGAGGTGACGACCGCGTTCGTCCAGGAGGCGGCGGCCACCGGCATCGACATCTTCCGCATCTTCGACGCGCTCAACGACGTCGAGCAGATGCGCCCGGCCATCGACGCGGTGCTGGCGACCGGCACGTCGGTCGCCGAGGTCGCGCTGTGCTACACCGCCGACCTGTCCGACCCGGCCGAGCGTCTGTACACATTGGACTACTACCTGAAGCTGGCGGAGCAGATCGTCGGCGCGGGCGCCCAGGTGCTGTGCATCAAGGACATGGCCGGGCTGCTGCGCCCGCCCGCGGCACACCGGCTGGTCACCGCGCTGCGCAAGGAGTTCGAGCTCCCGGTTCACCTGCACACCCACGACACCGCGGGCGGGCAGCTGGCCACCTACCTCGCCGCCATCCAGGCCGGAGTGGACGCGGTGGACGGCGCCGCCGCGTCGATGGCCGGCACCACCTCGCAGCCGTCGTTGTCCGCGATCGTCGCGGCCACCGACCACGGCGAGCGGGAGACCGGGCTGGACCTGCAGGCGGTGTGCGACCTCGAGCCGTACTGGGAGATCGTGCGCAAGGTGTACGCGCCGTTCGAGGCGGGCCTGCCCGGGCCGAGCGGGCGCGTGTACACCCACGAGATCCCGGGTGGACAGTTGTCGAACCTGCGCACCCAGGCCACCGCGCTCGGGCTCGCCGACCGGTTCGAGCAGATCGAGTCGACGTACGCGGCGGCCGACCGGATGCTCGGCAGGCTGATCAAGGTGACCCCGTCGTCCAAAGTGGTCGGCGACCTCGCGCTGCACCTCGTCGGCGCGGGCGTGGACCCGAAGGACTTCGAGGCCGACCCGGGTCGCTACGACGTGCCAGGCTCGGTGATCGGCTTCCTGCGCGGCGAGCTCGGCGACCCGGCGGGCGGGTGGCCGGAGCCCTTCCGCAGCAAGGCGCTGAAGGGGCGTAAGGAGCCCAAGCCGCAGGCCGACCTGTCCGATGAGGACCGGACCGGTCTGGCCGAGGACCGCCGCGCGACGCTCAACCGGCTGCTGTTCCCGGAACCGGCCAAGGAGTTCCTGGCCCATCGCGAGCAGTTCGGCGACACCAGCGTGCTGGCGAGCAAGGACTTCTTCTACGGGCTCAAGTCGATGACCGAGTACCCGGTCGATCTGGAGCGGGGTGTGCGGCTGCTGATCGAACTGGAGGCGATCGGCGAGGCCGACGAGCGCGGCATCCGCAACGTGATGGCCAACCTCAACGGCCAGCTGCGCACCATCCAGGTGCGCGACCGGTCGGTGGCCTCGGACCTGCCGGTCGCGGAGCGCGCCGATCGGTCCAACCCCGGCCACGTCGCCGCGCCGTTCGCCGGCGTGGTGACGCTGCAGGTCGGCGAGGGCGACAAGGTCGAGGCCGGCGACACGGTGGCCACCATCGAGGCGATGAAGATGGAGGCGGCGATCACCGCCCCGAAGGCAGGCTCCGTGGACCGGCTGGCGATCAGCTCCGTGGCGCAGGTCGAGGGTGGCGATCTGCTGGTCGTGCTGAGCTGACGGGCGCCTTCACCAGCCCGTGCGCGACGAGCGCGTCCGCGGTGTCCACGAGGGACTCGCGCAGCGTCATCGGCCGCCAGCCCAGTTCGTCGCGCGCCTTGGCGGAGCTGACGATCTCCGGGCGGTTGGCGAACTCCAGGCCGATGCGCAGCGAGTAGTCGAAGCGCGCGAGCGTCCACATGACCCAGTACGGCAAGGTGCCGGTGGGCACCCGGTAGCCGTGCGGCTTGAACTCGGCGTCCAGCGTCGCGGCCATCTCGGTCAGCCAGACGGCCTCGCCCGCGCAGATGTAGCGGTTCCCGGCCGCGACCGGGCTCTCCATCGCGAGCCGGTGCGCGGTGGCGAGGTCACGCACGTCCACCGGCGCGAAGCCCAGCTTCGGCACGGCCGGCATCTCGCGGTTGAGCAGCCGGGACACGATCGACACCGACGTGCCCGCCGCCGCGTGCTGGATCGGGCCGAGCACCATGCCGGCGTTGATCGTCACCAGCTCGAGTTCCGGGTGCTCCTCGGCGAAGCGCCAGGCGGCCTGCTCGGCCAGCGTCTTGCTCTTCGGGTACGGCGAGCAGTTGTCCACAACGGACCAGTCGGCCTCGGTGCGCAGCCGGTGCTCGCCGCGCGGGTGCCCGGTGTTGATCGCCGCGACCGACGAGGTCAGCACGACCCGCCGCACGTCCGCGGCCACGCTCGCCCGCAGCACGCGCAACGTCCCGTCCACGGCCGGGCGGATCAGCTCGTTCTCGTCCCGCGGCGGCGTCGAGGGGAAGGGCGAGGCCACGTGCAGCACGGCGTCGACGCCGGCCAGCGCGTCCGCCCAGCCCGCGTCGGCGGTCAGGTCGGCCTCGACGAACTCGAGGTCGCCGCCCAGCGCCCGCAGGTGGGCCACCTTGTCCGGGTGGGCCAGGGAGCGCACCGTGCCACGCACCGAGTGGCCGTGCTCGAGCAGGTCTGCGATGCAGTGCCCGGCGACGAACCCGGTCGCGCCGGTGACGAGCACCTTGGTCATGAGATACCCCGATCTGAACAGTGATTAGAATCTAAACACTGTATAGTCCGTGGTGCGATGGTCGTCAAGAAGCGGGTCACCTACGCTCGGGAAATGCCGGACGGGGAGCGCAAGCGCAGCAGCTACCACCACGGGGCGCTGCGGGAGGAGCTGATGGAGGCCTGCGTCCGGCTGGTCGAGACCGAGGGGATCGGCGCGGTGAGCCTGCGTCGTGTGGCGCGCGAGGCCGGCGTCAGTCCCGGCGCGCCGTACCACCATTTCGAGGATCGCGCGGCGCTGCTCGCGGCGATCTCCGCGCGCGGATTCCAGCGGCTGACCACGGACCTGGAGGCCGTTCGGTCCGATGTAGACGGATTTCGCGCGGCGCTGCTGGCGATGGTCGTCGCGTACGTCGACTTCGCGCGGCACAACCGGGCGTACTTCCAGATGATGTTCCGCCCGGAGCTGTCGCAGCCGGAGAAGAACCCGGACGCCCGCGCGGCGGGGGACGCGGCGTTCGGTGTGCTGACCACGGTGGTGGCCGAGTGCGGCGCGGAGGACCCGGACGGGCTCGCGGTGTCGCTGTGGGCGTTCGGCCACGGCCTGGCATCACTGGCGATCGACGGTCAGCTCGACCGCCGGGGCGAGCACTGGAACGTCTCGGAGGACGACCTGATCCGCCGCGCGGTGCACTTCCTGGACACGGTGCTGCCCGACTGAGCGTCGTTCGCGCACCGATCGCCGCTCGCGCCCGGCACCGAGCTGGTGGCCGACCACATGCTCCCCGCACTCGACCGCGACGAGACGGGCGACGCCTACGTCGCGGCGGAGGGCGGCGAGCCGTGGCGCACGTTCCTGTCCACGAGCGACATGGCGGCGCTGCTCGGACGACACGGCTTCACGAAGACCCGTGCGGTCAGCCAGCGCGAGTCGGTGGCCGAGACCCAGTGGTCCCGGACCGACACTCTCTGCCCGATCCGCCTGTCCGCCATCGCACTCGCGGTGGTCAGCCCAGCACCTGCTTGACGCGCTCGGCTTCCTTGTCGTGCACGGTCAGGGCGTCCAGGACCAGGTTGCCGCCCGCCATCGGGTCGTTCGCGTGTGCCTCGAGGAACTCGGGGATCTTGGCCACCCGGCTCGCGTACGGCTCCTTGACCCGCGCCGCCGCCAGCAGCTCGGCGCCCAGCGTCAGCTGCTGGAGGCACTCCAGGCTCCACCGCATCGTCATCATCGTGATCACGTCGTCCATCACGTCGTGCACGCCGTCCGTGCGGCCGCTCGGGTAGACCGGCGCCCACGACTGGGCGTAGCCGAGGTGGATGTCCGACGGTGGGAAACCGTTGGCGTACATGAACAACGTGCAACCGAAGCACGACGCCAGCTTCGTCGTCTGGTGGCCGACGGCGATCTCGTACGGCGTGCACCACGGCCCCTCCGCCACCGCCCGGCAGCCGGCGAAGATCATGCCGTGGGCGTAGCCGACCAGCTCCGCGTTGCCCAGCGGCTTGCCGGGCAGCCCGGGGCCTTCCGGGTTCATCAGGCCCCACGCCCCCTGGTGCCCCTTCGGCACCCATCGCGTGCCCGGTCCGGCCGGCACGTGCTGCCGGTAGGTCGTCCCCAGGAAGGACCCGTGGTGGACGGGGTCGTTCATGATGCCGCTGTACGCGCCCTTACCGCGGTAGCCGACCGGCTCCTTCTCCGACGCGGCGAGCTCGCGCAGCGTCTGCGCGGTCTTGTCGTCCAGCGGGATGTCCCGGTCGCCGAACCGCAGCCGGGCGCCGCCGGTCGAACCGGTGACGACCGAGCCGTACGCCCAGTCGGGCGTCTGTCTCGCCCCGACCGTGCCGATGTCGCCCACCACGTTGTTCACCAGGCCGACGACCTGGTTCAGGCCGGGCATGTCGCCCGCCTCGGCGCTGAACTCGACCGGCTGGCGGGCAGCCAGGCGGCCCGCGCTGAACCCGACGACGACGGCCGTCATGATCACGGCGGCGTCGACCTTCGCGGTCTCCTGCGGGTCGCGGGGAGCGGAGTCGTCCAGGATGGTGTCCGTCTTTCGCAGCATGGTTTCCTCATCTCGGTTTGCGCGAGCGCGCGTAGATGACGTCGGAGGTGAGCGTGTGCACCCGCTCGGCGACGACGCGCTCGCCGAGCCGCTCGCGGACCTCGGCCGCGCCCATCGGGCCGAGCAGTTCGACCAGCAGCCGGTAGCCCGAGCCGAGCACGATCGTCCAGAAGTCGTTGCCCGACAAGGGATGCAGCAAGGTCTCGTGCACCAGGGTCGGCCGGGCGACACCGGCCGCGGCGAACGCCGCGCGCAGCGTCTCCGGCTCGTTGAGCCGTTCCCAGGACACCGCGTCCGGTCGCAGCCGCGGGCACCGCTCGCCGACGGCGTCCAGGTACATCGTGTTGACCGGCTCCAGCGCACGCCTGCCCCACGTCGTCACGGCGAGCGTGCCGCCGGGGCGCAGCGTGCGCCACAGCCCGGCGAGCGCGTCCGGCACGTCCTCGGCGAAGTACATGCCGAGCACGCAGAGCACCACGTCGACCGACTCGGCCGGGACGTCCGGCGCGGTGAGGTCGCCGGCGACGAACTCGACGTTGTGCAGGCCCGCGGCGTCCGCCTTGGCCCTGGCGCGCGCCAGCGGCAGCTCGGCGAGGTCGACGCCGGTGACGTGGCCGGCCCGCCCGGCCCGGCGCGCGGCCGGGATGGCCGACGCGCCGGTTCCGCAGCAGACGTCCAGCACCCGGTCGCCGCGGCGGACGCCGGCGAAGTCCACGGTCCGGCGTCCGATGTGGTCCCAGAAGAACAGTGCGGGATCGTCGAAATGGTCGGCGGCGGCGTTGAACGTCGCGCGCACGACCGCCCGCGCGGTTTTGGCCGGGAGTTCCGGTGCGGTCATCACCAGCACCCGAGCAGGTCACCGGAGTGCCGCGGGAACGGCGCGGGGTCGGCGGTCATCGCGCCGTACGAGCCGCCGACCTCGACCGCCAGTACCTCGACGACCGTCCCGGACGGATCGGTGACCGGGCGGTGCACCAGGAACGGCGGGTAGGGCACAGAACGGTCGATGCCCCGTGCCGCGGGTGGTGTGGTCATGGGTGATCACCTCGCAAGGTAGGGCCGCGCCGGCGGCGGGGAGGCGCCGCCGGCGCGGGAGTGCGGTCAGATGCCGAGCAGCCCGCCGACGGCGGGGGCCAGCGCCGACGCGACCTTGCCGGCGCCGCTGAGGATGTCGCTGAAGCTGATCGCCGCATCGACACCCGAGCCCGACTGCAGCACGGCCGCGGACGGGGTGCGGTCGACCGGCGCGGCGAGCGTCGGCAGGTGCAGCGGGGCCTCGGCGGTGGTGAGAGTGGACATGTGTTCTTCCTTTCTCTTTCCTGCTCGTACCGAGCCGGTACGAGAGCTCACACGGTCACGCCGTACTCGGCGGCGTAACACATCTGCTGGGCCATCCCGTGCAGGTTCGAGCACTTCGACTGCGCGGCAACGACTCCCGGGCCGTCCGCGATCGCGGCGACGTTGTCGGCGTGGCGGTCGACCGGCGGGGCCAGGACCGGCAGCTGGATGGTCTGCTGGGTTTCGGGCATGACGTGCTCCTATTCGTTGGTGAGCAGGAAGCGGTGGCTGGGCGCGAGGCTGACCGGCAGCTCGTCGCTGACGTCGATCGTGAACAGGTAGGCGACGCGCGCCCGGCGGTCGTTCTCCGGGTCGACGAACGTGACCCGCACGTCCCAGCAGTCGGAGTCCATCCGGCAGTACGGGCTCTTCTGGACCGAGATCGTGTCCAGGGTGAACATCCCGTTGTTGGGGCCGGGCACGTACTGTCCGGACAGGATTCCCTCGCGGATCTCGTCGGTGAACATGAACGCGTTGGTGGCGGCGAAGTTCAGCGCGCGGTCCGCGGAGGATCGCCCGAGGTTGCGGAACTGGTAGTAGATCTTGTCCAGGAACGCGCGGACGGTTTCCTTGAGCGAGGCCTCGTCGAGCGCCGACTCGCTCTTCGCCTGTGCCAGCACCTGCTTGGCGGTCGCGTCCACCAGGATCTGCTCGTTCCAGGCGTACAGGCCGCGGCTGCGGACCAGCACCACGGGCACGACCTGGCCGGAGAACAGCCGGACGGTCCGGTCGGTCAGCACGCCCGGCACGGACACCCGGGACACGAAGTTCGGGTCGGTGTCCGACAGCGCCTGCCCGGCGAACGCGTCCCGCAGCGTCTTGTACACATAGGACACCGGGGGCAGGCCGGGAGCCGGGGCCGCCTCGGCCTGCTTGCCGGCCGGCTCGACCACCGGCTCGGCCCAGGTCATACCGACCGGCGCCTCGGCCTGCAGCGCGTAGATCGGCGTGCGGTCGAGGTTGAGCGTCCAGATGAGCTTGTCCGACGCCCACGGGTTGCCGGCCAGGTAGCGGCCGAGCTGGAACGGGTCGTACGGGTTGGCGGGCAGGCTGACCGGTGCGGCGTCCCCGCCGGCCCCGGCGCTGACGGTGACCCGGTCCATGTTCTGCCGAAACCCGTCGCGGCGCGCCTCGGTGCCGAAGTCGACCCCGATGGTGCCGATCGCGTAGACCAGTGACGAGGAGCCGCCGCAGCCACAGCCGCAGTCACCGGCCGCCCGCACGCCACCGTGCTCGTGGCCCGCCATCGGCGACCCACCGCCACCCGCATGCCCGACCGGCGCGTGGCCGACCGGTACGTGCGCGACTGGCGCCTGTGCGACCGGAGCCGGGGCCACCGGCGCACTCGCCGCGGGGGCAGCGGCGGGCGCGCCGGTCTGCGGCGCGGTCGTCCCCGGCTCGGGGCCGGCGGCCATGACGGCCGCCGCCGGGACTGTGGGCGCCGGGATGGCGGGCGCCGGGGCGGGCTCGGCAGCGGACCACGGAACCGGTGCGGCCGCGGTCACCCCCGGCTCGCCTGCCGGGTCCGGTTCGGACGGTGGGGGCGCGATGATGGGTTCTGAAGTGGACACTGCCTGTTTCCCTCCGGTTGTGATGGCGTCGAACGCTCCCGGCACGTTCACGGTGCCGACGAGACTGCGGTGGCACTCCTGGGTGCCGGGGGTCGCACAGGGGATCGCGGTCTCCAGCAGCGCCCGGCGCACGGCGGCCGCGTCCGGGCGGCCGGTGTCGCGCAGCCGCAGCGACATCAGCAGCGCCGCTATGCCGGTCACGACCGGCGTGGCGAAGCTCGTGCCGCTCAGCTCCCGCACCCCGCCGCCCGGCTCGGCGCCGTCGATGTGCTGGCCCGGCGCGAGGATCCCGTTCGCCCGGTACGCCTTTCCCCAGTTGCTCGACCGCAGCGGCGTGCCGTCCACCGCGGCGGCGCCGACGGCCAGCACCGAGTCGACGGCCGCGGGCACCTGCAGGCACGCGCAGCCGTCGTTGCCGACCGCGGCCACCACGAGCACGCCGGCATCCGCGCACCGGCGCAGCACCCGCTCGAGCAGGTCGTCCGCCCGGCCGTCGGATGCGCGCTCGCCGCCGCTCACGCTGATCAGGTGCGCGCCCGCGTCTAGCGCCTGCTCGATGGCGCGGGCGAGCTCCAGTTGGGACAGCCGTGCGCCGTCGCGGAACACCGGCACCAGCAGCCCCTGGCAGCGGGGCGCGATGCCGGGCACCGGGCCCTCCGGCTGTCCGAAGAGGATGCTGGCGACGTGCGTGCCGTGCAGCGACATCGCGCCGGTCCCGGGCAGCGTGCCGGGGACGGTCGGCAGCAGGGTGAGGTCGGCGCCGGCGAAGCACGGGTGCGTGGGGTCCACGGGACCGTCCAGCACGGCGACGCGCAGGGACGCCTCGCCCGGCGTCCGCGCCTGCAACTCGGCCAGCCCCGGCACGAGCGATCGGATGTCCATCGGGCTCCTTCCCGGCGGTCGGTGGTGCGTGGTGCAGGCAAAGAGTCCGGGGTGCGCGTCGCGCGATCGTGCGGTCGCGGGTGGCCGGTGCGTGCCGGAGGCGTTTGCGCTGCGTGTCGCGCCGCCCGCCGGACGGGTGGCGGTGGGCCGCGCCACCTGGGCGCGTGTCGCAGCGTTGGCATAAACGCGACGCGCCGTAGGCGTCGCGTCAACCGAACGGGAACACAGTTAACCGACTTGGCGGCATGATCCGGACGAGGTGTCGTGGCACATTTGGACTATTTCCGAATACAACACGGCGTGCTGGGAGGCTCCGGAATGGAATCGGGTATTCGAATTTCGCTGCTCGGCGGAATCGAACTCGTTCGGCACGGGAAAAGATTGTCCGTCGCGCTCGGTGCGCAGCGCCTGCTCGCGCTCCTCGCACTTCAGGACCGGAGTGTCGACCGCGCCACGGCAGCCGAGCAGCTGTGGCCGGACAGTCCGGCCAGGCGTGCGGCCGCGAATCTGCGGTCCGCGCTGTGGCAGCTGAATCGCATCGATTCGCGCGGTCTGGTCGATTCTTTCGGGCACCGGCTGAGCATTACGCCGAGCATTTCAGTCGATATACGCGAAATACTCGAGGACGTGCGGCGCATCACCGGAATGGCGGAGCTGGATCCGGCGGGGGAGGGCATCGACCTGATCGACGCGTTGCGCCGCGAGTTGCTGCCGCAGTGGTCCGACGACTGGCTCACCACCGAACGGGAGAGGTGGGACCAGCTGCGCCTGCACGCGCTGGAGACGCTCGCCGACCGGTTCCGCGCGGCCGACCGGCACCTCGCCGCGCTGCAGGCCGCGCTCGCCGCGATCGCGATCGAGCCGATGCGGGAGAGCGCGCACCGCGCCGCGATCGAGGTGCACATCGCCGAGGGCAACATGGCCAGCGCCCTGCGGCACTACCAGCGCTACCGCGCGCTGCTGCACCGTGAACTGGGGGTGGCGCCGTCGCCGCGGATGACGCGTCTAGTACGGCCGCTGATCGGCACCTGAGGCGGTCAGGCCGGCCAGGAGGGGTCGGTCGTCAGGACCGTCAGGCGCTGCGTGGCGCGGGTCAGTGCGACGTAGAGGGTGCGCGGACCGGTGGTCGACTCGGTGACCAGCTCGTTGGGCTCCACGAGCACGACAGCGTCGTACTCGAGGCCCTTCGCCTCGACGCCGTCCACGACGGACAGCCGCTCGTCCTCCACATCGGACAGGGCGGCGCGCACCGCGGCCACCCGGCCGGTGGCGGTGATCACGCCGACCGTGCCGTCCACATCGGACAGCAGCTCGTCCGCGGCGGTCCGCACCGCCGCCGGAAGCTCGGCCGAGGCCACCGCGCGGATCGCCGGCTTGACGCCGGTGCTGCGCACAGCGGTGGGCAGCTGGTCCGGTGTGGACACGTCGCCGACGACCTGGGCGGCCAGCTCGAAGATCTCCGCGGAGTTGCGGTAGTTCGTGGCCAGCGTGAACCGGCGGTGGCTGGTTCGGGGGCCGAGTGCCGACATGCGCGCCGACTCCGCCTCCGCCGGGTCCGGCCACGAGCTCTGCACCGGGTCGCCGACCACGGTCCAGCTCGCGT
>Ga0164241_10001389_pt1 | contig 30149 bp, 22 predicted proteins | sample OricomyardsoilBY_FD_108780 | JGI IMG/M metagenome (GOLD analysis project Ga0164241, IMG submission 108780) | Backyard soil microbial communities from Emeryville, California, USA - Original compost - Back yard soil (BY) | ecosystem: Environmental > Terrestrial > Soil > Unclassified | place: USA... | reverse complement strand
CCCGCGTTGAGCGTTGACCCCACCCGTCCCCCAATCCGCGCCGCGCCGTGAAGCTCCGTGAGACTACCGTCCCACCGGGTGGGGCGCGCCCAGCTGGGCGCGGCGCGCGCGGCCAACGGCCGCGCCACAAACCCAGGCCTACCCTAAGAAAGTAAAGAGCGCTCCGGCGTCTTCGACGGCGTCGGCGAGTCGAGCAGGATCTCTCTCACGACGCGCCGCTTCAAAAACAGCTCGCGGAATATCGGATCGCGGATGTGCTCGACGAGGCGCATGACGTACGCCCGCGCCCGTTCGCGGATCTCGTGCGCTTGCGGCGACCCAGCGCGCGCGAGGGCTTCGCAGCACAGCGCGCGCGTGGGCAAGCCGTACTCGGAGCCCTGCAACGTGTCGATCGCCCCCATCGCGGTGGTGGCGAGCAGGATCGCGGTGTGGTTTTCGCCCATCTCGACGCGGGCGCGCGCTTCCAGCGCCATCGCGTAGAAGTGGAAGGCGACGTAGGCCTGGGCTTCGGCGGCTTGGCGCGCGTCGAACGCGTACATGACGGCGCGCGCGGCGTCGCCTTGCTGGCGCGCCATCAGGCCGCGCAGGAGCTTTTCGTGCACGGAGTCGTAGGCGCTGCCAGTGACGGCGGTGAGGGCGCCGGCGTCGCCGACCAGCGTCTCGGCGGCGACGAGATCGCCGGCTTCGAGCAGCAGCTCGGCGGTGGACAGCAGCGTGTCGGCGCGCGAGTCGCGATCGCCGTAGCGCTCGTGGGCTTCGCGCGCGCGCCGCAGGTAGGCGAGGCCGCGCGGCACGTCACCGAGGTTGGCGTAGCAGGCGCCGATCGTGCTCAGGGTGCGGGCGATCTGAAAGCGGCCGCCGATCGAGAGATCGATGCGGATCGCGTCGAGCGCCAGCGCGATGCCGTCTTCGAAGCGGCCGAGCACGAGCAGCGCGTAGGCCAGTGAATTTTTGGCGCGCGCCTCGAGCCGCCGTGCGCCGACGCGCCGGAACACCGCGATCGCTTCCGCCTGACACTCGACGGCTTCGTGCACGCGGCCGACGCGGCGCAGGAGCGTGCCGCGCAGGCGCAGCGCTTCCGCCCGCAGCCGCACCGGGGCCGAGTCGTGGTTGGAGGCTTCGAGCGCGCGATCGACGGCCGCGAGCGCGCCCTGCATGTCGCCGATTTCGTGGAGAATTTCCGCCATCAACGTCAGCGCGCCGACGTGCAGCACGGCCGAGCCGGAGCTCTTCGACATCTGCTCGCCGCGCTGCACCGACGACAGCGCCCGGCTGAGCTGCCCGGCGTCGAGCTCGAAAAGGGCGGTGCGCAGCAGGGCGGTGGCGGCCCAAAACGCCTTGCCGCTCAGCTTGGCCAGCCGCCGCAGCTCTGTCAGGTGACTGCGCCGCTCTTGCCAGCGGCCCTGGTTGCGCGAGATGGCTTCGAGCGCCTCGTAGGCCTCGATCAGCTTCGGATCTTCGTCGGGCAAAAGCGCGATCACGCGCCGGTAGCAACGTTTGGCGAGCTGCGTTTGGTAGCTGGAGCGCGCGGCGTCGGCGGCTTCCAGGAAGAAGCCCGCCGCCTCTTCGCGCGCGTTGCCGCGAGCGAGATGACGGGCGACGATCGCGGCCGTCAGGCCCTTACCGAGCGGGGTGTGCCCGAGGTATTCGCCGAGCTTGCGGTGCATGCGCACGCGGCGCCGGCGCTCGAGGGCGCGGTAGGCTACGTCACGCGTGAGCGGGTGCCGCACGTCGGTCAGCTCGCCTTTTTGCTCGCACAGGCCGCGCGCGCACAGGCGCATCACCGAGTCTTCGGTGTTGGGGCCCTCGAGGGCGCTCAAGTCTTCGTTGGCGAGCGGTCCGCCCGCGACCGCCAGCCACTCGATGACGGCTTGCTCCTCGATCGGCAGCTCGTTGAGCCGATCGGCGATCAGCTGCTCGAGCGTCGACGGCAGCGGCAGCGCCGCTTCCCCGGGGCGCTCGACGGAGACGAGCTCTTGTCCGCCGCCGCCCTCGCGCTCGTGGATCTCGAAGCGCCCGCGCTCGAGGAGCGCGTCGACCATCTCCAGCAAGAAGAACGGGTTACCGCCCGCGCGCGGCAACAGGTCGGCGCACACGGTGCGCACGCCGTCGATCACGCCGAAGCGCGCCTGCAGCAAGCGCAGCTGATGCTCGGCCGAGAGCCCCTTCAGCTCGATACGCACCAAATCTTCGAGCTCCGGCAGCACGCGCTCGTCGGGCCGCGCCAGCAGCAGCACCAAGATCGGCAGCGGCTCGGGGCGCTTCAAGAACTCCATCACCAGCTCGCGGCTCGGGCGGTCCGCCCACTGCAAGCCGTCGAGCGCGATCACGAGCGGCGCCTCCAGCGCGGCGCGGGCAAAGAAGCGACGCAGCCCGAGCGAGACGAGCTGGCGCGAGCGCGCGACGTCGGCCTCGTCGACAGCGCTTCGCACGCGGCCGGTGGCAAGCTCGGCCATGCGCTCGACGATCTCGGGACCGTCCTCACCGCCGGAGAGCTCGCTCAGGGCTTCGCTGATCAGGGCGCGGGCCTCTTCGATCGGCTGATCGCTGCGCGTGCCGGTCAGCTCGCGCACCCACTCGGAGACGGTGGCGAACGGCACCTCGCTGAGCGCGGGCGAGCACTCCGCGCGCAAAATGCGGGCGTCCGGCGGCAGCTCGTTCAGAAACGCGGTGAGCAGCGCCGTCTTGCCGATGCCCATCTCGCCCGAGATCACGCGCGCCGCGACCTGGCCCGTCGACAGGCCGGAGCCGACGACGCCGTAGTAGGCGGCGTGCAAATCGGCGAGCTCGGCGTCGCGCCCAATCAGGTCGCTCGACGCGCTCGCCATCTCGAGCAGCTTCTCTTCGCGGGTGTGGGGGCGAAGCAGCGAGTAGATGCGCATGTCGAGCGGCAGGTTTCGCTCTTCGGCGCCGGGGATCTTGATCGTCGGCGCGTCGCCCCAGACGAAGTCGCGGCGCACCAAGCGATACAGGCCGCCCGCGACCCAGCTCACGCCGGGCGGCGCGTGCTCGCCCAGCAAGTCAGCGAGGTGATTGGCCGGCTCTGCCAGCTCGTGCTGCACCAAATGGCCGGCCTTGTCGCGCTGGCCGGTGGCGATGCCGCGCACGATGCCGATCGAGCCCCGCAGCGGCAGCAGGAGATCTTCGGAAGCGCCCCGGATCACCTCGTGCACGTCGATCGCGAGCCAGATCGCGTCGAGCGGGGCGCGCGCCGGGTTCGCCATCAACCCCACCACCGCGCGCGCGAACGGCAGGTCACCATGCATATCGGCCCACGCGAAGTGAGCGCCGCGCCGGAAAGCGATCTCTTCGAGCGTGCTCTTCAGCCGATCGAGGGCGTGGGCGGCCTGGGCGGGCGACGACGCGGCCGTGAGCTCGGCGAGGCCGTGAATGCACAGCGTCACCACCGCGACGTGGCGCACCTCGCGCCCAGCGCGCTCACGCAGCCCGCCCTGGGTCAGGCCGGGACCGGTGGCTTCATTTTGCTGCGCTTCGGAGCCGACGCTGCCGGGACCGGCGAGCGAGAACGACGACGGCGCGTGCTCGGACGCGTCGGGACCGATGTGCAGGCCCGGTATCGGCTCCGGCAGCGGCACCCCAGGCGAGGTGTGCTCGCGCGGCACGAGCTCGGCCAGCACCGACTCCAGCACGTGCGAGTCGATCAGCTGTTGTCGCGTGAGCAGCACGCGGCTGATCGCGCTCGCCACCTCCCGCGCGCTCTGAAAGCGCTCCGTCGGATCGCGCGCCAGCATCTTCATCACGATCTCTTCGAGATCGGCGGGCAGCTCGCGCACGAACGTGCTCGGCGGCTCGACTCGACCGGCGCGAACCTCCTCGAGCAGCTCCGCTCCCTCGGCGCTGCCGTGAAGCGCGCGACCCGTCAAAAGCTCGTGAAAAACTACGCCCAGGGAGTAAATGTCGGTTCGACGCGTGACGCGCTCACCGCGCGCCTGCTCGGGCGACATGTAAGCCGTCTTGCCCTTCAGCACGCCGGGCTCCTCGCGGAACAGGTTGGCGGACGCGATGCCGAAGTCGGCGATCTTCACCGCGCCATCGAAGCTGAGCAGCATGTTTTGCGGCGAGACGTCGCGGTGCACGATGTCGATCGGCTTACCGGCCTCGTCTTTGCGCTCGTGGGCGTAGTGCAGGCCCTTGGCGATCTCCGAGATCACGTACGCCGAGACGTAGGGAGGGACGCGTTGGCCCTTGGCCTGACCGGCGCGCATCAGCTTGCGGAGATCCGGCCCCTCGACATACTCCATGCTGAGCAGCTGCCCCTCGTCGCCGTAGTCCTGAAAGTCGTAGACCTGGACGATATTGGGGTGATTGAGGCGCGTCGCGAGCTGCGCCTCTTCCGCGAACATGGTGCGGAAGCGACGCGAAGAACCGTACGCCGGCAAAATTCGCTTCAGAACGAGAAGCTTGAAGGTGCCCTCGGCGCCCCGCTTCTTGGCCAGGAACACCTCCGCCATGCCGCCCGCGCCGAGCCGACGGATCACCTCGAAGTCGGCAAGTCGCTTGGGTGGCGGGCGCACCAGGGAGTCACTCATGGACGCGAGCAAGTCAGCTTACTCTGGTTTTCGATTCACATGGTAACGTCCCGCGCCGAACCGCTCGGAGGCCATGTATGCGTCGCTCGTTTCAGCTCGTAAGCTTTGCCGTTATCGCGTTTTCCGCCACATTTGTGGCCAATACGGCGCTCGCTCAAAAAAAGCCCAAGGATAAGAAAAATGCGGATGACGGGCCGTCGGCCGCCGCAACCTGGACCGATCCCATCGACCAAGAGAAGAGCGACAAGGGTCCCTACACTCCGCACAGTGACGACTCCGACGCGCCGCGGCCCACCGCGAAGCACGCGCCCGACAAGGGCCGTCAGCGCGACAAGCTGGTGGTGTTCGGCCAGCTGATCATCGGCTTCGGCAAGGCGCCGGAGAACAACCCGGACTTCTCACCCAGCAACAAGGGCACGGTGCTCGGCTTTCAGGTCGGCGGCCGTTACGACGTCTCGAAGGATCTCAGCCTCGGCTTGCGCATCCCGATCACGACCGCGACCGTCAAGCAAGACACCGGTCAGAATCTGTCGACGACAGCGTTCGGCGCGCCCGAGCTGCTCGGCGAGTACCGCCTGTCACTGTCGCGGCTGACGTCGCTCCCGATCAGCTTCGGCGTCGGCGTGCCGATCGCTCAGGGCAACCCCGATCCGACCGGCAGCGACACGCCCGGCCACGCGAAGGACCTCGTCAACCGCCTCGCGGACTCGACCAGCGGCTGGAAAGACAGCGAGCTCTTTCAGCCCAAGCGCTTGCCGATCATCGTCGGCGTGGGCATCCACCATGATCGCAAGGATTGGGAGGCGCACGCGGACGCGAAGTTCGTGCTGCTGCCCGCCCTGAGCACCACAGTGTCCGCTCCCAACCAAGACGGCACGCTCGGAACCTACAAGATCCGTGGATTTGGCATGCGCGAGGTGACGACGGTCGGCGCAAGCTACAACATCCTGGACAAGCCGCTGCTCTACGCCGGCCTCGATTTCTCGGTGATCTGGACGCCGATTCAAGGCGTCGACTTCGACCCGCTCGCGGACGTGAATCGGCCGAGCGCGCTGCAAGCGGTGCTCGAGCCCAAGGTCGGAGCGCGCTTCGGAGCAATTTCGCCCAGCGTCGGCTACATCCTACCGCTGGGCGGCCGACTGGGCGGCGGCGGCAACGGCGGCATTCGCCTGCTCGTTTCAGCGGCGTTCTGAAGCTTTTTTCCTGGAGCCGGGGCGGTAAAACGCTCGGGTGTTGGTGCTAAGGTTGGTCGCAATGCGGCCGTCCGTTCTCTCTCTGGCAGCGCTGGCTACCCTGCTCGTCGGGTGCGCGGGCGCGGTTCCGCGCGCCGGCGTCGCCTCCGGTTCTCAGCCGCCGACCGGCCCCGTTCAGGCGGCGGCGGTCGACGATCGCTCGTTCGGCGGCGCCGCCTACAAGCTGCTGCTCAGCGAGCCGAACACCACCGAGCGCGCCGGCCTGCTGATCGGAGTGACGAGGCACCAGCTGGGGCGCGCCCAGCAGCGCTTCGCCAGCGGCAACGCCAGCGCCGGCCTGACCGCGGTCGGCGGCGCGTTCTTGCTCGGGCGCGCCGGCGAGCTCCGCCCCGAAATGCTCGAGAAGGGTGAGCAAGCGCTCGACGCCGCCGCCACCGAGGTCGCCCGCGTCGGCAACGACGGCCGCGCCCTCGCGCTCTACTCGATGCTGCTGCCGCGTTTGCCGGAGGGCAGCTGGCGAAGCGACGTCCAGAGCCACCTGCTCGCGATCGAAAAGTTCCGGCAAGACACGCGCGGCAGCGGCGCCGTCAGCGCGGCTTCGGCGGCGGCGCGCGCCGCGATCAGCCGCGCCTTGCTCGACACCCGCCAAGACGCGATGGAAAACGCCAAGAAGGCGACCGTCGCCTGGCTCCGTCAAGCGCTGTCGACCAACGTCGGCGAGACATTTCGCTCGAACCAAGAGCGCGACGAAGCCTACGAGGTGTACCGGGCTCTGCGCGCTGGCGGCTACACCGTCGCCGCGCTCTACCTGCGCCAGCGTGACCCGCACGGCGCGTTGACCCTGCTCGATTCGGCCGGCCTCGAGAAGCTCATGCCCCCCGAGCTGCGCGATCGTCTCGAGCGCGCCAGCGACGAGAGCGATCCCGACGCGTGGGCGGACCTCTATCATTTCTTCGAGTCGGCGCGCGGCAGCTCCGATGGCTTGCTCGACACGGAGCTGGCCGACGCGGCCGCGTTCGGCGCCGCCGAAGGTCTGTTCCGCGCCGAGCCCAGCTCGCTGCGCGGCACGCTGCCGATGGCGAGCGAGCTCGGGTCGCACGGTATGGCCGAGGTCGCGCCGCTGGTGCTCGGTCCCGCGTTGAGCGAGCATCCGGAGCCCGACGCGCTCAGCACCGCCCTCGGCTTCGTGATGCGCGCCGCCAGTGACGAAGAAGACGCCGGCGGCTTGCCGGCCGCGCGCGCCACCTTCGAAAACGCGGCGCCGCTGTTGCAGCTGGCGGCGGCGCCGGGCCTACGCGGCAAGGTGCGGCCCACGCCGGCGCGCGTCCGCTTCGGGATGGCGACCACCGAGGTTCGCCACGGCGAGCTCGATCGCGCTCGCCCGCTCTTGCTGCAGTCGCTGCAAGACGAGCCGAGCAGCGACAGCTACCTGCTGCTCGTCGCGATCGATCGCCAGCGCGGCAAGCTCACCGACGCGCTGGCCTGGGCCGACAAGGCGGTCGAGACCGCGCGCGCCAGCGCCGATTTACTCACCGAGGCCGACGCCCAGATCACGCGCTTCGAGCTGTTTCGCGATCAGCACAACGCGACCGAAGCCAGCCGCGCGCTGGAGGCGGCGTTGACGCGCGTCTTGCTCGCCCAAAAGCAGGGCCGCACCGGCGCCCAACAGGCCCGCTCCGAGCGCCTGCTCGCCCGCGTGCTCGAGCACTACGGAGACCAGCGCGCGACCCGCCGCGCCACCGAGCGCGCGTTCGAAGCCGCCGGCTCCGACCTGCGCCTGCTCTCGGCGACGGTGATGGACGCCGCCCGCCGCGGCCTTACCTTGTCGGATCTCACTGTCGCGCGCTCCGCCGTCGAACGCGCGGTGAGCGCCGGCATGTCCGGCGACGACGTCGTGTACCCCGCGCTGTGGCTGCAGCTGCTCGAAAAGAAGCTGCGCGTGCCCACCAGCGGCGCCGTCGAAGACGCCTACTCCGCGATCGACGACAGCTCGGGCTGGCCGGCACGCCTCCGCGCTTGGGCGACGGGCCGCCTCACCGACGCCGAGCTGCTGGCGGCTGCCCGCGATCGCTCCCAGCGCACCGAGGCCATCTTCTACGCCGCGATGGCGCGCCACGCCCAGGGCAGCACCGAAGACGCCAAAGCCGGCTTCCAGCAAGTCTTGAAGAGCGAAGCCATCGACCTCGTCGAGGTCTCGATCGCGCGCGACCTGCTCGCGAGCTACGAGTCACCGAAAAAAGACTTCAAGCTGCCGCCCAACATCGTCGTGCCCTAGTCGAAGGCAGGGGCTGCCGCTCTGCAGCTCGCCCCGCAGAAGCTGCCGTTGCGGAGCCGGGCCACCCTGGCGCTAGCGATCCGCCGCGTGCACCAGCGCCGAAACGAGCTCGGCGACGGCGCCGTCGAAGTTGGGACCGCGCGCGATCGGCTCGCCCCCGATGATGCGAGCGCTGACGGCGCCGAGCGTGTCGCGGAGGGCGCGCAGGCCTCGCTGACCGCGCTCCCTGGCGGGCACCGCCGCCGTGATCGCTACCAGCTTGCTCTCCAGCTCGCCGGAGCCAATCAACCAGTCGATGGCGTTCTTGAGCGACCCAGGCAAGCTATGCCCATATTCGGGCGTGGCGATCAGCAAGCCGTCGGCGGCAGCCACCGCCTGGCGCAACGCCACGACGGGCGCGGGCACCGCTCCCTCGCGCTCGATGTCGGGATCGAAGTGAGGCAGGTCGCGCACGCCGTCGTAGATTCGAAACGTGACGCCGGCGGGCACGGCGCGCGCCGCCACCTGCAACAACGTCCCGTTGCCCGACTGGCGCTGCAGACTACCGCTGATGCCGAGGATGTTCACGCGTCGCCGCTACGCTCATTATAGGCAGTTCGGCACGCACTTGTCGCTCAGACGCTGCTGGCTTTCGCAGCTCGACCACAGCGCGCACGCCGCGCTCGCAAAATCGAGCTACAGCTGGGGTTTGCGGCCGAGCAGCTTGGTGGCGAGGTGCTCGCCGAGCTCGGCGGCCATCAGCCGCTCGACGGCGGCCTCCTTGATCGCGCGCTCGCCCTCGTCGTACTGAAACTCGATGCCCATACCCGCCGGGTTGGCCTTCGTGGCGTCCTCCGCGTCGGTGGTCCAAATGACCTTACCGCGCAGGCGGAGCGGCTCCGGCATGCTCGGAATGCCCAGCGCGAACACGAACTGGGTGCCGATCTTGAGTGGCTTTTCGGTGCCGATGAACGTGCCACCACGCGAAATATTGCGCGTGTAATCCGCAAAGAAGGTGTTGAGCCGCTTGTACTCGACCTTCAGCTCGATGGGAGCCCGGTAACCTTGGCGGCGTTCGTCGTCGGACAAGGCTACGAGCGTAGCCGCCCCGCTCGGCTCCGGGAAGGGGCCATCCGGATGGCCCCTTCAAAAGGCCATGCTATGGGCTGATGTAAGCGAGAGTCACCGTTCTCCTGCCTCTACCCTCTCTGTCTTTTACGCCCGGCGGTTTTTCTTAAGTGCGCGATCCCTACGAAATTCTCGGTGTTGGCCGTGACGCAAGCGACGCGGATATCAAGACCGCCTTCCGGCGTCTGGCCGCCGTCCACCACCCCGACCGAAATCCGGGTGATCCCTCGGCGCAGGACCGCTTTACCGAGATCAACCTCGCGCATCAGATCTTGTCCGACGTCGAGAAGCGCAGCGCTTACGACCGCTACGGGCCGGCGGCGTTTCGTACCGGCGGTCGAGGCCCGGGCGGCGACGTCATGGACTTCGGCGGGTTCGACGAAATCTTCGGCGACATCCTGGGCGCGTTCGGTTTTCGGGGCAGCGGCGATCGCGGCGACATTCGCATGCCGCTGCCCGTCACCTTCGAAGAAGCGGCGCTCGGCACGAGCAAGGAGCTGCGCTACCAGCGCACGGACACTTGCGGAGCTTGCGGCGGCAACGGTGGCGAGCCCGGGACCCGCATCGCGACCTGCTCGGCGTGCGGCGGGCGCGGGCGCGTGCGCTTTCAGCAAGCGCTATTTCCACTGGCGGTGGAGCGCGCCTGCTCGCGCTGCAAGGGTACGGGATCGATACCGGCCACGCCGTGCCGCACCTGCGGCGGCAAAGGCCTGCACAGCACCGAGCGCGTCTTGAAGGTGGACGTGCCGGCCGGCATCGAGCACGGCGCGACCCGCGTCGTCGATCAGGGTGGGCATCGCACCAAGCCGGAGCGACCTCCCGGTAACCTCGAGCTGTTGGTCGAGGTCGCGCCGCATCCGTTCTTCCGGCGCACCGGCGACGACGTCGTGTGCCGCGTGCCGATCACGTTCGTGCAGGCGGCGCTCGGCGGCGAGATCGAGGTACCGACGCTGGAAGGAAAGATCACGCTGCGCGTGCCGCCTTCGACGCAGCCGGGTCAGGTGCTGCGCGTGCGCGGCAAGGGCGTGGAGCACCGGTTACGCAGCGGCCGCGGTGACCAGCTCGTGGAGGTCGCGGTCGAGATTCCGGCTCGGCTCACCCCGCGCGCGCGCGAGCTGATCGAAGAGCTCGGTCGGGAGCTTGGCGAAGACGTGCAGCCGCAGCAACAAGGCTTCCTGGAGAAGCTGCGCGGACTGTTCGGATGAGAGCCATCGGCCTGGATTTCGGACAAACGCTGGCGGAGCTCGACTACGAGTTCGTCGCCCGCCGCCTGCGCGAGCAAGCTTGCGCGTTCGATCCCGTATCGGCGGCGGAGTGCAGCGAGCGCGCTTGGGACGTCTACGGACGAAAGAAGCGCGAGGGCCACGCCGCGGGCTGGCTCGCGATGATGGAAGAGCAGCTGCGCGGCGGCGGAGTCCCAGAGGCGCGCGTCCGCGAGCTGGCGGCCTGGCTGTGGAGCGAGCAGCCGCGCAAGAACCTGTGGCGGCGGCCGATACCGGGCATGATCGAGCTGGTGCGCGAGCTGCGGCAACGCGCCGTGCCGCTCGCCATCATCTCCAACTCGGAAGGACACCTGCCGGAGCTGGTCGCGGAGCTGGGCTGGGCCGATGATTTCGACGCCGTGGTCGATTCGGGGCGGCTCGGCATCGACAAGCCGGATCCGCGCATCTTTCAGCATGCTTGCGCGGCGCTCGCGGTACCGACGACGGAGCTGCTCCACGTGGGCGACTCGTGGGAGGCGGACGTGAGCGGCGCGCTCGGGGCGTCGGCGAGCGCGGTGTGGTTCGATGCGCGTCACCGCGAGCGCGCGCTGCCCGATCGGGTTTACGGCGCCAGCAGCGCCGAGGAGCTGCGCGAAGTCCTGGCTCGGCTCGGGCTACTGAGTTAGCGTCCGCGCATGGAATCTCGACGCATCGGCATGCTCGGCGCCGGCAACATGGCGGGCGCATTGATCCGCGGGCTCTTGGCTTCGAAGAGCGTGACGGCGGCGCAGATCGTGGCCAGCGACGTGCGGGCCGACCACTTGAAACAGCTCGAGGCCGAGTACGGCATCAAGACCTACGTCGACAACCGACAGCTCGCTACTTGGTCGAACCTCGTCGTGCTGGCGGTGAAGCCGCAGGTGGTCGACCGTGTGCTCGACCAAATGGCCGACGCGTTCGCGCCCGACACGCTGCTGGTTTCGATCGCGGCCGGCGTGCCGATCCGCTCCCTCGAGGCGCGGCTGCCCTCGCATGTCCGGGTGGTGCGCGCGATGCCCAACACGGCCGCGATCGCGCTGGCCGGTGCGACAGGCATCGCCCCCGGCTCGCGGGCGACGCAAGACGACATCGACGTGACTCAGGCATTGTTTGCCGCGGTTGGTCGCTCCGTCGTGCTCGACGAGTCGCTGATCGACGCCGTCACCGGCCTTTCCGGCAGCGGACCGGCGTACGTGATGGTCATGATCGAAGCCCTCGCCGACGGCGGGGTGAAGGTCGGGCTGCACCGCGACACGGCCCTACTGCTCGCCGCCCAAACCGTCTACGGCTCGGCCAAGCTGTTGCTGGAGACAGGCGAGCATCCCGGTCGCCTCAAAGACATGGTGACGAGCCCGGGCGGCACCGCCATTGCGGGGTTACACACGCTCGAAAGCGGCGGTGTGCGCCGCACGCTGATCGACGCCGTCGAGTCTGCGACCAAGCGCGCGATCGAGCTCGGTGAAGCGATGGCGAAGAAGCTCGATCGCAGCTAGCGGGCGACGGCGGCTCCGGCTGGAGTTTTCGTCGCTCTGATTCGCAGGGACAAAAACAGTGTCCGCGCAAAGGGGCCGGGGGGGGGACAGCCTCACTCTGCGCGGACTCGAATGTAGTAGCAGCACGTCCTCGGAAAATCAAACCCCTAAATCTAGATTTGCCAGTGCGCTAGAGCCTGCTAGTGGCGGCGCGCGCGCGGCATTTGTCGCGCAAAAATCGGCCACGCGCACCGCCCGCGGCGGCCGCGGCGGGCGACGAATTGTTTAACATCTCGGGGTGAGACTCACTCGGCTCGTGTCGCTTCGACCGCGGCGACGAGTCAATCGAGGAGCACGCGCTGTGTCAATTCGAGCAGCGTAGCTCGACGCGCCGTCCGAGCGGCTTGCGCTCGGTCAACGTCGTGACAACGGTCGGGCGGCCAGTCGCGCGTAGCGCAAGCGCGGAGGAGCCGATCTTGACCGCTTCGCCTTGAGCCGCGAGCGCGTCGAGGCACACGCCGAGGGCAGAAACGCGAAAGCGGCCTTCGACGCTGCGGAGTGTCACCATCGACGCTTCCACGTGCGGCTCCGGGGTCACGGCACCTGTCAGCAAAAAGCCCTCTGCGCCGTCGGTGCACGGCTCCGGCATCGCCGCCAGCTGGACCGGGCTAATTTGATACGGCGCGTCGACCACCCCCGCCTCGAGATCGACGGGATGAACGAACCAGCCGGTGCCGCGCACCCAAAGTGCGAGCGCGTCGCCGGCCGCGCTGCGAGTCAGCTCGGTCGTCGCGCCGCGCGCGGCGGGAATATCCGCGACCTCCAGCGCCACCTCCAGGTCCTGGCCAGCGACCCGATACACCCGAAATAGGCGCGAGCTCTCGTCATACGAGCCGATGAACACGCCCGCCTTGGTCTTGACCACGCCCGAAAGGCGCGCGCCGAGCCCCAGCCGGCCGGCGTTCGGAATGTGCAGCGGAACGCGCCCGCTCTCGAACACGAACAGATCGAGCGAGCCGCGAGAATTGAGCACGAGCGCGCCCGCCTTGCCGCCTGGATCGAGCGCCGCCGCCAGCCCGGTCGCGTTCGTGCTCGGCTCGGCGCCCAGCGCGTCAGCGGCGGTCGTCGGGTCCGGCCAGGGGCTGCGCCCGACGGCGGTGCGGCGCACGCCCCCCTTCGTGGTGAAACGATCGGCGAACGCGATGCTGAGCCCTCCCGCTCGCGTCCAGTCACCGCCGCGCGGCCCGTAGGCATAGATTCGCAGCTGCACGCCGTAGGCCTCGGTGCCGGCGTCGACGCCGTCGAAGGTGTCGGCGAGCGCGGGCGGCGGTTGATCGAGCAACGGCGAAAGCGGCGGCAGCTCGAGCTCTTCGCTCGGCGCACCGGCGCCGCGATGCAGCCGGCGCCCGCTGATCGGGGTGGCGGGTCGGAACGGCAACGCCGGCGCGCTCACCTCGCCCGTCGTCGCGCAATGCAATAGCCAGCGCGAGCCGCCGGGGCCCGGGAACGAGACGCGCGGCGGCGCAGCCGGGGTGACGAGGCTGCGCGCGGAGCGACCGTCGAAATAACCCACACGGGTGAATCCGGCGAACCCGCAGCCCACCGCCGAGCAGCCCTGGCGCAGGTCCGCGGCTCGAGTCGACTTCAAATCGATCTCCGGCGGGAGCTCGACCGCTTGCCACTCCACGCCGCCGTCGGTCGTCTCCGACGCCAGACCGTTCTCTCCGAGCACGAGCGCGCGCCGACCGGCGAACAGCGCGCGCCCGGCGTTGTCTTGAACCCGACGCAGGTTGAGCTTGCCGTCCAGCGTGAGCTCCACGCCCGCGAACGGCCCCGCGCCCACGACCCAGCCCGACAGCACGCCGGGGCGAGTCTCGACCATGCCGTCGAGCCAGACGCCTTGCGCGAGCAGGGTTTTCTGCCGGGCGTCGCGGGGCGCCGCGACCAATGGCACGCGCTGCACCGACGCCCCCCGCCAGATCGCGAGCGAGCCCGCGCTCTTCGCGTCGGGCGGGCTGATCACGACGACGCGGCCGTCGCCGAGCGCCACCAGCCGGTCGCGGTCGGTGCTGCTGCTGAGCTCGAGCGGGGCCGCGCCGGGCCTGAGCACGCAGTGTCGACTGCTTCCGGCCGGCTCCGCGCAGCCACCGTGGACGACCAAAGCCCCGCTGTCGCTGTCGCTGACGACGCGCGCTCCCGGCAGCTCGCTGACCAGCTCGAGGCCGAGCGGCTCGGTCACACGATAGATGCGCGTCACCTCGCGTCCTTGTCCGCACACGAAGCCGACACCGGCACCGAAACGCACGCCCTGGCACTCCGCGTCGCCGGCGTAAGCGTGCTCGCGGCGCGCCAGCACCCGCCCCGTATCGAGCGCGAGGTGCGACAGCGTACCGCCAGCCGCCACCAGCGCACCGCCCTTGCCGTCCGGATAGCCGCTGAGCACGGCCGTCTCGAGCGGGGAGCCTCCGCGCCCGCGCGCCGGGGCTGGCGCGGCCAGCGCTCGCAGCAGCTCGGCGCGCGCCGCCTCGCTCACCTTGGCTTCGTCACGATCGGCGACGCGCGACAGCGCGCCGCGCGCGTTCAGCAGGTACTCACCGCTCGGCGTCGTGAGCGCCAGCGACTCACCGGCGGCCTCGAAGCTCGTCACCGGAAGCGAGAGCGGGTGCCAGCTCGACCCGGCGTCGAAGCTGAGCAGCACCCCGCGCAGCGGTACCTGCACCGCGCCGAACCAGCCGTCGACGAAAACCATCGCGCCGTAGGCGGGCGCGGCCGGCAGCCCCAGTGGCGGCGCCGGCTTACCGCTCTCCAGATCGAGCGCGCGGTAGTCGGCCTCGCGCCTCGGTAGCACCAGCAGCCGGTCGAAGCCGGGCACCAGTCGATCGACCTCGAAATCGAGCTGGGCGAGCGGTTCGAGCGGCGCCGTCCAGCTCGTCGCGCGGTACAGCAGCGTGCCGCTCGACGAGACGATCCAAAATAGAAAGCCGCCCCCGAGCCGCGGCGGGAGCTCCAGAAAGTGAGCGCTGCGAGCCGCCGGCAGCAGCTCGTCGCCTACGGCGAGCGAGCCGTCCGGGCCCACCACCACCCGGAGCCCGAACGCGAGCAGGCGCCGCGAGCCGTCGTGATCGATGCCGGCGTCGACGGTGCCGGGCCCTTCCGTCGGCGGAAAGAGGCGCGGGCGCGCGGCGAGCGCGCTCGCGGTGCCGACCGGCGCCACTTTCGTCTCGAGCGCGGCCGGCGCCTGGGCGCTCGGCGGCGCCGCTCCCGAACAGCTCACCAGCAAGCCGAGCCAGCAAGCCAGCGAGCCCCCGCAGCGCATGAGAGCGGCTCCTACGCCTGGAGCTCCGGATCGGTCGACGCGAACCAGCGGCTGGCGATGCGCACCGCGTTGGTGGCGGCGCCGAGCCGCAGGTTGTCGCCGACTACGGTCAGGCAAAGCGTTCGCCCGCTCTTATCGCGCGCGTCGGGGCGCACCCGCCCCACCAGGGCGCGATCGCGATCTTTGACGGAACACAGCGCCGACAAGCCTTCGCCGGCCGCGCCCGCGAGGAAGGTGACGAACGGCGCCTTGCCGCGATCGCCGAGCAGCGCGGCCACGCTTTCGGCCGACACCGGCTTTTGGAACGTGACCCAGGCATTTTCGTAGTGGCCCACCGCGACGCCCACCCGACAGCACTGCGCGCTCACCCCGAGCTCGGGCAGCTCCAGGATCTTCTTGGCTTCGAACATCAGCTTGCGCTCTTCCGAAGAGAAGCCGCTATCGTCGGTGCCGCCGTTGTGGGGCACGGTGTTGCCGGCGTACGCCTTGGGGTCGAACGTGCTGCCCAGGCGATCGAGCGCGGCGTAGCCGACCTTGCTCGCTTCCAGGAAGCCGTCGAGCGCGGCGATGCCGGCGCCGCTGACGGCCTGGTAGGTGCTGACGGTGACGTCTTCCAAACCGTATTGCCGCTGCAGCGGCGACAGGGCCAAGGTCAGCGGGATGGTCGTGCAGTTCGGGTTGGCGACGAGCCGGACCGAGTCGTCGACGCGCACCGAGTTCACGCCGGCGGCGACGAGCGGCACCTTCGGGTCGGCGCGGTACGTGTTGCTCTTGTCGATCACGCGATAGCCGAGCGCGAGCAGGCGCGGCACGTAGCGCTTGCTGTGCTCGTCGTCGAGGGCGACGAACGCCAGGTCGCCCTTGGCTGCGCCCTCCTCTTCCAGCTTCGACGCCGCCTCCACCTGATAAGTCTTGCCGGCGTGCTCGAGCGCTTGATCCCGGCTCGCATAGAGAGATAGCGCGGCGCCGGGCCAGGCGCGCGCAACCAGATCGAGCGTCTCACGCCCGACCAAACCAGTGGCTCCGAGGAGACAGATGCGCATGGGGCGGAGGCGTAGCAGCGATTTAGCCGCTGTTCCAGGGCTAGGCCCCGACGTCGCCCAAAAATCACCTGACGCTTCTCCCCGGCGCGGCGCCCGTACTACGGTCCGCGCGATGTCCAGCAAGCGTCCGGTTTCACCTGGTGCGGAAGAGATCCTCGGACTGTACTTCCCCGTGCTCGACCATGGCTTCGTCGCGCTCGTGGACTACATGGGCACCGACGAGTGCATCGAGCGCGCGGCGCGGGTGAGCTATGGCTACGGCACGCGCAAGGCCAGCTTGACGCGCGGCCTGCTGCGTTACCTGCGCCGGCACCTGCACACCACGCCGAGCGAGATGCTCGAGCTGAAATTTCATTGCTGCATGCCGATGTTCATCGCGCGGCAGTGGATCCGTCACCGGGCCGCGAGCGTGAACGAGTATTCAGGGAGATATTCCTTGATGCCGATGCTCTTCTACACGCCGAGCCCGGAGCAGCTACAAACCCAGAGCCGCGCCAACAACCAGGGTCGCAGCGGCACGCCGGTGTCGCCGGAGCAGTACGCCGACGCGATCGGGCGCTGGAACGAGATTCGCCGGTTGAGCCGTGACGCGTACGAGCAGATGACCTCCGCCGACATGGCGCGCGAGCTCGCTCGCATCGATCTGCCGCTGTCCACTTACACCCAGTGGTACTGGAAGATCGATCTCCACAACTTCTTGCACTTCCTGAAGCTGCGCGTCGATCGCCACGCGCAGTGGGAGATTCAGGAGTACGGCCGGGTTATGGCGGGCATGCTCCAGCGCGTGGCGCCCCACAGCTACGAGGCGTGGATCGACTACGACGTGTGCGGCGCGCGCGTGTCGCGCATGGAGCTCGACGCCATGCGCCGGTTGATCGAGGTGAAGGACGGCGGGCTGAGCGCGAGGCCGGGGGCGCTGCCGGCGGCGGACCTCGAGGGCTTGGGCCTGGCGCGCCGCGAGGTGGTCGAGCTGCTCGGTAAGCTGGAGCCGGCCGATACGCCCGATTTCAAGCTAGATTTGACGAAGGCCAAGAGCTCGGCCTGGTTCGCGGAAGAATTTCAGAAGGCGGTGCCTAAGTTCGATACGGCGCCCGAATAGCAGGCGAGCTCATCACCTGCTTGCCGATCGTGCGGAATGCTGGGGCGAGGCGCCACGCGAGAGGCGAAGGCGCGCGAAGTGTCGCATACTGTCGGCGAACGAATGCTCGCCGCAAAAAGCTCCTCGACCGCGTCCGACGCTCCCAACCCGCCCCTCGACGACCTCGACGACGAGATTCGGCGCCTCAAGCGCGAACGCAATGCCGTGCTGCTCGCTCACTACTATCAAGAGAGCGAGATTCAAGATCTCGCCGACTTCATCGGTGACTCGCTGCAGCTCGCGCAAGCCGCGCAAAAGACGCAGGCGGACGTGATCTTGTTCGCGGGCGTGCACTTCATGGCCGAAACCGCCAAGATCCTGAACCCCGAGCGGATCGTGCTCGTACCTGACATGAAGGCGGGCTGTTCCCTCGCCGACGGCTGTCCCGTCGATCGCTTTCGGGCCTGGAAGGCGCGCCACCCCGGTGCGGTGGCGGTCAGCTACATCAATTGCTCGGCAGAGGTGAAGGCCGAGAGCGACTACATCGTCACCTCGAGCAACGCGGTCAAGATCGTCAACGTGATCCCGAAGGACAAGGAGATCTTGTTCGCGCCCGACAAGAACCTGGGACGCTGGGTGATGAAGCAAACCGGTCGCGATCTGCGGCTGTGGCAGGGTAGCTGCATCGTCCACGAGACCTTCAGCCTCAAGAAGCTGATGGCCATTCAACACGAGCACCCGGGCGCCAAGATCATCGCTCACCCCGAGTGCGAAGAGCCGCTGCTCGAGCGCGCCGACTTCATCGGCTCCACCGCCGCGCTGCTGAAGTACGTCGAGAACGACAACGCTGAGGCCTTCATCGTCGTGACCGAGCCCGGCATCATCCACCAGATGCAGAAGCGCGCGCCGCACAAGCAGCTGATCCCGGCCCCGCCCGACGGCAACTGCGCCTGCAACGAGTGCCCGTTCATGCGCCTCAACACCCCCGAAAAGGTCTACCTGGCTCTGCGCGATCTCGAGCCGCGCCTGGAGATGGCCGAAGACCTACGCCGCCGCGCGCTCGTACCCATCGAGCGCATGCTCGCCCTCAGCTGACCCAAACGCAGCTGAGCGAAGCTGAACGAAGCTGCGGTTGATGACGCCGATGAGCCTCCCCGCGTTCAAGGTCGGACTTACGGTTGTAAGTCCGACTTCGGGAGCGAAGGGCTCGCGGCCGTTGCACCGCGCCCTCCCCCCATCGCCCCGTCGCGCATTCCAGCGCGCGCGCCGTGGCAAGTTTGCGACCGCGATCGGCGGCAGCTAGCCCGGGGCTACGGCTTGGGAATGTCTTTGCCGGGCAGGCGGCCGTAGGTCTTCTCGGCGAGCTTCAGCAGGCCGTCGCAATTCTCGGGCGCTAGCGGGAGCTGCTCGAGCGGATCGGCTTCGACGTCGTAGCAGTTCCAGCCACTGTCCCACGACCGCGCTTCGAGCTTGAGCGACCCCTGCATCATGCCCCAATTCTCGAACGCGCAAGACCAGACGCCGGCGCAGTTGGTGAGCGGCAGCGGCTCGGTCGTGAGCTCGCGGCGCAGCAAGCTATGCCCGGGCATCTTGGCCCGGTATTTTTGCAGCCGCGGATCGTCGGGCACCCCGATCAGATCGAGCACGGTGGGAGCGACATCGACGTGAAACAGGTACTCGTCGCGCTTGTCGCGCAGGTTCTTGATCTCGTCATCGGTCAAGGTACCGGGTGGCGCGTCGATCCACGCTGGCACGTGCACCTCTTCGTCGAAAATGCTGAAGGTGTGGCCCATCTGCCCGTGCTCGCGGAACGCCTCGGCGTGGTCGCTGGTGTAGACGATGACGGTGTTCTTACCGGCGGGTGAGGCCTTGAGCGCCGCGATCATCTTCGCGATGTGAGCATCTTGCTGGTAGACCGAGTTTTGGTAGAAATTTTTGAAGGCTTGGTTGTCCTGGGGCGCCTTGCTCGTCGACCACGGCTGAAACGGCGTCGGCAACGAGGGATCGAGGTAGTACGGGTAGTGGACGTTCGACAGCTGGACGACGGCCATGAACGGCTCTTTGAGCGAGCCGATGTTCTGGCTGACGTGCTCGGCGAGGTACTTTTCGGGCGCGCCCATGTCGAGATCCGCCGTCGGATCCAGCTCGGTGGCAGTGATACGGTGGTTGACGCCGAGGTTCTTCACCCATAGCCGCACGTTGCCGAACATCATGTTCTGGCTCGTCCAGTAGGCGGTGTCGTAGCCGAGCGCGTTCGCGTAATCGAAGATCAGCGGCCACTCGTGGAGCGTATCGCGGCTTTCGATCGGGCGAACCCCCGACCACAGCACCGCCAGCGAGATGGCAGTGCACGAGTCCATCGACCGCATCTGGGTGAAGGCGAAGCGCTCGGGCAGCAGGTCGTTGGTCGCTTCCGTGCGCTTACACGCTGGATCGTGGGTGATGCAGGTGCTGTCGGCGCGCACGCTCTCCAAGATGACGAACAGCACGTTGCGCTTCGGCACCTCCGCGCGCACCAGCGCCGGCACTGGCAGCGAGTTGCGCGCGCGGGGGCGGAGCTGGTGGCTCTGGTCGGTGAAGCCGAGTTGGGTACGGAGCAGGCCCCCGATCGCGTTGAGGTACAGCGTGTCGGGCGTGGACGCTTGCTCGCTGCGATACTGGGTCGGAATGAAGAAGCTGCCGATCAGCAGCAGCGGCGCGAGCGGGGACAGCACCAGGGAGGACCGGCGCGCCGGGCGCAGCACGCGCCGCCCCAGCCACAGCAACGCGAGCGCCAGGCATGCGGGGGGCAGCTTGGCCCACAAGTAGTTACGGAGATCTGCGAGCAGCTGGTTGACCACGCTGTCCATGAAGTTGCTGGCAAACACCGAAACGTCGACATTGAGGTAAGCGTTGTACTGCTGGAAGAAGTAGCTCTGCCCGCCGACGCTGAGCGTGACCATCAGCACGAACAGCGCCGCCGCGACGTGACGCAACCAGCCGCGCCGGCGCGACGCCGCGTACAGCAGCACCCCCCACACGCAGAAGCTCTCGAGCACGGATGCGAGGTAGGTCCCCACGTATTCGTGCTCGAAGCCGCGAATGCGCGCGCCGCGGCGCTTGAAGTCGAGCACCACGACGAGCACCGGCACGACCACGAACAGGGCGGGCGCGAACCGGCGGCGCAGGTGCGACAGCCGGCGCAAGCGCGACACGGAACCCGCGCGCGCTTCGCCGTCCAGCACGGAGGGCGCGGGCTCGGTGGAGAACGGGGGGGTGGAGGAGCTTTGCGACACGATGTAGGTATGCCCGCCCGGCGGGACCGCGACGCGCGGAACCCTCGAATATTAGCGGACGGCCGAGAACGCAAGCGGCGTTGGCCGGCGAAGTTCTCAAGTTTGGACGTGGCCGGCCGTTTCTAGCGCCATGGTCTTCGCGTGGCGTCTCGCCCTCGTCCTCTCCCTCACCGGCGGTCTGGCCCTCGGCTGCCAGCCGAAGCAGGAAGTGGCGGCCGAGCCCAAGAAGGCAAAGCCAAAAGAGGGGTCAAAAACCGAGAAAGCTCACGACGCCAAGGGCGCTGACCGCGGCGAGGCGAACGGCGATCCGGGCAAGTTCATCGTGCCTTTCGCGTGGGAGGCCGGCAAAGACGAGCCGCTCGCGCAAACGCGGGCGTTTCTCGGCGATTTGCTGACTGACAATCAGGTTTACATGGAGCACGGCGACAAGTTCTTCGCCGCATTTGCCGACAAGCAGACGCCGCGCGCCACCGTCGTCACCTGCGCCGACTCTCGGGTGCACACGCCAGCGTGGGACGTGACGCCGGAGAACGACGACTTCTTGATCCGTAACATCGGCAACCAAGTCGAAAACGCGGAAGGCTCAATCGAATACGGCGTCGAGCACCTACGCACGCCGCTGCTGTTGATCATCGGACACACCGGCTGCGGCGCCGTCAAGGCGGCGATGGGCGACACCAGCAAGCTCAGCGGCCCGATCCAGGCCGAGCTGCAGCACCTGCACGTGCCGAAGCCGACCGCCGGCAAGTCTCCCGAGGCGGCTTGGGCGGAGGCCGTGATCATCAACGTGAACAATCAGGTCGACACGGCGCTCAAGCACTTTGCCAAAGACATTCAGGCCGGGCAGCTCACCGTCGTCGGCGCCGTCTTCGACTTTCGCAACGACTTGATGCAGGGCGCCGGCAAGGTATCGATCGTCAACGTCAACGGTAACAACGAAGCGGAGCGCATGACAGCGTTCGTGGACGCCATCTCCGGTAAGAAGGAGGGCGAGGCCAAGGACAGCAAGGACAAGAAGCGCGGCCGCGGCAAGCTCGACGACACCGCCGCCGCCGCCGCGATCGCCGAACAGATCGCCAAGCTCGGTCGTCACGCCGCCGAGAGCCACGCAAAAGCCGAGCACTGAGCCGGAGCGGCCCTCAATAAGGCAGCTCTCGAGCGGCACCGACCAGCGTGAAGCAGGCGCGGAGCGGAGCCTGGCCCGAGAGCTCGACGCTGCGCGAGTCCGGCTGGCTGCCGCCGACGAAGACCTCGAAGTCACCGGGCTCGAGCCAGCGTCGGCCCTGCTCGTCGATCAACGACAATGACTGCGCGCCGAGCTGGAAGCTGACGCGCGTCGAGGCCCCCGCCGCGAGCGACACGCGCCGCACGCCGCGGAGCTCGTGGTGCGCCACCCTCACCGACGCTTCGAGATCGCGCACGTAGAGCTGCACGACCTCGTCGCTGTCGCACGCTCCCGCGTTGGTGACCATCACGCTGACCTCGACGTGCAGGTCTGGGACGAGCCGTGCGTCGGCTGGTGACACCACCAGCTCTGAATAGGCGAAGCGCGTGTAGCTGAGCCCGAAGCCGAACGGGAACAGCGGCTGCGCCTCGAGGTAGCGGTAGCTGCGGCCGCGCATGGCGTAATCTTCGAACGGCGGCACGTCGGCGAGCGAGCGCGGAAACGTCACCGGCAAACGCCCGGCTGGGCTCACGTCGCCAAACAGCACATCGGCCAACGCGCTGCCGCCCTCTTCGCCCGGATACCAGGCCTGAACGAGGGCCGAAACGTGCTCTTGCGCCCAGCTGACGGCGAGCGGGCTGCCCGCCATCAGCACCAGCACCACCGGCTTACCAACCGCGACCACCGCTTCGAGCAGCTGCTGCTGCAGACCGGGCAGCTCGAGATCGGGCTTGTCGCCGGCGGCCTCGGAATTCGCGGCGTCGCCGTCTTCTCCCTCGATCTGCGCGTTCAAGCCCAAGACCAGCACCGTGAGGTCGCTGCATTTGGCGAGCAGCACCGCTTCGGTCAGGTTGCCGTCGGGCGCGCACGACGAAACATCGGTTCCCTGCGGCTTGCAGCCTTGTGCGTAGCGGAGCTGGGTGCCGGCGGGCAGACGCTCGCGAATGCCGGCGAGCGGCGTCACGGTGTGGGAAGCAGTGCCGCAGTAGCTGCCCCACGCGACCTCGGCCGAGTTGGCGTTCGGGCCGATCACCGCGATCGAGGCGAGCCGGGGCCCCAGCGGGAGCACCCCGTCGTTCTTCAGCAGCACCAGACTCTTCTGCGCCGCCCGCCGCGCCAGCCGCCGGTGCTCGGCGGAGTCGTTGACGTCGAGCGGCAGGGCCGCGAAGGGCACGCGCGACGGCGGATCGAACATGCCGAGGCGGAGGCGCGCCGTGAACAAACGGCCAACGCTCACGTCCAGCTCCGCCTCGCTCACTAGCCCTTGCTCGAGCGCAGCCGGCAGGTGCTCGTAGGTACAGCCACAGTTCAGATCGCAACCGGCTTTGAGCGCGGCCGCCGCCGACTCGACCGGCCCCGGCGTCGCGTTGTGTTGCTCGTGGAGATCGCCAACTGCTCCGCAATCGGACACGACATAGCCGCCAAATCCCCAGCTATCTCGCACCACGTCTCGTAGCAGCCGGGGGCTCGCGGAGGCCGGCTCGCCGTTGACGCGGTTGTACGCGGTCATCACGCTGGCGACCTCACCTTCGGCGATCAGCGCTCGAAACGCGGGCAAGTACGTGTCGAACAGGTCCTTCTGACTGACGCGCGCATCGAAGGCGCGCCGCAGGCGCTCGGGTCCGCTGTGAACCGCCAGGTGCTTGGCGGTCGCCACCACCTTCAAGTAACGCGGGTGGTCTCCTTGCAGCCCGCGCACGAAGGCGACCCCCAGCTGCGCCGTCAAGAACGGACACTCGCCGTACGTCTCGTGACCCCGCCCCCAGCGCGGATCGCGAAAAATGTTCACGTTCGGCGACCAGAACGTGAGCCCCTTGTAGTGCCCGTAGTCGCCCTCGGCCGCGAACGCGTGATGCTTCGCGCGCGCCTCGTCGGAGATGGCGCGCGCCACATCACCCAGGAGGGTGACATCGAAGCTCGCCGCGAGGCCGATCGCCTGCGGAAAGACGGTCGCGGTGCCGGCGCGGGCCACGCCGTGCAAGCACTCGTTCCACCAGTTGTAGGGCGAGATGCCCAGCCGTGGCACACCCGGCGCCTCGTGCAGCATTTGCGCCGCTTTCTCCGCCGGTGTGAGCCGCGAAAGCAGGTCGCGCACCCGCTCCGCGATCGGCAGCTCGGGGTCCCAAAACGGCAGCTTCTCCAAGGAACGTGCGCGAATCTTCACAGGAAGATCGCGAGAATGAAAGCCGAGAATCGCGATTTGCAGCGTCCACGCTTCGGCGGTCCGCGACGCGCTCCGCGCCGCCTACAGGACCGATGGCCCACGTCGGCCGAGCGCCGCTCTTCGCTCGACGCGGTCGCGTCTTACGAACGGCTCGCCGTCACCAGGTGAGCTTGATAGCGTGAGGCCAATGAGGAGTCGTAACGTTTACTCCGGCACGCCGTGGGAGACGAACGTGGCGTACTGTCGCGCCAAGCGGGTGGGCGACAGCGTGCTCGTATCGGGCACGGTGGCGGTCGACGCCGAGGGTCGCGCCGTCGCGCCCGGGGACGTTTACGAGCAAACGCGCTACGCGCTGAAGAAAATCGAGCGGGCGCTGAGCGAGCTCGGGGCGACCCTGCGCGACGTGGTGAGGACCCGCACGTTTCTCGTCGATATCGAGCGCTTCGAGGAGTTCGGGCGCGCTCATCGCGAGGCGTTCGAAGGCGTCGACCCCGCCGCCACTTGTGTAGAAGTCAGCCGGCTCGTGGCGCCGGAGCTGGTGGTGGAGATCGAGGTCGACGCGATCGTGGGCGCTGGCTCGAGCTAGCCGCGCTGCTTCTGGCAGCTGAACATCCACTGAACGCCGTACGCGTCGACGAGCATGCCGAACCGGGCGCCCCAGAAGGTGTCGTGGAGGGGCATGCTGATTTTTCCGCCGGCGGCGAGCGCCTCGAACTTCTGGGCCATGTCGGCGGTGTCGTCGAGCTCGAGACAGACGTACTGATTCGTGCCGGGCGAGTGGGCCATACCCGGTTGGATGTCGCTGAGCATGATCACGCCGCCTTCGCCCAGACGCAGCAGGGCGTGCAGCACGCGATCCTTGGCGGCAGGCGGCGCCTCGGAGCCTGGCATGTCGCCGAAGCGCGAGAGAGTTTCGACTTTGGCACCCAGCGCGCTCTCGTAAAGCTTCACGGCCTGCGCCGCGTCACCGTTGAAATTGAGGTACGGGTTGATCTGCTTGATGGCCATGAAGCGCTCATAGCGTGGCTTCAAATCTCCGTCATCAAGCTCGTGATGATGTAGTTGGCGATCAGGATCGCGACAGCGCTGTGTACGACGGCGCGGGTCGTCGCGTCTCCCACGCCCTTGGCGCCGCCGCTGGCGTAAAAACCCTGGCTGCACGAGATGGCGCTGATCAGAAACCCGAACACCGCCGATTTCACGATGCCCATGTAAAAGTCGGACGGCATCAGCCCCTTCTCGATGTTGGCCAAGAAAATGCCGGGGTCGACGCCGAGGCCGGTGACCGCGACGAGCCACGCGCCGACCATGCCGACACACGCGTACAGCACGCAGAGCAGCGGCTGCATCACGAGCGCCGCCAGCAAGCGCGGCGACAGCAGGTATTGCTCGGGGCTCACCGCCATCGTCGTCAGCGCGTCGATCTGCTCGGTGACGCGCATGTTGCCGAGCTCGGCTGCCAGCGCGCTCCCGGCGCGCGCCGTCACCATCAAGCCGGCAAACACCGGCGCGATCTCGCGCGCCAGCGACACCGCGACCACCACGCCGACCACGCCTTCCGCGCCGTATTGCCGCAGCTGGTAGGTCATTTGCAAGGCCAGCACCATGCCGCTGAACACGCCCGTGAGCGCCACGATGAACATCGACTGAACGCCGAGAAAATCCATCGCCAGCATCAGCTGCCCGATGCGATACGGCGGCCGAATCAGCCAAACCAGCGTCTGACCGGTGAGCATCAGCAAGCGGCCGAGCGAGTCGAGCGCGCCCGTCAGCGGCGAAAACAGGCTCGCCAGCAGCGACGCCTCGGCTGTTTTTTCGGACGCTTCCGCCAAGGGCCTCACTCTACCAGGGTTCGTGACAGCGCTTCGAGCAACTGCTGCGAGCGCGGGCCGCTCGCGGAAAAAGCCGCGCTCCGCGGCTGCCGCCCGAGCGTGAGCAAAAGCGCATCACCGCCCAGCAGCCGCTCGAATGGCCGCCCCCACTCCACCACCAGCAGCCCGCCGTCGTCGCGCTGACCGAGCAGATCGAGCTCGCGGACGCCTCGCGGATCGTCGCCGAGCCGGTACAGGTCAGCGTGCACCAACTTGGGCTCGGTGTCGTACTCGTTGACGAGCGTGAAGGTAGGGCTCGGCACGCGCGCGTCGACGTCGAGACCCAGGGCGCGAAGCAGCGCGCGCGTGAAGAAGGTCTTTCCGGCGCCGAGCGGCCCTTCGAGGAGCAGCAGATCGCCGCCGCGCAGCAGCGGCGCCAGATCCGCGGCGAGCCGGGCCGTCGCCGCCTTGGTCGGTAGGTCGCGCGAGAGTGTCGTCATCGTGCCTCGTGAATCACGAGCCGCCGGGGTAAGCGGCGCTTGCCGGCGAAGCCGGTGGCCTCGGTGGTCTCGAGCGGAATCGCGACGTCGCCGAGCGCGGCCGGCAAGCGCGCGCGCAGCTTGGCGTTCTTCGCCGAGCCGACACCGCCGAGCTGAGCCCAGGCGCGGCGCACCAAGCGGCCCGCGTCGTGCCCGAGAGACTCGTAGAAATCGGCGGGCACGTCCGCTCCCGGCTTGGCGCTCGGAAACGCGCCGCCGCCGAGCGCGAAGCGACGGCCGGCGAAGCTCGACAGGGCCTCCGCGCCCTCCAGCCCGACCGCGAGCAGCGCGCCGAGCTGCGCCTCGCGCGCCTCTGCGTACACCTCGAGCGCGCAGCCGCGCGGCGCCAAAATCGCCACCGCCTCCACGCCCTCCTGCTTCCACTCTTTGACGGGAAAGCGGCTCTGTCCCGCGCTCTCGGGCGCGGCCCGACAGTCGAAACCGCCGCTGCCGACGCGCGTCCATTTGGAGAGGCTGCGACGCTCGAGCTCCTTTCGGATCGCGTCGAGCTGATCCATGTCGCTGGTGCCGAGCACGAACGACAGCTCGGAGATCACGAGGTCCGGCGTATCTCGAAGCAAGAGCACCGGCACCTTGCCGGTGACGGCCCAGGTCGCCGCGTTCTGCACGGACGCGTCGGACGCGCCCGCCACCAGCGCCAACGCGCCCGCTTGCGCGAGCTCGGTGAGCGCGGCTCCGATGTGCTCGCGATCGGCCGCTCTGACCACGATCGGCAGGCTATCGGCGCCCGGCAGCGACGCCGACAGCGCATCCGAGAGCCCGCGCGCGACGCTGGCGGAGCGACGCTCGGCGTCGGGGTCGCCGACCTCGAGCGCCAGACCGACGAACGCCCCCTGCGCGTCGCCCGCCGCCGCCGCCGACGCCGCGAGCTCGAGCAGCTCGACCGACAGCTCGTTACGGCGGGCGAGGCCGGGGTGCGAGTCGAGCAGGCGCCGCGCGAGCTGCGCGTCTTTCTCCTCGACGGCGAGACGGATCAGCCGTTCGCGCACGACGCGCCGCAGCCAGACATCCGGCGGTGAAAGCGGGCCGCGGCGAGCTTTGGCGTCGAGCTGGATCAGGCTGTCCTCGAGCGCGGCCTCCGGCATACCGGCGATCGCGTTTTTGGCACGGGTGCGCGCCCGATCTCCGAGGTCGGCGGGGGCGGCGGTCAGGTAGTCGGTCAGCGCCTCGAGCGCTTCCGCAAACCGGCGACTAGCGAGGGCCGCCTGCAAGCGAAGCTCCGAGCAGATCAGGCGCACCGCCGGATCGACGAGCTTGCCCTCGATGCGAGAGAGCGTCAAAAGCGCGCGCTCTGGCTCCTGGCGCGCCAACTGCAGCCGGGCCGCGGCAACCTCGGCGAAGTCGCGCACGCTCGGCGACTCCGAGGCCTGCCCGGCCGCGATCAGGCGCTTTGCCGCGGCCTGGTCGCCGTCGATGATCGCGAGCCACGCGAGGAGCAGCCGCGCGTTTTCGGCCCGAGGATCGCTCGCGTGCAGGGCCAGAAAGCCTTCGAGGCTCGGACGCAACAGCACGCGCCGCGGCTCGTCTTCTTCGAACCAGCGCTGCACAATCGTCCGGAACGCGGCCTGCGCCGCGCGCGTCTGGCTCAGGCTCGGAGTAGGCTGCTGAGCCTCCTGGCCCGCGCCACAGCCGACGCTCCACAGCCCGAAGCCCGAGACGCAGAAGCCGATGACCGAAGCGCGAACGCGAAGCATGGGAGGGTCAGAGAGCCCAATGGCCTCCAGCGCCGAACAACTGGCACACGCCCGGCCCGTCGTCGAGCGCTGCCTGACGTGGTCGGGGCTCGTACCGCTGCCGGCGTTCTTGCTGTTGCACCTGGCGAGCGAGCTACGCCTGGCCTTCGCGACCGACGTGAGCGACGTGCTGCGCGCCACGCCCACCCTGTTCGCGAAGCTCACGAGCGTGCTTTTGGTGTGGTTGCCGCTCGTCGTGCACGTCGCGGCCGCGAGCGTGCTGCTGCTCACGCGGCGCGCGCCACGGCCATTGGCGGCGGACGTGCCGCCAACGTCACGCATCATGTCTCGCCTCAGCGGCGCGCTTTCGTTGGCGTTCCTGGCGTACCACGCCCGGGCTCATCCGGTGGCGGTCTGGCTAGGCCGCGCGGCCGCCGAAGACGCCGGCTTCAGGCTGATCGCGGAGCTGTCGAGCACCGCTTCGGGCGTACCGCTCGTCGGAGGGCTCTACTTGCTCGGTTTGTCCGCGACCATCACCCACGCGTCGCTGGGCGTGCATCGTGGGCTGCTCGCGGAGGGGCTACTCTCGAACGCCGCCAAGCGTCGAGCTTCGGCCCGGCTTTGCGCCGCCACCGGCGCGCTGCTCTTCTGCCTCGGGGCGGCGGCGGTCATTCGCGTCGCCAGCGGAGTGCTGTTGCGCTAGACACCCGGGCGATGCCGAAGTGCTACTTCCTCACGTTGTGCGGTGGCTCGAGCGTGGACCAGCAGTCCAACAACGTCACCTTGTTCAGCGTGATCGAGCAGGTCAACCTCCAGCCGAACATGGAGCCGCCGCCCGGCGCGTACCTGCCGCTCGAGGTTCACGCCTATTTCTTGCTCGGGCCGGGCGAGATGTCGCAAACCTTCGAGCTGCGCTTCGCCGTGGTCGCGCCGAGCGGGCTCGAGCTGCTGACCGACGCCACCCAACACAAGTCGTCGACGCCGCGCTACCGCACGCGCTCGTTCGGCTTGCCCGCGCCGATCGTGCCCGGAAACTACGAGCTGCGCGTCGACGTCCGCCAGCCCGGCACCGACGGCTTCACCCGTGAGAGTGTCAGCTGGCCGCTGGTCGTCGCGCGCGTCGAGCCGCGCCCCGCCACGGTGCACTGAGCTCAGGGCCCGCCCCGCGATTCAGCGGAGACGTGGGCGCCATCGCATGCGATGTGCAGCCGCGTTCCAGGCTGGCTCGCGCCCCCGACGAACCGGGGCAAGCCTACGGTGCCGGCAGCGGTGCAGCCGTGAGAAAGCTCGGGCACGACGGTGACGCAGAAGCCGGCCTGACAACCCTCACACGCTAGGTCGGTGCGGCAGCTCTGAAGGTCGGCGCCCAGCAGCTGTCGCACTTCACAGTAGCGGGAATCATCGAGCCCCAGCGATGTGGGCGCCGCCTTCGACGGCTCTGCCCACCCAAGCTCTTCGGGGCACGAGCCAGCCGCTGGCTCGGTGTAGACTCGGCAAGAGGACCATCCTGAGTCGTCCAACGCGGGCGACTCATCGAAACAACGCCGCTCGCAGGACAGAGAAAAGTGCGATCGAAGCTTACAGACATCGCCTGGAGCCCACGCGTGCGCCGAGTCTCCTCCCTCAGTTTTGCCAAGCCAGACTCCGAGGCGCTCACTAGAGTGCCTCAGTCCGCCGCAGTCGCCGTCCGACGTGGCCGGAACAATGGCGTCGACCAGGAATACTGACGCAGAGTCTCCTAGTTTGCTGGGCAGCGCGTAGGCTTCCGGGTCCGCCGGGCTGTCGTCGTCTAGTGCTGTGACCAGCGAAACCTCGACTTGGGTGACACCAGCACCGACCGCCAAAAGGTCTGCTTCCGCGGCGTTGGCCGGCTCCCTCGAGCCGGCTAGGAGGGCGAGCGTCTCGCTCAGTCGAGCCAAGGGTTCGAACCTTTCGCGCTGTCCCGTAGGCAACGTCACGATTGACGCTGCTAGTGCGTCGCCCCACCGTTTCATGTTGCCGAGCGTCTTGCGACGGGTTCGCAACGCCAAATCTGGAACGACGCGTGGCGTCAACCAAGTGTCGGTCCCGAACGACGGATACACGACGATCGCAAGGCGATCAGCCGGCGCCCAGGCTGCCGGGTCGACAAGGTCACAATCGTACCTCGGATCCGTCACGTCACTCACGAGCTCTTGAGCAAACTGCTCTCGAAGCTGCTGGCTGCTCGATGCGCTCGAATCGTCT